>Ga0307417_10001110_pt1 | contig 11100 bp, 9 predicted proteins | sample SalMarWE160210MG_2_FD_202514 | JGI IMG/M metagenome (GOLD analysis project Ga0307417, IMG submission 202514) | Salt marsh sediment microbial communities from the Plum Island Ecosystem LTER, Massachusetts, United States - WE1602-10 | ecosystem: Environmental > Aquatic > Marine > Intertidal zone >...
CGGTACCGGCAACTACAACGAGAACACGGCGCGCACCTACGAGGACATCGGTGTCTTCACCGCGGACCCCGACCTGGGTTCGGATCTCTCCGATCTGTTCAACTATCTGACCGGTTACAGCCGGCAGACGCGCTACCGGTCGCTGGCGGTGTCGCCGGGGGGCATACGAAACACGATCGTGGAGCTGATCCGGGCCGAGGCGGCGAGGTCGGACGGCCTCATCACCCTGAAGATGAACTCACTGGTGGACGCCGGGATCATCGACGAGCTCTATCAGGCATCCAGAGCCGGGGCGCGAGTCGACCTCTGTGTGAGAGGCATCTGCTGTCTCATCCCCGGTGTCCCCGGGCTCTCCGACAACATCACGGTGCGCTCCGTCATCGGGCGGTATCTCGAGCATTCCCGCATCTACCGCTTCGGCGCAAGGGGAAGGGAGCGGACCTACTACTACGGCTCCGCCGACATGATGCCCCGGAACCTCGACCGTCGGGTCGAGGCCCTGGCCCCGGTTGGTGATCCCGACCTCCAATTCCGTCTCGACGAGATCCTCGACGTGATCTTCGCCGACGATATGCTCGCCTGGAATCTCGGCCCCGACCGAACCTGGACACGTGTCCACGGTGATGCCGGCATCGACACACACGTCGCCCTCCAGGACCTGGCCATCACCCGCAGCAACGCGCATCTGTAGTAGGTACTGAGTACTGAGTACTTGGTACTGAGTACTTGGTACTGAGTACCTCATACCTGATACTTCATACTCGAGGGGAGCGGCGGCCTTGGCCGACCGGCGTCTGTTCGGTTGGCGGATCCACTTTGGAAGCCGTCACCTGAAAGTGATCCCCGGCAGACCATCCCGGGTTGGTCGTTGGGAGCCACTCAACCGAAGTCGGCCAGGAGTCACAGCCGACCGGCGTCTGTTCGGTTGGCGGATCCACTTTGGAAGCCGTCACCTGGAAGTGATCCCCGGCAGACCATCCCGGGTTGGTCGTTGGGAGCCATTCAACCGAAGTCGGCCAGTATGAACACTGTTCACTTCCCGTTTACCCGGACATTGCCCGCCTGTTAACGCCTCTCCTTACCTTGCCAATGTCTCGTGGCGTTGTCATTGGCCTCGAGGCAGTCCGAGTCCCCGACGAGGAGCAAGGAAAGAGATGAGAATGAGGTCCAACCGCCTGTCGGCACTGCTGGCGTTGCTTGCACTGGCAGTCGCCGCATGTGGAGGCAGCAGCAGCGATACGACCGAGGGCGGTTCAACTGAGACGACGTCGGTCGGCGGCATGGAGCTCGAAGCCGACCTTCTCGGTGCGGGGGCCTCCTTCCCCGACCCCATCTATCAGGAGTGGATCGGTGAGTACACCACCAACGTGCAGCCGGGTGTGTCTATCAACTATCAGTCGATCGGCTCCGGTGGCGGTGTCGAGCAGTTCATTGGCCAGCAGACCGACTTCGGTGGCTCGGACGCCTTCCTCAAGGACGACGAGCTGGCGGCTGCCCTCGACGCCCGTGGTTGCGACGCCGTCCACGTGCCCACGGTGTTCGGCGCCGTCTCCCTCGGCTACAACCTCGAGGGTGTCGACACCCTGACGCTCGACGGCACCACGCTGGCCGACATCTTCCTCGGCAACATCGACAGTTGGAGCGATCCGGCGATCACGGCTCTCAACGACGGCGTCGACCTACCCGACGAGCCCATCGTCGTGGCACACCGCTCAGATGGCTCGGGCACGACGAGCATCTTCACCACCTATCTCTCCGACGTCTCCGATGACTGGGCCAACGGCCCGGGTGCCGGCAAGGAGGTGGAGTGGCCCGCCCCCAACTCGGTTGGAGGCGAGAAGAACGACGGTGTGGCTGCCCAGATCCAGCAGAACCCGGGCGCCATCGGCTACATCGAGCTCTCCTATGCCCTGGAGACGGGGATCCCGGTGGCCGACATGGTCAATGCCGACGGCAACGCCATCACGCCCACCCTGGAGTCGACGGCTGCCGCAGCCGATGGGATCGAGATCCCGGAGGACCTCCGGTTCAACATCCTGGGTGTCGGTGGCGAGGGCTACCCGATCGCAGGAGCCACCTGGCTCCTCGTCTGGAAATGTGGCTACGACGAGAACACCGCCGCAGCCCTCGAGGACTACATCACCTGGGCCCTGACCGAGGGTGACTCACTGGCCGAGGAGTTGCTCTACTCGCCGCTGCCCGCCTCTCTCCAGGAGAAGGCGCTGGCTCACGTGGACCTGATCAACTCAGAGGGCTGAGCTGATCCCGGCAACGAGCCGTCTCACTGTCTTCTGGGGCCCTGACCGGATGGGGGCCCCAGAACGACGCGACAGGACGGGCCCGGCGAACAGCGAAGACAACGCATGACGGCGGCCCGAGACGACGACAGGCCTCTGGCGCGTCTCCCACTGTCTTCGGCGAGGAGCTCGTCGGCCGACCGCTGGTTCCGATGGCTCCTGGCGGCGGCGGGGGCCAGCGTCTTGTTGATCCTGGCCACGATGCTCATCTCCACCAGCATCGACTCGTGGCCCGTCTTTCAAAAAGAGGGCTTTGGGTTCATGACCGGAACCACCTGGGACCCGGGCACGTCGCGAACCGAGGTCACCGGTGAGTACGGCGCTCTTTCGTTCATCGTCGGAACCCTGGTGACTTCGGGGATCGCTCTGGTGATAGCGGTTCCGCTGGCGATCGGGACGGCGATGTACCTGACGCATGTGGCTTCACGTCGAGTCAAGAACCCGCTCACCTATGCCATCGAGCTCCTGGCGGCGGTGCCCAGCGTCGTCTACGGGCTGTGGGGGCTGCTCTTCTTCGTCCCCGTTGTTCTCCGACCGGCCATGGACTTGATCGCGCAGACCCTGGGGTCGTTCATCCCGTTCCTGGCCGGCCCGGTGGTGACCTACAACTACTTCGCAGCCGGTGTCGTCCTCTCCATCATGATCCTGCCGATCATCACGGCAGTCACCCGTGAGGTGATGGCCAAGACCCCCGACTCGGAGATCCAGGCCGCCTACGGTCTCGGAGCCACCCGGTGGGAGATGTTGCGATTCATCGTCCTGCCGCGGGCCAGACCCGGGATAATCGGGGCCACGATGCTGGGTCTGGGGCGCGCCCTGGGCGAGACCATCGCCGTGGCGATGCTGATCGGAGGGTCGAAGCAGATCCCGGACACCATCTTCCTGGGCGGTCAGTCCATGGCCGGGATCATCGCCGTCACGTTCCAAGAAGCCGCGCCCGAGAACGTCAAGGCTCTGATCGGCGTTGGCGTCGTGCTCTTCGTCATCACCGTCTTCGTCAACATGGTCGCCCGTGCGATCGTGATGTTGACCGGTGGGCGTGTCACGGGAGATGCCAGCATATGAGCGCCCCGGCCAGGCTCGCTTCGACCGAGGCTCCGTCCCTCGGTGTCTTCGGCCGGCTCGCGCGGCGAAGGAAACGGCGGGATCGGATGATGACGGCGGTGCTCCTGGTGGCGGTGATCCTGGCGCTGGTGCCGATCATCCTCATCCTCATCGAGGTCATCAGACGTGGCATCGGCGCGATGAACTGGGAGTTCTTGACCTCTACACAGATCTTCTCTCAGCGACGCGAAGGCGGCGGATACCTCAACGGCTTGGTGGGGACGCTCTACATGGTGACCATCGCCACCCTCGTCGCCGTGCCACTCGGGGTGGGGTCTGCGACCTACGTCGTCGAGTACAAGGACGCACGCCTGGTCCCGTTCATCCAGTTCTTCACCGATGTCATGACCGGAGTCCCATCGATCTTCATCGGCCTCTACATCTACACCCTGCTCGTCCAGGGCAACATCGGGCTCTCCGTGGGGTTCTCCACACTGGCCGGCGGCCTCGCCCTGAGTCTTCTCATGATCCCCATCGTGGCCCGCTCTTCGGAGGAGGTGCTGCGTCTCGTTCCCGATGACCTGCGCAACGCGGCATACGGGCTGGGGGCCAGACGCTGGCAGGTGGTCACCCAAATAGTCCTGCCCACTGCTCGGAGCGGGCTGATCACCGGATCGATGCTGGCCATAGGACGCGCCGCCGGTGAGACGGCGCCGCTTCTGCTGACGGCGCTGGGCGCTTTCACCGTCGTGCCGCAGCTGGTCAACGCCCCCCAGTCGGCGTTGCCGCTCATCATCTACAATGAGGCGCGGGGGCCCTTCGAAGCAGCCCATGCCCGAGCCTGGGCCGGGGCGCTGGAGCTCATGTTGCTCGTCCTGTTGGTGACCATCGTCGCCCGTGCCATTGGCAGGGGCACCGAGATCGAGCAGTAACGGACATGTCGGACACACGAGAAACCGAGACAGCGAGCCGGGAGATCGACTTGACCAACGAAGCGCAGTCCGAGGCCGTGGCTGCCGGGCATGATCCGAGCCCGGCTCCAATACCCACGGAGCCGGAACGGCCCGCAGAGGTCGAGACAGAGCGACCGGTGGTCATCTCCACTCACGACATGGAGGTCTTCTACGGCTCCTTCCGGGCGGTTGAGCCGGTGAACATGGATTTCAAGGCTCGGGAGATCACGGCCCTCATCGGCCCGTCGGGATGTGGCAAGTCCACGGTGCTCCGTTGCTTCAATCGCATGAACGACCTGATCGCCACGGCCCGGGTCAACGGCGAGGTCAGATATCACGGCGAGAACATCTACGACCCGTCGGTGGATCCCGTCGAGATACGGCGTCGGGTCGGGATGGTGTTCCAGAAGCCGAACCCGTTCCCCAAGTCGATCTACGAGAACGTCGCCTGGGGGGCGAAGATCAACGGTGCGGCCTCGGGCAAGGCCGAGATGGACGAACTGGTCCAGAATGCCCTGGAGAATGCCGCTCTCTGGGACGAGGTGAAGGACAAGCTGGGAGAGAGTGGGTATTCGCTCTCAGGTGGCCAGCAGCAGCGCCTGTGCATCGCCCGGGCCATCGCCACCAGCCCTGACGTCGTCCTGATGGACGAGCCGGCATCGGCTCTCGACCCCATCGCAACCCTGAGGATCGAGGAGCTTATGCTGGAGCTGAAGAAGAGCTACTCGATAATCATCGTCACTCACAACATGCAGCAGGCTGCTCGTGTCTCCGACAAGACGGCGTTCTTCAACGTCAAGCTGGACGAAGACGGCATGAGGACCGGGCGTCTGGTCGAGTACACGGATACCGATCAGCTGTTCACCTCACCCTCGGAGGAGGAGACGGAGGACTACATCACAGGTCGGTTCGGATGACGCGCCCACAAGACATCAACCTGCATTTCCACCAGGAGCTAGAAGGACTGGAGCAGACCGTCCTCGGAGTGGTCGACAAGGCCGTGGGCATGGTGGAGATGGCCGTCGAGTCGGTCGTCACCGGCAACGTCGAATTGGCGGACGAGGTCATCGCCGAGGACGGCGAGATCGATGAGGCCTACTTCTCCGTGCACACCAACTGGGTCCATCTGATGGCCAGGTTCCAGCCTCTCGGCTCGGATCTACGCAAGATGAGCGTGCTTCTCCACCTCAACACCACGTTCGAGCGCATGGGTGACCAATGCGTGAACATCGCCAAGATCACCAGGTTCAACAACGGGCTGCCCCGGGTCGAGCGCATCTGCGACCAGGTTCAGGAGATGGGCGACCTGGTTCGCCCCATGATCCGCACAGCCATCGAGGCATATCTGCGCAAGGACGCCGACGAGGCGCGTCTCCTGCCGGCGATGGATCAGCCGGTCGACCGCCTCAACGCCAACATGTACAAGGAGACCGTGGCGGTTCGTGACAATCCTGAGCTCCTGGAATGGGCGACCAAGATGCTCATGGTCTCCCGGGCGCTGGAGCGAATCGGCGATCAGGCCGTCGACTTCGCCGAGCAGACCGTGTATCTGATCACGGGAGAGCGGGCCGAGTTCAACGAGATGGGTCTGGACGAGTCCGCCGATGCCGGCATCGGTTGAGCCACGCTCTCATCGCATACTCGTCGTAGAAGACGAGCCGGGTCTGGCCGAATCGGTGCGTTACACCCTCGACAGCGAAGGCTTCGACGTTCTGGTGGTCGAGTCGGGCGTCGCCGGCCTGGAGAAGGCCCGGCTGATGGAGCCGGATCTCATCCTGCTCGACCTGATGCTCCCCGGCATGTCGGGTCTCGACGTGTGCCGTCAGATCAGGTCGTCTTCCGATGTGCCGATCATCATGCTCACGGCCAAGGACTCGGAGGCCGACAAGGTCGCCGGTCTGGAGCTAGGCGCCGACGACTACATGACCAAGCCCTTTTCGATGCGCGAGCTCATCGCCCGCGTGCGGGCTCATCTGAGACGGGCCGCGAGGTCGGGTCTCCTGGCGGAGTCCAACGAGGTCCTGCGCGGTGGGCCGATCGTCCTTGACATCGATGCGCATGTCGCAAAGGTGGGCGGGCGCGAGGTCGAGCTGCGTCCCAAGGAGTTCGAGCTCCTCGAATCGCTGATGCGGCGAAAAAACCGTCTAGCCGCCCGGCATGCACTGATCGACGAGGTCTGGGGCCCGTCCTACTTCGGCGACACCAAGACGCTGGATGTGCACATCAAACGTCTCAGGGAGAAGCTGGAGGCGGACTCCTCCAAGCCCAAGCACATCGTGACCGTCAGGGGCCTCGGGTACAAGTTCGTCGATGAGTAGCCGCCAGGGGTCGAGGACAAAGCTCTCGACCCGGTTCATACTGTCCTACGCCATCACCTACCTGGTGATGATCGGGCTGATGGGCTTCATCGTCGACCGTGCCGCACGTTCTGCACTGTTGTCCGACATCGACTCCAATCTGGTGGCCACCGCCCGGCTGGCCGCCGAGAACCTCCCCGACGATCCGGCCTCATATCAGGACTGGGCGCAGGACACCTTCACCGCCAGCGGCTTCCGCATGACTCTCATCGATGACCAGGGCGTCGTCCTCGCCGATTCCCATGCCGAGCCGGCCGACGTCGGCAGCCAGCTCGACAACCCCGAGGTGAAGATGGCTCTGGCCGGTGAGACCGGGACCGCGGAACGGGTCAGCGAGAGCACCGGTTTCGAGCAGAGATACGCGGCACTCCCGGTCACCGACGGCCTCATCGTTCGAACTTCGGTCTCCACCAGCGTGATCGGAGACGATCTCGGAGGGGTCCGCACGTCGATTCTCCTCGCGGCCCTCGGCGTCGGGCTGGTCGGTGTCGTCCTCGTGGCACTGCTCGCTCGTTTCATGACCCGTCCCATCTCGGGGCTGACCGAGCAGGCCCGGGCGGTCGCCGAGGGGCAGGTGTCCGTGGAGCCCCGGCGCTCCCGGGTCGAGGAGTTGGACCAACTCGGCATGGCCATCTCCGCCATCGCCGGGCGACTCGGATCGAGGCTCACCGATGCCGAGGAGGCGACCGCGACGCTCGGCGTCGTGCTGGAGGCCCTCCCGCAAGGGACCATCCTCGTCGACGGCAGCGACAGGATCGTCTACGACAACCCGGCGGCGCGAGCCATCCTCGGCGTGGTGCCGCCGGCCTTGTCCGGGCTGGCGCCGCTCCAACTCCAGACGGCAGTGCGCGAGGCTCGCCGGGACGAGGAGAACAAGGTCCGTGTCGTCGATCACGGGAGCCCTACCCGTCGTCTGCGTGGTGTGGCCACCCCTTTCAGCGGGGGAGACGAGCGTGTGCTCCTCCTGGTCGACGACGTGACGGAGCGGGAGAGGACGGATGCGATCCGTCGCGATTTCGTGGCCAACGCCTCGCACGAGCTGAAGACACCGGTGGCGACGATCATCGCGTCATCGGAGGCCATGCGGGTCGCCCTCGACCGGGACGAAGGGTCCGCCAAGGGCTTCGCCGAGCGCATCGAGTCGTCGGCCCGACAGCTCGACCGCCTCGTGAACGACTTGCTCGACCTGTCGCGTCTCGAAAAGGAGAGCCCCGAGCTCTCTCTCACCCGGCTCGACCACCTGGTTCACGACGAGATCGAGCGAATCAGACGCGAGGCCGAGCAGAAGGGCCTAAGCGTCGAGACGGATCTGGCGGAAGCCACCGTGCCCGTCAACAGGCGCGATGTCGCCATCGCGGTTCGGAACCTCCTGGACAACGCGATCCGCTACACGCCGGCCGGGGGGTCAGTGTCGGTGGAGGTGACCGTGAAGGGCCCTGAGGCTCTCATCTCCGTGTCTGACACCGGTGAGGGCATACCAACGCGTGACATCGAACGTGTCTTCGAGCGGTTCTACCGGGTCGATTCGGCTCGCTCCCGGGTCACCGGCGGCACAGGTCTCGGACTTTCCATAGTCCGGCATGTAGTCGAAGGTCATGGAGGTCGGGTCTCGGTGGACAGCGAATTGGGCGCCGGCTCCACCTTCACCATCCGCTTGCCCCTGTCCGAGGAGGTCGAAACACCTGGGGGCCGTTAGGCTGATGCCCGGCCCGCCGGCCGTCTGATCATGCTCGAATCGATCTCTCAGCCCTCGGATCTGCGTGCACTCGACAGGGAACAGCTCACCGAGCTGTGTGGCGACATCCGCCACTTCATCCTCGAGAAGGTCTCGCAGACGGGGGGACACCTGTCCCCCAACCTCGGTGTCGTCGAGTTGACGATCGCGTTGCATCGCGTCTTCGACTCCCCCCGGGACCGGTTCATCTGGGATGTCGGCCACCAGGCGTATGTGCACAAGATCCTCACCGGTAGAGCCGACAGGTTCGACTCCCTGCGCCACACCGGGGGTCTGTCCGGATATCCCAGCCGCGAGGAGTCGGAACACGACTTCGTCGAGAACAGCCATGCCTCCACCTCACTGAGCTACGCCCTGGGCCATGCACTGGCCGGCTATGAGGGCTGGACGGTCGCGATCATCGGTGACGGCGCCTTCACCGGTGGCATGGCCTACGAGGCTCTCAATCACATCGCCGTCGCCCGACCCGAGCGCTTGATCATCATCCTCAACGACAATGGCCGTTCCTACGCACCGACAGTGGGTGGGTTGGCCGCGTTGTCCAACCTGGCCCACTATCGGATCGATCCCCGGTACGAGAAGGCGAAGAACGCCATCGGCAGGATCCTGCGCGGGATCCCGCTGGTCGGTGAGACCGCCGACGAGATGGCGGGTCGTATGAAGGACGCCGTCAAGCAGATCCTCGAGCCGGCCACCGTCTTCGACGCCCTGAACCTGAAGTACTCCGGCGCCATAGACGGTCACGACATAGTGTCGATCGAGGAGACCCTGGAGCAGGCCAAGACCTATCACGAGCCCGTCGTGGTCCACGTGATAACGGAGAAGGGGAACGGCTATCAGCCTGCCATCGAGGACGAGGAGGACAAGCTCCACGGCGTCAGCGCCTTCGACCTGGCCACGGGCAAGGCGCACAAGTCGGAGCTGAAGCTCACCGATGTGGCCGGCAGGGCCGTGGCCGAGGCGGCGGCATCCCGTCCCGACCTCGTGGGGGTCTCGGCGGCCATGATCTCGACGAGCGGTCTCAAGCAGATGGCGCAGCGCTTCCCCGACCGGGTGTTCGACACCGGGATAGCCGAGCAACACGCCGTCACCCTGGCCGCGGGCATGGCGATGGCGGGGAAGAGACCGGTGGTGGCCCTCTACTCGGCGTTTCTCCAGCGAGCCTTCGACCAGGTGGTGGCCGACGTGGCCTTGCACGACCTTCCCGTCACCTTTCTCATCGACCGGGCCGGCATCACCGGTCCCGACGGGCCCTCGCATCATGGGGTCTTCGATCTGTCGTACCTGAGGATGATCCCGAACATGGTGATCGGCGCCCCGGCCGACGCCACCGAACTGTGTGCCATGATCGAGACGGCGGTCGACCACGAGGGGCCGATCGCGATTCGCTATCCAAAGGGGGGTGCCGTGTCAGTCCCCGCCCTCCCCGTCGAGCCTCTCGAGATCGGCCGCGCCGAGTTACTGGCCGAGGGGGATGACGTGCTGCTGGTCGCCGTGGGCCGCATGGTGGAGGTCGCCGAGAAGGCGGCGCTGGACTTGGCCGAGAAGGGAGTGGGAGCCGGTGTGGTCAACGCCCGCTGGGTGAAGCCGCTCGACCCGCGCATCCTGGAATGGGCGGCGACGGTGGATCACGTCGTGACCCTGGAGGACAACGTCATCGCCGGTGGGTTCGGGTCTGCGGTTGCAGAGGCATTCGCGGTAGCCGGTCTGGTGAAAGACATGACCCACATCGGGGTTCCCGACGGCTTCCTCCCCTTCGGCTCCGCCTCCGACGTGATGGAAATCGTGGGAATGGACCCCGATTCCGTCGTGGCGAGAGTGCTCGGGCTCGTCGACCGCAATTGAGGGTCAGACCACGCGTCCCGGGATGGCCATGCGACGCTCGTACCACCGCAGGATGAGGCTCAGGGTCAGGGTCAGCACCACGTAGATGACCACCAGGATGAAGAAAGACTCCCTGAACCGAAAGGTCGAACCACTGTAGAGTCGGGCCATCTGGGTGACCTCTCTCACCGCGAGCACCGAGACCAACGACGTGTCCTTCATCAGTGAGATGAGATCGTTACCCAGGGCGGGGAACATGTTGCGCACCGCCTGGGGCAGGACGATTCGGCGGGTTATCTGTCGCTCGCTGAGGCCGAGGGATCGTCCTGCCTCGGATTGCTCCCTATCAACCGATTGGATGCCGGCCCGGAACACCTCGGCGATGAACGCCGCATAGAAGAGGCTCAGCGCGACGGCGGTCCGTATGACCGGAGGAAAGGCACGACTCGGTTGCCCGATGAGGTCGGCGAAGTCAGGGACGAGCACGAGGGCGATAACGAAGATGAAGACGATCATCGGTATGCCGCGAACGAACTCGATGTAGGTGGCGGCGATGTTGCGAGGCCAAGCCCTCCTCGAGACACGTGCCAGCCCGATGACCAGACCCAGCCCGGTGGCGACTATGAATGACCCGAACGTCAGGTAGAAAGTCACCATGATCCCCCTCGTCCAGTCGAAGGGGATGGGGAATATGTTCTCGAAAGCCTCCTTGTAGTCCTCGGTGAAGATCACCGCGAGAACCAAGGCTCCGATGATGGTGAGCATTGCCACCAGCCACCAGGGGAACTCCTTGGCGTCGAATCTATAGGCGCCGCCGACCGTGGGCGCGACTATCTCTGTCTCGATCGGGCGGTCCGGGCGGTCACTCATGCATTGGCAACATAACGAAG
>Ga0307417_10001111_pt1 | contig 11100 bp, 7 predicted proteins | sample SalMarWE160210MG_2_FD_202514 | JGI IMG/M metagenome (GOLD analysis project Ga0307417, IMG submission 202514) | Salt marsh sediment microbial communities from the Plum Island Ecosystem LTER, Massachusetts, United States - WE1602-10 | ecosystem: Environmental > Aquatic > Marine > Intertidal zone >...
TTTTTCTCTTGATTTAATATTTGCATATTCTCTAGCAGCGGCTATAGCATGCATTGAACTAACTGAAGCTGTATCATAAATAATTCCCCAGAAGTCTTCAGGGAGATTAAGCATTTGTCTGAACCAGCTCATCATAGTCTGCTCAAGTTCCGTTGAAGCAGGCGAAGATTTCCAGAGCATTCCGTTTACATTGAAAGCGCTGGCAAGTAGTTCTGCAAGGATGCCCGGTGCGGAAGCGGTTGAATTAAAATATGCCATAAAGTTTGGATGATTCCAGTGAGTCATTCCCGGCATAATTATTTTGTCTATGTCGTTCAATACCTCGGAAAATTGCTCTGGGCCGAGCGGTGGATTTGGTGAAATTTTGTTCTTTACTTCACCGGGTCTGATATTACTTAACACCGGATATTTTTCAGAATCTCTTAAATATTCTGTAATCCAGTCAATTAATTGATAGCCATATTTTCTGAATTCCTCAGGGGGCATATCTGAGAGTGAAGAGATGCTGTAAATATCTTTTGATTTTTCCATTTTCAACTAATTTTTAATTGTAAGAAAATTTTTATAAACCTGTCTATTTTTGTCAAATATGAATAAATAACAGGCTAAATATAGCTAAAAACGGTACCTTTTCTACAAATTTATGTGGCATATACTTTGACTTCATTTACACGTTTCAGTAAAAAGGATTCTGATATGAACAAAAACTTGCAAAACTTTTTTTATCCCAAAACATTCTGCATAGTTGGTGCCTCTTCCAAAGAAAAAAGCATAGGTTATGAACTTTTAAAATCTGTTAAAGACTATGGATTTACAGGAAAAGTATTTCCGGTTAATCCCAATGGGGGAGAAATATTAGGCTATAAATGTTTCAGTTCGATAGAAGACATTAAGGAACCGATAGATTTGGCTATGGTTGTAGTACCCAAAGAATATGTTGAAGTAACAATAGATAAATTATTAGATAAGAATGTCGGTTCAATAATTCTCGTTACGGCAGGATTTAAAGAAGTGGGAAAAGAAGGAGAAGAAGCCGAAAAGAGAATACTCGAAAAAATAAAAAACTCAAGTTCTCGAATGGTTGGTCCAAACTGTATGGGAATAATTACTACGTTTAACGATGTTAGCCTGAATGCAACTTTTGTAGCAGAAAAACCGGAAATAGGTCTGACAGCATTTCTTTCACAGAGCGGCGCAATAGGTGCTGCAATTTTGAATTCGTTGAGAGAAACAGATATTAAGTTTGGACACTTTATAAGTGTTGGGAACAAAGCAGACATTTCAGAAAACGACTTGCTTCCCTTCTGGGAAGATGATCAACGAATAAAGACAATTACGTTTTACCTTGAAAGTTTTGTAGACGGTGAAAAGTTTATAAAATATTTTGTTGATGAAAAAATTACAAAACCAGTAATTGTTCTGAAAGCTGGAAGAACAAAAAGCGGAATGAAAGCCGCGCAGTCACACACCGGCGCATTAGGAAGCAGCGACAGGGTTGTAGAATCGGTATTAAAACAGTTTGGAATAATAAGAGCAAATACATTAAATGAATTATTTAATTCGGCAAAAGGATTTGAAAATTTTCCTTTGCCCACAGGTAATAAGGTTGCTGTGGTTACGAACGCAGGCGGTCCCGCAATTCTTGCTGTTGATTCACTCGATAAAAATGGTTTGAAACTTGCCAAGCTTACAGATGAAACTAAAAGTAAGATGAGAGAAGTTGTTCATCCCGAAGGAAGTGTAAAAAACCCAGTTGATCTTTTACCTGGCGGTACAGCAGAACAATTCCAAATTGTAAATGAAACATTAATTGCAGACAAGAATGTTGATGCTGTCGTATCTGTTTTTGTTGAACCGGTTATGGTACCCGCGCTTCCCGTTATTGAAGGGATTAATGGTATAGAAACAGAAAAGCCATTATTGCAGGTAGTGATGCCTTTACCGGAATTTTGGGATAATTACCGTAAGAATTCCGTTACAAATAAACCTTTATTCAGAAATCCTGAAGACCCCGCGAAAATTCTTGCCGATATGCTTTTTTACTCTACAGGAAAAAGTAAAAGCAGAATTTTGCCCAAGCCTTCCAAAAGAAATAAAATTACACGAACCGGATTCTTGCAAGCAATTGAAATAGAACAACTTACAGAGAAATATAAGCTGCCGTCCGTAAAAAATGAGTTCATCAAAAAGGAAAACATTAATAAACCATTAGGCAAAATTAAATTCCCTGTTGTTGTAAAAGGAATTGCAAAAGATATAGTGCATAAGTCAGAGCTAAATGCGGTTAAAGTTAACATCAAAACTAAAAAGGAATTTAAAGAAGCCGTCGAAGAAATAAAAGAGAGCTTTTCTAAGAAGAAAATAATTGTTGAAGAATTTCTAGTGCAACCTTTTGTAAAAGCTAAGCATGAAATCCTGATTGGTGGATTTTGCGACCCGTCATTCGGTCCAATGATTATGTTTGGCAGCGGAGGAAAATATGTTGAAGTATTTAATGATACTGGGCTAAAGTCTGCTTACTTATCTGACAAAGATATAGATAAAATGATTGAAGAAACAAAGATGGGAAAAATACTAAAAGGAGTGCGGGGTGAGAAGTCATTTCCGCTTTCTAAAATTAAAAGAATTATAAAATCGTCTGCTCAAATGATGCTTGATAACCCTGAAATAAAAGAGTTTGATTTTAATCCATTAATAATTACAGAGGATAATTCAATCTACGCTGTAGATATTCGGATAAAAGTGTAATCTATTTTATAAAAAGAGTATTCAGTAAAACGGCAACACCAGCAAGTACTAAACCGAAACCGATTAATCTGGCTAATGTTTTTTCCGAAATTTTAAGATTAAAATGGTTGCCGACAAACGCACCTACTATAAAACCAGCAACTATTGGAAGGCTGTAAGTAAAATTAATATGCCCCAGCATATAATGACTTATTGAACCAGTAAGGCTTGTAAATACAATCATAAATAAAGCAGTAGCTGCAGCTACTGAGGGTGGAATTCCAAATACATTTACCATAATCGGAGTTTTTAGAAAACCTCCTCCTATTCCGAAAAGTCCCGCCATCATTCCAGCGATCATTCCAAATATTAATGCTAGTAGTGTGCTGATCCTGTAAGCGCCAGTTCCTGATCTTCTAACAATCCTTGGACCGATTTTATTAAGTTTAAAAAATATATTGTCTTTGCTCATTTTGATTTTATCCTTTTGTCCTTTGCGGTATGTATACACACCTACTGTGGAAACAAAAACTGCAAATATAATCTCAAGAGAACGCAACGGGATTATTGCTGTTAGTAAAGATCCCAAAACTGTTCCTAAAATTGTTGGAACTTCCAGATAAATCCCGGCTAGGTAATCAATCTTTTTTGCTTTAAAGTTAAAATAAGTTGAAATCAGGGAACCAGGGAAAAGAGCTAGTATTACTGAACCAACCGCAATGTTAATTGGAACGTGGAAGAATATTATCAGTACAGGTATTATAAAAATACCCCCCCCAAAACCGATAACGGTTCCGAATGCGCTAAAAAGAACACCACACAAAAATATTAGGATGATTTGCATTTATATTGAGTTTAAAAATTTTTATAGTAAAAATAAATAAAATATAATTGTATAATATCTTTAGTTGACTGAATAAATAGAACTGTGCAACCATTCTAAATTTTTCATTTACTTGCCGAATTAACAGCTTCTCACAATTAAGAAAACAATAATTTTATATCCTCCAATTTGTCAATTACGATAATAAAACAGCTAAAATCATCAAAAAACAAGGGGTTTTATTGGTATAGTTTTAGCAAAAGGTGGAACGATTAACAACAAAATATATTATTTGGACGGAAACAAGATGGAAAGAAAAAAGGTAACTATTGATGGTAATGAAGCCGCAGCCTATGTGGCTTTTAATACAAATGAAGTTATAGCAATTTATCCAATCACGCCTTCCTCAAATATGGGCGAATGGTGTGATGCCTGGTCTGCTAAAGGAATGAAAAATATCTGGGATCTGGTGCCTTCTGTTAGCGAACTTCAGAGTGAAGGTGGTGCTTCTGGTAGTGTTCATGGTGCTTTGCAAGCCGGGGCCCTAACAACAACATTCACCGCATCACAGGGATTGCTTTTAATGATACCGAATATGTTCAAGATAGCTGGCGAATTGACTTCGACGGTTTTTCACGTTTCTGCAAGGTCAATTGCCGCTCAGGCGCTTTCAATTTTTGGTGATCACAGTGATGTTATGGCGACCCGGGGAACAGGTTTTGGTTTAATAGCATCCAATTCCGTTCAGGAAGTTATGGACACAGCTTTAATTGCGCAGGCCGCAACACTTGAGGCAAGAATTCCTTTCGTTCACTTCTTCGACGGATTCAGAACGTCACACGAAGTAATGAAAATAGAACAGCTTACAAAAGAAGATATGATGGCGATGCTCGATCAGAAATTAATTATTGAGCATAGGGACAGGGCATTGAGCCCGGATCACCCGGTGATGAGAGGAACAGCACAAAATCCGGATGTTTACTTCCAGGGTAGAGAAACAGTAAATGAATATTACGAAGCTTGTCCCGACATTGTTCAGAAAGCAATGGACAAGTTTGCGAAGATTGTCGGAAGACAATATCACTTATTTGATTATGTCGGAGCCCCGGATGCAGAAAGAGTAATAGTAATGATGACCTCGGGATGTGGAGCTGCAGAAGAGACAGTTAAATACCTGACGGAAAAAGAAGAAAAAGTCGGGCTGCTGAAGGTAAGATTATACAGACCTTTCTCAATCGATCACTTCATTGAAGCTCTGCCCAAAACAATAAAAGTAATTTCAGTTTTAGACAGGACCAAAGAACCCGGATCTTCCGGTGAACCTCTATATCTTGATATCGTAAATGCGATTTCTGAAAAACACATTAATGGCGAATTAAAATTTGCTTATCCTAAAATAGTTGGCGGACGCTACGGACTTTCTTCAAAAGAATTTACCCCAGCTATGGTTAAAGGTGTATTTGATGATGCCAAAAAAGAAAAACCGAAAAATCATTTTACAATAGGTATTATAGACGATGTAACAAATACAAGTCTTGATTACGATTCAGAATTTTCAATTGAATCAAACGAGACCTTCCGCGGCAAATTCTACGGACTCGGCGCTGACGGAACTGTTGGTGCAAACAAAAACTCCATTAAAATTATCGGTGAAGGAACAGACTATTTTGCGCAGGGATATTTTGTTTACGATTCTAAAAAATCGGGTTCAACTACAATTTCACACTTAAGGTTCGGACCAAAAGAAATTAATTCAACATACCTGGTGCACACTGCTAATTTTATTGCCTGTCACCAGACGGTATTCCTTGAAAAAATGGATATGCTTTCAGACGCAGTTGAAGGCGCAACATTCCTGTTGAATACAAAAGCATCTAAAGAAGAAGTGTGGGATACTCTACCTGAAAAAGTGCAAAACGATCTTATATACAAAAAGATGAAATTCTTTATTATAGATGCCTACAAGGTTGGAAACGAGACCGGGATGGGCGCGAGAATCAATACAATAATGCAGACATGCTTTTTCGCTATTTCAAATATATTTCCTAAAGAAAAAGCAATTTCGATGATCAAAGATTCGATTAAGAAAACATATGGCGCGAAAGGCGATAAGATTGTTCAGATGAATTTCGATGCTGTTGATAAGACAATTGCGAATTTGTTTGAAGTAGAAATTCCGGAAAAGGTAACTAGCAAAATTCAGTTGCAGCCGGCGGTTTCAGGAAACGCACCTGAATTTGTTCAGGAAGTTACTTCCTGTATGATTGCGGGTAAAGGCGATGACCTGCCTGTCAGTAAAATGCCCGCTGACGGTACTTTCCCGGTTGGAACTTCTCAATGGGAAAAAAGAAACATTGCACTAGAAGTACCTGTGTGGGATGAGAATATTTGTATTCAATGTAACAAATGCGTTGTTGTCTGTCCGCACGCTACAATTCGTGCAAAAGTTTATGATGAGAAATTATTAGAAAACGCTCCTGCAACATTTAAACATATGCCATTCAAGGGAAAAGGATACGGTGAAGGCCTGGCTTATACAATTCAGGTTGCTGTTGAAGACTGTACCGGATGTTCGCTTTGTGTTGATGTGTGTCCGGCTAAGAATAAAACAAACACCAGCCTTAAATCAATCAACATGCAGGAACAACTTCCATTAAGAGAAACAGAAAGAGCCAACTGGGACTTTTTCTTAAGTATTCCCGAATACGACAGGACAAAAATTAATACAGGACAGGTAAAAGATTCACAATTCCTGGAGCCGCTGTTTGAATTCTCCGGAGCCTGCTCGGGTTGTGGTGAAACTCCTTATGTAAAATTAGCAAGTCAATTATTCGGCGACAGGATGATCGTTGCAAACGCAACAGGCTGTTCATCTATTTATGGCGGAAATCTTCCGACTACTCCTTGGACAATGAATAAAGAAGGAAGAGGCCCGGCATGGTCGAATTCATTGTTTGAAGATAATGCCGAATTTGGACTGGGTTTCAGGCTGGCAATTAATAAACATGAAATGCAGGCCAAAGAACTAGTTAAAAAATTCGCTTCTGATCTTGGAGATACTCTTGTAAATGAAATAATAAATGCTGATCAGAAGGATGAAGCAGGTATTTATGAACAAAGACAGAGAGTTAAAGAATTAAAGAAAAAAATGTCCGATGCAAAATTTGCAAAAAATGATGATGTTAAAGATTTACTTAGTATTGCAGATTATTTAGTTAAAAAATCCGTATGGATAATGGGTGGTGACGGCTGGGCTTACGACATCGGTTACGGCGGGCTGGATCACGTACTGGCTTCCGGCAAAAACGTAAATGTACTTGTTCTCGATACCGAAGTTTATTCCAACACAGGTGGGCAGATGTCAAAAGCAACACCAAGGGGAGCAGTTGCAAAATTTGCGGCCGGTGGAAAACCACTTGGCAAAAAAGATCTTGGTTTGATGGCAATGTCATACGGAAATGTCTATGTAGCAAAAGTTGCTATGGGCTCTAATGATGCACAAACGGTAAAGGCATTTCTCGAAGCCGAAGCTTACGATGGTCCGTCACTGATAATTGCTTACAGCCACTGCATAGCTCACGGAATTAATATGGGTACTGCAATGAGAAATCAGAAAGCAGCAGTTGATTCCGGTTACTGGCAGCTTTACAGGTTTAATCCTGATATGACAAAAGAAGGAAAGAATCCATTTAAGCTTGAATCAAAGGGTATGAAAATCCCACTGAAAGATTATGCATACATGGAAACACGATATAAAATGTTAACAAAATCCGATCCTAAAACAGCTGAGGAATTAATAAAACTGGCTCAGCAGGATGTTAAAGACAGATGGAATACTTACGAAAATATGGCTGCTGAAAAATCGGCAGAGAAAAAAGAAAGTAAACAATCGTAGAATTTAAAAGGAAAATAAAATGAATCTCGAAACAAATTATTTAGGCTTGAAATTAAAAAATCCGATTGTTCCGTCTGCAGGACCACTTTCACAGGAAATATCAAATTTCAAAAAATTTGAAGATGCGGGTGCCTCGGCTGTTGTAATGTATTCTTTGTTTGAAGAGCAAATAGAGCACGATGCTATGGAACTGGACTATCAGCTATCTGTGTCCGCTGACAGTAACCCTGAGGCCACATCATATTTCCCGGAAGATATCGAATTTAAACTCGGGCCGGAACAATACCTGGAACACATCAGGAAAGCAAAGGAAGCTGTTGATATTCCGATTATCGGAAGTCTGAACGGAAAATCATTGGGCGGCTGGACCGATTATGCAAAAAAAATAGAACAGGCAGGCGCAGATGCACTCGAATTGAATATTTACAGGTTAGCTACAAACCAGGATCAATCAGGATTCGATATTGAAAAAGATTATCTCGATATAGTTAAGCAGGTAAAATCCTCTGTAAATATTCCGATAGCAGTAAAATTGGGGCCATATTTCAGCTCAATGGCGTATATGGCTAAACAGTTTGAAGAAGCAGGTGCAGACGGTCTTGTTCTTTTCAACAGGTTTTATCAGCCGGATATTAACCTGGAAAGTCTTGAAGTAAGACCTGATGTGTTATTGAGTACACCGATGGATATGAGACTTCCATTAAGATGGATAGGAATATTATACGGAAAGGTAAAACTTGATTTTGCCGCTACAAGTGGAATTGACACAGATCAGGATGTTATAAAAATGATTATGGCCGGCGCGAAAGTTACTCAAATGCTTTCGAGCTTGCTTAGAAACGGAATTGAACACATAACAGATGTGCTTACAAAAATGATCTACTGGATGGAAGTGAACGAATATGAATCACTCGACCAGATGAGAGGAAGCATCAGCCATAAGAATATAGCGGATCCGTCCCTTTTTGAACGTGCTAATTATATGAAGGTTCTTAATTCTTATAAATAAAACACTTTGTAATTTAGGGGAAACTAACAGCGACATAAAATCGTCGCTGTTTTTTTATTAATTAAACCGCGAAACAGAATTTTCTTTCCTTTTTAATTATCTTTATAGTAATTATCCTATGGCTAAATTAGATATATGAAAATATTATACCTTGTACGTCACGCTAAATCAAGCTGGGAAAACAGAAATATTTCTGATTTTGAACGAAGCCTAAATGATCGCGGTAAAAGAGATGCCCCCTTTATGGCTGGCATTTTGAAGGAGAAAAAAATAAATATTGATTTGATTATTTCCAGTTCCGCAGTACGAGCCTTTAAGACAGCGAAAATTTTTGCCAGGGAGCTTGAGATAGAAGAGAAAGAAATAATAACTAACGAAAATATTTATGAGGCTGACAGGAAAGATTTATTGAAAATACTTATAGTTGCAAATGATTCGATTAATAATTTAATGTTGTTCGGGCATAATCCTGGCCTTACTTATCTTTCCAACTATCTTTGTGATTATGAAATAGATAATATCCCAACTTGTGGAATAGTTTGTATGCAATTAGATTTTGATTCCTGGAAATACCTTGGAAGTAAATCCTGCAATTTTATATTTTTTGAATATCCTAAAAAATACTTCTAAGAAACTTTAGTATTTAACTTTTCTGAAAGAAAAAATTAAATAACATGAAAATAGCAGTGTTTGGAGCAACGGGGGTACTCGGACAAAACCTGGTGCCTCTTTTATTAAGACATGGATATCACCTATTGGCTCCGGTAAGGTCGGTTTCAAAAGCAAAAAAAGTTTTACCCCCCAAAACAGAAAAATTAGAATATGATTTATTGGAGGGTGAAGGTGATTATCTGAGAGCTTTATTAGAAGGTACAGATTGCGTAGTACAGGTTGCAACTTCAATTCCAGCAGATTTTACTAAACCGGGTGCCTGGGTAATTAATAACAAGCTCAGAACAGAAGGAACTAGAAAATTAATAAAGGCCTCACTTAAGGCTGGAGTTACAAGATATATTCAACAAAGTATTGTTATGGCTTACAGTGATGGTGGAGAGGAATGGATAAATGAAGAACATCCGTTGGATGAATCGCCTGAACGTGAACTGATATGTGCGCCGGTAATTGAAATGGAAAACCAGGTAAAGAAAATTCCTGAAAATGTAATGGATTGGTTTATCCTGCGGGCGGGCATTTTTGTTGGCAAAGGAACCTTTCAGGAAAAAACCATCAGGGATTTAAAAGACGGAATCAATATAGTTTCCGGTAATGGAGAAAATTACGTTTCTTTCATCCGGGTTGAAGATATGGCTGATGCGATTCTTAAATCAATAGAGAATGAAACTGGAAATCTTATTCTGAATATTGTTGACAAACCGGTAAAGCAAATTGATTATCTAAAAAATATTGCGGAAAAAATTGCGGCTATAACTCCTGTCCAGAATCTTAAATTACCCCGGCCTCCGTCTTTCCGTTGCTCCAATCTCCGTGCACAATACTCGATAAACTGGAAGCCAAACTATAATATTTACCCATTTTAGATATTTTTTCACTGCCTGAAACATATACTGTTTATTTTTGTAAAAGCAGAAAAACATAAGGAATTTAATTGATGAAATATGTTAGTTTTTCCTATAACAAATTAAAACCTGTTTTATACAAATCAATTTTTCTTTTTTTGTTTCCTGTTACACTTTTATTTGCCCAAGATAAAAGTGATCATAAACATCATACAATGAGCGATTCAACTTTGATGCACAGGCAGAACATGATCCATTCAAAGAGCCCGATGGTAATGCCGTTTGATATGAGTAAAGTTACACATTATTTTATAAAAACAGACGATGGTGGTGTATTGGAGATAAAGGCAAAAGACTTGAAAGATAAGACACAAATTCCTTTGATCAGAAAGCATCTGAAAGAAGAAAAAATTCTTTTTTCGAATGCTGATTTCAGAGATCCCAAAACACTTCACGGAAAAAATATGCCCGGGTTAAAAATTTTATCAGAATCAGGAAAGAAGTATAAAGTTGAATACGAAGAATTACCCGGGGGAGCTGGCCTGACTTTTAAATCGAAGAATCCGACTGTGATAAATGCCATTCATAAATGGTTTGATGCACAGTTAAAAGATCACGGCAAGGATGCAAAAAATCACGAGGACAAAAGGTAATAAAATAACTTATCTGGCTTAAAATTCCTTTTATCTGGTAACCACAAATCTGAAGCAACCTGAAAAATTCGCCTGTTTTTCAACTCTTTTTCATTAAATTAACTTGACAAATTATTTAAGCATACTTAAATTTATTCCAACAACAGACTTAATTATGCAAAATATTTCTAAAGAAGATTATCTAGGTATAATCTATAAGTATAAAGATGGTAACGGAAAAATTAAGCCAAACCTTATAGCAGACAAACTCCGTATTTCCGGTGCAGCAGTTACTGATATGCTGAAAAAGCTATCCCGTGATGGGCATATTGTTTATGAAAAATATAAGGGTATACGGCTCACTGAATCAGGAGAAAGTTACGCAAGAAATATGGTCCGCCGCCACAGGATATGGGAAGTATTTCTGAATCAGATAGTCGGCATGCCGTGGGAGAAAGTGCATGAAGAAGCGAACAGGCTGGAACATTCTGCTTCCG
>Ga0307417_10001112_pt1 | contig 11091 bp, 12 predicted proteins | sample SalMarWE160210MG_2_FD_202514 | JGI IMG/M metagenome (GOLD analysis project Ga0307417, IMG submission 202514) | Salt marsh sediment microbial communities from the Plum Island Ecosystem LTER, Massachusetts, United States - WE1602-10 | ecosystem: Environmental > Aquatic > Marine > Intertidal zone...
CGAAGGCTTCGGTCTTCGCGTTTTCTCGTGACGGGGCAAAAGCCACGCGGTCAGGGCAGGGCGGCGAAGCCTTCCTTGAAACCGCTCAGCGAGACCGGGATGCCGACCCCTTCCTCCGGCGTCTTGAACACCACGAAGATTGCGCTCTTGCCCTCCGACAGGGATTTGATCAGCGCATCGTCCATGATCACTTCGGCCACGCAGCCATTGGGCAGGCAGCGTACGAACGCCACTCGGCCCATGTCGGTGCCGTCGATATTGAGCCCGAGCCCGTTGGGCAACAACACCCCGAGCGGCGCCAAAACCCTCAAGAGCCGCGCCTGATTGTCGGCGGTCTTGAGGACGATGACGCTGAGCCCGACATTGGGCTGGTCCTCGGCGGTAACGTTCTGGATGATCGCGCATTGCTCGAAACTGGCGCCCGGCGGCGTGTCGCAGCTCAGCTGCCAGTCGCCATATTGCGCCTTGACGATTCCCTGCGCCAGCGCCGGCGCGCCGCCGAAAGCCAGCGCCGCCAATGCCATCGATAGCCTCAGCGCGCGCATTGCCCGTGTGGTCACGCCCATGTCTCGAACTTCCTCTCCAAAATCAGCCCCTTTCAGGCCCGCGACCGATACGATGGTGCGGGCGCGAGCGCTATTGTTAAAGGCCGCCGTGACGGCTTTTTCAACCGTTGGCCGTCCCCTTTTCCCGCGAATGAACCGACAAGTGCGGCATTGGTGAGGCGGAGCGCGCTGCGCCTTGCCCGCCGTCCCCGCCGCGGGCGCAATATGACGCAGCAATGTGCGCCCCGGCACAATTGCCTATTCCCACACAATGTGGTTTAGCTCAGCCCATCGAATTGCGCGCCTCGGCATGAGTCGGGACCCTTTGCTGATGGCTGATCGGTCGCACGGGTGGAGGCGCGGGAGTGGACCATTGCGAATTCAGGGGGAATTCAGGTGACCGGATCGTTCAAACGCCGATCTACTTTCTTTTTGGCTGCGCTGACCGGTCTGGTCGCAGCACCCGCTCTGTCTCAGGACAACGCCATTGGCTACGCCAAGCCCGGTGAAATCGGGTTTCAGCCGTCCGTCACGCCAATCATGGATTCTGTAACAGCTTTCCACAACGGGCTTTTGATCTGGATCATAACCGGCATCGCTTTGTTCGTTCTGGGGCTGATGATCTACGTCATGGTGCGCTTCAACCGCCGCGCCAATCCAACCCCGCAGAAGTTCTCCCACAACACATTGGTCGAAGTCGTCTGGGTCGTCATCCCGGTGATCATCCTCCTGGTGATCGCCGCGCCGTCCTTCGCGGTTCTGGGCGACCAGCTCAACGTCCCCGACGGCCAGCGCAAATATCTCGGCTCCGACATTTTCTCCTTCGGCGATGTCGATGTTCCGGCGGCCGAATTGACCGTCAAGGCGACCGGCGTGCAGTGGAACTGGGAATACGCCTATCCCGACATTTCCACGGATTCCTTCTCCTCCTTCATGCTTCCCGAGCAGGATCCGGATGGCAAGAACCAGGATCGCCCCCACCTCAAGCCCAACCAGCCGCGCCTGCTGGCGGTCGATAACGAACTTGTCGTTCCGGTCAACACCACCGTTAGAGTGCTGGTGACTTCCGAACCGAGCGGCGTCATCCACTCCTTCGCCATGCCCTCCTTCGGCATCAAGATCGACGCCGTGCCGGGCCGGATGAACGAGACCTGGTTCAACGTTCGCAAGACCGGCATCTACTACGGCCAGTGCTCCGAACTTTGCGGCAAGGACCACGCCTTCATGCCGATCGCCATCCGGGTTGTGGAAAAGGATCAGTTCCAGAAATGGATCGACGCCTACAAGACCGGCGGCACCGACGCGGCAAACCAGACCTTGCCGCCTGTAACCTAGACCGACGCTGCACCTTAGGGATCGCGCGCACCATCTAAGATCAAGAGGGACCTATCATGGCAGAGGCACAAACAGCGCATCACGACGCCGGGCACGCGCATCCCACGGGCTGGCGGCGCTACGTCTATTCGACCAACCACAAGGACATCGGCACGATGTACCTGGTCTTCGCCATCGTTGCGGGGCTCATCGGCGGTGTCCTGTCCGGTTTCATGCGCTGGGAACTGGCCGAACCGGGCATCCAGATCTTCAAGGGTCTCGCCCAGATGGTCTACGGCACGCCCGAAGGCGCCGCCCTCGATGCCGGCAAGGAGATGTATAACGTCTTCACCACCGCCCATGGCCTAATCATGATCTTCTTCATGGTCATGCCGGCCATGATCGGCGGCTTCGGCAACTGGTTCGTGCCGCTGATGATCGGGGCGCCGGACATGGCCTTTCCGCGCATGAACAACATCTCCTTCTGGCTTCTGCCGGCCGCCTTCGCCCTGCTGCTGATTTCGCTTTTCGTCGATGGCCAGCCCGGTGGCCACGGTGCCGGCAATGGCTGGACCATCTATCCACCGCTCTCCACAACCGGCACGCCCGGCCCGGCGATGGACTTCGCCATCCTTTCGCTGCACCTGGCCGGTGCCTCATCGATCCTCGGCGCGATCAATTTCATCACCACCATCCTCAACATGCGCGCGCCCGGCATGACCATGCACAAGATGCCGCTGTTTCCCTGGTCGATCCTGGTGACCGCCTTCCTGCTGCTCTTGAGCCTGCCGGTCCTTGCCGGCGGCATCACCATGCTCCTGACCGACCGCAATTTCGGCACCACCTTCTTCTCGCCCGAAGGCGGTGGCGACCCGGTTCTGTTCCAGCATCTGTTCTGGTTCTTCGGGCACCCCGAGGTCTATATCCTCATCCTGCCCGGCTTCGGCATCGTCTCGCATATCGTGTCGACCTTCTCCAGAAAGCCGATCTTCGGCTATCTCGGCATGGTCTACGCCATGGTCGCCATCGGCGGCGTCGGCTTCATCGTCTGGGCCCACCACATGTATACGACCGGCCTCAGCCTCGACGTGCAGCGCTATTTCGTCGCCGCCACCATGGTCATCGCCGTACCGACCGGGGTGAAGATCTTTTCCTGGATCGCCACCATGTGGGGCGGCTCGATTTCCTTCCGCACCCCGATGCTCTGGGCCCTCGGCTTTATCTTCTTGTTCACCATCGGCGGTGTCACCGGCGTGGTGCTGGCCAATGCCGGCGTCGACCATTCCCTGCACGACACCTATTACGTGGTGGCCCACTTCCACTACGTCCTGTCGCTCGGCGCGGTCTTCGCCATCTTCGGCGCCTGGTACTACTGGTATCCGAAAATGTTCGGCTACATGTACAACTCGACCCTGGCCAAGACCCATTTCTGGCTGACCTTCATCGGCGTCAATATCATCTTCTTCCCGATGCATTTCCTCGGTCTTGCCGGCATGCCGCGCCGCTATATCGACTATCCGGATGCCTATGCCTTCTGGAACCAGGTCGCCTCGCTTGGCTACGTCATCACCGCCCTCGGCGTCGTCGTCTTCCTCTGGGTCCTGATCGAAGCACCGCGCGCCAAGCGCAAGGCCGCGGACAATCCCTGGGGCGAGGGCGCCACGACGCTTGAGTGGACCCTGTCGTCGCCGCCGCCCTTCCACCAGTTCGAAACCCTGCCGCGCATCAAGTAGCGGCAGCAAGAGGCGGAGCACTAGATTGGCCCTGGTCGAGGACACAGTCGGGATCGGTTACGCGGCGGCTGAAGCGCGGGTAGGGGACTATTTCGCGCTTCTCAAGCCCCGGGTGATGTCGCTCGTCGTCTTCACCGCCCTTGTCGGCATGCTGCTCGCCCCCGGCACGCTGCATCCTTTCGTCGCGCTGGTGGCCATTGCCGCCATTGCCATTGGAGCGGGCGCCTCGGGCGCCCTCAACATGTGGTACGACGCCGATATCGACGCCGTGATGACCCGCACCCGTAACCGGCCCGTCCCCGCCGGCCGCATCGCCCCTCAGGATGCCCTCGGCATCGGCGTGGCCCTGTCCTGCTTTTCGGTCGGGCTTTTGGGTCTTGCCGCCAATTGGGTCGCCGCCGCCTTTCTCGCCTTCACTATCTTCTTTTATGCCGTCGTCTACACCGTCTGGCTCAAGCGGGCGACGCCGCAAAATATCGTCATCGGCGGTGCCGCCGGCGCCTTCCCGCCCATGGTCGGCTGGGCCGCCGTCACCGGCTCGCTGTCGCTCGATGCCGCGACCCTGTTCCTGATCATCTTTTTGTGGACCCCGCCGCATTTCTGGGCCCTGGCCCTCTACAAGAAAGGCGACTACGCGGCAGCCGGCATCCCCATGCTGCCCAATGTCGCCGGCGAAACCGCGACCCGCAACCAGATCCTGGTCTATTCCGTCCTGCTGGTTTTGACCGCCTTCCTGCCGGTGCTGACCGGCATGACCGACGGGATTTACGCCTTCGCCGCGGCCGCGCTTGGCGTCGTCTTTGCCGTTTTGGCGCTGCATCTGCGTTTGGCCGAAGAGGGCGCCGAACTGCGCCGCCGCGCCCGCCGCCTGTTCCGCTATTCTCTTGCCTATCTGTTCGTCCTCTTCGTCGTCCTTCTGGCCGACGGCCTGCTTGTGAAGTGGAGCATGCTGGGATGAACGATCTCAAGGCCGAGGACGATGCGCTCAAGGCCGCCCGCCGCAAGCGCTCCGTCGCCCTGGGGCTCGTGCTCGGGGTCGTGGTGCTGGTGTTTTATGCCCTGACCATCGTCAAGATGGGCCCCGCCATCTTCAACCGGCCGCTTTAGGACGAGGACCGAATGGCTGAAGCCGAACTCGAAAGCACAAATCGTGGCAAGTCCAGCAACCTCAAGGTCGCCGGCATCATGGCCCTGGTCACCCTCAGCATGCTCGGCATGGCCTATGCCGCCGTGCCGCTATATTATGCCTTCTGTTCGGCGACCGGCTATGGCGGCACGACCCGCATCGCCACCGCCCCCAAGGGGGTGATCGCCCGGCCGATGACCACGCGCTTCGACGTCACGGTCCCCTCGGACCTGCCGCTCAAGGTCGCCCCGCCCAAGCCGGTCAAATCCAAGATCGGCGAACCGACGACCGTGGTCTTCACCGCCACCAATACCAGCAATTACGAACTGGTCACCAATGCCAGTTTCAACGTCACCCCGGACCTGTCGGGCCAGTATTTCAACAAGATCCAGTGCTTCTGCTTCACCGAGCAGCACCTCAAGCCACACGAGACGGCCCAGATGCCCGTCACCTTCTTTGTGGACCCCGATCTTGACAAGGATTCCGATCTCGACACGGTCACGGAAATCACGCTTAGTTACACATTCTACGCTTCAGACAGTGGGGGAAGCTGACAATGGCAGCGCAGGCCAAGAACCATGACTACCATCTCGTAAACCCCAGTCCCTGGCCGGCGGTCGGCGCGATCTCGGCCTTCGTCATGATGCTGGGCGCGATTCTGTTCATGCGCCAGGTCACCCCCTGGGTCTTCTTCATCGGCCTGGCCGGGGTGCTCTACACCATGTTCGCCTGGTGGTCCGACGTCATCTCCGAAGCCAACAACGGCCACGACCACACCCCGGTGGTGCAACTGCATCACCGCTACGGCATGATCCTGTTCATCGCCTCCGAGGTGATGTTCTTCGTCGCCTGGTTCTGGGCCTATTTCGACGGCTTCCTGCGCGTCGATGACGTCGAGCAGGTTGCCCGCGTCGCCGCGACCGGCGGCGTCTGGCCGCCCATCGGTGTCGAGGCCTTCAATCCCTGGCACTTGCCGCTCTTCAATACCCTCATCCTTCTGACCTCCGGCACAACCGTGACCTGGGCCCACCATGCCCTGTTGCATAACGACCGCGAGGGGCTGAAATGGGGGCTGGTGCTGACCGTCGTGCTCGGCGCGCTCTTCACCTGCGTCCAGGCCATCGAATATAGCCACGCCGGCTTCGCCTATTCCGGCAACATCTATGGCGCGACCTTCTTCATGGCCACCGGTTTTCACGGCTTCCACGTCATCATCGGTACGATCTTCCTGACCGTCTGCCTGTTGCGCGCCCTTGCCGGCCAGTTCACCCCCAACCAGCATCTCGGCTTCGAATTCGCCGCCTGGTACTGGCATTTCGTCGACGTTGTCTGGCTGTTCCTGTTCGCCTGCATCTATGTGTGGGGCTCCTGGGGCGTCACCTCGTTCGGCTAGGATCAGCTTTTCCGGGGGCTTCGGCCCCCGAAGCATCTCGTGAAGGCGGCTTGCTTTTGACCGACCAATATCCGGAAGTCTCACCCTTTACCGCCGGGCTCAAATGCCGCTGCCCGCGTTGCGGCGAGGGACTGTTGTTCCACGGTTATCTCAAGCTCGCCAAGCGCTGCGAAAGCTGCGGCCTCGAATATGACTTCGCCGACGCCGGCGACGGCCCCGCCGTCTTCATCATCCTGATCGCCGGCGGCATCGTCGTCATGCTCTGGGGCATTGTCGACGCCCTGTTCCATCCCTCGGTCGCCGTGCACCTCATGTTGTGGATCCCGACGACGATCATCTTGTGCATGGTCTTGTTGCGGCCATTCAAGGCGACCATGATCGCCCTGCAATTCAGCAACCAGGCACGGGAAGGCCGCTCTGACTGACGATCCATTCGCCAAGGTGCGCGATGAAGTCGAGGTCCAGCGGCATCCGCCTCCGGAGCGGCCGCGCCTGGGCTTCGTGCTTTTCATGCTTGTGCTCACCGCGATCTTCGTCGCCCTCGGCGTCTGGCAGCTTGCCCGGCTCGGCGAGAAGGAAGCGCTGATCGCCCGCATCGACGACCGCATGAAGGGCGCCCCGATGCAATTGCCGCCCGTCGCCGAATGGGTCGGTTTTGATCCCGAGGTCTGGGACTATCGCCCGGTTACCCTTAGCGGCACCTTTCGCAACGACCAGACCGTGCGTGTTTTTACCAGCGTCGACGGCAGCGGCCCGGTCTCCGGCCCCGGCTACTGGATCGTCGCCCCCTTGGTCCGTGACGATGGCGGCGTGGTCCTGGTCAATCGCGGCTTTGTGCCCCAGGCTCTCGCTCAAAGCTTCGCCGATGGCGGCCCCGCCGCCGCCGGCCGGGTCACCATCACCGGCATCGCCCGCGCCAGTGACCCGATTGGCGTCTTCACCCCCGGCCCGGACACCCCGGACCGCATCGACTATGCCCGAAATATCGACCGCATCGCCAAAACGCTCGATCCGGCGCTGACCCCGCTGGCCCCGATCTATGTCGATCAGGCCGATAGCGGCACCGGCAACCTGCCCAGGGGCGGATTGACCACCGTCGACATTCCCAACCGGCACTTCGAATATGCCCTGACCTGGTTCGCGCTCGCGGTTCTGACCCCCTCCATGCTCGTCGTTTGGTGGCAGGCCCGCCGCCGCGCCTGAACGGGTTGCGCGCCCCGGACCGACAGACTAGTCTGCGCCGCGCTCCGGTCACCAGGTAAATTCCATGCATTTCATCTCGACCAGAGGCCAGGCGCCGCGGCTTGGTTTCAGCGACGCCCTGCTCGCCGGTCTCGCCAGCGACGGCGGCCTTTATCTCCCTGAAAGCTGGCCGCAGCTGACGCCCGCCGAAATCGCAGCCTTTGCCAACAAGCCCTTCGCCGAGGTGGCCTTCGCCATCATCTCCCGCTTCGTTGACGGCGATATCCCCGATGCCGCGCTTTTGTCGATTGTCGAGGCCGCCTATGCCGGCTTCCGCCATCCCTCGACCACCCCGATCCGTGAGCTCGAACCGGGCCATTTCGTCCTCGAGCTCTTCCACGGGCCAACCCTGGCGTTCAAGGACGTCGCCATGCAGTTCCTGGCCCGCGCCATGGATCATGTGCTGACCGCCCGCGGCGGCCGGGCGACAATTGTCGGCGCCACGTCCGGCGACACCGGCTCGGCGGCCATCGAAGCCTTCCGCGGCCGCGACAATATCGACATTTTCATCTTGCACCCCCTCGGCCGCACCTCCACCGTCCAGCGCCTGCAGATGACCACGGTCCTCGACGACAACGTCCACAATATCGCCGTCGAAGGCACGTTCGACGACTGTCAGGCCATCGTCAAAGCCCTCTTCGCCGATCCGCGCGCTCGCAAGAGGGCGCATTTGTCCGGCGTCAATTCGATCAACTGGGGCCGGATCGTTGCCCAGATCGTCTATTATTTCACCGCCGCCGCGGCGCTTGGAGCCCCCTATCGCGACGTCGATTTCTGCGTCCCGACCGGCAATTTCGGCGATATCTTCGCCGGCTTTTGCGCCCGGCGCATGGGCCTGCCAATTGGCCGCCTGATCATCGCCACCAATGAGAACGACATCCTGCGCCGCACTCTTGAAACCGGCCGCTACGAAACCGGCAGCATAACGCCGACCGCAAGCCCGTCGATGGACATCCAGGTCAGCTCGAATTTCGAACGCCTGCTTTTCGAGTCCCTTGCCTGCGACGGTGAACAAACCGCGCGCCTGATGGCCTCGCTCACCCAGTCCGGCGGCTTCACATTGCCCGCTCCGGCCCTTGAGCGCATCCGCGCCGACTTCGCCGCCGGTACCTCCGACGAGGCCCAAACCGCCGAAACCATGCGCGACGTGAACAAGGCGTCGGACTATCTCGCCGACCCGCATACCGCCGTCGGCATTGCCGTCGCCCGCCGCTTTCTGAGTGCCGAGCGCCCCATGGTCACCTTGTCGACCGCCCATCCGGCCAAATTCCCCGACGCTGTCGAGGCGGCAACAGGTGTTGCGCCGCAATTGCCGCTGTGGTTGGCTGATCTGCCGCGCCGTCCTGAACGTTGCCTGACCATTGGCAATGACGTCGCGGCGGTCCAAGAGTTGATTGCCGCGCGGTCGCGCGCCTGGGAGGAACCGGAGTGAGCGTAAAATCCACAATTCTCGACAACGGCATGACCGTGATGAGCCACGCCATGTCCCATCTCGAAAGCGCCTCGCTCGGGGTCTGGGTCAAGTCCGGCTCGCGTTCCGAGACCGATGAGGAACATGGCATTTCCCATCTGCTCGAACATATGGCTTTCAAGGGCACGACGAACCGCTCGTCGCGCGATATCGTCGAGACCATCGAGGGCGTCGGCGGCGATGTGAACGCGGCGACCTCGATCGAGCACACCGGCTATTTCGCCCGCGTCCTCAAGGAGGACGTGCCCATGGCCGCCGACATTCTCTCCGACATCCTGCAGAATTCGAAATTCGAACAAAAGGAACTGGCCCGCGAGCAGCAGGTCATCGTCCAGGAAATCGGCGCCTCGCGCGACAATCCCGACGACCACGTTTTCGACCTCTTCCAGGCGGCGTCCTTCCCCGGCCAGCCGATCGGCCGCACCATTCTTGGCACCGTGGAATCCGTGCGTGGGTTCGGTCCCGCCGCCATCCGTGCCTATATGGACCGCAATTATACCGGCGAACGCATGGTTCTCGCCGCCGCCGGCAATGTCGACCATGATGCCCTGGTCAGGATCGCCGAGGACCGCTTCGCCGCGCTCACGCCCAAGGCCGGCCCCGAACCGATCTCCGCCAAATTCGTCGGCGGCGACGAACGCATCGAAACCGACCACGAACAGGCCCATATCGTTATCGGGCTCGAGGGCCGCGCTTATAATTCCGACGGCTTTTACGCCAGCCAGATCCTCGCCTCGATCCTTGGCGGTGGCATGAGTTCGCGCCTCTTTCAGGAAGTGCGCGAACGGCGGGGCCTTTGCTATTCTGTCTATGCCTTCCATTGGGCCTTTGCCGATAGCGGCATTTTCGGCGTTTCCGCTGCAACCGGTGAGGAAGAGGTCGCCGAACTCGTCCCGGTCGTCATCGACGAATTGCGCCGCGCCGCCGAAAACATCACCGAGGAGGAGGTCGCCCGCGTCCGCAACCAGATCCGCGCCGGCCTTTTGATGTCGCTCGAAAGCCCGTCCTCGCGCGCCGGCCAGATCGCCCGTCAGCAGATTTTATGGGGCCGCGTCATTCCCTTGCAGGAGACCGTCGACCGTATCAACCGGATCACCGCCGCCCGCGTCAAACAGATCGCCGGCGAGATTTTCGACACCAGTCGTCTGTCGGTCGCCGGCATCGGCCGGGTGGCCCATCTGCCACAAAGCCAGACCATGCTGGAGCGGCTGCGCGCGTGACCGCGCCACCCTGCCCAGGTCCGGCGATTGGCGCTTGTGTCTGCGCGGATTGAACCCAAATGCTGCAATGGCTGTTCGCGGTCGACAAAACGCCCAGGATCGTCAATGGCGATCTCGTCCTGCGCTCCGCCCGGCCGGGCGATTATCGGCAATGGCGCCAGGTGCGGCTTAAGTCGCGCCCCTTCCTCAAGCCCTTCGAACCGCGCTGGAGCGAGCGCGATCTCAGCCGCCGCGTCTTTCGCGGCCGCCTGCGCCGCAACCGCGTCGAGACCACCGCCGGCACCGAATTCGCCTTCCTCATCTTTCAACAAACCGCTGACGGCGAAAAGCTGATCGGCGGCCTGACCCTTTCCAATATCCGCCGTCGTGCGGCCCAGTTCGGCTATCTCGGTTATTGGATGTCGGTCGATGGCGCCGGCAAGGGCGTCATGACCCGCGCCGTCGCCGCCATCCTGCCCTTCGTTTTCGACACTCTGGCCCTCAACCGCATCCAGGCCGCCTGCCTGCCGCACAATACCGCCTCGCGCCGGGTTCTGGAAAAAAACGGATTCCGCGAAGAGGGATATGCCGAAAGCTATCTGCAGATCGACGGTATCTGGCAGGATCACGTCCTTTACGCCCTGACCCGCGACCGTTATCGCGACGCCAGGCCGCCGCGTGCGGCCCACGCGGGCCTGGAGCGCCGTGCGTGATCGAATTGCAGCCGATGCTTGAGACATCGCCCGAACCGTTCTACCTAGAACATGTCCAGGACAGGTGGATACCACTTTTCCGCTTCGAACATGCGACCATTCAAGGAGCTGGACCATGCGTTTTGGTTCAATCAAAACTCAACATGGTCCGGAGGACGGCGCGACAGGAAAAACCGGAATTGCCCAGCCCGTTATGAAGTTCGTCATCCACCTTGCGGCCCTCGCCTTGTTTGCTGTCCTGACCACAAGCGTCGCGCGCGCCTTCGAGGTCATCTCGGTTCCCGACAATGTCAACGCCGTCAACCTGACCGACGGCATCGACGTTTTGCCTGGGGAGGGCGGCAAGATCCAGCTC
>Ga0307417_10001113_pt1 | contig 11088 bp, 8 predicted proteins | sample SalMarWE160210MG_2_FD_202514 | JGI IMG/M metagenome (GOLD analysis project Ga0307417, IMG submission 202514) | Salt marsh sediment microbial communities from the Plum Island Ecosystem LTER, Massachusetts, United States - WE1602-10 | ecosystem: Environmental > Aquatic > Marine > Intertidal zone >...
ACCGCGAAGCGCTGGCTCGACTTGGCCGGCCTGCAGGTTCGGTGCTGTTCGTGGCAGGGTCGGTGTCGGACATCGGTGGGGCGGCAGGCGTTGGGATGGACGTCTTCTGGCACAACCGCCGGGGCATCGCGTCGACGGACGGGCGACCCGGCACCGAGCACCGCTCACTCGACCCGCTCGTCGACTTGGTCTGATGTCCGCCAGTAACCTCGCGATCGTGAAAGTGCGGACCGAACGTGTGCGAGTCGTCCGAACGACGTTGTGGATCGTTCTCGGATTGAACCTCGTCGTTGCCGGAGCGAAGCTCGGGTACGGGCTGTTCACCGGTTCGGTCGCGATGACGGCGGACGGATTCCATTCCCTGTTCGACGGCTCCTCGAACGTGATCGGGCTGATTGGCATGGCCCTGGCGGCTCGACCTCCTGACGAGAGCCACCCGTACGGCCACGGGAAGTACGAGACCTACGCGTCCGCGGCGATCGGAGGCATGCTCGTTGTCGCCGCGTGGGAGGTGGGCAGGAGCGCCGTCGAAGGGTTGATGGGGGACGCCCGATCTCCGGAGGTGACGGCGATCTCGTTCGTCGTCATGCTGTTGACACTCGCCGTGAACATCTGGGTGACTCTGTACGAGCGGCGAGTGGGCAAACGAGTGGGAAGCGACTTGCTGCTGGCCGATGCCAGCCATACCGCATCCGATGTTCTCGTGAGTCTGGGTGTGATCGGCAGCCTTGTCGCCGTCAAACTGGGTATTGCCATCGCGGACCCGATCATCGCCCTCGTCGTGGCGCTCGCGATCGTCAGAACGGCGATCGCCGTGCTCGCTCGAGCCGAGGCGACATTCTCGGACCGGGCGCGTTTGGATGCCGAGGAGGTGTGTGCAATCGTCAAGGAGGTCGAAGGGGCGGAGGGGTGCCACTCGGTACGAACTCGGGGATCGATGTCGGAGGTGTTCGTGGACCTGCATGCCGAAGTCGATCCAGGGTTCACCGTAGAGGAGGGTCATCGGATCAGTTCCGAGATCGCCGATCATCTGACCAAGGCGTTTCCCGAGGTCGTCGACGTCCTGGTCCACCTATGCCCGCCAGGGCTGGCGCATTAGGGCTCACTCCGTTCACCGGTTCTCAGCTCTCGGTTGTGGGTCTTCGGTGAGACTGTCGTCCTGGGTGGCATCACGATGGACGCGGCGTTTCCTATCGATAACCGACAACCGTCGACTGAGAACTTCCTATACTTCGGTAATTAGCGAAAGGACGAAATGCTTGCTATTCCGTGGGCCGCGCTGGCACCGATCCTCGTGGTTGCGCTCGGCTTCGTCGTGTACTGCTGGGTCGACATCGCCCGGTCCAACGTCAAATACCTCCCGAAGTGGGCATGGGCGGTCATCTGTATCATCTCGGTGCCGCTCGGCGGCATCGTCTATCTCCTCGTGGGACGTGAGGAGAGCAGCTCGTGATCGTCGCAACACACCAGCTCGTCAAGACCTACGGCACCACCACGGCGCTCGCCGGCGTGGACCTCTACGTGGAGCGTGGGTCTGTCTACGGAATGGTCGGGCGTAACGGCGCCGGCAAGACCACCCTGCTCGGCATCCTCTCAGGGCTGAGGAGACAGACCAGCGGGTCCGTAGAGATCGAAGTCCCGAAGGACGAGCGAGCCACCCTCCCCGACACGCCCCAATTCGACAAGTGGCTGACCGCCCGGGAAGTCGTCGACCTCGCCCGCACCATGGTCGATCCGACCGTTGATGCGTCCAGAGTGGATGAGGTCCTGGAGCAGGCGGGACTCACAGAGGCGGCACACCAGAGGGTCGGCGGATACTCGAGGGGCATGTTGCAGCGCCTCGGCATCGCTACAACGGTCGTGGCTCGACCGAAGCTGCTACTGCTCGATGAGCCCTCGTCCGCGCTGGATCCCGCGGGGCGAAGGGAAGTACTCGATCTGGTTGCCAGAATGCGAGGTGAGGCAACCGTGGTGTTCTCGAGTCACGCCCTCTCCGACGTCCAGGAGGTGTGTGACACGGTCGGCATCCTCGACCACGGAAACCTGCGGTTCCAAGGAACACTCGATGAGCTGCTGAGCGGTCACACCGTACCCATCTACAAGGTACGGCTCCGTCCTCCGTTCGATGGAGCGGTTGCCGCTCTCGGTGCCCAGCCTTGGGTTCAGAAGGTGGTGGACGCCGGCAATGGGGCCCTCGAGGTGTCTGTCACGACACTCGAGAGTGCTGAACGACACCTGCCGGCCGTGTTGGCCGGCGCAGACGCCAGGGTCATATCGATCGCTCCCGAGGCTGCGACCCTCGAGCAGGTGTTCCTGGAGGTGACGAAGTGAATCTCTGGAAACTGGAATGGCTCCGGTTGTTGCGAACGAAGCGATGGATTGCGCTGTTCGGGGTGTATGTGTTCTTCGGGTTCCTCGGACCGATCACTGCCCGTTACCTGAACGAGATCCTCGCCAGAGCAGCGGCCCAGCAGCAGGGCTTCGAATTCAACGCCCCGCCCCCTACAGCACACGACGGGATCGCGCAGTACGTCAGCAACGCGGCTCAGCTCGGGATTCTGGTCGTAGTGGTGGTCGCGGCGGGCGCCTTCTTCATGAGTCCCGAGATCGCGACATTCCTTAGGACGCGCACCGAGAGCACGCTCAGGCTTCTGGTCCCGAAGTACCTGGTGGCTGTCGGGGCTGCAACGGCTGCGTTCCTGGCCGGGACAGCCGCCGCGTGGTACGAGACCGTCGTGCTGATAGGCGGCCTCCCTACCGTGAACATGATCGTGGGAATCGGCTACGGGATCCTCTCGCTGCTGTTCGTCGTCGCCCTGGTCGCCGCCGTTTCGGCTCGTGCCAAGACGACCCTCGCCACGGTGCTGATCTCGATCGTCGCACTGCTGATGCTTCCACTTCTCGGCCTGATCAAGGGAGTCAGCCCCTGGCTGCCTTCTTCACTCACCACCGCGCTGGGGTCGCTCGCGGGTGATGCCTCGGCCGGCGGTTTCGTGAAGGCGGCCGTCGTGACTGTCGTAGTGACTGTGGTGCTGCTCGTTCTCGCCGTACAGGGCCACTCGACGCGCGAGGTGTAGGCGCTTCGGATCGAGCGCACTCGATCCGAAACGCCGTATCTCGCATCGTCCGTGGGGTCGATGAAACACGTGAACCAGGTATGGCCGCCCCGTGATTTGGCGACGATTCAGGCCGCGTACGAGGTACCAGGTACGGCGGACACAGCCTGCCTACGGCTCGCGGAGCGAGCCCCCTACTTCGTGCGGCAGTGGGAACCAGCGCAGGGCTTCGACCGATGGAGGGAACACGACGGGCTCCCCGGTGAAGGGGACGGGTGGCTCGGCGAGGATTCGGCGTGCTTCCTGCATGTAGACGGGGAGTCGCTCCGGGCCCTCGATGGGCCCGTCATCCGGGTAGGACATGACGCCGCCGTCGTACGAGATGTCATCGAGTGAGATGACGCGTGACGAGGCGTTCCGGTGACGCCACACGCCGGTTCGTGGCTCGACCCCGTACATGGGGAGCAGCCGCCAGCCGTCGTTGGCGACCATGTGGACGGCTTCGACGATGTAGTCGAACTCCTCTTCGGAGATGAAGTAGTTGAAGTTGACCCTCGCCCAGCCGGGCTTGATCACCTCGAACCCCTTGGCCACTTCTCGGTCGACCGCGCGGCTCGTTTCGGCGTCGATGCCGAGTAGTCGGTGACCATACGGACCGGCGCAGGCACAACCACCGCGTGCCTGGATGCCGAAGAGATCGTTGAGAAGGGCGACGACGAACTCGTGGTGGAGCATGGGGTGGTCGGGCGCCTTCACCGTGAACGAGATGATCGAAAGCCGGTCAGCGTCGGGATTGCCGAGGATGCCGATGTTCGGGTTGGTGCGCCAGGACGCGATCGCTCTGGTGATGAACTCGTGCTCCCGACGGCGTATCTCCTGAGGTCCGACAGCCTCTTTGAGCTGAAATACCAGCCCTGCCCGGATGGATTCGATGATGGCCGGCGTGCCGCCTTCCTCTCGGTGCTCCTGATCTCGGAGGTAGTGATGGTCGAACGAGCTGACGTAGCTGACGGTGCCGCCTCCTGGCACAGACGGAACCCGGTTCTGCAGAAGTTCCCGACGAACGCAGAGTACGCCCGGTGTCTGGGGCCCTCCGATGAATTTGTGTGGCGAGATGAACACAGCGTCCTTGTAGTCGCTTCCATCCGAGGAGGGTGACCGCATCTCCACGGCGACGTAGGGAGCGGCGGCGGCGAAGTCCCAGAAGGACAACGCTCCGTGGCGGTGGAGGAGCGAGGAAATGGCGGACGTGTCGGACGTGATCCCTGTGACGTTCGATGCTGCCGAGAAGCTGCCGATCTTGAAGCGACCGCTGTGGCGCTCCAGCATTTCCTCGAGGTGCTCGAGGTCGATGTGACCGTCGTCATCCTCCCGGATCTCGGCAACGTCCACGACCGATTCGAGCCATGGAAGCTCATTGGAGTGGTGTTCGTAGGGTCCTACGAACACCACCGGCCGATCTGTCACCGACGCCGAGAGCAGGTAGCGATCCTCGAGCACCGACGGGATCCGAATCCCGAGGATCGCGATCATCTTGTCGATGGCGCCCGTCGACCCCGAGCCACAGAAGATGACGGCGTGTTCTTCGTCGGTCCCTCCTAGGCATCGCTTGATCAACGACCGAGCCTCCTCCCTGAGGTTGGTGGTCTGTCGCCCCGTCTCAGACGTCTCGGAGTGGGTGTTTCCGTAGAGAGGGAGCACGACCTCGCGCAGATAGTCCTCGATGAAGGCGAGCGGCTTGCCCGAGGCCGTGTAGTCCGCGTAGACGATTCGCCTTGGACCGAATGGGCCGTTGATGGCTGTACCCGTTCCGATGACTGACGATCGGATCGTCTCGATGAGCCGCTGCACGGGCGCCATGGTAGGGGCCCTTCTCATCGGTTTCTCATGCACCTATTACCCCCTTCCTATGCCATCTTTGTAAAGTCGGAGTATCTATGGGTTCCCGGATTCTCATCGCTGAGGACGATCGCGGCGTGCGCCAGTCTTTGGAGCGCGCTTTGAGGTTCGAGGGCTATGAGGTGGCAGTCGCCAACGATGGATCTGAGGCGCTCGAGGCGTTGAGCTCTGCCGAGCCGGATCTCGTGCTCCTCGATGTCATGATGCCGCACATCGACGGTCTCACCGTGTGCCGCCGGCTGCGTGCGTCGGGGAGCGACGTTCCGGTGCTCATGTTGACCGCACGGCATGAGGTTCGCGATCGAGTAGCCGGCCTCGACGCCGGCGCCGACGACTACCTGGTCAAGCCGTTCGCCCTCGAAGAACTCCTCGCCCGGATCCGGGCGCTCCTCCGCAGAAGCGTTCCAGGTGAGGACGCGTCGACGCTGGTCGTCGATGACCTGTCGCTGGATCCTCGTACCCGCAAGGTCACCAGAGGTGAGCGCGAACTCGACCTCACGAAGACCGAGTTCGATCTGCTCGAGCTGCTCATGCTCAACGTGGGGGTGGTGCTTACCAGGGATACGATCTACGAACGGATCTGGGGCTACGACTTCGGCACCACCTCGAACTCCCTCGATGTGTACATCGGCTATCTGCGACGGAAGACCGAAGAGGCGGGCGAGTCCCGACTCATCGACACGGTTCGCGGCGTCGGCTACGTGATTCGCACGCTATGAAGCTGCGCACCAGGCTGACCGTTCTGGTCACCGGCGCGGTCGCCCTCGCGGTGGTCATGGTCTCGGCATCGACGTTCTTTCTCGCCAGGGCACAGATGCGCTCGGTGATCGACCGATCGCTGATTGAACGCGCGGACCTTGCCCGAGACTACGAAGGCGGACCGAGCGCCCTGATTCAGCGTCAAGAACAGCTCATGGCCTTCATGGAAGGTGGCTTCGTGCGGGTAGATCTGTACGTTCAGGTCGCCTCTGCCAGCGGAGTTCGTGTCGGGGCATCCAGCCAGAGGGTGGTTCTGCCGATCAGCGGTGACGACGTTGCGATCGCGAGCGGCAAAGAAGAGGGGCCACTGCTGCGGGATGTGACCGTCCGGGACCAGCACCTGAGGATGGTGACGGCCACCGCGGGTGAGGAGGGCCTGGCCATCCAGCTCGCCCGCCCGCTCACGGAAGTCGATCAGACGCTTGCCCGACTCGCCCTCGTCCTCGCGTTGGTGGGGCTCGGCGGCATCGCCCTGGCAGCCGGCATGGGGCTGGCGATTTCTCACGGTAGCCTCGCTCCGCTCAGTTCCCTCTCGGCAGCAGTCGAGCACGTTGCGGAAACCCAGGACCTCGAGTCCCGCATCGCTGTCGAACGTGACGACGAGATAGGGAGTCTTGCTGCCGCCTTCAACACCATGCTCGAGGCGCTGGAAACCTCTCGTTCGCAGCAACAGAGGCTCGTTACCGACGCCTCCCACGAACTCAGGACACCGCTCACGAGTCTGCGGACGAACATCGAGTTTCTTGCGCGAGCCGAGGGGATGCAGGAAACGGACCGCACCGCGCTCATGAATGACGTTTCGTTCGAGATGCGAGAGCTGAGCAGTCTTGTTTCCGAAATGGTCGAACTCGCAACGAGTGCCAAAGCCGGAGACGAGCCACTCGAAGGGGTCGATCTCACCGAGACCGTCGAAGAGGTCGTCACTCGGGCCCGGCGCCGGACCGGTCGAACGATCACCGTGACAGGCAACGCCGGCCACATCCAAGGCAGACCCAGCTCACTCCAGAGAGCGATCTCGAACCTCATCGACAACGCCGACAAGTGGAGTCCCCCAGACGGCGTCATCGAGGTGGAGTTGTCGGAGGGCCGTGTTGAAGTTGCTGATCACGGTCCGGGCATTCGTGAGCAGGATCTCCGTCACATCTTCGATCGGTTCTATCGAGCGACGGAGGCGCGCACGCTGCCCGGATCAGGGTTGGGCCTGTCGATCGTCAAAGAGATCGTTGCGCAGCACGGCGGTGAAGTCTTCGCGTTCAACCGGGACGGGGCCGTCGTCGGATTCGAGATCCCGGGCGCGTAAAAGACCTGGAGATACTTCATTCGCCGCATGAGGACCAGCATGCGGATCTCCAGGTCCCGGTGGTCCGGTTGTAGTCGCCACCCCGGGGCGGTGCCCCACAGAGGCGACGTTACGGTCGCCTCAGCGGCCGGCCACCTCCAGAGTCCTGCAAAAACCACTTACCAAGTCGGACCACCTCCTTTCTCTGGTGAGGCCAGTCTGGCACAACTCGCTCCTTGCGCACGGGCATTTTCCGATGTGCTGTGGTTCATGTCGCGGGGCGGATTCGGGGTACCCCGAGGGGTACTAGAGTGATAACGTAAACCTTTGGATGGGCTCCTCGACAAGGGGAACGGGTTATGAGCAGGGAACCGCGATCGCTGCGACGGGACCTCATCATCGGTCTGGCAGCGATCCTCACCGTCATCCTCATACCGCTCATCATCTTCGTGCCGCTCCGGAGTCCGGCGACCCCGGGCGACCCGTGGAACGAAGTGCCCGAGGACCTTGGGCATGTGGACCACACGTCACTGATGCCCGGTCCCTTTGCGACAGGTCAGGATGTGACCAAGGCGTGCCTCGAGTGTCACCCGGACGCGGGTGACGACATGCTGCACTCCGAACACTTCACGTGGCTCAACACGCCGGTGAATGTCGACGGTCAGGACATCGCGTTCGGCAAAGCTGTCGCTCTGAACAACTTCTGTCTGGGTGTTCAGGGGAACTGGCCGAAGTGCACTTCATGCCACGCCGGCTACGGCTGGTCGGACGAGACGTTCGACTTCAACGATCCTGCCAACATCGACTGTCTCGTCTGCCACAACCAATCCGACGCGTATGCGAAGGGCGACTCTGGCAACCCGGCCGAAGGCTCTGATCTCGTCGCCGCCGCACAGAGCGTCGCCAACCCGTCCCGCTGGAACTGCGGACAGTGTCACTTCGATGGTGGTGGCGGTAACGGCGTGAAGCATGGTGACCTCGATGACTCGCTCATCTATCCGGACGAGACCCTCGACGTGCACATGGGCAAGTACGACTTCGTCTGCACCGACTGTCACACGACTGTTGATCATCAGATCATGGGATCATCGACGTCGGTGGCGCTCGATGCGAGGAACGAGATCTTCTGCACGAATTGCCACGATGCGAAGCCGCACGCCGATGAACGACTGAACGGGCACACCGATGCCGTTGCATGCCAGACCTGCCACGTACCGGAGTATGCGCTCAAGGATCCGACGAAGCTGTGGTGGGACTGGTCGGCGGCAGGCAACGACAACATCCCGGAGGATCACTACACCTATCTGAAGATCAAGGGCAGCTTCGTGTACGACACGAACGTAGTGCCCGAGTACTTCTGGAGCAACGGCACCGCCGATAGGTACCTGCTCGGTGACCCGATAGCCACAGACGGGCCGACCGAGATCAACGCGCCGAACGGTGGCATCACCGATGGTGCGTCGAAGATCTGGCCGTTCAAAGTACACCGGGCAAAGCAGCCGTACGACACCAAACTGAACATTCTCATCCAGCCGAAGCTCGCGGGCGAGGGCGGGTACTGGGTGGACTTCGACTGGTCGAAAGCGCTCGAGCTTGGCGGCGAGATCACCGGCACAGGGTTCAGTGGGGAGTACGGCTTTGCCAGAACCGACATGTGGTGGCCAATCACCCACATGGTACAGCCGGCTGAGAAGGCTCTTCAGTGCGACGACTGCCACGGCGATGGCGGCCGGATGGATTGGGAGGCGCTGGGCTACCCCAATGATCCGCTGTTCTCCGGTGGAAGGGCAGAGTTGGGAATGGTCGGGGGTGGGCAATGAGGAAGACCAAGCTCCTGCTCGGCCTGGCGTTTGTCGCGTTTCTCGCCGCAGCGGCGATCGCGTCGCTGCCCGCCGCCGCGGACATCGCTACCGCGCACCCTCAGTTCGAGTTGTTGGACGCCGATGGCAACAACGTGCTCGACAGCGGCGAGCCAGTCTCGACCATGCAGACATGCGGTCAGTGTCACGACACGGCGTTCATCGAGTCGCACAGTTACCACACCGACGCCGGCCTCTCGTCGATGACATCGCCAGGAGGGACATCCTCAGGTCGGCCGTGGGACACCAGTACCGGTTGGTTCGGGAAGTGGAATCCGATCACCTATCGGTACCTCAGCCCCCAGGACGACGCCCTGATGGATCTCGGAACCGCCGCTTGGATCGAGACGCTGGGCTTCAGACAATCGGGAGGTGGCCCTGCAATGACCTCCCGTCAAGGAACGTCGTTGGAAGACGTCGCGGTGACCGATGGCGATCCGGAGACTCATGTGCTCGATACCGCCACGGGCGACGTTGGCCCGTGGGACTGGAGCGCGTCGGGGGTCGAAGAGCCGAACTGCTTTCTGTGTCACACTCCCCATCCTGACCAGCAGTCCCGTATCGAGGCGCTCGAGGCTGGGCAGTTCGAGTGGGCCGACACCGCGACGCTGTATGGGACCGGCATCGTGTCCAAGGCGATCGACGGTACCTGGACGTGGAATCCGGGAGCGTTTGACGCCGATGGCAGGTTGTCCTCCCAGCACGTACAGATCCAAGCGCCAACCAACGACAACTGCGGTATCTGCCACGGGATCGTGCACTCCACCGATACGCCGCTTGCCGATGTCGGTTCCGAGTACGGCGGATGGGAAACCCTCACCACAGGACAGGTGTTCTCGGGACAGCGCATCTCAGAGTCGGCACTCAACCTGGCCTCCAAACAGGACCTGAACCGATCGTGGGACATTCACGCGGAGCGGCTGGTGAGCTGCATGGATTGCCACCACTCGCTCAACAACCCGATCTACCTCGAGACGAAGCTCACCAGCTACCTGAGCGTTGACGTCCGTAGGGCAGACTTCTCCGACTATCTGAATCGTCCGAGCCACAATCTCGCGAAGGGAAACAGCGCCCAGGGAACGCTGGCTCCCGAGTTCGACTACACGATGCGGTCTTGCGACTCTTGTCACGAGACGGAGAAGGCCCATGCGTGGCTTCCGTATGCGGACCGTCACATGGAGCAGCTCGCGTGCGAGACCTGCCACATTCCCGCCATGTACGAGGCTGCGGCGGGTCAATACGACTGGACGGTCATCCACCCGGACGGCAGCCCGGTAGCGATCGAGCGCGGGATCGAAGGGCCGATCGACGACGTCGCATCTCTGATCACCGGCTACGAGCCGGTCATCCTCGAGCGTGTTGGAGAAGACGGCACCACCCAGCTCGCCCCATACAACCTCGTGTCTTCGTGGTTCTGGGTCTACGGGGACCCGGCGCGCCCTGTACGTCAGCTCGACTTGGAACGGGCCTTCCTCGATGGCGATTCATACCGGCCGGAGATCGTTGCTGCGTTCGATGCGAACGGGGATGGCACCATCTCCGAAAACGAGCTTGCCATCGACTCCGATGCCAAAGAGGAGACGGTGGCGGCGAGGCTCTCGTCGCTTGGGCTGGCGGATCCGCGCATCGACGCCGAGATGCAGCCCTACTCGATCAGCCACGGCGTCACCGGCGGCGAATACGCAACGAGAGACTGCACCACCTGTCACACGAAGGACTCACGCATCACTGCGCCGATGCAGCTTGCCTCATATGTACCGGGCGGTGTGATGCCCCACTTCGTGGCCGACAGCAACACGGAGGCCTCAGGCTCTGTTGAGACCGCGGCAGACGGGTCGCTGTGGTACAGGCCGTCGACGACCGGGACTTCCCTTGGAGTCCTTGGAAGCAGGTCGGGTGGATGGATCGACTGGGCCGGCTGGTTCCTGCTCGCGATGACGTTCATTGGCATAGGGGTCCACGGGGCGCTGAGGTATCTGTTCACCCGGAGACTCCGCAAGGTACGCCCGGTGACCGAGTTGGTCCACATCTATGAGCCCTACGAGCGGTTCTGGCACTGGCTCCAGGCGGTGGCGATCATCATCCTGGTCATCACAGGGTCGATCATCCACTGGCCTGGCTGGGTTGGTACGGCGAGCTTCACCAAGCTGGTGATCACCCACAACGTCGTCGCGGCGATTCTCGTCGCGAATGCACTGCTCTCGATCGTCTGGCACGTGGCAAGCGGTGCCATCCG
>Ga0307417_10001114_pt1 | contig 11088 bp, 4 predicted proteins | sample SalMarWE160210MG_2_FD_202514 | JGI IMG/M metagenome (GOLD analysis project Ga0307417, IMG submission 202514) | Salt marsh sediment microbial communities from the Plum Island Ecosystem LTER, Massachusetts, United States - WE1602-10 | ecosystem: Environmental > Aquatic > Marine > Intertidal zone >...
CGGGCGTGTTGATCTCGGCGGTGAGGACCCGCCGCACGACGTCGACGACGCTCAGCGATGTGCCGGTCGTCCAGTTGAACACGGCGACGAAGCGGTCGTCGTCCGACAGCGCCGAGTGCCCGAGCGCCACGGCGTTGGTGGCGCGCCGCGGCGGCAGGACGACCTCGGCGACCGGCGACAGCGTCGGCAGGTCGTAGACGGTGAGGACGTCGGTGCGCTCGCCGCGCGTGCCGCGCGAGTAGAAGGTCGCGGGAAGGTAGATCTCCGGGCGCCGCGAGGCGAAGAGCGGCATCACCGTTCCGAAGCCGCCGTTCAGCATGCCGAGGAAGCGGCCGTCGTCGAGATCGATCAGCGCCGTCCGTTGCAGCACCAGGTCCGATACCCAGACCCAGTGGGCGTGCGGCGGCTCCGCCAGTCGCTCCACCTCTCCCGGCTTCTCGCGCGGCAGCTCCGCGTGCGCCGCCCCGGTCGGGAAGGCGAGAAGGGCCAGAACGAGGAGGGCGATGCCCTCGAAGAGACCCGGACGTCCGGCGACGTGCTCGGGCGGCCGTTCGAAGTGAGGCCGGGATGCGCTCATGCAGTCCGCCCTTCCTAACCCAAGAGACGCCCCCTCGCCAAGGCAAGACGCCTGATTCCGGGCCACCGCCGTAAGGGCTGCCTATCAATTCGAGCCGTCGGTGCTACCGCCGAAGGTTGTTGAGTTATTGGGTTGTTTGTTGTTGGTTCTCGAGGCTCCAACAACCAACAACTCGACAACGAACAACCTGGCGGGGCGCCTGGGCGGATTGTTGGGCAAAGCTCGCTGTAGGCTCTCCGCCCGTTGTCCTCGGCGCGGCTTCGCAGTACGTCCCGGGTATGAGTGAGAGGCGCCAATGGGTCGTACTGGTCACCGGCTGCTCGTCCGGCATCGGCCGTGCGCTGGCGCGCGAGCTGCACGGGCGCGGCCACCGTTGCTTCGCCACGGCGCGGCGGGTCGAGTCGCTGCGCGAGCTCGGCGAGGAGGGATTGGAGACGCTGCCGCTCGACGTGACCGATGCCGTGTCGATCGACGCCGGCGTGCGCGCCGCACTGGGCAGGGCGGGCCGCATCGACATGGTGGTCAACAACGCCGGGTTCAGTGTCTTCGGCCCGCTCGCCGAGGTGTCCCTCGACGCGGCGCGCCGCCTCTTCGAGACCAACCTGTTCGGCGCCCTCGCCGTCGTCCAGGCGGTGCTTCCCCACATGGGCGCGCGGCGCTGCGGGCGCATCGTCAACGTCGGCAGCATGGTCGGCGTGGTTCCGACCCCGTTCGCCGGCGTCTACTGTGCCAGCAAGGCGGCGCTGCACGCGATGTCCGAGGTGCTGCGCATGGAGGTGGAGCCGCTCGGGGTCGAGGTCGTCGTCGTGCAGCCCGGCGCGGTGCGCTCCAGCGTGGCGGAGAAGAGCGCCGTCGACCGCGAGCGCTACGCGGGCGCCAGCTCTCTCTACCGGGCCGTCGCGGGCGACATCGACAGGCGGGCGGCCGCTTCGCAGGCGGACCCGATGGCAACGGAGGAGTTCGCGCGCCGCCTGGCGGCGGCGATCACCGCGGCGCGCGCGCCGCGCGTCGTGCGCCTCGGCAACCGCGTCGGCGCGCTGCGCGTGCTCGAGAGGCTGCCGGGAGCCGTCCGCGACCGGCTCTTCGCCCGCCAGTTCGGCCTCGACAAGCTGCGCCGCAGCTCTCGAGCGACAGCCGGTCGAATCGGGGATCAAGAAGAATGAAATGCAACCACGAAGTTCGTCATGAGCTGCGCTCGCCCAAAGACGCATGAAAAAGGCAACCACCAAGGACGCGAAGATCACGAAGCCAAGAGCGGAAACGCTGGACGAAGGCGACGCCGATCTATTTTAGGAGGAGGGCACGAAGGCCACGAAGAGGAGGGAGATGGGCTTCACACGCCGCCCCGAATTTCGAAGAAGGACACGAAGGGCAAAGACGGCACGACTCGGCGATGCAGTCTGCAGCTACCGATGGACGCAGATGGGAAATCAGTGCTACACGTAGACTGAAATTGGGGGAGTCCGAAGGATTTCACTATCGCTGTTCAACTCTGGCCAGCGTCTCTTTCGTAGGGGCGAGTGAAGGTGGGCCGCGGGCCGCTTCGCCCCGGGGAGGAGTCATGAGGCGATTGTCGTTGGTAGTGTGCGTTGCGAGCGTTTTGACGGGGGCCTCGGCGCGGGCGAGCTGCGGGGTGGGTGCCTGCCCCGGCGACTGCAACGGCGTGGCGGGGGTCCAGATCGACGAGATCGTCACCTGTGTGGGCATCGGCCTCGAGCTGCTGCCCGCCGATACGTGCGGGAGCTGCGACGCGAACCTCGACGGCGAAGTGACCATCGACGAGCTCGTCTCCGAGGTGAACACGGGTCTGGGGATCGGAGGCTGCGTCGTCGACTGCTTCTGTGGCGACGGCGTCGTCGAGACGGGCGAGTCGTGCGACGACGGCAACCCGTTCGGGGGAGACGGCTGTGTGCTCAATTGCACCGAGGAGAGCGTCCGCCAGGGGACCCTGGACGCGAAGCGGAGCACCTCCGTGTGGCAGACCGCGGTAATTCCCATCCTGCTGAATCTCTCCGGAAGCGTGGATCTGCGCACGGGAGAAGCCGATGGAGCCGGGTTCGTCGAGAACGGGCCCTATCCCGACCTCGGCCCCGGGGACATCCCGGTCACCATCAAGACCACCGATGTGAAGCTGGACCAAATCTCGGTCCCCGGGGCTGTCTGTGCCTGCATTCGTGGCGTGAGCGCCGAGCCCTTCGGGCCGGGGAATGCCGGAGTCGGAGTCATCGGCTGCGGGCCCGGCGGCTTGACCGACATCGATTCGCTGACCCTGCGGGATCACGACGCGCGCGACGGGGTGGGCCTTCCGAACGACCCGACCTGCAGTGCCACAGTCGCGCTGCCGGGCGGTCTGACGTCGAGCTCTTGCCTCGAAGGGACCGGTGCCGGGTGCTCCACCCCGGATTCCCAGCACGTGGGAGCCTGCAACGGGCCGCTGATGATCGAGCTCTCGGGTGGACAGGCGCCGCGCGGCTCGGCGCGAATCGTCACCAACCTGTCCTTCTCGCTGCTGTCGGACTCGGGAACCTGTGCGGAGACGCGCACGTCGGACGGCGAGTGCGCTTTTCCGGATTACGGTCCCGACTGTCTCCCGTGCACCGCGGACGACGCGGTGAATGTGGAGCCCACGGCGATCGTGCTCACCACCGGAACCGCTCGGGGTAGCCTGTACGGCGTCAACGGCTCTCCCTTCACCGACATCGTGGACTCTGCCGAGTGCGGCGGGTCGCCCTGCAAGACGGCCGCGACCGGAGATCCTTTCGATTGCGACGCGCTGGCGGCAGACCCGACCGGTGGGCTGTCCGGCGGAGTCCTGGTCGGCGCCTGGCCGCTGATCGACGCGCCGCAGCTCGGGGACACGGTGGTCTCGATCAACCTCGCGTTCCGCTGAGCGCCCCACCTTGCAATCGCAGAGACGTCTTGGATTTTCTTGAGGGTCGAGATTCCCCCCTTTGGAAAAGGGGGGTCAGGGGGGATTTTGAGATGGATTCGTTCAGACAAATCCCCCTCAATCCCCCTTTTCCAAAGGGGGAAGTCGGAGTCGCTTCTCTCGACAGGAGAAAATCGACAGCCTCAACCGGAGAGGAGACCCATAGAGGCACGAGGCCGTCCTTCTGGGGACGAGTGCTAGCCGTCAATCGTCGCGATCGCGCGCGGCGCGGCCGGTCGGTGGCGCGGGCGGCCGATGGACCAGTCGCCTCCATCGATCGAGGGCGCGCCAGACGGCGTTCGAGATCGCGATCGGAGCGATCGCGCGGATACTGTTGCCGCGCCTTCCGAACGGGTACTGCAGGATGCCGCGCAGCGTCGCGGTCCAGCTTCGCCAGCGCGGTCGGATCCGGGGCTCGAACGTCCAGCTCTGGGCGCGCACGCGCGGCGCCATCACCTTCGGGTGCGTGCCGGCAAAACGGCGCAGGTGCGACTGCTGCTGCGCCCCGTCGCCGGGTGATTCGGCGGTCGCGCGGTAGCGCCGCTCGATCCCCGCGTCGTCGGCGCTGTAGAGGCGCTCGAGGTTCTTTCGCTTCTCGAGCTGCCAGGTCCTGTCGCCGCACCATCCGTAGTGGAAGACGCGGGCTCCCGAATCCGCCTTGATCAGCCCGCGTGGACGCCCCTGCTGAAACAGCGTGAAACCGCAGCCGTCGCCGCTCGACCGAACGTCGACACTCAGCTTGATCGCCCGCACGGCGCGCGGATACCAGGCCGGCCAGCCTGCGGCGACGACGTCGTACGATCCGAAGAAGTGCAGGTAGGTGAACAGCAGCCCCTCGGTGCGTCGTCGTAGATGGCGGTGCATCGCCGTGTCGAGGCGGTCGAGGTCGGCCTCGTGCAGGACCTCGTCCGCCTGCAGGTACACGGCCCACTCTCCGGAGCAGCGCTGCAGGGCGAGGTTGGTCTGTCTCGCGATCTCCTCGCCGCCGCGCCGCCGCTCCGGATCCCAGGGCGAGCGAAAGGCACGGATCTTCGCATCGCCGATCTCCTGCACCGCTTCCCAGGTCCCGTCGTCGCCGTCTCCGACGCCGATCACCAGCTCGTCGACCAGGGGCAGGAGGGAGCGGATCGACTCGCGGAACGGATACCCCAGGCGTTCGGTCTGGCGCAGGACGGTGAAGCCGGACACCCTCATGACGAACAGCTCGAGCACAGCGGTGGGTTCTCCGCAATCGCTCGCTCGACGAGGGAAGGAGGGGCTACGAAGGAATCTCCGTCATTGCGGATCGCCGCGTCCCCACTTTGTGGTGCGGGCCTCCGGCCTGCACAGCGGTCCGCAGGAGCGCTGACCTGCCCCACCTCAAACCCGCGTGCAGGCCGGAGGCCCGCACCACAAACGAGCCGCCGAGTCTCGGGGTCACGGGCGCTCATCGCGACTCGTTGGTCAGCTCGTTCAGACGCGCAGCAGGACGGGGACGGCGGGCCGGCCGGTGGCGGCGGTGATGCCGGCGGCGTACAGCGCCACCTGGCGGCGGTAGACGTCGAGGCCGAGCGCCAGGTCGCGGTCGGTCTTGAAGTCGACGACCGTCCAGGTCCCCTCTTCGGCGAAGGCGAGATCGACGACGCCGTCGATCACGGCCCCGCCCGGCGCCGCGAAGGTCACCGGCACCTCGCGCCGGCAGATCCCCTCCGCCGCGGCGCGGCGGGCGCGCTCCAGCAGCGGATGGCGCAGCGCCGCCTCGACCGCCTCCGCCGCGGACGCCGCCTCGACGTCGTCGGCGCCGAGGATTCTGGCCTGCAGGCGCGCGGCGCGCTCGACGTCGTCCGCACCGCCGTCGAGCGCGACCGTCGCCAACACGGCGTGGACGAGCGCGCCGTAGCGTGCGCCGGCCGGACGGTCGGCGCGCCGCGGCAGCTCGACGACCTCGACGGCGGCGCTCTCGCCGCCCTCCTCGCGCGCCCGCTCGGTCGCTGTCTGCGCCCGCAGGCTCGGGCGTGCCGCGCTCGACAACAGGCTGGCGCGCTCCTCCTCCCACTGCCGGTGCGCCCGCACGTCGGCCGCGACCACCGCGTCGGGGATCTCCTTGCCGATGAGGTCCTCCTGCCGGATGCCGAACAGCGGCTCGGCATGGAGCTCGAGGGTCGACGGGTCCCACCAGACGACCCCGTAGGGCGGGCTTCCGAGCTCGTGCCGCCCGGGCCGCACGCCGGACTGGCGAAAGGCGAGGTCGTCCGGGCGCCGCAGCGTACAGTCAGAGCCGAAGGAGGGGCAACCGGCCGGCGGCGCCGCCGGTGCGGCGTCGAGGCGCTCGGGATAGAGGGCGCCGTTGAGCGGGCTCACCCAGCCGGACTCGAACGCCGCGTCGCCGATCGCCGGCACGACGAGCAGGTCGCGCGCCCGCGTCGCGGCGACGTAGGCGATGCGCACCCCTTCCGCCTGATCGCGCTTTTCCTCGCTCTCCTCGTGCTCGATCAGCTCGACCGGCGACCACCCCGCGATGCGCAGGGCGCACAGGCCGCGCCCCGGGTCGATGAAGCGCGTCGCCGGAGGGCGCCACATCTTTGCGGTCATGTCCGCCAGGACGACGACCGGGAACTCCAGGCCCTTGGCCTTGTGCACGGTCATGATGCGCACGCCCTCGCTGCCCTCCTCGAGGATCGGCGCCTCGGCGGTCTTGCCGCCGTCGGCGTCGTCGCCGAGCTGCTCGACGAAGCCGCGAAACGAGATACCGCCGCCGCGCTCGTAGGTGCGCGCCAGCTCGACGACGTGCAGGACGTTGGCGAGCGCCTGCTCGCCGGAGGGGCGCAGGACGAAGGCGGCGTGAGCGCGGGTGGCCTCGAGCAGGCGGCTGATCGTCTCCGCCACCGGGAAACGGTTGCGACCGCGGTGCAGGTGCGCCAGGACGCCGAGCGCCTCGCCGATCGGCGCCAGGTGCGCCGGCAGCTCGGCGGGGACGCGAAACGGGTGCGGCCGCCCGTGGCGATGCCGGTACTCGAGCAGCTCCTCGTCGCCGATGGCGAACAGCGAGCCGTGCAGCGCGGCGAACACCGACAGGTCGTCGTCCGGCCACTCGATCGCCGCCAGCGCGACGCGCATTGTCTCGACCTCCTCGCGCTCGTGGTACGACTTGCCGCCGACCAGCAGGTGCGGAACGCCGCGCGCCTCGAGCGCCTGGATGTACCCGCGCGCCACGTCGCCGGCGAACAGGCTGTCGAGGCGCCGGAAGAGGAGACAGACGTGGCGCGCCGCCACCGGAATTCGCTCGGCCGGCCGCTCGCGCTCGGTCACCGTCCAGCCGCTCTTCTCGATCAGCCAGTGCACGAAGGCGCCGACCGCGTCGGGCAGCGACTGCTCGATGGCCGTGGCGGTGATGTTGCGGCGGCCGTACGGCTCCGGCACCGGCAGCGCGACCACCGCCGGCTGCCCGGGATGATCGGGGCGGCACTCCGATAGCTCTACGTACTCCGCCTGCAGCGCCTCCGCGTCGCCGCTCATGAGCGGCGCGAAGGCGGTGTTCACGGCGCGCTGGATGGCGGGCACGGCGCGAAAGCTCGTGGTGAGATGAAGGCAGGCGCCGCCGCTGCGCGCCAGCAGCTCCTTCACCTGCAGGTAGATGCCGACGTCGGCGCGGCGGAAGCGGTAGATCGACTGCTTGGGATCGCCGACCAGGAACAGCTTGCCCGGCGCCGGGGCGGCCCGCCGCCAGTACGTCTCCGCCGCGTCGGCGGCGGCGAGGAGCAGCAGGATCTCCGCCTGCAGCGGGTCGGTGTCCTGGAACTCGTCGACGAAGATGTGGCTGAAGCGCTGCTGGAAGTGGGCGCGCACCGCGCCGTCGCCGCGGATCATCTCCCTCGCCCGCACCAGCAGATCGACGAAGTCGAGGCGCCCGGCGCGCCGCTTCAGATCCTCGTAGCGCTCGACGGCGCCCATCAGCTCGTGGCGCAGCAGCGCCGCCAGGTCGGCGTCGGCGGCGCGCGCGAAAGCCCGCAGCTCGCGGCACAGATCGCCGTGCGCGGCGAGCACGGTGGTGCGCTCGACGCCGTCGCCGTACGCGCCGCCGTACCCGCGCCGCGGGCGCACGAAGTCGCGCTCGGCGGCGAGGTCGACGAGCCGCGCCTCGAGGCCGTCGTGGTCGCGCGGGCGCACCTCCTCGGCGCGGCGGATGTCGCGGCTCAGCAGGCGCGCCGGCTCGGTGTCGCGATACAGGTTGTCGCGCCCCGGGTTGCGGCAGCCGCGCGTCAGGGCGGCGAAGTCGTGCAGGCGCTCGACCAGCACGTCGATCTCCCCGTCGCGGTCGAAGGGATCGCGCCGCCACTCGGCCGGGAAGTCGCGCCACATCGCCAGCGTGCGCCCCGCCTGCTCGAGCCGCCCGGTGGGGCCGTCGCGGTCCCAGCGCGAGACGCGCCGCAGCGAGCGGCGCACGCCTTCCGGCGGGCTCTCGAGCTGCTCCTGCAGCCACAGGGAGAACGCCTCGCGGTAGGCGCGGTCCGACTGCGCCTCGGTCATCACCTGGAACTGCGGATCGACGCGCGCCTCGACCGGGCGCTCGCGCAGCAGATCGGCGCAGAAGCCGTGGATGGTGCCGACCCGCGCTTCCTCCAGGCGCGCCAGCGCGGCTTCCAGATGGTCGCGCTGATCGCTCTCGGCCGCGGCCTCCTGGCGCACCCTCTCCAGCTCGGTGCGCAGCCGCAGCTTGAGCTCGCCCGCCGCCTTCTCCGTGAAGGTGACCGCGACCAGGCTCTCGACCGTGGCGCGGCCGCTGGCCAGGACGGCGATGATCCGCTGCACCAGCTCCGTCGTCTTGCCGGTGCCGGCGGCGGCCTCGACCAGCAGGTTCTCGTCGAGGTCGTGGCGAATGCGCTCGCGCGCCTCGCGGTCGACGAGCTCCGCCGTGTTGGTCCCGGTCACGGCCGTCTCCGCAGCTCGCGCAGGTCCGCCAGCGGCGCCGGGTCCTTGCGGCGCAGCCGGATCTCCTCGTAGGGCCCGCAGACGACGCGAAAGTCGCAGATCCGGCAGGCGTTCTCGCGCGGCGCCGGCGGCAGGTTGCCGGCGGCGACGGCGCGGTCGACGACCTCGAGCACCTCGCGTCCGAGGCGGCGAGCCGTCTCGTCGATCCTGACGACGCGCTCGCGGAAGCCGCCGCGCGCGGTGCAGTGGAAGAGGCGCGACTCGGAGACGGGAACGCCGAGAGCCTCTTCGACGGCGAGCGCGTAGAGCACCGGCTGGAGGACCTCGCCGCCGCCGACGACGAGACCGTCGGCCGTGCGGTCGGCGCCGGTCTTGTGGTCGGTGACGCGCAGCCGGTCGCCGGCGCGCGAGCGCTCGACCAGGTCCACCGAGCCGCGCAGCAGGGCGCCCCCTGGCAGGGGGACCGGCGCAGGCACGCTCGACGCGTCGCGGCCGGGATCCGGCGGCAAGCCGAAGGCGAACTCGAAGTACGCCGGCTCCCACTCGGCGGCGGAGGCGACGACGTGGCGCAGCCAGCTGCGCAGGTCCTCCCGCAGGGCGCCGATCTCGTCCTGCCAGACGCGCGGGATCGGCGGCGCGACTTCGTCTCTGACCTGCGCGGCGACGCGATCGAGCGTGCGGTCGAGCACCGTCTCGGCGGCGCTCGCGCCGTCGCCACCGAGGGGAAACATGCCGCGCTCGCGCATCTCGCGCAGGGCCTCGGCCTGGACGCGGTGAAACATCCGGCCGCGCGTCAGCGGATCGAGGCGCTCCAGAGGCACCGCCTCGCGCCGCGGCTCGAGGCCGTGCACGGCGGCGAGGACGAACTGGTACGGGCAGGCGGCGAAGCGCTGCAGCGCCGAGGCGGAGTACGGCCGCGCTTCGAGCCGGATCGCCGCCAGCGCCGCAGCGGTGGCATCGGTGACGCGGACCAGCCCATCGTGCTCGGTCCACTTGCGCCGCCACCGCCACCAACGCGAGCGCAGCGAGCGCGCCAGGTGCGGATTGAGCTGCAGCAGGTAGCGGGCGCGACCCTTTCCCTCGCCGCGCTCCGCTTCGTGCAGCAGGCGACCGAGCACCGAGAGGTCGCGCTCGATGGCGTCGACCGAGCGCGCTGGGTCGCGCGGCGCCGGCCATGCCAGGCGCGCCTCCGCCGCGGCGCCGGCCTGGCGCTCGAACTGCTCGAAGTCGGGGATGGCGCCGCGCGTGGCGCGGACGACGTCGAGGCCGTAGAAGGACGTGACGCGCGGGCGCGCCTCGACGACGTCGACGCGCGGGTACGAGAGCACGACGCGGCGCCGCGCCGCGCCGGTGGCGAGACGCAGCAGCAGCCGCTCCTGCTCGACGCGTTCCTCCTGGGTCGCCAGCGTCGCCGCCAGCTGCCGGCGCGCTGCGTCGAGCAGGAGCGGATCCTCGCGCGGCCGCTGCGGGAACAGGCGCTCCGCCAGGCCCGGGACGAAGACGACCGCGAAGGCGCGGCCGCGCGCGTCGTCGGGCGCGGCGACGAAGACGCGGCCGTGTCGATCCCGCGGCGGGTCGAGCTCGAGCGCGGAGAGGCGGTCGGCGAGAACCTCGCGCACCTCCTCCGCCGAGACCGGTCCGACGGCGCCCATCGGCTCCAGCTCGGCGAGCACGCGGAGCACCCGTTCGGGCCGGCGCAGGACCATCGGTGCCAGCCGCTGCAGCAGGTCGAGCCACTCGCCCCAGGCCGCCTGTCTCGGGCACGCGGCGAGGAAGTCGACCACTGGAAGGGCGAAGCGCTTCAGATCGTCGAGGTTGGCGAGATCGCGATCGATGCCTTCGATGCGGTGCGAGTCGGGATCGTCGGCGCGCAGCTCCTCCCGCCGCAGGTCCAGCTCGTGCTCCAGGCCGTCGAGGCGCTGCTGCCAGCGCGCGCGGCCGCCGATGACCGCCGCCTCGACCAGGTATTCCTCCCAGCGCCACGGCGTGGGCATGAAGTCGCGCGCCTCGGAGGCGCCGTCCGCGCCGGGCGCCACGGCTGCCTCGACGGCCGCCGGCAGACCGGCCTCCGCCGGCGCGGCCCAGTCCTCGCGTCCGACCGGCGGCGTGCCGCCGGAGTCGAGCGCCGGAACCTGGGCGAAGGACAGGTATTCGGCGAAGCGCCGCGCCGAGAGGTCCTGCGAGAGGCAGGCGAGGAGGGCGAGGAAGGCGCGGCCGGCCGGGTCCGGACGCCGGGTGCCGCGCGCGAAGTAGGCCGGGATGCCGGCGCGGCGAAAGGCGCTCTCGAGCAGCGGCGAGTACGTCTCCGGCGCGCGCAGCAGGACGGCGACGTCGTCGAACGGCACGCCGGCACGCGCCTGGTCCAGCACCTGGCGGGCGATCTCGATGCACTCGCGTCCCTCGCCGGGAGCGGAGAAGAAGAGCACGCCGTCGTCGGCATCGCCGGCGGGCGGACTCGTGGTCGAGAACAGGTAGGTCCGCAGCCGGCGCAGGCCGGCGGGAGGCTCGTCCGGCGCCGGCGCGGCATCCCGCACCGCGCCGAGATCGGAAAGCGCCGCAACGGTCTCGCCGTCACCGCTCGGCACCGTGGCGAGGACGTTGCCGGAGGCGCGGCCGAGGGCGGCGAGCAGCGTGCGCTCCGCCGGGGAGCGCAGCGCGACGTCCAATAGCAGCA
>Ga0307417_10001115_pt1 | contig 11087 bp, 10 predicted proteins | sample SalMarWE160210MG_2_FD_202514 | JGI IMG/M metagenome (GOLD analysis project Ga0307417, IMG submission 202514) | Salt marsh sediment microbial communities from the Plum Island Ecosystem LTER, Massachusetts, United States - WE1602-10 | ecosystem: Environmental > Aquatic > Marine > Intertidal zone...
GTGCGGTTGGTGGGTCCTAGCACGCCGGCCACATAGCGCGGGCGCTCGGGGGTGCGAGCCGTCATGGCGTCCGCCGCTTCCCGCGCCAGGCGGGCGCCGGACACGTTGAGCTCGTGGGCTACGGACTCCATGCCGTAATCCGCCATGGCGATGCGGGTGGCGTTGAAGGTGTTGGTCTCGAGAATGTCGGCGCCGGCGTCCAGATAGGCGGCGTGGATGTCGCGGATGATCTGCGGCTGGGTCAGCAGCAGCAAGTCGTTGTTGCCCTTAAGATCCCGTGGCCAGTTGGCGAAGCGCTCGCCCCGGTAGTCCGCCTCCTGCAGACCGTAGCTCTGGATCATCGTGCCCATGGCGCCGTCCAGGATCAGGATACGGTGGCGCAGGGCATCCAGCAGGGGGGCGATGCGGGCTTCGTTGCTGTACATGAGGCTCATCCCAAAAGCCGCCGCCCAACACGGCGCAAAGACTCGCATCTTATCACGCCGCGCCCGGCCCCCGCCGAACGGGGCTGCGGGCTGTAGTAGCATAGTCGGCTTCGTCCAGCCCCGGATTTCAGAAGCCATGCTGAGCGAGATCCTCATCTTGCTGACGGCGGCCGTGGTCGTGGTGGCGCTGTTCCGCCGCCTGCACCTGCCTCCCATCCTCGGCTACCTAATGGTCGGCGTGCTGGTCGGGCCGGCAGGCCCAGGGGCTGGTCGAGGAGAGCGAGCACATCCACATCCTCTCCGAGCTGGGCGTGGTGTTCCTGCTGTTCACCATCGGTCTGGAGCCGTCCATACCTCAGCTGCTGGCCATGCGTGGCGTGGTGCTGGGGGTGGGAGGCGCTCAGGTGGGGCTCACCACCGCGGTCGTGGCGCTGCTCGCGTGGCTGCTGGGGCTTTCCTGGCAGGGAGCCGTGATCGCCGGCGGCCTGCTGGCAATGTCCTCCACGGCGGTGGTGGTCAAGCAGCTCACCGAGCAGGTCGAGCTGGGCACCCGGCACGGCCGTATGGCTCTGGGGGTGCTGCTGTTCCAAGACATCGCCGTGATTCCATTCCTGATCCTGATCCCGGTGCTGGGAGGCGGCGCCGAGGGCTCGCTGTGGGCCAGCCTGGGCGACGCGCTGCTGCGCGGCCTGGTCGCCGGCGGTGCTGCTGGCGGCCGGCCACTGGCTGCTGCGGCGCCTGTTTCGGGAGGTGGCCCGGGCCCGCTCCGCAGAGCTGTTCACCCTCACCGTGCTGCTGGTGTCCATCGCCGCCGCGGCGGGCACCTACGCCATGGGGCTGTCGCTGGCGCTGGGCGCATTCCTTGCCGGCATGATGCTGGCCGAGACCGAATACCGCCACCAGATTGAGTCCGACATCCGGCCCTTCCAGGATGTGCTCCTGGGGCTGTTCTTCCTCAGCGTGGGCATGCGCCTCGACCTCTGGGCGCTGCCCGCGGTCCTACACTGGGTGGTGCTGGGACCGCTGGCCCTGATCATCGGCAAGGCGCTGCTGACGATGGCCATTGCCATGCTGGCCGGGGCCCAGCGTTGCGTGGCCATGCGCACGGGCTTGGCGCTGGCTCAGGGCGGGGAGTTTGGCTTCGTACTGTTGGCCCTGGCACGCGGGGCGGGGTTGGTGGATGAGCAGACCGGCACCGTGCTGCTGGCCACGGTGCTGCTCAGCATGGTGGCGGCGCCGTTCATCCTGCGGCACAACGGCCTCATCGCCAAGCACTACTGCGGGCTGGGCTATCGCAGCGATCTGCGTAGTCTGGAGCAGGAGGTGAGCGCCAGTGCGCAGGCGCTGGACCGACACGTGATCATCTGCGGCTTCGGCCGCCTGGGCCAGAACATCGCCCGCCTGCTGGAGCGGGAGGGTTTTTCCTGGCTGGCCCTGGATCTGGATCCGACCCTAATCGCGGAGGCGCGCGCCGCCGGCGAGCGGGTCGGCTACGGAAACGCCACCCGCAAGGAAATACTACAGGCCGCGGGCATCGAGCGCGCCCGGCTCGTGGTGATCACTGCCGACGAGACTCACTTCGCGCTCAAGCTGCTCGGGCAGCTGCGCCGGCTCAAGCCCGAGCTACCGGTGCTCGTGCGCACCCAGGATGAGGCCCACTTGGAAGACCTGCGGCGTGCCGGCGCCACCGAAGTGGTCCCGGAGGCCCTGGAAGGCGGCCTGATGATGGCCGCCCATGTGCTGCTCATGCTCGAGGTGCCTGGTACCCGCGTGATCAAAGACATGCGGGCGGTGTGGGCGGACCACTATCAGCTACTGCGGGGCTTCTTCCACGGCGTCTCCCATGAGTCGGTGGACGCCTCCGAGGCCTTCAGCGAGCGCCTACTGCCGTGACGCTGTCGTCCGAGGCAAGGGCCGTGGGCCACCGCCTGGGCGAGCTAGGGCTGGAGACCCACGGCGTGCGCCTGGACTGCCTGCGGCGGGGCGAGAACCGTCATCCCGAGGCGTCCGTCGGGGAGATTCTGCAGCCGGAAGATGTCCTGGTGCTCTGCGGCACGCCCGATGCGTTGGGACGCGCCGAGGCGGCACTGCTACAGCGCTGATTCACCGTAGCCACGTGATGCGGCCAGGAGTTATCGCCTTGAGCATGCTCCCGCACTCCAGAAGGCTCAGGCCGCCTCCCGGGCACCCAGAGTAGTCAGTAGTCCGTCCACCGCGTCCAGCCGTGCGCTGGTGTCCGCCAGGGGCATGCTAAAGCGCAGCCTGTCCCGGCCGTCCAGCTTGTAGACCTTGGACTGGGTCTGAAGCAGGGTGATCACCCGCATGGGGTCGATGGGGGGCTCGGGATGGAAGATGATGCGCCCGCCGGTCTTGCCCGCCTCGATCTTGCGTATGCCCAGGGGCCGGGCCTTGAGCTTGAGCTCGGTGAGCCGGAACAAGGTCTTGACGGGCTCGGGCAGCAGTCCGAAGCGGTCGATCATCTCCACCTGCAGCTCGCGCAGCTGCTCGGCATCCTCCACGCTGGCGATGCGCTTGTAGAGCATCAGGCGGGTGTGCACGTCGGGCAGGTAGTCGTCCGGAATCAGCGCCGGGACCTGCAGGTCGATCTCGGCGGCATGCTTGGCCGGCCGCTCCAGGTCGGGTGCGTGGCCGGATCTCAGAGCATGGACCGCTCGCTCTAGCAGCTCGGAGTACAGGCTGAAGCCTATCTCCTGGATCTGGCCGCTCTGCTCCTCGCCCAGCAGCTCCCCGGCGCCGCGGATCTCCAGATCGTGCGTGGCGAGCGTGAAGCCCACCCCCAGCTCCTCCAGGGCCTCAATGGCGTCCAGGCGCTTAACGGCGTCGGCGCTGAGCGCCCGGCGTTGCGGGGTGAGCAAATAGGCGTAGGCCCGATGATGGGAGCGCCCCACCCGCCCTCGGAGCTGGTAGAGCTGGGCCAGGCCCAGCTTGTCTGCGCGATTGATGATGATGGTGTTGGCGCTCGGAATGTCGATGCCGGACTCGATGATGGTGGTGCACACCAGCACGTTAAAGCGCTGGTGATAGAAGTCCGACATCACCTGCTCCAGCTCCCGCTCGCGCATCTGGCCGTGGCCGATGCGCACCGTGGCCTCCGGCACCAGCGCCTGCAGCTCTCTGGCGCTGCGCTCGATGGTCTCCACCTCGTTGTGCAGGAAATAGATTTGGCCGCCGCGTTGCAGCTCGCGCAGGCAGGCCTCGTAGATCAATGGCTTGCTCCATTCCCGCACGAAAGTCTTGATGGCCAGCCGGCGAGCCGGCGGAGTGGCGATGATGGACAGGTCGCGGATGCCGGTGAGAGACATGTTCAGCGTGCGCGGGATGGGCGTGGCGGTCAGGGTCAGCACGTCCACCTCGGCGCGCAGGGCCTTGAGCTGCTCCTTCTGGCGCACCCCGAAGCGGTGCTCCTCGTCGATGATCACCAGGCCCAGCCGCTTGAAGCGGATTTTCCCTTGCAGCAGCTTGTGGGTGCCGATGACGATGTCCACGCGCCCCTCGGCCAAGGCTCGCACCAGCGCCTCCTGCTGCTTGCGCGTGACGAAGCGAGACAGGACCTCGATGCGTACTGGCCAGTCGGCGAAGCGATCCTTGAAGTTCTCATAGTGCTGCTGGGCGAGCAGCGTGGTGGGCACCACTAGGCAGACCTGCTTGCCGTCGTGGGTGGCCGCGAAGGCCGCCCGCATGGCCACCTCCGTTTTGCCGAAGCCCACGTCGCCGCACACCAGCCGATCCATGGGCTGAGGGGCGACCATGTCGGCGATCACAGCCTCGATGGTGGAGAGCTGGTCGGGGGTCTCCTCGAAGGGAAACGCCGCGGTAAAGGCCGCATAGGCCTCCGCGTCGAGGTGACAGGCGGTCCCCTGACGGGCGGCGCGCCGGGCATAGATGTCCAGCAGCTCGGCGGCCACGTCGCACACCCGCTCCGCCGCCTTGCGCTTGGCCCGCGCCCAGCGGTCCGAGCCCAGCCTGTGCAGGGGGGCGGCCTCCGGGCTCACGCCGGTGTAGCGACTGATGAGATGCAGCGAGGACACGGGCACATAGAGCTTGTCACCCCCGGCATACTCCAAAGTGAGGAACTCGGCCTCCAGCCCCCCGGTCTGCAACCGCTGCAGGCCCAGGTAGCGGCCCACGCCGTGGTCCTCATGCACCACCGGCGAGCCGACGCTGAGCTCCGCCAGGTTGCGCACTACCGCATCCGAGTCCACGGCCCGGTCTTTACGTCGCCGTCGCTGCAGCACCTGCGGTCCGAAAAGCTGGGACTCGGCTACCACGGCGATTGGAGGCGACTCAAGCAGCAGTCCCTGCTCCAGGGACGCCACCGTGATGCCGAGAGCACCTTCGGAGGCGAGGAAAGCCTGCCAGGTCTCGAAAGGCTGGGGCTGCAGCCCGGCGCGAGCCAGCGTCTGAAGCAGGGCCTCGCGCCGGCCCGCGGTCTCGGCACAGAACAGCACGCGCCCTTCGAAGCCCGCGACGAAGGCCTGCAGCCGGCCCGCCGGCTGGGCGGCGCGCACGTCCAGATTGAGCTCCGGCGGGGGCAAGGTGGCGAGCTCCCGCGCGTCGGCGCCGTCGGCATGGAGCTCCACGCTCACCACCGGCCAGGCCGCCAGGGCGCCGAACACCTCATTGGCTTGCAGGAACAGTCGCTCCGGTGCCAGCAGGGGCCGGCTGGAATCGTGCCTGCGCGACTCGTAGCGTTGGCGCGCCGAGCGCTGGAACTCTTCCGCCGCGGCATGCACGTCGCCGCAGCTCACCACCAGACTGCCTGGGGGCAGATAGTCGTAGAGGGTGTCGGTCTGCTCGTGAAACAGGGGCAGGTAGTACTCGATGCCCGGCGGTGCGATGCCCTGGCTCACGTCCCGGTAGATGGTGCTGGCCCGCGGGTCGCCTTCGAACTGGGCCCGATAGCTCTGCCGGAAGGCGGTGATGCCGCCCTCGTCCAACGGGAACTCCCGGGCCGGCAATAGCCGAATCTCCTGCACCGATGCGACGGATCGCTGGCTCTCCGGGTCGAAGGTGCGAATGGTATCCACCTCATCCCCCAGCAGCTCGACCCGGTAGGGCAGCCGGCTGCCCATGGGACAAAGATCCATCAGGCCGCCGCGCACCGCATATTCTCCGTGCTCCATCACCTGCGAGACACAGCGGTAGCCCACGCCTTCGAGCTTGCGGCGCATAGATTCCAGGTCGAAGCCGTCCCCGACGCTCAGCAGCAGGCTGTTGGCCTGCAGATAGCGACTGGGCGCAAGCCGGTGCATGGTGGTCGCCACCGGGACGATGAGCACCCCGCGCACGAGATCTGGCAGACGGTAGAGCGCCTCCAGGCGCTCGGAGATGATGTCCTGGTGGGGCGAGAAATTGTCGTAGGGCAGGGTCTCCCAGTCCGGGAATGTCAGAATGGGCGCAGTCTCGCCGTGTCCAAGGTAGAAGCGCAGGTCGTAGCTCAGGCGGGTGGCGCTGGGCATGTCCGTGGTGAGCACCACGGTCGGTCCCGTCCGCCCAGCTGCGGCGGCGGCCAGTGCCAGGGCCAGCCCGCTGCCCTTCAGCCCGGTCCAGCGCAGGCGCTGGCCGGCGGCCGCGGGCAGGGGGGGTGTCAGGGGATTGTGTAGCTTAGTCTGGGTCATGGCGGCTCGGCAAACGACGCTCGGACAAACGCAAAAGCGCCATATAGTATGCCAGCGGGCGGGCAGCGGAAAGCCGGCCCGACTCCCGCAAGGATCCAACCCGATTCGGCCTCATTTGCCCACCAAGGGCAGGTCTGGCAGCATGCTGCGCCATCACAGACTCGGAGGACTGCCCCTCATGCAGTGGCTGGACAAGATCCCACTGGCCCCGCTGGCCATCGTGGCGCTGTTCCTCGGACTCGCGCCGTTCACCCCCGAGCCCCATCTGGTGGAGAAGCTGCGCATGCTGTACGCCGGCACTCTGCACCGTCCCATCGACATCTTCGATCTGGTGCTCCATGGAAGCCTGCCGGTGCTGCTCGCGCTAAAGCTGATACGGCTTGCCGTCAAACGCCTCTGAAAGGTCCCATGTGTCATGACGACATCCAGAGGGTGTCATGACATCACAAGATCTCCCAGGTAAGCGACAGCGCCGCCCCGTTCCCTTCTGCGCTCACCATCGGGGTGCGCCCGAGACACAGCTCGCGGCCCTGCGACAGGCCGTCCCCGATGCGTGGCACGTGCCTGCGAATCAGCAACAAAGCTATGTGGCTAGCTAACGAGATATCTCTTCAAAGGCTTGGCGGGGAAAATGTTGAAGATGGGCTGAGGCGTCATCGCATCAGAAACAGATAGCTTACCCAGGCGAGAAGGGCCGCGATAGCGACGTACTGCACCCACATGCAGATGTAGGGCAGCCCGCTGCACGCCTTGTGAAAAGGACACTTCTTGAACCTACACCGCAGCATATGGCCCCCTTCGTCCTGTGCACGGGATTGCTCAAGGCGGCCGCTGCGGCCACCTTTCGCCTGTGGCCGCCCACACCGGTATCCCGCCCGTCAAGGTTTCGCCGATCCAGGACCCACCGGCGCGGAACTGCGCCGGTATCTCCGCGGAACTGCGCCGGTATCTCCGCGGGCCGTCGCCGGACTTCGTGCTCAAGCCGGAAATTGCTAGTAGACTTGGGATGAAGGCGTCTCTCCATGATCTTTGTCATCGAACCGCATCAATGGGAATGGAGCAATTCAACTGCCGGTGAAGGTGCGTCATGCCGAAGGATTTCTTTCAAAAGTTTGCGCTTGGATTGGCCATCATCATGCTGGGGGCCTGGGGGATCACGCTCATCATTGCTCCTGAATGGGCGTCGGGGCTGTTCAGCGGCGAGCCGGCCAATGTTGCGTCTGCGGGGATGATGGGGGCTGCCCTGCTGGGACTGGCCACCATCTCCCTGGCCAGCATCAGCGGCAGGATCGGCGTAGCGAGAGCACTGGGAGCCGCGATGCTCATCCTGGTGGCCGAGAGTGCCTATCTGATGCTGGGACCGGAGGTGATGCTAGTGACGCCTCCCACCACCATCAGTCTGGTCTCCGCCGCGGCGGTGGCATTTTTCCTGCTGATCTGACGCCCCGGAAATCACCCGGACCTCAAGGCCGACTACATTTTGGCCAATCCGCCGTTCAACGTTTCGGACTCTACGTGCGCCGCCGCTTCGTCGACAACGCCGCCCCGCGCGAAGCCATCCGCCGGGTGGTCGACGCCACCCTGGCCGCCCGCCTCGGGCACATCTGGGGCGAGGGGACCGCCGCCTGCGCCTCCGACAGCAAGAAATTCGGGGCCTGGGACCAGAAGCTTATGACCGAGTGGCATGTCCGCTAGCGCCACCGCGCTCCGCCTAGGCACCGCCCAACCCGAGGACATCCTGCGCCGCTTCGCCCGCAGCGACCTCCGGCACCCCACCTACCGCGCCCTCACCGCAAAGAGGTTTTTGACCGCTACGGGAAACAATCCGCGCATGCGCATCGCCTCACCTCTCGACCCGGTAGTACGCGCGGGTCGTCAAGGGCTGGGCCGCCCTCATCGGCTGGCCTGCCGAGGACTACGGTACCCAATCTCTGCGGCGCACCAAGGCCACACTCATCTATCGCCGAACCAAGAACCTGCGTGCGGTTTAGTTGCTCCTGGGGCACACGACGCTGGAGAGCACCGTGCGCTACCTGGGCATCGAGGAGGACCAAGGTCGGGCGTGATTCGGTTGGCCGTGCGGCCCCCTGAGAGCGCGCAGGCAGAAATCTTTGCCGGACCGGTTTCTTCCACCACCTCCTGACCGGTGGTCCTCTGGGCCTCTACTTGGGGGGCTGGGGCTTCGCCCGGGCCCTGACGGATCAAGTGATGCATGATGGCTTGACAGAGTCTGCCTCGTGAGAGATTCTACCATCCATATGGATGCCAATCGGATTCTAAATACCTACTATACGGATGGTCATGAGCATACACCCGATTCGTCCCAAGGTCGGTGAGACCGAGAAAGTCACCACCAACCTGGGCTTCGTCGATCTGGGACAGATCGATTTGCTGGTGCAGGAGGGCTTCTATTCCAACCGCACCGACTTCATTCGCACGGCGATCCGCAACCAGCTGAGCACCCATGCGGGGGTGGTCAACAAGTCCGTGGTCCGCCGCACCCTGGAGCTGGGCCTGCGCCATTACAGTCGGGAGGATTTGGAGGCGATCCGGGCGGCCGGCGAGAAACTGCGTATCCAGGTCCTGGGCCTGGCAAGCATCGCCGATGACGTGACCCCGGAGCTGGCCCTAGCCACCATCGACTCAATCGTCGTGATGGGCGCCCTGCATGCCAGCTCGGCGGTCAAGGCCGCTCTGGCCGACCGGATTCGTTGACCCCCCCCATTTCATCGTGGAAAAACCTTCATGAAATCAATATCACAGGCCGAAATGCTCGAAGCCACCCGCCTGACCCAGGTGGGTCGGTTACTGAATGCCACCGCCGTCATACAGCGGGCGCTGCGGGGTGGGGCCGGACAACCGGTCCCGGTGGGTCCCGCCGACACTGCCGCCGACGGCACCCGCCCGAGCAGCGGGCGGTCCCCGCTGACCCTGGACAGCGTGGCCGAGCGGGTGGAAAGCGACGATGCCGGGCACCCTTCAAGGCATACTCCGGAAAGGACCGCGACCCGGCCGCCATCGCCGGGGGCTATGATCGACCGTATGGAAACGTTGCGGGACTCCAAAGGATTAGGCCAACAGAGTCTGGGAAGGCTGAGGCTGGACCTGGACGGCTTGATGGCTCCGGGTCCATCGACCCCCACCCCGGTGCCGGAGGGCGCCCGGTTCATCGAGGCTTGCTACACCAACCGGGCCGGCAGTCGCGACTACAAGTTATATGTGTTCAGCGGCTACCGGGGCGAGGCGCTGCCGCTGCTGGTCATGCTTCACGGCGGCACCCAGAACCCCGATGACTTTGCCGCCGGCACCCGCATGAACGAGCTGGCCGAGCGTCACGGCTGCCTGGTGGTCTACCCCGCCCAGGCCAGCGGCGCCAACCTATCCCGCTGCTGGAACTGGTTCAACGCCGCCGATCAGTGCCGCGACCAAGGCGAGCCGTCGCTGATCGCCGGGATCACCCGGCAGGTGATGGAGGACTATGCCGTGGACCCGGACCGGGTCTATGTGGCCGGCCTGTCTGCCGGGGGGGCGATGACGGCCATCATGGGGGCCACCTACCCGGATCTCTACGCCGCCATCGGCATTCATTCGGGGCTGGCTCACGGCTCGGCCCACGATATGCCCTCGGGCTTTGCGGCCATGGGTCAGGGGGGCGTGGCGGTCGGGCCCGGCTGGGCGAGCGCGCAGACCCGCACGCCGCTTCCGACCATCGTCTTCCACGGCGACCGGGACGGCACGGTGCACTCCGACAACGGCGAGCGGATCGTCGAGCAGTGGCGGACGCTCATGACCGAGGCCGGTATCGATTGGCAGACCGAGGTGGAGAGGGGCAGCACTCCCGGGGGACATGGCCATACCCGCACCCGCTACACCGACGCCGACGGCCGAGCGATCCTGGAACAGTGGCAGATTCATGGCGCCGGTCACGCCTGGGCGGGCGGCAGTCCGAACGGTTCCTACACCGATCCCCAGGGACCGGATGCCAGTGCCGAGATGCTGCGCTTCTTCCTCAGCCACGCCCGCTCCGGTCACTGAATCCCGGCCGTTCCACCATTCCAGACCCAGAATCCCCCACCGGCGCCCTGAATCACGAGTCGGGGCGGCGGCCCCCGGAGTCATCCCATGCAACTGACCTTTGAAGCCGTTTTCGAAGCCCGTCCGGGCCCCAAGTGGCAGGTCAAGCTCAAGCGCTACTGGCCGGACTACAGGGCCTGGCCTACCCGCCGCAGCGGTCCGCAGCAGCCGTCCCCATCGTGGACGCATATCGAACCATCTTCGTCGAGCGTTGGACAGAAAACGACCCACGAGCCTACTTGGATACGCTTGCGGCGATTTCTCTGTGGAGCCTGAGGGAGCGCCTTAGCTCCATCAGATGTCCGCCCCGTAATGCGGCGAGTGAGGCGTGTCAGAACATGGCTCTCTGTATCGACATGGACAACACGCACCTCATCGATTCCGCTTCGGATCGGGTCGCGTAAAGAACGGCACGGAGCCTCTCAGTACGATCGTGGCATGCCGAGCACGTGCTGAGCGATGAAGCTCAGCACCATGTTCGTCGAGACGTGCGCGGTGCGGATCAATCGAGCCTCACGCCATTTGCGCTCGATGTTGTACTCGCGGGCGAAGACGAACCCTCCGAAGGTGTCGAAACACGTCTCCCCCGCCGTCCAGCTCGCCTCGGCCGCTAGTCCTTTGAAGGAAGCACGCCAGCCGAGGTGTAGTGGGGCAACACCCCCCAGGGCAATCGCATCAAAATTACACACCGCACAGGATTCTGGCGAGGTATGTTTCGTCCCAACCGGCTTTGAGCCGCTTGTTCTTTACCCCCAGCTTCTTTGTCGTTTCCTGTTTCACTGCATTCACGGCAATGTGACGCAGCAAGGCAAAGTTCTCAGGTGCGTTTCCCTTACGAGCTCGGCAATCATCTTCCCGTAGCGCCACATCTAATACCCAGTGCAGGCCGTTCTCTATTCCCCAGTGCCCACGAGCGCCCCTGGCGAACTCGGTGGCACTGTTCTGTATC
>Ga0307417_10001116_pt1 | contig 11087 bp, 16 predicted proteins | sample SalMarWE160210MG_2_FD_202514 | JGI IMG/M metagenome (GOLD analysis project Ga0307417, IMG submission 202514) | Salt marsh sediment microbial communities from the Plum Island Ecosystem LTER, Massachusetts, United States - WE1602-10 | ecosystem: Environmental > Aquatic > Marine > Intertidal zone...
TCCGTTCGAGGCGCTGCACCACCTCCACACGATCTGCAACCCGCTCTCGTCCGACGACCTCGACCGTGTCATCGACGTGCTCGACCCACGTGACGGCGACCGTGTCCTCGACGTCGCGTGCGGACACGGGGAACTCCTCCATCGAATGACCCTCCACGCTGCGCTGGAAGCCACCGGCGTGGACCTGTCACCGTGGGTGCTCCTTCGGGCGTCGGCCAAGGCCCCGAAGGTGACATGGTGGCTCGGGGGTGGCGCCGACCTGCCTGAAACAAGGGCATGGAACCTCGCCATGTGTCTCGGCGCGTCATGGATTTGGGACGGCTTCCTCGGAACGGCGGAGGCGCTTGCGGCGCGGACGATGACCGGAGGAAGGATTGCCATAGGTGACCTCCGTCTCCGTACCCCCCAGGATCGAGCGGCCCTCGGAGACGCGCCGGAGGCCGCCTCACTCACCGAAGAGGAGCAGATCGAGGCCCTCCACTCCCTCGGTCTACGACCGATCGATCAGATCGTTCCCGGTGAGAGCGGGTGGCGCAGATACCACGAACTCGTGGTCGAGTCTGCACGAACCTACGCGCAGACCCACCCCGGTGATCCGACCGCCGACCACAGAGCAATGGCGGAGAGCTGGATGCGGAACGATTACGAGCGCCTCAGGACCCACCTGACATGGACCGTCTGGGTCGCAGACCTCACGTAGGGCGCGGCACCGTCACTTGGGGTTTGCCGGTCAGTCGCAGGAACGCCGCCATCACCGGCAAGAGATACAGCCAGTACACGGCAACGGTGAATGCGGAGGGATCGGCAGAGATACCGAAGAGCGTCTCGAGAAACGCTCCGAGCTGCCCCGATCCGAGGAAGCCGATCGTCCAGGCATGCTCCACGAACACCGGCAGCATGCCGGCCTCCTGGAACTCGTGCACAGCCTTGCCCAGCAGACCTGCGGCGACGATCACGATCAGGATTCCTGTCACGCGGAAGAAGAGCCGCAGATCCACTCTGCGCCCTCCTCGATAGACGAGATACCCGATCGCAGTGGCTCCGGCCAGCCCAAGGAGTCCGCCGAGAAACTGCGCACCCTGAGACGATGAACCTACAGCCACCGAGATCAAGAACAGCGCAGACTCCAGGCCTTCTCTCACGACGGCGATGAACGCAACGGCGGCAAGTCCGAACATGCCACCTGACACCAAAGCTGCGTTCGCCTCACCCTCGAGATGCGACTTGATCGACCGGGCTCGGGAACCCATCCAGAAGATCATCCATGTCAGCAGCCCGGCGGCGACCAGAGCGATCGTGCCCTCGGAGACCTGTTCTGCGCGCCCATCGAGACTGCCGATCGTCCGGAAGACGACCACGCCGGCGATCAACGAAACGCACGCCGCGAGGAGTGCCCCACCCCACACCCACCGGACGCCCTGGCGCCGACCAGATCGGACGAGAAACGCCAGCAAGATCGCGACGATCAGCGAGGCTTCAACACCCTCGCGTAGCATCACCAAGAACCCGGACATCAGCCTCCAGTCGACCTGCGTGGCAGCCTATTAGCACTACGGCCGCAGTGCAAAGGGTGGCTAGCCGGCTGCGGTCGTTGTGGTGCTTCCGTACAGCATGTCCCGCCAATCGGGACGGTCTGGAGCGTTCTCTTCCAGCGACCGGAGGTACCCCACGATGCTGTGGATCTCATCTGCCGTGAGGGGACCGCCAAACTCCTGGAGGTACGAGCTCATCTGGCTACCGGGAATCCCGGTCGAGATGATCGACCGTATCTGGTCGTCCGACGCCGAGCCCAGGAACTGCTGGGAGTTCAGCGCCGGCCCGATGCCGCCAGTCGCGTTCTCACCATGGCACGCCATGCAGTTCTTCGTGAATAGCTCCTGACCGACCTGGATCCTGCCGTCTACCAACCCTGTCTGGGCATTGGCCCTACTGCCCGACTCCAGCGCGAAGTACACGGCAAACACGATGAGCAGCACGGCCATGACGCCGACACCGAACAGCATCCATCGGCTCGTTGCATCGTCCATCTTGGGGTCGGGTGCTCGTTCAGGCACTCTCGCTCCCTCCACACTTCGGACCTCGCAGCGGCTCGTCGATGGTCTCGGGGCCGTGCGGTGGTCCCGTGATCACCGTTGAGGTGTCCACCTCGACGACGCCGTCGACGACCTCCACCGGGTACCGGTCCATCCCGCGGGGAGCTGGGCCCTCGCGCCACTCTCCCAGCCGGTTGTACTTGGAGCCGTGGCACGGACACTCGAACTCGCCCGAGGATTCACACCAGGGCACCCGGCACCCGAGGTGCGGACACTTCCACGACAGCGCGACGATCTCGTCCTTGACATCTGTCACATAACCGCGCATCGCCTGCACGGCCTTCACGTCGGTCGTGGGGACGTCGCTGGCTTGGCCGGCCTTGACGACGCCACCGAAACCGGCGACCGCCCGTGGCTTGAACATGTCGGCGGTGGTGACCAGACCGGCGACGCCGATGAGACCGAAACCCCACTTCCATGCGCTTGACAGCAGCTCTCTTCGGTTGATCTTGCTCATAGCTCTCCGTACCAGGCTTTCCATGGCCAGACCCATCCCCAGTCCGGACCTCGAAACATGAACCCGATCAGCGTGAGGATGATCCACGTGACCAAGAAGATGGTGAACGTTGCAACGGCCACCTTCCGGAACCTCGGTGCCATGTGTGGGTTTCGATCCATGTAGGGAAGCGCCATCAGCCCGAGGACGATCGCGCCCGGTACCAGCACTCCGGCGACCATCGGATGGAAGTGCGAGAGTAGCTCTTGAAGCGCTGCGAAGTACCAGGGTGCCTTCTCGGGGTTCGGGGTGAAGTTGGGATTGGCGATCTCTCGAAGCGGCGCGTTGAAGAGAATGCCGAGAACGACCACCACGGCCATGATGACGAGTGCCGTCACCCCGTGCCGCACCAGCAGATGGGGAAACACCATCACCGGCTCCTCCTCCGGGAGCACCTTGCGTTCGCCGCCAGGCGGGATGCCCGGAACGACACCAAGGACACGATGTCCCTCGATCACGATCGGTTCCTGATCATCCATGAGCACCTCCCTCCACCGCTTCAATCTCTGCCGGTACTTCTGGCTCCTCGCCCGCCTGGGTCAGCATCGAGTCCTTCCGCCAGCGCCACAAGTGGAACACGATGACGATCAGCAGCACCGAAGGCAGCACCGCGACGTGGAGGACATAGAACCTCAAGAGCGTCGACGCCCCGACCTCGGGTCCGCCCATCAACACCTTCTGTACGATGCCGCCGATCACCGGCACGTACGCCGCCATTGTGGTCCCGACGTTGACCGCCCAGTAGGCGAGCTGGTCCCACGGCAGGAGGTAGCCGGTGAATGACAGCAGCAGTGTGATCAGCAGCAGCACGACACCGATCACCCAGTTGAACTCCTTCGGCTTCTTGTACGCGCCCCTGTAGAACACTCTCGACATGTGGGCAGCAACGATGAACACCATCAGGTGGGCAGACCACCGGTGCACATTGCGCATGTACTGGCCGAACGGAATGCTCGTCTGGATGGTCTGGATGTCGAAGTACGCCTGCGTAGTCGAGGGCACATAGAAGAACATGAGGTAGACGCCGGACAGGACCAGCGCTCCGAACAGCACCACGGCCGAGGCTCCCAGATACCACGAGTACCGGAAGCCGACCTCACGCCTGCTCATCTTCACCGGGTAGATGTGCAGCAGGAAACTCGCCCAATGACCGGCGGCGCGATCACGCTCGGTTGCGCGGTCCGGCGCCCTCCAGATGGAGCGTCCGATGGTGGATGCTCGAACGCGTTCCATCGCCGTCATGCGCTCGGTCCCCGGCGGCCACAAAGCACGCCCGATGGCGGACTGTTTGACTCGATCCATCACCTTCATGCTTGGGCTCCCACCTTTGGCACTCCCACTCCGGTCCACAGGCCCATCGATAGCGCGTCGGTCGGGCAACGGTCGATGCACAGTGCACACCGGATGCACGCTCGCTCGTCGAACATGAGCGCAGTGGATCCTACAGGACCGACCCCGACTTCTTCCGCCGGAACGAGCGAGATGACGTCGATCGGGCACACGTCCGCGCAGAGTGCGCACAGCACGCACTTGGAGGTGTCGAGAAGGATGTTGGCGAAACAGCGCAAGCAGCGCTTTGCCTCGCACCGGGCCATCTCCTCGGTGAATCCGGTCTCCACTTCTGCCAGACCGATACGACGGTCGGTCGGGATGGTCGGGACCTCAATGCGCCCGATGCGGTCGTAGATGTCGTCGAGACGGTGGAACTGCTCGAGTTGGACCATCTGGCCCTTCTCCTGCTCCTGGATCTCGCCGCCGAACGCCTTGTGGATCTGCGCTGCGGCGATGCGGCCGTCGGCGATCCCCAGAATGAGCGTTCGCGGTCCCTTCGCCGCGTCGCCGCCGGCCCACACCATCGGAATGGACGTCTCGAGCGTATCCGGGTCGATCTGAATGGTCCGGCGAGGGGAAACTGCGGGTCCTTCCGGACCCATCGCTTCGACGTCGACTGCCTGACCGATGGCGAGGATGATCGTGTCGGCCTCGTACAGTTGGACGTCGTCGTTGTCGAATGTCGGTGAGAACCTCCCGTTCTCGTCGAATACCGACAGCACGCCGATCGTCTCCAGGCCGGTCACCTGTCCCGCTTCGTTGGTCAGCACCCTGGCCGGTCCGCGTCGATGGATGAATGTGATGTTCTCCTTGATGGCTTCTTCGACCTCGAACTCGGACGCAGGCAGCTCCTCTTCAGACTCGAGCGAGATGACCGTCACCTCGGCAGCCCCGGCCCTGGATGCGGTCCGTGCCACGTCGAGAGCCTCGGTGATCGCAGCCGACTGCTCTCCCCGTTGGGACTCGTCTTCCCCTTCTTCGAACTCGCGCACGGTGGCCTTGATCTCATAGGCTTCGCGCCGCAACGCCGTCCGGGCAGCGTCCATCGCCACGTCCCCACCACCGATGACGATCACCTTTTCACCCACGTCGACTTCGAAGCCCTGGTTCGCGTTCAGCAGAAACTCGACTGCCTTGAGCACCCCGTCGGCGTCCCCGCCCGGCATGTCGAGACCACGGCCGAGGAAGGCACCAAACGAGAGAAACACGGCATCGTGGCGTTCTCGTAGCTCGGCGAGGGCAACGTCGGTGCCGAGTCTCGTGTTGAGCTGAACCTCGACACCCATGTCGATGATCGCCTGAATCTCGGCAGCGAGCAGGTCACGGTCCAGGCGATACTCCGGAATGCCGAGCACCATCATCCCTCCGAGGATCCCCGACGCCTCATACACGGTGACCTTGTAGCCGAGCCGACGCAGATCATGCGCTGCAGACAGTCCCGCCGGTCCGCCCCCGACGATGCCCACGCTGTATGGCAGGTCGACAGCCGGTGCTCCTGCGACCTCTTTGTACTTGTCGCTGCCTGCCTCCACGCCGTACTTCTCCGTGACGAAGCGCTTGAGAGCTCTGATGGCGATCGGCCGGTCAATCTCTCCCCTGCGGCATTCGTCCTCGCACGGCGCAGCGCAGACCCGACCGCACACGGACGCGAACGGATTGGGCAGACGGGCTGTCAAGTAGGCGAACTCGTCCTCTCCGTCGGCGATCGCCGCAACGTAGGCACCCGCGTTGGTGTGCACAGGACACGCCGCCAGACAGGGAATGTTCTCGTCGTAGAACTGGAGTGGACCGATGGTCATATGCGCTTCGCCTTCTGGAGGAGGTGCAACGACCCTATGCCGACCGCCAGCATTATGAACCAAGCACCCGAGACCACGAGGTCCTGCACCAGTCTCGGCGCGCCCGACATCGGCGGCTCGGTGAACATCATCGAGGGTATCCACACGGTGAGCAGGAAGAAGTAGAAGAAGATGACGAAACCACGAACGTACGCCTGGCGCCATGTGAACGAACTCTGCCCCGGGTTGACCACCATGACGATCAGACCAGCCGACAACACCACGGCTGCGCTGACGATGAACACCAGGCCCCACGGGAAGTGGGTGGTCGGTTCCTCCGGCGGCGGCGGCTGCACTGGGGCGATACTTCCGTCCTGCACTGCCCTGATGTAGCTGAGCACCTGGGAGATCTGATCGGACGAGAGCTTGTCCCCCCACGAGGGCATCGCGGTGCCGGGTACGCCGTTGGTGATGATCGATGTGAGTTCCTCATCGGTCTTGCTCGCGGCGTCTGAGCCTGCGTTCAGTGGCTTGCCCACCCCGCCGGACAGGTCCTCGCCATGACACGGCACGCAGTTTTCCTCGAAGATGGCCTTGCCTTCGTCCACCTGAGCCGCGGCCGGAACGGCCGGCGCGAGGAGCACCGTGAGTGCGATCAGCGCCAAGGATGCGAACACCCGGCGACCCATTCACTCCCTCCCTGCCTTCGAATGGTCGCATAATAGCTCTGTGAGTCTGGCGCTCGCGCTCGCTTCACTCCTTGCACCGGGGCTTTCGCAATCTCTATGCTCTGGCCATCTCGTCAGTCGGCCGGGAGGGAGGCAAGTGACCGACAAAAAGACCGAACGCGAGGAATTTCGACCGAGGGGAACGGTGGGAATCGCGGCGATCTTCATCGTGATGCTCCTCTCTCACGCCAAGTGAAACGTCTCGTCATCATCTCCGGCTCGATCCTCACCCTCCTCGTGATTCTCCTGGTGGGCTTGCGGTTGTTCCGACCCCATGTCTTCTCGGGCACCGTAATCCAGTCGCCCGAGCCGTCGTTCAACTTCACGCTGCAGTCGGCATCAGCTCCCGTGAGCCTCTCCGACTTCAGCGGAAAGGTGGTCGTGCTGTACTTCGGCTACACGTTCTGCCCAGACGTGTGCCCAACGACCATGACAGACCTCGCCAAAGCCATGAAGCTGCTCGGACGCAAGGCAGACGACGTACAAGTGATCATGGTGTCGGTTGACCCCGAGCGTGACACGGCCGGCAAGCTGGAGGAGTACGTCCACGCCTTCGATCCCACCTTCATCGGCCTCACGGGAACTCCACAACAGATCGCCGAGGTCGCGGCACGATATGGCGTGTACTACGCCAAGCACGAAGGATCGGATGCCAGCGGCTACCTGATCGATCACACCGCCACCGTGATGGTCATCAACGAGGAAGGGCGACTGAAGCTCCTCGAGAGCTTCGGCACCACCCCGGAAGAAATGGCAGCCGACCTCGCCCACATGATCAACTAGGAGGGACGGATGAGAAGGATCGCTGTCGTGCCCGTTCTTCTGGTTCTGCTGGCAGGGTGCACATCCCAAGGCTTGACGGTCGCGGACGTATGGGGGCGCCCACCCCCGTCGGCAGCCACGAACGCTGCGTTCTATCTGACCATCAACAACGGCGGTGAAGCCGACCAACTCGTGTCGGCAGACTCCTCAGCCTGTGGGACCGCCGAACTCCACGAAATGTACGACAAGGGTGACGGTGTGATGGGCATGCGCCCGGTCGAAGGGATCGAGATTCCGGCCGGCGGCAGCGTGACGCTCGAGCCCGGTGGACTCCATGTCATGTGTATCGGCCGTCTGGCCGACTTCACGCCAGGCGATCACGTTCCTCTCACCTTGGAGTTCCAGAACGCCGGAACGATCGAGGTGAACGCAACGATTCGCGAAAGCTAATGAAGGTTGGCGTCGTCTTCGCCGGAGGGTTCTCGAGCCGGATGGGAACCGACAAGGCGCTCATCGAGGTCTCCGGTCGACCCATGATCGAGTGGGTTGCAGACGCGCTCTCCACCGTGTGCGACTCCGTGGTCGTCGCCGGGAGAGAAGGCCATCTCGCCGGCTACCGGTGCATCCCCGATGCGTCGCCCGGCGTGCATGGTCCACTCGCAGGCCTCGCGACGGCCCTCGGCTTGGACGAGCGAGTGATCGCTATCGGTGTGGATCAACCCTTCGTGAGGGTTGACACACTCAGGCGACTGGCAGTCGGGCCGGGCACCGTCGTTCCGTTCGATCGGCAGCGGCAGGTGACATGCGCGGCCTACGCGGCCTCATTGCGGGTAGAGGCGGAACGCGAGGCAGAGTCTGGCGGATCGATTCAGTCGCTGCTCGATCGCCTCCCGCACCGGCGGGTCGACGAACCAGAGTGGCGGTCATGGGGTGAGGATGGCCGCTCGTGGTTCAGCGTCGACAGCCCCGAAGATCTTGCGGAGGGTTTGGAACGCTACGGGGCACCGATCTGACAGCTCACAGCTGACAGCAGCCGCGCTGCAGACTGGGGGCTGGCACGCCCGGTGGCCGCGGCACCAACCGGGCTGTTTCCCCGTTCTGGCTGTTGGCTGTTCGCTGTTGACTGTTCGCTGTTGAGCAGCCTCCGGCTACCCACCGATGATCTTGGCCGAGCCTTTTTCTTCGCTTCTCCTCTGTGCCTGTCCGGGCGCTTGACACCAATGTTGTACAACCGTATAGTTGTATCTGTGCAAACCGTCTTTGACCATGACCGGATCTTCGGGGCGCTGGCTGACACCACCCGGCGTGACATCGTGCGTCGAGCCATCGACGGCCGGGAGGGCGTAGCACAGCTGGCCGAGCACTATCCGATGAGCTTTGCGGCGGTGCAGAAGCACGTTGCGATCCTTGAGCGTGCCGGACTGGTCACCAAGGAGCGGATCGGCCGTCGCAAAGTCGTCCACACCAACCTCGAGGGGCTCCGCATGGCGCGGCGTCTGCTCGACCAGTACGAGGAGCTGTGGTGTGAGCGCATCAATCGGATGACCCAGCTGATCAGCGAAACGAAGGAGACACACCAATGACCGTCATTGCCGTTCGCAAGGACCCGGCAGCCCTCACCATGATCCTCGAGGCCGAGTTCGACGCTCCGGCCGAGCGGGTGTGGCAGCTGTGGGCCGACCCGCGCCAGCTCGAGCGTTGGTGGGGGCCACCCGCCTATCCGGCCACCATCACATCTCACGACCTGCGCGTCGGCGGGCGGGTGGTCTACCACATGACGGGGCCCGAGGGCGACCAGCCCAAGGGCTACTGGGAGATCGACGACGTCGAGCCACCGCGTCGACTCGTCTTCCGCGATGGATTCGCCAACGATGACGGCACGCCGAACACCGAGTTTCCCGAATCGACGGCGCGGGTCAGCATCGAGGAGGTCGGTCGCGGGAAGACCCGAATGTCGATCGAGAGCATCTTCGCCAGCGCCGAAGCGATGGAGCAGATGCTGGCCATGGGCATGGAAGAGGGCCTGAAGCAGGCCGCCGGCCAGATCGACGCGATCCTGGCCGAAGACCGGGGCGCGGTGGCCGAGGGTTGATGGGACGGCTCATCTACAGACTCAACGTGTCGCTCGACGGCTTCGTCGAGACGCCCGAGCACGTGGACCACAATGCCGGCCTAGTGCGCGGCGACGTGGAGAAGGTGCTGGCGGAGCTGCTCCGGGAGTTCCCGGGCGACCTCGACGTCGGAGGACCGTTTTGGCTGCAGCTGGATACACCGATGCGCCTCCGGCTCGTCGAGACGCACACCTTCTCATCGGGAGCGGTGCTGACATCATTCGCCCTGGCATGAGTCTGAAGACCCTACGAGAGGAGAGCCCCATGGCTGAGGTGACGGTGCACACCCTGAAGGTCCCGGGGGCAGTGCTCACCTACGACATCCGCCAGGGCCCGGACACCGACGCACCGCCCCTGCTGCTCATCGGTTCGCCGATGGGCGCCGCCGGCTTCGGATCGCTGGCCAAGCACTTCACCGATCGAACAATCGTGACGTACGACCCGCGCGGATCCGAGCGCAGCACGAAGCCCGACATGACGTCACCATCGACGCCGGATGATCACGCCGACGACCTGCATCGAATCATCCAACAGCTCGGCCGTGGGCCGGTCGACCTGTTTGCGAGCAGCGGAGGTGCGGTGAACGCACTCGCACTGGTCGCCAAGCATCCCGAAGACGTTCGAGTGCTCGTGGCGCACGAGCCGCCGATCGCCTCGGCCCTGTCGGATCGAGAGAACGCACTGGCGGCGTGTCGCGCCGTTCACGAGACGTACATGCGCAGTGGCTTCGGCGCCGGGATGGCCCATTTCATCGCCGTGGTCAGCCACCACGGGGAGTTCCCGGCCGAATACGCCCGCCGGCCGGCGCCAGACCCGGCCATGTTCGGAATGCCGACAGAGGACGACGGGAACCGCACCGATCCGCTGATGGGTCAGAACATGGTCTCCTCAACCCACTACGAGCCGAACTACGAGACGCTGCGCAAGGCATCAACGAAGATCGTCCTGGCGGCCGGCGTCGAGTCGGAGGGCATCCTGCCGAGCCGCGCTGCCTACGCCGTCGCGGACCTGCTCGGAACAAAGGTCCAGGTGTTCCCGAGCGGCCACGGCGGCTTCCTGGGAGGCGAGTACGGCCAGACCGGCGAACCCAATGCCTTTGCCGCCAAGCTGCACGAAGCCCTCCAGGAGGCCTAGGACCAGCCGGCGCGTCTTTCTGACCCTCCTGCGCATAGGTCCCCAGTTGTTGGAGGTCCTCCTCGAGAACGGCATCCGGGCGATGTCCGAGTGCCTTGGTCACCACGATCCCGGCTTCACATTGCGCACCTACGCCCATCTGATGCCTGAGTCGGAGGACCGGGCCAGGGCCGTGATCGACGCGACACTCGGGAATCCCGCTGAATCCTCGCGGAACGCCAAGCGGGCCTGACCGCGTATCCCCTGGTCAGAGGGTTGTTTCGGCCCCTAACCCCCGATGTAGCTCATCTCCACCTTGGGCAGCCCGTCGGTTGCGCCGGATCGAAGCTCCGAGTAACGATCATCCCGGTGTTCCCAGAGCGATTTGATGCGTTGGACAAGCATCTCGTCCGGTTCGCCGGATCGCAGCATCGGTCGCAGATCGTGTCCCTTCGTCGCGAAGAGACAGGCGTACAACGAGCCGTCGGCAGACACCCTGGCACGGCTACACGCACCGCAGAACGGTTGCGTCACCGAGGCGATCACTCCGATCTCTCCCTGCCCATCCTGATAACGAAACCGGCGGGCGACCTCGCCCGGGTACTGGGCAGGAAGTGGTTCGAGCGGGTGAACTCGGTCGATGGTTCCGACGATCTCCTTGGCTGGTACGACTT
>Ga0307417_10001117_pt1 | contig 11084 bp, 8 predicted proteins | sample SalMarWE160210MG_2_FD_202514 | JGI IMG/M metagenome (GOLD analysis project Ga0307417, IMG submission 202514) | Salt marsh sediment microbial communities from the Plum Island Ecosystem LTER, Massachusetts, United States - WE1602-10 | ecosystem: Environmental > Aquatic > Marine > Intertidal zone >...
GTTTCAGCGCGCCGTCGGCGATGCTTTTGCCGGCATCCGGCACCACCAGGCCGTAATCGATGCCCTGGGTTCTGCCGAAACCGCGACAACTCTCGCAGGCGCCGATGGGCGAGTTGAAGGAAAAGTGGTTGGGCGTGGTTTCCTGGTAGTGGATATCGCAATCGGCACAGTGCAGATCGCCGGAAAAGCGCCAGGGGTCGCCGGCCTGGCCGTCAGCGTCCAGGGCATAGACCGTGACGTGACCGTGACCGTGTTTGAGTGCGGTTTCCAACGCCTCGACAATGCGTTCGCGGCGATCCGGCGCCAGCCGTACCCGGTCCTGAATCACTTCCAGGCGTTTGCCGGCACGCGCGTGCAGGCGGGTATAGCCCTGTTGCGCCAGCAGCCCTTCAACCTCGTCCTGGCCGAAGTTCTCCGGCACGTCGACGGCAAAGGTGATCAGGGCCCGCGGTGCGCGTTTTCCCGCGCGCGCAAACAGCGCGTCGGCGATGCCGTCCGGCGTATCGCGTCGCACCGGGGCACCGCAGCCGCGGCAATACAGGCGGGTGGCGCGCGCGAACAGCAGCTTCAGATGATCGTTGAGCTCGGTCATGGTCCCGACCGTCGAGCGCGAGGTGCGCACCGGGTTGGTCTGGTCGATGGCGATGGCCGGCGGAATGCCGTCGATACGGTCGACGCTGGGCGCGTCCATGCGGTCGAGGAACTGGCGCGCATAGGGCGAGAATGTCTCGACATAACGGCGCTGCCCTTCGGCGTATACCGTGTCGAACGCCAGCGATGACTTGCCCGAACCGCTGACCCCGGTCACCACGATCAACTCACCCAGCGGCAGGTCAAGATCGAGGTTCTTGAGGTTGTTCTGGCGGGCGCCGCGAACGCGTATGTATTCCTTGGGCACGGGGATCGATCCGCTGACTGCTGGTTACTTCTCCGGGACCGGCCATGTTACCGGATTGGCGCGTCGCGACAACCTTGCTGCAGGTGAATACGCCACCGGCTAAAAGCCGGCGGCACCGGACTACGGCTGGTAGCCGACTTGATCGGCCAGCCCGCCGATGAAAACCGTAGGTTGGGCTGAGCGCAGCCGTAGGTTGGGCTGAGCACAGCGACGCCCAACAGCCTCGCCTGATCACCCTGGCAGCTTTCAACTACCCGCCCATCCGGCGCCTCGATCCCTGTCGTTTCTGCCGCCATTGTGTTGGGCTTCGCTGTGCTCAGCCCAACCTACCTATGGCCGTCGCCGAAAGGCCAGGGCTTACCGATCCCTATCGGGGGTTCAAAGCCTGTCGGCGCTGAAACGCCGCCGCCGGGCGCGTGGACCCGCAGCCTAGAGGGTGAAAGTAAAGTCGTTGACCAGTGCACCGGGCAGCCGGGCGCTGGCGTCGGAGCGCCATTCGTAGCTGCCGGTATCCAGGATGTGCTCGTGCTCGCGGGTAAGCCCTTCGAGGCGGTCGCCGAGGATGTGGTAGATGCTCTCGTCGAAGCGCATGACGTTGACCGGCGCCACGGGTCGGCCCTGCTCCACCCACAGGCAGGCAAAGCGGGTCATGCCGGTGATCCGGCAGTGGTTGCGGTCGGAAAAGTTGCAGTACCACAGGTTGCTGATATAGAGCCCGGTGTCCAGCGCGGTGAAGACCTCGTCCTGGTGCAGCTGACCGCCGCCGATCTCCAGTGACTGCGGATGCTCGCTGCCGCAATTGACCGGCACGCCGTATTCCCTGGCGCTGCGCCGGTTAGCGAGACACTGGCGATACTCGCCCCGCTCGATGAGCCCGACGCTGTCCGGTTTGATGAAGCCCGCGCGGGTGAAGCGCGGGCCAGGGCCCGCGGCGTGGTTTTCGGTGACAGTCACGTCTGTGTGCAGCGTGAGGCCCTCGCGCACCATGCCGAGCAGCGGTGTCTGTGCGGTGCGGTGGCTTTTCAGCCCGAAGCCGCCCCAGCTGACCATCTGCATCAGCTCGTAGAGCGCGCTCGGGGTGAGGAACACGCGGTACTTGCCGGGCTTGAGTTGCCGGGGCTGGTGCCCGAGCAGCGCCAGGGTCTCGCGCGCGCAGGCAATTTTCTCGGCGAGGAAGTCGCCGTCCCAGGCAAAACCCGCGTAGTTCTGCTTCACCGCCGTGTCGCCCGCGCGGTAGATGCTCCAGTCCAGATTGAAGCTGTAAGCGCTGTGCCAGTTGAACTGGCCGAGCGAATTGGCAAAGCCGTGGCTCATCTCGCCGCCGGCCCACACGCCGACCAGGTCCAGTCCGTGCGCGGCCGCCATCAGCGCTTCCAGTGCCTCGCCCGCCGCGGGCAGCCGGTTGTCGCCGCGCCGGGTGCTGTTGTGCACCTCGGTGGCGTAGTTGAGGTGCGGGTCTTCGGGCAGCAGGGGCAACTGCTCGCGCAGCCGACCAAGCAGCGCCTGCGCCCGCGCCAGGTCGTCGCCAAGGCCGCCCGAGATCGGCATCACGGCAGCGGCCTCGCGGCCTGCGGCGATAAGATCGAGATACAGCGTCTGCTGGCGCACGTTGCCGGCCTGGCGGATGCGGTTGAGATTCAGCCGGACGAAGTCCGAGTCCTCGCCCCGGTAGTTCAGCAGCAGCACCTCGCCCGCGGGGAGGGCCGCACAGAGGGTGTCGGCGAGCTGGCGAAAATACCCTTCCACGGCTAGTCGCCCCCGAAAATCTCGACGTCGCGGAACACACAGGCCGGTGAGGCGTGGCCGACCTGGATCATCTGGTTGGGCTCGCCCTTGCCGCAGTTGGGCGTACCCCAGACCTCGAAGCTGCCGGCATCGCCCACGCCCGCGAGGTTGCGCCAGAAGGTCGCGCTGATTCCGCGGTAGTTGGGGTTGCGCACCAGGCCCTTGAGCTCGCCGTTCTCGATCACGCGGCCGAGCTCGCAGCCGAACTGGAACTTGTTGCGGCTGTCGTCGATCGACCATGAGCGGTTGGTGTCCATGAGCACCCCGTACTCGATAGAGCCGATCAGCTCGTCCAGGCTGCTGGTGCCCGGCTCGAGGTTGAGGTTGGCCATGCGATCGATGGCGGGGCGGTTCCAGTCACTGGCGCGCGCATTGGCCACACCGTCCAACCCCGCGCGGCTCTGCGAGACGGCACCGCCGAGCGGGCGCAACAGCATGCCATCGCGAATGAGGTGGACTCGATCGGCCGGTGTGCCCTCGTCGTCGAAGTCATAGCTCGCCATCTCCTGCGCGAGGGTCGGGTCGAAAGTGATGTTGAGCAGTTCGGAACCGTAGCGGTAGCTGCCGAACATGTCGAGCGTGACGAAGCTGGTGCCGGCGTAGTTGCGCTCATCGCCGAGGATCCGGTCGAGTTCCAGCGGATGGCCGATACTCTCGTGGATCTGCAGCATCATCTGGCTCGGCATGAGCAGCACATCGGCGGTGGTAGCCGGACACTCGCGCGCCTCGACCAGGGCGACAGCCTCCTCGGCCACCTGCCTGGCGCGGTCCGGGAAGCCGAAGCCGGCGAGCTGTTCCAGCCCGCCCTGGCGCGCCGAGCCCCAGCCACCGCCGCTGCGCATCTGGGTCTGTGCACCCTTGTTCGCCACCGCGCTGAAGCCCGGGACGATGTAGTGAAACGCCTGCTCTATGGACACCTCATCGCTGGTGAGCAGCGTCACATCGGTCTGCCGGCGGGAAAGGTGGGCCTGCCAGTCGACGATCGCCTCATCGATCTTCAGCTCGCGGTTGATGCCCTGCAACAGCTCAAGCTTTTCGGCCAGGCTCCAGGCCTGCCACGGTGTCTGTACCGCCGAGGCATAGCGGCCGGGACGCTCGGGCCGTGGCATGCGCCCGGCATCGATCAAGGCATGCCGGCGGCTGACCTCCAGCCACGCAAGCGCCTGTTCGCACGCCGCGCGCAGACCCTCGCGCGTCAACGCGCTGGTAGCCGCATAGGCGGCACCGCCGCGATCCACGAAGCTGATGTGTGCGCCGCGGCTTTGCGCCAGGCTGGGCGGCTGCACCACGCCCTCGCGCACGCTGAGCGTTTCGGTTTCATCACACACCAGGCGCAGCGACCAGAAGTCCACGCGGGGTACCACGGCCTTGAAATCATTGATAACGGGTTGCCAGTCGCTGGGCATAGGGGTGTGGGTACAAGCCGGAAACGGGCCTCGATTGTAACACTGTGCCGCCCGATCATAGAGAAAACCCCGGTCTGCAGCCTGTTCCCCGCGGCCCCTCAGCAATCCGGGCTAAACTTACCATGCGCTGGCCCTGGCGCAGCGCCTGCAGGCCCGCCAACTGGTGGTCGTGGCGGAAAAACGCAAGCTGGGCCAATTGCGCGACGCCTTGGTGCTACCCGCCAAATCCGGTATCGAGCTGCGCGAACTGGCCAAGGACCTGACCCGGCTGTCGCTGCCCGAGCTGCAGGCGCATCTCGCGGAAGCCGGCCTGGTGCCGGCGCGGCAGGCAGCGGCGCTCGGGCAGCGCTTGGCTTCGCGGACAAGCCCGGGCCCGCGGTTCGCCGCAGCGCATTGGCAAGCGTCGATAGCGCTTCGGCACACAGGTGCCCGGTTTTGTTTCCGCCGCCGTTCGCGAGCCGTCGGGCCCCGGCAACCACACAGGGAGGACGTTGACGCGATGTATTCACTACGCCATTTGTTAATAGCCGCCACACTGCTGGTTTCGTTCCTGCCGGCGGCCTTCGCCCAACCGCCGGATTTTCAGCCACCTGCGGCAGAAGCCGCGGACCGGCCCGCGCTTGGCGTACTCGTCGCCGAGATCCCCTTCGAACAACTGGATTCCCTGGGGCTGGGCTACGGTGTTGAGGTGACCCGCGTACTCCCCGGCAGCCCCGCTGAAGTGGCCGGACTGCGCGCCGGTGATGTTCTGGTCGAACTCGACGGCCTGCCGCTGTTTTCCGTGCCACGGCTGCGCTGGCTGGTCGGGCAGGCGGCAACAAACGTGCCGCTGGCAGTGACATACAACCGCGACGGTACCGCAACGACGGTGAAGATCACGCCACGCAGAACGCAGGCGGCCGCCCCGCCGTCGCCGCACTGGCAGCCACAAGTGACCCAGACCGCGCCGAGTTACCTGGGTGTCAAGCTGCAGGCGCTCACCCCGGGCCTGCGCAAGGCGTTCGAGGTGGCCGAAGGCACGGGAGCGCTGGTGGCCGAGGTCTACGCAGGCAGTCCCGCCGACAAGGCCGGCCTGCGCGCGGGCGATGTCATTGTAAAGATGGACCGCCGAACCATTCACGATAGCGAGGACGTTCAGCGCGTCGTGGATTATTTCGACCGGGGCGAGCCCGTCAAGGTCGAGATCATTCGCGACAGAAAAAACCAGACGCTGACCGTCGAACTGGGCGAAAGAGCCGGGGCGCGCGGCAATGACGCGTGGCGATCATGGCAATACCCCGAGCCCGGGTCGATGCCTTTCTTTGTCGACCCCGACTGGTGGCGGGAAATGGAAGACTTTATGGAACAGTGGAGGCACTACTGGGAAGGGTCCCGCGACGAAAGCGGGGCCAGAGCCCTATAGGATGGCCTGGCCCATAATCCGCAGCGTGCTCGACCGTGCCCTGATCCGGATCCCTTTCGGGATTGAACAGTTCCAGAAAGTTCTTCACCGAGCCGAAAAACAGCGGGCCGTTGAGTTCATGCACGCGTGAGCCCTGTGCATCATAGCTGTTGATATGGATGTGCTTGGCGTGTTCCCAGGCAAACACCAGTGCCGAGACGATCACGCCCACCACCACCGCGATCGCCAGGTCGGTAAATACCGTCACAGCCGACACCAGCACCAGGACAAAGGCATCGGTTGCCGGGATCTTGCCCATGATGCGCAGGCTCGACCATTCGAAGGTGGCGATCACAACAACAAACATCACCCCCACCAGCGCCGCCATGGGGATGCGTTCTATCAGGGGTGAAGCCACCAGGATGAACATCAACAGGAACAGCGCCGCAGCGACGCCGGACAGACGCTGGCGCCCCCCGGAGTTCACATTGATCATGCTCTGACCGATCATGGCACAGCCACCCATGCCACCGAAAAGACCCGTGACCGTATTGGCAATCCCCTGCCCCAGGCACTCGCGATTACCGCGTCCGCGGGTGTGCGTCACTTCATCGACCAGGCTCAGCGTCAGCAGGGATTCAATCAGCCCGATAGCCGCGAGGATGAACGAATACGGCAGAATGACCACCAGGGTTTCGACATCAAACGGCACCGCGGGAATATGAAAGGCGGGCAAACCGCCCTTGATACTGGCGAGATCACCCACGGTAACGGTATCCAGATTCAGACCCAGTACCAGCAGGATTACCGCAATAATCGCCGCCAGTGCCGCGGGAAAGCTGGCTGTCAGTCTGGGCAGGAAATAGATAATCGCCATGGTGAGCAGCGTCAGGCCGGCGAAAATCGCCAGCGGCTCACCGCCAAGCCAGTGCTTCACACCGGCGGCCGACGTCACCTGGAAGTGTTGCAGCTGGGCCAGGAAGATCACAATCGCCAGGCCATTGACAAAACCCAGCATCACCGGGTGCGGCACAATGCGGATAAATTTCCCCAGCCGCAGTACACCGGCGCCCATCTGGATCAGACCCGCAAGCACCACCGCCGCAAACAGGTATTCCACGCCGTGGCCCGCGACCAGCGCCACCATCACCACCGCCATGGAACCGGTGGCACCGGAAATCATTCCCGGGCGCCCACCGAAAATGGCCGCCAGCAGGCCCACCATGAAGGCGGCATACAGCCCCACCAGGGGATCAACCCCGGCCACGAAGGCGAAGGCCACAGCCTCGGGCACCAGTGCCAGCGCCACGGTCAGACCGGACAGAATCTCGTTCTTAAAACATACGCGACTGGCGCAACCAAGCTGAAACATCAATGACCTGCGGGGGATTACCGGGGAGAAACGCCGCATAGTATATCAGAACTTGCTTATATTAAGTACAGGTGCAGCCCGGCGTACCATGCCCCCGCTCCGCGCGGGCTGTTAAACCGCGGACGGTTCAGGCTGCCCCGCTTGTGCGGTACGCCGGCCAGGCAACGGCGACACAGCACGATACAACCGCCGTGTAAAGCGACTCGCTCAGACTAAACGCAGCGCTGTACGGCCATCACCGCAGCTTTGTGAAACCGGTCACGTTTCAGCACAGCGAATCCCGCTACCGTCGGACTTACGCTCGCACGCTGGCCGGGTCTCCGTTTGCAAGGCGCTATCTATGAGTAACATCACATTCAGCGAAAGCATTTGCCTGTCGTCGGAAGACATCGATACCGATCGTCCCGCCGAAAAAACCACCAACAGCCGCTTCGTGCAGCACGGCCGCCTGTTTCGCTATGAGGCGGATTTCAGGATATTCAACGACCATTTTGTCGAGGTCAGGACAGGCGGTCTATTCAGGCACCCCCGCAGCTATGAACTCGACTGCACCTTCCTCGACCCTCATGCGAAGCGTGTTTTGCGCATCGACTGGTGGTCCGGGGGGACATTTCTGTTACTCCTGACCGGCACGATGGCGCTGCCGTGGCTCGCGGCGTCGCCGCGTATTTCGACACTCGCACTTGCGGGTTTGCTGGCGCTGATGTTTGGCGCCGCCGCGGCAGCGCTGCTGGTATGCCTGCATCGTTCCAGCGACAGCGTCGTGTTTTACACCCGCCACGGGCGGGCGCCATTACTGAGATTCCTCAACCGTAACCCGACCGCGGCAGAGCTCGAAACCTTTGTTGCCGATATATCCAACCGCATTCAACGCGCCAGGACGCAGTGGGACAACCGGCAGCAGTTTCTGAGCGCCGAGCTCAAGGAGCACCGGCGCCTGAAAGACCAGGGCATTCTCACACCGGAGAGCTACGAAGCCGTCAAAAGACGCATCCTCGGCAAGCACGGCTGACCGTTCGAGCTGCCTCACCGACTCGCGTTGCCACCGGTGAGCGGGTGAAATCCGCCGACCCCGACACTGTTAGCCGTTCAACCCTGCAGCGGGCTGCTAGCGGATAACGCCCAGCTCCCTGCCGACCGTCGTGAACGCCTCCAGCGCCTTGTCCAGATGCTCGCGGGTGTGCGCCGCCGAGACCTGGGTGCGGATGCGTGCCTGCCCCTCGGGCACCACGGGATAGAAAAACCCGACGACATAGATACCGAGTTCCAGCAGGCGGCTGGCCATCTGCTGGGCCAGCGGTGCTTCGTACAGCATGATCGGGACAATCGGATGCTCGCCCGGCTTGATGTCGAACCCGGCGGCAGTGAGCTGCCCGCGGAAATAGCGGGTGTTTTCCCGCAGGCGTTCGCGCAGCGCGTCCGAGCGGCTCAGCAGTTCGAGCGCCTTGATGCCGGCCGCGGCCAGTGCCGGGGTCAGGGTGTTGGAGAACAGGTAGGGCCGGGAGCGCTGGCGCAGCAGGTCCACCGCCGGCTGCGCGGCGGCGGTAAAACCGCCCGAGCCGCCGCCCAGCGCCTTGCCCAGGGTGGAGGTGGTGATGTCGATGCGCCCCATCACACCGAAGTGTTCCGCGGAACCGCGACCGCCGGGGCCGACAAAACCGGTCGCGTGCGAGTCGTCCACCATGACCAGGGCGTCGTACTGGTCCGCCAGCCGGGCGATCTCATCCAGCTTCGCCATGTCGCCGTCCATGCTGAACACCCCGTCGGTCGCAATCAGCCGGGTACGACTGCCGGCCGCGGCCTTGAGCTGTGCCTCGAGGTCGTCCATGTCACTGTGGCGGTAGCGAAAGCGTTTGGCCTTGCACAGGCGGATACCGTCGATGACCGAGGCATGGTTCAGCTGGTCGCTGATGACCGCGTCCTGCTCGCCGAGCAGCGTCTCGAACAGGCCGGTGTTGGCATCGAAGCAGGAGGTATAGAGGATGGCGTCATCGCTGTGCAGGAAATCCGCGACCGCCCGCTCCAGCTGCTTGTGCAGGTCCTGCGTGCCGCAGATGAAGCGCACCGAGGCCATGCCGAAGCCGTGGCTCCTGAGTGCGGCGACGGCCGCCTCCACCAGCTCGGGGTGGTTGGCGAGACCCAGGTAGTTGTTGGCGCAGAAGTTCATGACCTCGCCCGCCTCGCGGGTCGCGATCTCCACCCCCTGCGGTGTGGTGATGACGCGTTCGCGCTTGTAGAGGCCCTGCTGCTCGATGCTTTCCACCTCCAGCCGGAATCGGTTCGAATGGTTTGTCATGGCATGCTTCCTGTCATGAGCGTACGCGCAAGCGTGGGAAAGACACGGGGCGCAGCTACCGCCAGTCCAGCAGCACCTTGCCGCACTCGCCGGAATGGACAACGTCAAAGGCCTGGTGGTAGTCGGCCACCGGGAACACATGCGTGATCACCGGCGAAATGTCCAGGCCGCTGCGCAGCAGCTGGGTCATTTTGTACCAGGTTTCGAACATTTCGCGGCCGTAAATTCCCTTCAGGTGCAGGCCCTTGAAGATGATCTCATCCCAGTTGATTTCGGTTGTCGGCGGCAGAAAACCCAGCAGGGCGATGTGCCCGCCGTGGTACATGTGTTTGATCATGTCCTTGAACGCCTGCGGATTACCGGACATCTCGAGGCCCACGTCGAAGCCGTTGGACATCTGCAGGTCGCTCACCACCTCGTCGAGCGATGTTTGACTGACATTCACGCTGAGGCAGGCGGTGGTTTTACGGGCCAGCTCCAGGCGGTAGTCGTTGACATCGGTAATCACGACGTGCCGGGCACCGACGAAACCGCCGACGGCAGCGGCCATGATGCCGATCGGCCCCGCGCCGGTGATGAGCACATCCTCGCCGATCAGGTCGAAGGACAGCGCGGTGTGCACGGCGTTGCCGAGCGGGTCCATGATAGCGGCGGTTGCCGAAGGGATGTCCGGGTGCACCTTCCACAGGTTGGCCGCGGGCACCACCAGGTACTCGGCGAAGGCGCCGTCTCGGCCGCCGCCGATACCGACAGCCAGGTGACAGAGGTGACGTTTGCCGGCGCGGCAGTTGCGGCACAGGCCGCAGGTAACATGCCCCTCGGCGGTAACGCGGTCGCCGATGGCAAACCCCTCGACGCCATCACCGATGGCGGCGATTTCGCCGACGAACTCGTGCCCGATAATGCGCGGCACGTGGATGTTGCGCTGCGCCCAGCCGTCCCAGTTGTAGATGTGCAGGTCGGTACCGCAAATGCCGGTGACGTGAATCTTCACCAGCACCTCGTTGGTCCCGGGCCGCGGCACCGGCGCGGACACCAGCCAGATGCCGGGCTCGGCGCGGTGCTTGGAAAGGGCTTGCATGGTTGTCTGCATGAGTCGATCTGCCACGGGAAGTCAGGGGCAATGTTACCCGAAAATCGTGACCGCGCCTGCTTGCGGGAACGATCAGGCCCGGCGGCCTCAGCACACGCCCGGCTTTTCCCGCCGTCGGGCTCTCCCGGGACTACCGGCCCGGTGGCGGGGCAAGCTGCGCACGCAGTGCTTCGACGCGTTTGGCATTGGTGCCCATATCACTGATGCCGAGCCGCGAAGAGGAACGCACCTGAATCAGTCGGGCGTCGGGGAAAAACAGCAACTGCACATCATCGCGGAATCGCATCAGGGGTGTTTTGACAACCGCCTGCAGGAAGCGGTCGTCGTCGACGGTAATCTCCCAGTTTTCCTGTCCGGCGATCCACGCCTTGAGTTGTCGCCACTGCTCTGCATTAGCCCTGATCGGCTCGATCGCATGCACACCGCGCCCCGACTGGCTGTTTACGCAATTCGGCAGCCGGCCACATGCGGGCAGTACCTGCATGTCCGCCGGCTTACCCGGGGGGCTGGTGCAGCCGCCCAGCAGCAAAGCCGTGACCAGGGTCAGAGCGGACCGGGCGGTCGTGTTCGCTTGCATAGCGTCAGGCCTTTTCTGCCATTATTTCATACCAAGAATCTTCCCACCGACTTTATCACCATAGCGACACTGGTGCTGGTGAAACGCCTTGTCAGTCGCTTTGACGTCACCTGCAAAACGCGGATCCTGCGGCCGTTCATGGCTGTTCATGAAGTAGGCCACGTCCCAGGCATCCTGAAGCGAGAGGCTGCCGCCTTTGCCCAGGGGCATGTTGGCGCGAATAAAACTCGCGGCGGTGTTGATACGGTGCATCCCGGCGCCCCAGTTGAACGAGTC
>Ga0307417_10001119_pt1 | contig 11073 bp, 5 predicted proteins | sample SalMarWE160210MG_2_FD_202514 | JGI IMG/M metagenome (GOLD analysis project Ga0307417, IMG submission 202514) | Salt marsh sediment microbial communities from the Plum Island Ecosystem LTER, Massachusetts, United States - WE1602-10 | ecosystem: Environmental > Aquatic > Marine > Intertidal zone >...
CCCGGCGGCGAACACTACGTCGACATGATCGCGGATGATGGCGTCGGCGAGAGCCTCCGTGACGAATCCGTGCCGGCCGTACGAACCGTCGTCGGTGCAGACGACGAGCTCGGCGCCGGTCGCCTTGATCTCGTGCTCGAGCAGTACATATTCGCGGCTGCGACCTCCGACAACGGCGATCACCCGATTCCCCGCCTCACGCAACGCGGCGACGACGGGGTAGGCGATCGCGGTGCCGACGCCGCCGCCGGCCACGACTGCCGTTCCGTAGCGTTCGATGTCGGACGGCTTGCCGAGCGGCCCGGCGACGCCGGCCAGGTCGTCACCCGACTCCTTCGTGTTGAGGAGTCGAGTCGTCTTGCCGATGCCCTGCACGAACAGGGTGATGATGCCCCGATCCGTGTCGGCTGCGGCCACCGTGAGCGGGATGCGCTCTCCGTTTTCGTCGACCCGGAGGATGACGAACTGGCCGGCGCGCCAATGGCTGGCAACGTGGGGTGCCTCAACCTGGAAGCGCTTGACCTCCGGTGCTATGAACTTGCTCTCGGCGATACGGAACATCTGGTAACACCGTGGCCGAGGCCGCCATTAGTCACAAGGGCACTTCGGCCCGAACGTACTAGGCCCTTCTCCACGGACAAGGGCCTGATTGTGGACAATGGCTTGATTGTTGTGACGGGAGTGCCGACAGAGAGCATATGAGTCTATTTCAGAGGGGACCGTCCACAGGACCGTTGCTCATCGCCGATATGGAGGCGCCATTTGTGCGTCTGCTTCTGTTTGCAGCGACCGTCGCCGGCCTCGTAGCCGGGTGCATCTGGCTGATAGGACGCGATCCCGCCATGCTCGCCGGAACGTTGGGCTCGCTGGCGCTGGCACTCGCATCGCTATGGCAGGTTGTTTCGGGGCGGGAACGCGCGGTAGTCGCCCTTCTGCCCGCCTATCCCTGTCTCGTTGTGGTAGGCGAGCTGACGGATCTAGAGCCTGTCCGGCTGTTCTCGCTACTGGGGCTGGTATTTGCGGGCATCGTGACCGTAGCGTTTATTCGCGAGCGGACACGGATATTCGTCGTCGCATACTCGGCGATGTTGGTCGTGGCGACCTTGATCGAGACGGGCCGGGGTGTAGCCGCGTCTCTCGATGCTGCGGTGGTTGTATCCGCTTTCCTGACCGGGGCGATCGGGACCCACTGGATCCGCAACCGGTTTCTCGATTCGGCAGGCCGCTTCCTCAATCTGTTCGAGAGGGCGCCAGTCTCGCTATGGGAGGAGGACTTTTCGAAGGTTGGCGAGTGGCTCGCCAGGCTTCGCACCCGGGGTGTGGTCGACCTCAGAGGCTACCTCGCTGCCAATCCGTCCGCTCTCCGCGACGGCATGGGGCTCATTGAAGTTATCCGCGTCAATCGTGAAGCGGCGCGGTTCCTCGAGGTCGATGATCCGGGCGATCTCGTCGGCCGGTTGCGACCGGAGACCTTTCCTGAGGACTCATTGCCCTCTATGGTCGCCCAGTTCGAGGCGATCTGGACCGGCCAGGACCAGGTGACGGTCGAAGTCCACCAGGGTTACACAGTGAAGGGCAACACCATCGAAGGCCTTCTGCATTGGGTCGTTCAGCAGCGTCTCGGCGAGCCCGATTTGAGCCGGGTAATTGTCTCGGTGATCGACGTGAGCGAGATGCACAACACGAGGCGACGGATCGAGCAGTCCCTCCGTTCCAAGGACGAGCTGATTGCAACAGTCAGCCACGAACTGCGCACACCGCTGACAACCGTCGTTGGTCTGTCCTCCGAGCTGAACGACCACTTCGAGGACTTTGGGGAGCACGAGATCAGAGAGTTACTCCAGATGATCGCCGACCAGAGCATGGAGGCAGCGACCATAGTCGATGACCTGCTCGTCGCGGCCCGCGCCGAATCCGGCACGTTGCAGGTGGCAATGGCACCGGTTGACCTGCACTTGGAGGTCAGGGCCACGCTGCGTGGTCTCGACGTCGAGCAGGAAGTGGATTGTCACACAATCGGAGTCGTGCCGATCGTCCACGCGGACTCAGGGAGGGTGAGGCAGATTCTGCGCAATCTCCTGGTCAACGCCAAGCGCTACGGAACCGAACCGATCCGGGTTGTGGTGTTCGGCACAGATGACGGGGTCTGGGTCGAGGTTCGTGACGGCGGGGAGCGGATCGCCGACGAAGAGGCCGGCCGGGTCTTCGAGCGCTACTACCGGGCTCGGCAGACACCCGGGATGACGACGTCGGCGGGTCTCGGGCTGACGGTCTCGCGTGAGCTTGCCAGGGCCATGGGTGGCGAGCTGACGTATCGGCATGATGGCGAGAGCGTGTTCACGCTGGAACTCCCGAGACCGGTTGCGGCCGAGCAAGCGCGCTCCGCTTAGGACGCCGCCTGCAGGCCGGACTAGTTGAAGCCGCCGAGGAACTCGTCGACGATTCCCGCGGTCAGCGGTGCTGCTACCGATGCAACGAACGACAGAAAGTCGACCTCTGCATCCTGGTCGGCCCGGTCCGAGACGAGCCGGAAGACGCCGAACGGCACATCCCGTTCCGCGCAAACCTGGCCCACCGCGGCTCCCTCCATCTCCACGGCAAGCACCTCGGGCAGCCGGTGGTGCAGATTGCCCGCTTCCGCGACGCCGCTGAGAAACTGGTCGCCGGACGCGATCAAGCCCCGATGCAGGGTCATGGAAGCCGGCGTGAAAAGGTCTGCCGGAACCGCGACTATCTCATCGTACGCCCGGGTCTCGAGGTATTTTCGTGCGGCGGCCATGAGCCGGTCGGTGAGGTCCCCGTCGGCGGCTATCTCAGCTACGCCGAGGGACGGTATGACATAGGGATCGAACAGCGGGCTGGCGTCGTAGTCGTGCTGGATCAGCCGGTCCGCGACAACAACGTCACCAATCTTGACGTCGGGGCGGATCCCACCGGCGACACCGCCGAAGACGACCGCCCGTGGGCCAAAGTGATGCAGCACCGTAGCGGTGGTCGCGGCCGCCCCCACCTTCCCATAACCGGTCGTCGCCGTGACGATATCAATGCCGGCGATCGTGCCGGTGAGAAAGCTCTGCCCTAGAAACTCATGGTGGACCGGGTCGACGATCCGGTCGACGACCATCGAACTCTCCTGGTCCATGGCGCTTAGGATCGCTACCGGTTGCATCGCTGGCCTCCCGGGCGGCAACGTTACCACCCTATGTCTAGGCAATGAACCTATGTCCGGCAATGAACCTATGTCCGGCAATGAACCTATGTCCGGCAATGAATGTTGCGGACGGGTTGGCCCTCTGAACCCAGAGAGGTGGTTTACTTCTCTACCTTGTGGCCGTAGCTCATCCGACGAATACGCTGCTCGACCTCTTTGGCCGAGTCTTCGTCAAAGTCATATCCGGTGATGCTCTCGAGGCGTTCCCTCATCGCGAGCTCGCGCGCTCGCGCGGACGACTCTCCGTGGTTTCTGGTGTTCTTCCTGCGTGAGCGTCGGATCATGCTTTTACCAATCGGCGGGAGGACGGCCGAACTGAAGGGGAGAGTTTACCGATCTGGGGCCGCAGGCATTCATTTGGGTCGAGCGACCCATGCTCATGTCATGTTTCGCTCGATCTGACGGGTGGCAACGATCGCAGCATCGATGGAATCCATACCCTCGGTGGCGAGCTGACGCATGAATGTCAAGGTCCTGCCGTGGGCAGCTGCCCGCTCGGCGAGGAATCGGCGTACCGCGTCGCGTGGCGCCCTCGATCCGGCTCGGGCCAGCACCTTCTCGGCAAGGCGGCGGCGCAGTGCGACGAGATCGGCCTCCGCGGCCTGCTTGGCGAGACGCTCCCATCTGTCGGTCGGCTCGATCGTGGCGATCTGCTGCTCCAGCCAGTCGATTCTGATGGCTCGCCCGATGCGGAAGAACACTCCCGATACTTCGGATACCGAGCGTCCCGTCTGCTGAGCGAGCTCGATTATGTCGGGGGCGTGAACAAGATCTTCGATGAAAGCATGATCCCTGGCTATCGCCGGCGGGATGCCGAGAGCGACTAGTTGCTCTGCCGCAGCAGCGCGGGCTTGTTGCCAGGCATTGGCTCCCATCGTGCCAATCGACTCGGTGAGGGCTTGGAAATCCGCGGCGAACGTGGGGATTACCTCGTCGATAGGCGCGCGCGCCGACGGGTTGTTGAGAAACCACCTGGCAGTGGTCTCAACGAGCCAGTCGACGTTGTCGAGCAGCTTGCGAATCAAGCCCGGATCAACGGTGCCGACCATGGCCTCGAGCTCCGTCCACCTTCTCTCGGCGCCCGTGATGGTGCGGGCGATCCGGTAAGCCCGGATCACCATGGCCGGGTCGGCGCCGGTTTGATCCATCAGCCGCATCACGAAGGTGATGCCCTCTGAGTTGGTGACCTGGTTAGCGAGGATCGTGGCGATGAGCTCGCGGCGCAGCGGATGCTGGTCGACGAGATGGCCGAATCGCTCGACGACGGCAGGGGGGAAATAGCGGCGGAGGTCGGCGAGGAAGTAGGGGTGGTCGACTATATCCGAATCCAGCAGCGCCTCGTACAGGCTGCGCTTGGCATAAGCGAGGAGCACGGATAGCTCGGGCTTGGTCAGACCCTGGCCGGATCGGGCGCGTTCGGTCATGGCGTCTGCGGACGGCAGGTATTCGAGGGACCGGTCGAGGATGCCCTGGTTCTCGAGCAGCGCGATGCCATGCTCGTACGCCTCCATCGACCGGGCGGAGTGAGCGGCTTCTTGCGACAGGATCTGGGCCTGGAGGAAGTTGTCGTACAGGATCGCCGCGGTGACGTCCCCGGCGACCTCGTTGACCAGCTCATCTCGCTGGGCACGGTTCAGCTCGCCCCGTTCCTCGGCGAGGCCGAGCAGGATCTTGAGATTGACCTCCCGGTCGGAGCAGTGCACCCCGGCTGAATTGTCGATGAAATCGGTCTGGATCGAGCCTCCCGCCATGGCGAACTCGATCCGGCCGCGTTGGGTCAAGCCCAGGTTGCCCCCCTCGCCGATGACCAAGCAGCGCAGAGCGCTGCCGTCGATCCGGACCGCATCGTTGGCCCGGTCACCGACCGATTCGTTGGTCTCGTCACTCGCCTTGACATATGTGCCGATGCCACCGTTCCAGAGCAGGTCGACCGGTGCCGCCAGCACCGCCCGGATCAGCTCGTTCGGTGTCATCGAGATGGCTTCGATCTGGAGCCTCTCTCTTGCCTGCGGTGACAGCGTCACCTCTTTGGCCTGCCGGGAGAACACCGCCCCTCCCGGTGACATGAGGCTCACGTCGTAGTCGCGCCACGAGCTGGCAGGCATCTCGAAGAGACGTTGCCGTTCCTCATGGCTGGCCGCTGGATCGGGGTTGGGGTCTATGAAGATGTCGCGGTGATCGAATGCGGCCACCAGCCGGATCTGACGTGACAGAAGCATGGCGTTGCCAAAGACGTCGCCCGACATGTCGCCGATGCCGGCGACAGTGAACGGCTCGTTCTGGATATCGGTTCCACGCTCGAGAAAGTGGTGCTTCACCGACTCCCACCCACCCCGGGCCGTGATCCCTAGCTTCTTGTGGTCATAGCCGTGAGCACCACCCGAAGCGAAAGCGTCGCCCAGCCAGAATCCGTATTTCTCGGCGACCTCGTTTGCGGTGTCGGAAAGCGCAGCGGTCCCCTTGTCGGCAGCCACGACCAGATAGGGGTCGTCGCCGTCATGGATGCGAACGTCCGGGGGATGGACGACCTGGCCTTCGACGAGATTGTCGGTGACGTCGAGCAAACCCTCGATGAACGTCGTGTAGCGAAGCCGGACCTCCTCACCGATATCGCTTATCTGGTCCGATGACTGTCGCAGTACGAAGCCACCTTTGGAGCCGGTGGGGACGATCACCGCGTTCTTGGTCATCTGCGCCTTCATGAGACCCAGCACTTCGGTCCGGTAATCCTCACGGCGTGTTGACCAGCGGATGCCGCCTCGAGCGACCTTCCCGCCACGCAGGTGGACGCCCTCGACGTGCGGTGAGTAAACGAAGATCTCGTATAGGGGATGGGGGGGCGGCATGTTCGGTACGTCCGCCGACCTCAGCTTGAAGGCGATGCTGTTGCGGAACTGCCTGAAGAAGTTGGTCCGTACCGTCGCATCGATCACGCCCAGGAAGCCGCGCAGGATGCGGTCCTCGTCGAGCGAGGCCACGCGGTCGATCGAGTCGAGGATGTCGGCCCGGATCTGCGTCTCGATGCCGGGTTGGGTGTTCGGGTCAAAGCGCGCCTCGAAGAGGCGGTACAGCTTGGCGGCCAGCTTGGGGTGAGCCGCCAGCGTGTCGTTCATGTACTGCGCGGTGAACATGGCGGCCACCCGCTGCAAGTACGTGCGATAGGCGCGCAGCACACCGATCTGGTGGTGATCGAGCCCGGTCGAGATGAGCAGCCTGTTGAGCGAGTCAGATTCTGCCCCGTTCTCGAGGACCGCATCGAGTGCGGCGGCGAGCCTCTCCTTGCTGGTGGCGATGTCGAGCTGCTCGCCGCTTGCGGTCAAGACCCCAAAGTCGTGGATGAACAGGTCCTGATTGCCGTTCTCGAGCCGGGTGGGGACCTCTTCGACAATGTGTAGCCCGAGCGCAACCAGGTGGGGCATCATTCCGGACAATGGCATCTTGTCACCGCGCCGGTAGACGGCAAGACGGGTGAGCGTGTCCCGGTCCGACTCGGCGACCTCGTTCTGCAGGCCGATGACGATGGCGTTGCCGTTGCGGTCTTGTCTGTCCAACTCGAGGACGTCGCCTGAGGCGATGCCGAGCTGCACCGATGTCTTGTAGTAATCGGGAAGGCGGGAGGCCCAGGTGCCGGCGATCCGCTTAGCCTCCTCCTCGCCGACCCGCTCCGTGAGCTGATCACGGAGCCGATCCTCCCACGTCCTGGTTATGGCGACTACCTCTTGCTCCAGCTCCAGGAAGGGAACTTCCGGTATCTCGCCTTCCATGACCCAGACGGTGAAGTAGATCTGCGCCGGATCGGATTCCCCTAGGGCGAGGTGGTAGTCGACGGACGTGCCGCGGTACCGGTCGAGGAACAGCTGCTGCAGCTCCTTGCGGAGTGGTCCGTTGAAGCGATCGCGGGGCAAGGCGACCACGATGGCGACGCTGCGGTTGAACAGGTCGCGGCGGACGAATAGTTTGACGCTCTTGCTCTCCCGCAGCTGGACGATGCCTATGACGGAGCGGCGCAGCTCGTCGACCGTTGCGGAGAACAGCTCTTCCTTGGGGAAGGTCTCGAAGATCTCGACAGTCGCCTTGTGGTCGTGGGTGCCCTCGATCAGATCCTCGGCCTCGACGAGTTGCTGCAGCTTGTGGTCGAGGAGTGGCACCTGCGACGCCGGTGCCATGTATGCCTTGGACGTGAAGAGACCGAGCAGCCGGGCCTCACCGTTGACGTTGCCCTGTGCGTCGACCGTATGGATCCCGACATAGTCGAGTCTGACCCGCCTGTGCACGGTCGACACGCTGTTCGCCTTGCTGATCACGAGCAGGTCCCCCGACTGGTAGCGAGCACGAAGCTCGGGCTTCAAGTCGTCCAGCGGGACCGGCTCGCGATATGCCGAGTGCTTCTCGCCGCGGAGGATGCCCAACCCGGATCCGGGTACCACCGATAGAGACTGAACTCCGTCTACATCCTTGATCTCGTATTCGCGATAGCCGAGAAAGATGAAATTGAGGTCAAGTAGCCAGTCGAGGAATGATTCGGCGGCTTTGACCTCGCCTGAGTCGTAGCGGTTGGCGGCCTGGTGCACGAGCTCGATCATGCGCGGGATTCGCCGGGTCAGCGGCTCGAAGTCATCGACGGCCCGCCGCACGTCACCGAGGGTTCTCACCACCTCGTCGTGCACTTGCTCGCGCTCCCGGCTGGTGAGCAGCCGATCCAGACAGTAGTGCTGGATAGATTCCCGGGTCGTGGCGCTGCGTGCCGGCGACACGTCGACCAGGTAGCCGTCGTCGTCACGGACGGTGCCTATCACCGGGTGGATGACGTATTCGACCTTGGCTCCGTGGCTCTGGATCGCCCCGATCACAGAGTCGATCAGGAAAGGGCGGTCGTCGGTCGAGACTTCGACGATCGTGCCCTTGCCGTGGTATCCGTGGTTCTCCGACGAAGGATTGAATACCCGCACCCCGATCGGATTCAGCCCGCGCCCGCTGGCGAAGTTGAACAGACCGGCGACGTGGGCAGCGAGCTCGCCTGGTGGAAGCTCCAACATCGGGGCGTCGCCCGCCCGGCGCAGATACAGACGGGCGAAGTCGCGGACCATAGGGAGCGAATCGACCGCCACAAAGTCCGCGACGTGTTTGATCGCAGCCTCGATGTCTGCGGCTGCCGTTTCGCTGGTCGACTCCGACGTATCCACTTCTCGTCAGCCTACCGGTCGACCGGCGCCGGTGGCGTAGATAGGTAGCGAATCAGCTTCGGAACGGCTCTCCCGTCTCGGCGTGCTGTTCGAGGATCCGCGCGGGTGTGTATCGCTCACCGTGATCGGCGGCGTACCCATGCAGCTTGGCGACAACCTGTGCGGCACCGACCCGGTCTATGTAGCTGAACGGACCACCCGTAAACGCCGGGAACCCGAGCCCGAAGATGGCGCCGATGTCGCCGTCGCGGGCAGAGCGGAGGATCCCCTCCTCGAGACACCGGGCCGCCTCGTTGATCATCTGGAGGGCGAGCCGGTCCTGGATCTCGGTGCGTGGCATCGTCTTGTGTGCGGGGGTTCCCAACACTGCGTAGACGGATTGATCGACGCCCTTGCGCTCGCCTTCCTCGTACCGGTAGAAACCCCGCCCGTTCTTGCGGCCGTAGCGCTCATCGGCGAGAAGCCGGGCGAATCCCTCAGGTGGGCTCAACCGCTCGCCAAAGGCTCCGACCATCACCTTGCCGACTTTGGCGCCGACGTCGATCCCGACCTCGTCGGTGAGCTGGACGGGGCCAACCGGGAAACCCCACGCCGTCATCGCGGCGTCGATGGCCTCGATGCTCACGCCTTCCTCCAGGAGCCATCCGACCTCGTTCACGTAGGGGGCGATGATGCGCGAGGTGTAGAAGCCGGCGCCGTCGTTGACGACGATGACCGTCTTGCCCTGCCGCTTGCCGAAGGCGACCGCAGTTGCGGTTACCCGGTCGGCGGTCTTGTCGGTCACGATGATCTCGAGCAGTGGCATTTTCTCGACGGGCGAGAAGTAGTGCATTCCGATGACGTTTTCCGGTCGGGCCGCGGCCGCGGCAATCTCGGCGATCGGGATCGAGGAGGTGTTGGATGCGAAGATCGTGTCCGGTCCGGTCACCGCCTCCACCTGCTCGACCATCGACCGCTTCAGATCGACGTCCTCGAAGACAGCTTCGATGACGAGCTCCACCGTGCCAAAGCCGCGCCACTCGGTGGTCCCGGTGACGAGGTGGCGCATCGTGCGCGATTGTCGTAGGTCGATCCGCCGGCGTTTCTGCTGGCCGTCGATGACCTTGTTCACGTACGCCAGGCCACGCCGCACCCCGGCATCGTCGATCTCCTTGATCCTGGTATGCACCCCGGCTCTGGTGGTGTTGACGGCTGCGATCCCGCCGCCCATGAGGCCCCCGCCGAGCACCGCAGTGTTGGTGACGGTCACCGGCTCGGCCCCCGACTCCACCCCCGGGTCACGTTTCAGCGCCTGGGTGGCGAAAAATACCGATATCAACGCCTTCGCTTCGGGTGACACGACGAGGTTCTTGAACTCGTCGAGCTCGGTGCGGTAGCCAACGTCCGGCCCCTGCTCGACACCGGCCCTGACGGCTCGCAGGGCCGCGGGTGGGGCCGGGTAGTTGCCCTTTGTGGTCTCCAGCATCTTCTCTTCGGCCTTGCTGAACAGTACGCGACGCCCGACGGCATTCTCCTCGAGAGCGAGCTGCTGCAAGTGGCTCGGTGCCAGGAAGCTACGCAACCTTCCGAAGCCGCTCCCGCTCGATTCCGGTGTGGTGGGGTTGATGGCCGCCTCCAGTGCCCTCTTCCTGGCGACGTCGAGCAGTATCTCCACCGGACAAGCCTCGTCGATGAGCCCCATTTTGACGGCCTGGCGCGGCCGCACCGAGCGACCGGTGAGGATGAGGTCGAGACCGGCGGCGATACCGATCAGACGGGGTAGCCGCTGCGTGCCGCCGGCCGCGGGGATCAAGCCGAGTTGAACCTCGGGCTGACCCAGCTGGGTCTTTCTCTCGTCGTTCGAGGCAATCCGCATCGAGCAGGCCAGGGCCAGCTCCATCCCGCCGCCGAGGCACGCGCCGTGGATGGCGGCGACCACCGGCTTGCCGTGCTCGGTGGTCAATCTCTCGAGCTGCATGAATCCGCGCTGGGCGGCTTCGAGCAGCTCCAGGGCGGTGTCGGGATCGTCCAGGGTCTGCAGCCAACGGATGTCGGCGCCCGAGATGAAGTTGTCCTTCTTGGCGGAGGCAATGACTAGAGCCTTGATGTCGTCGTTGTCTTCCACGTGCTGGACGACGGCGAACAGGTCGGCGGCCAGCTCGGGACCGAGGGTGTTGAAGGGCTCATCCTTCTTGTCGAGGAGTGCGGTTGCCACCCCTTCGTCGTTGACGCCGAATCGGATATGGGTGAGGTGCAAGATGTGGCTCCTTTCAGCGTTCGAGGATCAGGGCGGCACCGAGCCCGCCCGCGGCGCACTGGGTGACCAGTGCCGTTCCCTTGTCGCGGCGTTGCAGCTCGTTGGCCATCGTCAGCGTCTGCCGGGCACCGGTTGCGGCAAACGGGTGCCCGAGCGAGATAGAGCCACCGTAGAGATTCAGCTTCTCGGGATCGATCTCACCTATCGCTTCGTCGCGATCGAGGTGGATCCTGGCCCACCCCGCGGAGGCGAATGCCTTGATGTTCGACAGCATCTGGGCAGCAAACGCTTCGTGCATGTCGATGACGTCGATGTCCGCAAAGGTCAGACCTGCCCGGTCGAGCGCCAATGGTGTCGCAAACGACGGCCCCATCAGCATCTGCCATGAGGGATCGAGGCCGGCGAATGCCCACGCCTTGATATACGCCTTGATCTCGAAACCA
>Ga0307417_10001120_pt1 | contig 11072 bp, 11 predicted proteins | sample SalMarWE160210MG_2_FD_202514 | JGI IMG/M metagenome (GOLD analysis project Ga0307417, IMG submission 202514) | Salt marsh sediment microbial communities from the Plum Island Ecosystem LTER, Massachusetts, United States - WE1602-10 | ecosystem: Environmental > Aquatic > Marine > Intertidal zone...
GCGTCCTCCGGGCCGTCCCAGCACAGCTTCGTCAGGCCGTATCCCAGGATGTCGTCGGCCCGCTGAAAGACCTCGGCCGCCTTGGGTTCAGCCAGAGCCAAGGCTTGGCCCATGCCGACGGCCTGGGATCCCTGTCCGGGGAAGATGAACGCCGTGGAGGAAAGCTCGGGCGCCATGAGGGCAGCGGGGACCGGCGTTCGGTCCCCGACCTACTCGCGCTCGATCTCGATCACTTCCCGGCCGTCGTAGTGCCCGCAGTTGGGGCACACCCGGTGGGGAAGGTGCTTTTCGCCGCAGTTGGTGCAGGTGATCAATATGCGAGGCTGGAGGCTGTCGTGCGTCCGGCGCCGATCGCGCCGGCCTTTGGACAGCTTCCGCTTCGGAAGCGGTGGCATCGTCTGACTCCTAGGATTGTGGCAAAAGAGCGCCTGCCCTCAGGGCAGGCGCTACCATTATAGCAGGGGCAAGAGGGGTGTCAAGGTGACCTTGTACGTCAACCGCCGATTGCTCGCCGTCTTGCTCCGCAGGCAAGGCGATCAGTATAATGGAGCCCATGGCGAAAAAAGAATTGTCACACCTTGACAAGGCCGGCCGCGCCGCGATGGTCGATGTCGGCGGCAAGCCGGATAGCGAGCGTTGGGCGGTGGCTCGGGCCAACGTGATCATGTCCCCGCCAACGCTGCAGGCCGCCCTTCAAGGGGACCTTCGTAAGGGCGACTTGCGGTCGGTGGCGGAAGTGGCTGGAGTGATGGCCGCCAAGCGTACCGCCAGCTTGATACCCCTCTGCCATCCGCTGCCTCTCACGCATATCGATGTGACCGTGACGCTGTCCGAGACCCTGCCTGGGGCTGAAATCACAGCCAGCGTGCGCACCACAGGAAAGACAGGCGTCGAGATGGAAGCCTTGACGGCGGCTTCGGTTGCCGCTCTGACCGTCTACGACATGGTCAAGGGGTTGGAACGCGGCGTACGGATCACCGACGTCCGGCTGGTTGAGAAGCACGGTGGCCAGAGCGGTGATATCGTGCTGGAGGGCTGACGTTGCAGGTCACAGTCCTCTATTTTGCAACCTTGCGTGACCGGGCGGGGGTCCGGCAAGAACAGATCCAGCTGCCTGACTCGGCGAACGTTTCTCACCTCAAATCCCACCTCGCCGAGCAGCATCCTGATTTGCTGACTTCACTGGGTACAGTGCTGGTGGCCGTGAATCAGGATTTCGCCTTCGATGAGGAATTTCTTTCGGAAGGAGACGAGGTGGCCCTCTTCCCGCCGGTGAGCGGCGGTCTGGCCGACCCCGGTCCGATGTTCTTTCTGGTCACCGAAGACGAGCTAGATCTGAACGGCCTGCTCGATCGGCTGGTACTGCCCACCTCCGGCGCCGCCTGCGTCTTCACCGGGATGGTTCGCGGCAGGACGGAGCGTGGGACACCCCATGCGACCGAAGCCCTCGACTATGAAGCCTACGAACCGATGGCGGAGGCCAAAATGCGACAGGTGGCAGATGAGATCCGGGCGCGCTGGCCCACTGTGGAGGGCATCGGGATCGTCCAGCGAATTGGTCGTCTGGCGCCAGGGACCCCGACCGTGCTGATCGCCTGTACAGCCGCGCACCGAGACACTGGGGTTTTCGAAGCCGCACGCTATGGCATCGACCGCCTGAAGGAAATCGTGCCCATCTGGAAGAAGGAAATCGGTCCGGATGGTGAGCAGTGGATCGAAGGGAGTTATTCCCCGGGAGATAAGGATCGGGGTGACTGAAGCCGGGAGGGTTCCATCGGCCGTACGGCCGTTTGTGTGCGGGTCGTGTGGCCGGCCATACCCCCCTTCTGGCCATCCCTTCCGCTGCCCGGAGTGCGGAGGGCTGTACGACTATTCGCACGAGTTCGAGTACGCACCCCCTTCACGCCGGGTGGGGCGGGGCCTACAGAGGTACAGCGCCTTCTTTGGCTGGCTGGGAGAAGCCCCGTTGGTCAGCCTGGGGGAGGGGGGAACCCCTTTGGTGGCAATCGACGGCGGCGATTGTGAAAAATTTCTCAAGTGCGAGCACTTGAACCCCACGGGATCGTTCAAGGATCGGGGGACAGCCGTCCTGATCAGCGCGCTGGCGGCGGACGGGGTGGATCAGGCAATCGAAGACTCATCTGGCAACGCTGGGGCCTCCTTTGCGGCCTATGCGGCCCGCGCCGGTATCCGGGCGCGCGTCTTCGCCCCCGCCTTTGCTTCTGGCCCCAAGCGCGCCCAGATCGAGGCCTATGGCGCCGAGCTGGTCACAGTGCCCGGCCCGAGGGCCAACGCCTCCAGGGCATCTTTGGAGGCGGCGGCTGAGGGCGCCGTCTACGCCAGCCATGCCTATCTGCCGTACGGCCTGGCCGGGATGGCCACAGCCGCCTTCGAAATAGTGGAACAATTGGGTGGCGCACCTGGCACAGTGATCACTCCGGTAGGGCAGGGGACCCTGTTTCTTGGGATGTACCTCGGGTTCAAAGCCCTGCTCCGGGCGGGGGTGATCGAACGCTTGCCGAGGATGATCGGTGTCCAGTCGGAGGCCTGTTCCCCGGTATGGAGCGCTTGGTCGGGCAAGGCCTGGCAAGCGGGTGAGGTGGACACTCTGGCTGAGGGTATCCGCATCAACCAGCCCCTGCGTCTCGCCAGCCTGCTTAAGGCTGCCGAGGAGTCACATGGCGGCTTTGAGGTGGTGGGCGAGGCAGCCATCCGCCAGTCGGTCTCGGAGCTTGGTCATCTGGGCTTCTTCGTCGAACCAACATCGGCCGTCGTGTGGCCGGTGCTGGCGTCGGCCGGGGCCAGCTTGCCCGGGCCCTGGGTGGCGGTGTTGACAGGCAGCGGCATGAAGAGCCCAGGCGCTGCCGTTGTGTAGACCCGTGAAGGGCCGGCGGGGGCCGGCCTCTATTCGTGAACAACTCGTTCGGGGAGGATCGTCTCGATGAGCAAGCGCGTAGTCGTCACCGGGATGGGCGCCGTCAGTCCGCTGGGTCACTCGGCGGCCGAGTCGTGGAGCCATGCTGTCGAGGGGATCTCGGGAGTGGGCCCGATCACGCTTTTTGATTCGACCGACTTGCTGGTCCACATTGCGTGCGAGGTCAAGGACTTCCATCCCGAGCAGTACATCGAATTCAAGGAGGCCCGGAGGCGTGATCGATTCGAGCAGTTTGGCGCCGCCGCCGCCCAGCAGGCCCTGGCCCAATCCGGGTTGAAAATCACGCCCGAAAATGCCGGGCGCATCGCTGTGATTATCTCATCAGCGGTGGGCGGCATCGGCACGTTTCAGATTGGGGTCGAAACACTCCACGCCGAGGGCCCCAGGAGGCTGTCACCGTTCATGATCACTATGTTCATGGGCAACGGTGCCGCCGGAACCGTTGCCATCGACATCGGGGCCAAGGGACCCTCCTTCTCGGTCGCCTCGGCCTGTGCCTCCGGCGCCGACGGGATAGGTCAGGCCTGGACGCTGATCCGGGCGGGAGTCATCGATGCGGCCGTGGCCGGAGGCGCCGAGGCCACCCTCACCAAGGTGGGGGTGGCTTCCTTTGATCGCTTGGGCGCCCTGTCCCGCCGCAACGAGGACATCGCAAACACGCCCCAGCCGTTCGATCGAAATCGCGATGGCCTGGTGATGGGAGAGGGTGGAGCAGCCCTCGTGATCGAGAGCCTCGAACACGCGCAGGCCAGAGGGGCGGAAATCCTGGGGGAATTGATCGGCTACGCCGCCACGGCCGACGCCTATCACATCACGGCCCCTTCAGAAGACGGGGAGGGCGGGGCCGCCGCCATTGCGGCCGCTCTGGACCTCGCCGGCCTCAGGCCTGAGGATGTGGACTATGTCAACGCCCACGGCACCGGAACGCCGCTGAACGATCTATCTGAGACCCGCGCCATCAAGGCCGCCCTCGGCCAGCACGCCGGCAAGGTGGCGATCTCATCCACCAAATCGATGACCGGACACATGATGGGAGCCACCGGCGCTCTGGAGGCGATCTTCTGCCTTATGGCGATACGGGATGGCGTAGTGCCGCCCACGATCCACTACAACGACCCCGATCCGGAGTGCGACCTCGACTACGTTCCAAACCAGGCGCGGCAGCTGCCGGTGGATGTCGCCATTAGCAATGCGTTTGGATTTGGCGGGCACAACGCCGTATTGGTGTTCAGGGCCTTCTCGGGTTAGAATGCGGTCCCCCGGGGGCAGGAATCCTATGGTTGGCTGAACCGGATTTGGAGCCGTGATGCGTTCGCCAGACCAGTTTGCGCGCAAGGCCAACCTCACATTCAAGGATGTGGGTTTGCTGTCGCGGGCCCTGACGCATCGTTCGTATGTCAACGAGCATCAGGATTCTCTGGAGGACAATGAGCGGCTTGAGTTCCTAGGGGACGCAGCCCTGGATTTCTTGTCCGGCGCCTATCTTTACAAGCACTTTCCTGAGATGGACGAAGGTCAGTTGACCAGGCTGCGATCATCTTTGGTACGGACCGAACAGTTGGCGGCCTTCGCCGAGAAAATCGAGTTGGGCGAAAGTCTCTTGCTGGGCCGGGGCGAATCGTTGACCGGGGGGAGGCGACGCCCTGCGTTGCTGTGTGCCGGCTTCGAAGCGCTGATGGGGGCCTTGTATCTCGACTCGGGGATTGAGGCCGTGAATACCTTCATGCTGCCGCGGTTCAAGCAGGCGGTTGAAGCCGCAATGCAGGATGAGTCCCTTTTCGACGCGCGCAGCCGCCTGCAGATCTGGGCGCAAGGCGAGTTGGGGGACACGCCCGAGTACGAGACGGTTGAGACGCGCGGCCCAGACCACGCCCGTCAGTTTGTCGTCGCCGTCCGAATCAATGGCGAGGTGCGCGGTGAGGGCATGGGCCCAAGCAAACAAGCTGCCGCCCAGTCGGCTGCAGCCGACGCCCTTTCCAAGCTGGGTTCAACTTCAACGCAAGATTGAGCGGGAGCTCCTTTCACGTGACGTCGAATAAAGCGCGCCTGACGGCGCTCGAACTGCAGGGGTACAAAACATTCGCCAGCCGGAGCGAATTCGTTTTCGCGCCCACCGTGACCGCCATCGTCGGGCCGAATGGTTCGGGCAAGTCGAACATCGCTGACTCCTTGAGATGGGTTCTGGGTGAGCAGTCGTACAGCCTGCTGCGAGGCAAGAAGACCGAAGACATGATCTTCACCGGATCCGAATCACGGCCCAGAGCGGGTATGGCGTCGGCTTCGGTCACGTTCGACAACAGCACCGGCTGGCTTCCCATTGATTTCACCGAAGTCACGATTGGGCGCCGCGCATATCGCGATGGCCAAAATGAGTACATGATCAACGGCCAGAAGGTGCGCCTGAGGGACGTGAGCGAGCTCCTGGCTAAGTCCGGCTTAGCCCAGCGGACCTACACCATCATCGGTCAGGGCTTGGTGGATGCAGCCCTGTCGCTGAAGGCTGAGGAGCGGCGCCGCCTGTTTGAGGAGGCCGCCGGAATCGGGTTATATAGATCCCGGCGCGAAGAAGCACTACGCCGCCTTGAGACCACCCGCCGCAACCTGGAACGCGTCAAAGACATCCTGGCTGAACTCAGGCCCAGGCTGCGTAGCCTTGAGCGCCAGGCGCAGCGGGCGCGAGACCATGACCAGGTCAAGAACGACCTGCAAGAGGCCCTCCGGGTCTGGTACGGATTTCACTACCATCAGATGCTTGAAACGGTCGCACGAGCCCGGGAAACCGCCGGGCTGGAAGCCAGATCGAGGGACGAACTTCGCCAGGCTCAAGTTGAGAGCGATCGCCTGCTTGAAGAGACCCGCCAGAAGATTCAAGGGCTGCGCGCTGAACTGATGACGTGGTCCCAAGAAGCATCGGAGAGCAACACCGCCCGTGAGCAGCTCGGCCGAAAGCTGGCCGTGGCTGGAGAGCGGAGGCGTTGGCTCGACGAGCAGGCGGAGATGATGGCGGCCGAGATCAACTCGGTGGAAGAAAATCGGCTGGGTCTCGAGTCTCGGATGATCGAGGCGGATGCCAATCAAAGGGCCGCCCAGACTTCAATAAGCGAGCTCGAAGCGGAGCGCAAATCCCTGTCGGGTGACGTTGGCGTGGATCTGGAGCAAAGGCAGGTGTGGGTCAGCCGGGCAAGGAGCCTGCGTGAGTCTCTCGAGGCCCTCGCCGGCCGGAAGGCCGCCTGGGAGGCGAATCGAGGCCAGGCCGGTGACCGCGTGGCCGGGCTGGTACGTCAGATTGGTGCGCGTCGCGCGGCGCAGAAAGAAGCCGAAGACCTGCATCGGGCGGCCGCTCAGGCGGTGGCCGAAGCCGATCAGTGTTTCGCTCAAGCCAATGCCGCGGCGTCGGCCGCCCAGGCCGACCGTCAGATCGCCGAAGCCGAAGAGTCTGAACGACGCCTTCGCCTGTACGCCGCCCGAGAACAGGCGTCTCAGCTCCAAGCCAAACTGGCGGGAAGAACCGGGCGCTTGGAAGCGCTGAGAGCCTTCGAGGCGGGGCCGGGAAGGGCGATCAGACTGCTGGTTGAGGCTGGCCATGCGGGACGGGTGGCGGGGGTTGTGGGGCAGATCTTGGGTCTCGCCGCCTTCCGGCCGGAACATGAAACGGCCCTATTGACCGCCCTGGGCGAGTTTGGCCAAGGGCTGGCCTTCGAAACCAGCGCAGATTTGCTCTCGGCGGTGGCCTGGATGGAAGGCGAATCAAGTGATGGCCGCGCCGCGCTCATTCCACGCGCGCCGAACACCACCCCCGCACGCTTTGATCCTCCGCAGGTACCCGGAGTGGTGGGCCTGGCGCGCGATCTCGTCACTCCCGAGGCGGGAAATGGGCGGCTCTTTGACCTTCTGTTGGCCAGGACCGTCGTGGTGAGCGACCGCAACCTGGCCGCTGAGCTGGCCAAAAAGCTGCCGGACGACGTTCGGGTGGTGACCCTGGCGGGGGAGGTGTTCTATCCCGGCGGGGCGGTCGTGGTGGGCACGCGTGCCGTGGCTGCCCGGCCGGAGGATGGCGATCGGCTGGCGCAAGAGATCGAGAGTCTGACGCAGGCTGTCGAGGAGGCTCGGAGGGAAGTCGAGGCACAGGAGGCAGGCACCCAGGGCAGCCGGAACCCGCAGTCGGAGGCCCAGGCGCGGCTCGAGACGGCGCAAGCGGCCCTGGCTGAGGCACAGGACGATCAGCGCGAGGCGGGTCTGCTGCTGGCCCGGGCCGCGGCTCGCCGTGAGGAAATGGCCGCCCAGATTGGGGATCTCGAAGCTCAGCTGCATGCGGCGCAGACAGCAGAGGCGGAGCTAGAGGCAGCAAGGGAAGACTTCGAGGTCGAGCGCAGCCGGCTCGAGACGGAGCTCCAAACCACACAGCGCCGGCTCCAGGCGGCGGATGCCGACGTGCACGCGGCACAAATGGAGAGCCAATGGGAGATGTCGCAGCGCGCTTTGTCCGAGGCCCGGGAACGGCGGGAAGAGCTCGCACAGCGCATGGCTGCCCTGGATCGTGAATTGGCAAGCTGGCAAACGCGGGCTGAATCAAACCGGATCGAGCGGGAGATGCTGGCGGCCGAGCTGGAGAGGCTGGAGCGCCAGTCGGCCGAGGCCGATGAGACATGGGAGAAGCGCTCGACCCAGATGGCCCCAAGTGAGGCCGCGCTTCAAGACGCCGAAAAACAGCGCAGCGCTCTTGAGATCGATGAGAGCAAACTGCGCGCGGATATGCGGCTGGCGGAGCACCGACATTCCCAAGCGCAGATCGAACTGGCCCGGCGGGAGGAGGAGCTGTCCAGCCTCAAGCGGCGCATCCAGGACGACTTTGGTCTGGTGTCGTTCGATGAGGAGGACGGCGCCGGGGGTCAGGAACCTCTCCCGATCGAGGGGCTGGTGGAGCGGCTTCCGCGCATTGAAACGCTGCCCCCAGAACAGGAGAGCGCCGTGTCCCGCCTGCGCAATCAGCTTCGCCGGATGGGCGCTATCAACCCCGAAGCTCAGCAGGAGTACAAGGAGGTCCGGGACCGGGTCGAGTTCATGACCGCGCAAGTTGACGACTTGCGGTCCGCCGAATCTCAGCTCCAGGATGTGATTGCCGAACTAGACGTCCTGATGGAGCGCGAGTTTCGCAAGACCTTCGATGCGGTGGCGGTGGCCTTCAAGGACACGTTCCATCGGCTCTTCAGCGGAGGCACGGCCAGTCTGAGCCTGACCGATCCCGACGATCCCAACCAATCCGGAATCGAAATCGAAGCCCGGCTGCCGGGCAAGCGCGAACAAGGTCTGGCGGTCCTTTCCGGCGGCGAGCGAAGCCTCACCGCCTGTGCGCTGGTGTTCGCCCTGCTGAGGGTCTCCCCCACCCCTTTTTGTGTTCTGGACGAAGTCGACGCCATGCTGGATGAGGCCAACGTCGACCGTTTTCAGGAGATGCTGACTGAATTGAGTGATGAGACCCAGTTCATCGTCATCACCCACAACCGTCAGACGGTGCAGGCAGCCGAAGCCGTTTACGGAATTAGCATGGGTTCAGACTCTGCCAGCCAAGTCATCAGCCTCGATCTGGACAAGGCGGCCAGGGAAGTAGCCGCCTGACACCGGGCTCAGCGTGGTTTGCGCTGCCGGCTCCAGTGGAAGAACCAAAAGCCCAGGATGTCGTGCAGTCCGTGGGCCAGCATGACGGCGCCGAGTGAACCGCTGGCCAGGTAGAACAGGCCGAGCACGAACCCCTCCCATGTCGCCCAGATTGAAAAAGCCCACAGCCGCCGGGTCAACAGCAGGTGGGCCGCGCCGAAGGCCAGCGCCGCCAGCCCGGCAGACACGATCGGACTCAGTCCGATGGTGTGGATGCCCCCGCCGACCAGAACGCCGCGGAAAATCAACTCCTCGGCGCCCGCGGTGACTCCGCCAGCCAGCCAACCCAGGGGTGTCTGTTCAGCGAACAATCCAGCCAATGCCTCAAAGGCCGGCGAATAGCGACCGGGGGCCACGGTCGAGAGCAGCGTGTGCAGGCTGGCATCGCTGGCGAGCAAGACGGCCAGGCCAAAAAGACCGTCCTCCGTAAGATGCCATGCATTTGCCGCGGCGGGCCAGGACAAACCTAAAGTCGTGCCGGAAACATAGGCGGCAACGGCCAGCAGGCCGGCGGTTATCAAACTGGTCTTGACGTCACGCTTGACCAGAAAGAGCATCGTCCCTCGCACATATCATCAGCGGCCCGAACAGTTTAGCATTGATGGCCGTCCACAGGGCCGCCGCTCGCCCCGCCCGTTGACAATCCGATGGCATACGGTAGAATGACACCACCCGAGCCGAAGTGGCGGAATTGGCAGACGCGCTACGTTCAGGGCGTAGTGGGCTTACGCTCGTGTGGGTTCGACTCCCACCTTCGGCACAGCCCAAGCCGGCCCCTCTAAGGGGCCGGTTGCATTTACCCGGCTTGCATGGGGCCAGGGCCGCGAGTAAGATCAGGGCCATGGAAGCCTCTCCACCCGAGCGGCCCAAGCTCTCTCGAGCCTGGCTCCTGATAGTTGTCGTGATCGCCGTACTGATTCTGGGAGACCTGAATCGGCGTATGGCCGACGCTCGTCGCCTGGAACGTGACCGAGTGCAGCTGCAAACCGAAGTCGCATCCGTCGAAGCCCACAATGATGACCTACGCACGCAGGTGGCAGAGGCCACCAACGACGTGCTGGTGGAAGGGTGGGCGCGCAGCCAGGCGGGCATGGTGCGCGACGGTGAGCACCTGATCCTGCCGCTTGGAGATGCGGGCCCTACGCCGGTGCCGACACCGGCCCCGGGTGACTCTCAGCCGAATGCCAGCAACTGGGCCATTTGGTGGGCGCTGCTGTTCGGCGGGTAAGGGTTGACGATAATCGAGTGCCGCGGTTATAATCCACACCCGTTGGGGAGCACAGCCCAACCACGCTGCGGGGTGGAGCAGTGGCAGCTCGTCAGGCTCATAACCTGAAGGTCCTGGGTTCGAATCCCAGCCCCGCTACTGAACAAGAAAGCGCCCAAACGGGCGCTTTCTGTCATTATCATCTACCCCCAAGGGGTGCCATTAAGGATTCGGACTCGTGACCCCGAGGATACGAGCCCGTCCATCCGAATTCTTAAAGGTATCAGCCTTCTCGCGAACGTAGAGGTGGGCACGTTGTCTTTCCGGGATGCGGGCTCGTAAACTCCAGGTCATGGATTCGAATCCAGGCGTCTCCACCTGAATATGAATATGCCCCCATGCGTGCCTTCTTGTTTCTTAGGGCCGGGCAACCCGGCTACGGACCTTAGATCCGGGGAACACGATCCGGATCTTCTCTTCGGCGCTGTACTTCTTGCGGGTGTTGCGGCGGATGTTCTTCGCCGTCGCTTCTGCAGTAGACTTCTTCTCGGCCATGAGTTTCTCCTTTGCTCTGTTAACCGACTTCCGGCCGAAAAGTCTCTACTTGTCTGAGTCCTATTCTTATCTCACGAGTTCTGACACGCTACAACTTCTCGTTCACCCCTTCGATTCTGGCGAGAAGGATCTGAACGATCAGGTCGTTCATCGGGGATTGCAAGCAGCCCGCGACCTGGTGACGATCTCGCTGGCGAGGGCGTCGGGGCGGATGTTTGGCCGCGAGGCGCGTGGGCAGCCTGAGGTATAATCTACAGAAATGCAGTAAGAGCAGTAATGCAGACAAAGGGAGGTTGCGATGAATGAGACCATCCAGGTGCGCAAGAGGGGGGTGGTGACGCTGCCCGCCGACCTGCGCCAAAAGTACGGCATCGAAGAAGGCGATATCTTCCGGGTGCTGGATCTGGACGGCCTGCTCGTGCTCACGCCGATGGTGCCCATGATCCCCGAGCTGGCGCGCCACATCGAACGCATCTTCCTCGAGACGGGCGTCACCATGGAGGACATGTTCGCAGCCCTGGAGGAAGAGCGCGAACGGTACTATCAAGAGCACTACGCCGATGGCAGCGAGGCCTAAGCCGCGGGTCTTCGTCGATTCCGATGTGCTCTTTGCCGCAGCCGCCGGGCCAACCCGTTTTGGGGCCAGCCTGGTGGTGCTGCGCATGGCCGAGATCACGCTGGTTGAAGCCGTCGCCAGCCGCCAGGTCATGGCCGAGGTCG
>Ga0307417_10001121_pt1 | contig 11069 bp, 11 predicted proteins | sample SalMarWE160210MG_2_FD_202514 | JGI IMG/M metagenome (GOLD analysis project Ga0307417, IMG submission 202514) | Salt marsh sediment microbial communities from the Plum Island Ecosystem LTER, Massachusetts, United States - WE1602-10 | ecosystem: Environmental > Aquatic > Marine > Intertidal zone...
CTTCCAGCCCATGGCCAGGGAGGATATGATCACGACTGGACCAGCGCTTAAGCTGTAGAGATACTGGTGACCTTGGGCCGCCACGTCCTCGAAGACGGCCTTCATGATCTTTGTGGAAAGCCTCCGGTGGCGATGATCCGGATGGATGACGTAATCTTCCGCGCAGATCCCCGGGAATGTCCGGCGCGGCGTTCCGGCCTCCCACATGGCCCCGAGCATCCCCCGCATCCCCACGACCCGCCCGGCGCACAGCACCAGATAGAGCAGGGGGTCTTTAAGGTACGGGTTCTGCTCGTATTTCCACTCGAAGTAGGAGCGGTTCAGGTCCGGACTGGGGCTCCACAGATGCTTCTGAAGCTCCACGACGTCGTTCTTGTGCTTGGGTTGATACTGGACGATTGTATACTCTTCGCTCATCTTCTTCCCCGAAAGGATCACTTCCGGTGCTTTTCGACGAAGGCCAGGATATCCACTATCGTATCCCATTCGCCGGAAGGGTCAGTGGATGTGAGATCGATCGGGGTGCCGGTCTGCGTTTCGATCCAGAGGGCCAGTTTGAAAAGACCCAGGGAGTCGACAAATCCCTCGCTAATAAGGGGGGTGTCGTCCCCCAGGTCGGAAGACAGATCCATGTTCCCGTCCTTCAGGAGATCAAGAAGTTGTCCACGCAGGTCCATATCGGTGCCCGATCATTTCCCGCCGGCTACCGGAGCAGCCGGCGCATATCCAAAGGCTCTAGAGTCCCGCATTTGCCGGCCACGACCGACCTGTTGACCTTGCCGCGGGACGTCCGGGGGATCTCATCCACCAGATACCAGCGCTGGGGCATCTGGTGCTTCCCCAAATGTTCCCGGAGATGGCGGACGAAATCGCGCAGGATCTCCTTGTTGGAGCCTTTTATGACGAACGCCATGCCGACATTTTCCCCCAGCAGGGGGTCCTCGTATGCGAAGGTGCAAACGTCGACGGTCTGTTCCCACCGCTCGGCGACGGCGTCGACATCCGCGGGATACACTTTCATTCCCCCCTTGTTGATCTCCTCGCGCTCGCGCCCCCGGAGAAATAGATATCCCCGGTCATCGATCAGGCCGATGTCGCCGGTTACAAACCAGCCCTGGGAGACGACGCTGGCGGTAAGATCGTCCCTCCCGAGGTACCCCTGCATCAGCGCAGGCGTATTGATCCAGACGTACCCCTCCTCCCCCACCCTGCATTCCTGCGCCAGTCCGGGAGGGGGTTCCGTATGCGCATTTTTCAGGATCCTGATGACCGCGCCCCACGGCTCCCCGATCAGTCCGTCCTCGGGGGTAAAATCCGGAACCGTCGTACCTGCGACCCAGCTTCCCGTTTCGGTGATTCCGTACGAATTGATGACTTCTTCGGTCCCGGTCCATTTCCGGATCTCCTTCCAGAGATGGGCGGATAGGGGAGCGGATCCACAGAAGACGCGCTGCAGGGATCGCGACCGGGGGGGCTTAGCCGTCTTGAGCGCCAAGCGCCAGACCGCGGGGACGGAGGACAGGAAGGTGATCCTGTTCTCGTCGAGCAAGGACCCCAGCCGGAGGATCACCTCGTTCTGGAACGCAGGCAGGATGAAGAGGTCCTGGCCGTAGAACCACGGGAAAAGGGAGTTGCAGATCAACCCGTGGCCGAAATGAGTTGGAAGGAGGCAAAGGGTGCGGCGGAACTTCGCGATGCCCAGGGATTGCCGCAGCGTCATCCAGCGTGTGCGAAGCGAACGGTGGGTGTGGACGATGCCCTTCGGGTCGCCGGTGGTGCCAGACGTGAACAGGATCAGGGCGGTCTTGTCGAGGGAAAAAGAACTGCCGGGAAAGGATGCCCCGGGGCCCGTGGGACTGTTCCCGGTGGCATCCGACATGTCCAGGGTCCTGATCCCCATCTTCGAAAGGGGTCCCCCGACAGCCTCGTCGGGCGGGCCAAGCCAGAGGGAGAGGCGGGGCCTGACCGTCTTCGCCAGCGTTTCGACCTCGAACGCCGTCAGCCAGGGATCGATCGGAACAACGCAGCCTCCCAGCCACCAGACGGCCAGGAGATCCACAAAAAATTCGGACGTATTTCCATAATGGAGGAAAACCGGGTCGGAATCCGACAAGTTTTGGCCGCGCAAACAGGCGATGCTCGCGAAAAGACGACGAAGGATTGTCTCTCGTTCCCACGTTCGGCCGGCCAGGGGTTCGATTAAATTTCCTACATGGAGATCGAGGAGCATGCTACCTCTAGCTTCTTTTCGTGGATACCCACATACCAACGAGGAGCAGGTCACTACCCAGATGAGAACCCCTACGATTCACCATGACATCATGATACACAATTACGGCGAAGTGATTTATTCAAAAAAGATCTCTGTGAATTCCTATTGGTGGACTTCCTAACCCCCCTGCCGGGTGCGGCAGATTGCGGCAAACTTTGCGTTCCTTCCGCACCCTCCCATGGACATTCCACGGACACGGACGGGAAGCATAGTCCCATCCCTTTTTTCCCCATCCTCGTCCCACACGCCAGGAATACAAAACGAAGGAGGCCGGCGGAGGGGATACCCCCCAGCCCACCCTGCCACGACTGTGCAGTAGAATGTGCAGTAGATTCTGCCTACGGATACCTACCAGATACAAAAAGGGGGGAACCGATAATCCGGTTCCCCCAACTGTTTCCTGCCACTTACAACTCCTGCCTACGGTTCCGTTCGCAATCTGCTCTGACTCAAAATCCCGTTGCCGCAAGGCCGTGAGGGTTCGCCCCCCGCCCCAGGGGTACACGGTCTTCTACGGCCGTATCTCAACAATCGTCCCGTCTGGCGCCAGCTTGGCAATTTCCTCTATTTCTTCGTTCGTTACGGCAATACACCCATTCGTCCAGTCGACCTTTGCGTGAGCACCGCCTACCCAAGAGGAACCATTCTTTATGCCGTGGATCATGATGTCCCCTCCCGGAGATACACCGAGTTCTTTTGCTCGATTTTTGTCTCTCTCGTTTGGATAGGATATATGCAGGGAGAGGTAAAACCGGCTGTCCCTGTTTCTTCCATCGATGACATAGGTCCCCTCGGGGGTCTTGTTGTCCCCTTGCCGTTCCTTCGGCCCGATCGGATTCCCCCCCAAGGCAATTTTGTACGTTTTGAGCACTTCACCTTGCGAGATCAACATCAAGCTGCGTGCACTTTTTTCTATCAGTATCCTGTCTACCGATCTCTTCTGTATCGCATAGTCAAAAATCTTTTGATCGAGTGCTTCAATCTTTTTTCCGAATGCTTCACTCTCTATTTCGTATGCTTCAATCTTTATTTGCAGCGTGACGATCTCATTCTCCTTGCCCTGGACCTCGTGGCGGAGCGTTTCGATCTGCATCTGCTGCGCAGCGATCGTCTGGTCCTTGAGAACGACATTCCGGATATTGAATATCATCATCTCGCTGTTCTGCCGGTAATCGCTCCCGGGGTACTCCCTGATGAGTCTTTGAAAACAGTCCAGGGATTTCTGATAATCTTTCCGCTCATTCCCCGGATGGGCGTAGACAATGCCCATCTCGAACAGGGCCCTGTCGGCCCTTGTAGGATATTTCTCGATTATTTCCGAATACTTTTCCAGAGACGCCGCGTAGCGTCCTTGATGAAACAGATCATTTGCCTCTGCGAAGGTCGTATTGGCCCGCCGCACGTCGCCAAAGTGACTGCATGCGGACAGGAGAATCGTTGCCATCATGAGGAAAATACAGAACTTTAATGGTCGGATGTGAGTGATTTCCGGCTTCCTCATTTTCCTAACTCATCGGCAGAACCATCGGGAAAGTTTCGCATCATAGATAAGAAAATGGCAGGGGTGTAAGCCCTGCCATATCTTTGTCCGGAGCATCGAAAGGAAGGTCGACAAAACCATACAAGCGACTTACTTCTTCATCGACTTCTCGAAAGCGGCTTCGGCCTTTTTCGCTTTTTCCTCGGCCATCCTTTCTTGCTCCTCCGCCGCCCTTGCCCTTTCCTCTGCCGCCTTTTCTCTTTCCACTGCGGCCTTTTCCCTTTCCTCTGCCGCCTTTATCGCACTTTCGGCGCGGGCCGACGTTTCATCCGCCTGTACCCTGGCCGCATCGGCTGCCGCCTTGGCGGCTTGCGCATCCTTCAACGCCTGGTCCGCTTTCGCGTCGATCATTTTCTGCTCCGCCTGCACTTTCTGGAGATCACCGGTTGTTGCGCACCCGATCATGAGAGCCGGTAGAACAAGCATCATCATGATCAGGAACAGACCTTTCTTCATCTCTCTTCACCTCCTTTCTGTTCCGCTTCCCTGGTCGGGAAGATTGGATCGCATCCGCTCACAATATATCCCCGGACACGAAAAAGCGAGAGCGGTTATTCATCTTTGACAGGATCGATCACAATACCGTCAATTTCCAGATCTATTTTCAGGCGTTTCGCTGCCTCTCCGGCTTCGCCTTTATCGTCGAACGGGCCGGCGATAACACGGTAGTTATCGCTCTTTTCGAACACCCGTGCCGGGATTTGAGGCCCCTGGTGATTGATGATGGCGGCAATCCTCTGCGCTTCAATCCTGTCAGGCACATCGGCAGCCAATACATACCATGCCCGCAATTTCAGCGCCGGTACTTCCGGTTTGCCGTACAAGCTCTCCGGGTGATCGACTTCGACAGGTTTCGCAGCCTCCATTTCACTTCCCTGACGTAATTCGAAGATGGGGACAGGAACCCCCCGGGCCGCGGCCTGTACTTCCTTGACCCTTTCCCAGTCAAGCCTGCGCCCGGCGTTCTTTTCCATTGCTCTCAATTTTGCATAAAGTTCCTTCAACGCAAGAGCGCCCGACTCATCCAGTGGCTTATGGGCTTCCAGGTACAGTACGCCGTTTCGTTGCCCAATGAGATATGGCTGGTTAACAATGAGTACAGATGTTTTGACCGGAGTGTCATCGAAGAGCATCTTCACGTTTTCCGGATAGAGCCTCAGGCACCCATTGGTCGCTGTAAGGCCGATGCTGGCCGGTTTATTGGTGCCATGGATCAAATACCCCGATTTGCTCAAATAGATTGCGTATTCTCCCAAGGGATTTTCAGGCCCCGGCGGGACGGCTGCGGGGAGGATATCCCCTTTCTTGCGATGCTCCTTGGCAATCGAAGCGGGAACATACCAGGTCGGCCGGACCGCCTTGCGCACCACATGCATGGTTCCCGTGGGGGTAGGCCGCTCGCTGGTTCCGACACCGATCGGGTAGGTCGTTACCAACAGAGACGTCCCATCCTCCTTGTACTGAAAAAGCCTCATGGCGGCCAGGTTGACCACTATCCCTTTTCTGGGAGTGTCCGGCAGGATAAAACTGAGAGGTAACAGGACACGCTCTCCGGCCTCAGGTACCCATACATCCACCCCCGGATTCGCCGCACTGATCGCATTGATCCCCAGACTGAAGTGGCGGGCAATATCCGGGAGCGTATCCCCTTTTTCGAGCCGGATGATCGCCAGCCGGCCGATGACGTCTTCTCCCCGTGCAACCGGGAACCTGTTCCGCTCGATCTCCTTTTCGCGATGGCCTGGAAATGACAATGCCGTCTGAACACTCTTCATTGACGCACAACCGGAGAGGGAGAAGATGAATATACAGAGCGCCGTCAAACGAAGCCAGTGGCAGGAGAGCGATAGATCACCGATTCGGCGCATGGGTCAGGAAAGCACCTTTCTCAATAATAAAAATGAATAATTCCGATCCGCCACTCCCCTGGGAAACGGGGGTTCAGCCCGCGTTGATTCGCAGAGCATTCTTCCGCGTTCACCTCCGACATGCAATACCTTCTATCGGCGTTTGTCCTTGCATGCTTTGCACCCTCTCAAGTCTTGCTCCTGCCGGAGTGGGTCGGGTCACCTTCTCCTCCAAGGTGTTGACCATGTCGAGCAAAAAGTATACGTCGTTGTCCGCGCGGAGGCGACCCGGCAGGTGACGGAGCGGGAGTACACGGTCCGGGAAGCTTCGCAGCGCCTCGTAGTGAGCACATATAACCTGCCCCCCGCCTTCATGCCTACTGGATGAGATGATTTTCGCTGTAAAGGGCATCGCGAAGCAGACCCTGCCTGCGGAAACCGACCAGATACAAAAACGGGGGAACCGATAATCCGGTTCCCCCGACTGTTTCCTGCTATTTACAACTCCTGCCTACTATATCCGCCCCTTCATGATCGACTCAATTATTGCGGACAGTTCGCCCGTTACGCCGAAATGTTCCGGCAGGATTCCCGCGGCGGAGCCTGACGTTACCGACGACGTGGATCTAACTGGTACCTGACTCAACGCCCCCCACCTCCGGGTAGTAGAGCCACAGAATCGAGTCGAACACGTAACTGCATTCACCAAAGAATCGCGCGATCTCCTCGGCAGAGAATCGTCGCCTATCACCGTCTTCCGCCAGCGTATCGAGATCCTGTTCCACCGACACGATCGGGTGAGGGGGTTCGCCCGAGACTTTTCCCGCCTTGCTTCTGACCCAGGAGTTGACCTCGAACTCACCGGCCAAGCGATAGCGTTTGTGCGCGTGCAGCTCGAAATTCTCCGGCCGATTGAGCGGCGCGGCGGACCATCTATCCCGGCAGAAGTGCCTCGCAAGAAAGAGAGCGGGCGTTGCATGCTCCACGAAACGGTTCAGTACCGCAGCCATGCGACCTACGCGAGCATTCAAGAACTTTGCATATTCATTCAGCATTCTCGTGGCTTCCGCATAGAACTCGAAAAGAGTAGGTTCCGCGGTAGTGGTATTCGTGCGTCGCCAGAAGAGGTCGATCCGCGTCGAGGCGATCTCGCAACGCCAGTTGCCGGAGATGCTGTTAAGAATCAACTGAGGATCCTCCCGCGGAATACCCTCAGTGGCCGGGATAATGACCGGGTCTGCATCGAAACGGTCGAGCCAGCGACGCACCACACCGTTCAGGAGCTTAGTGGTCGAGATTTCCTCATCCGGCGTGAAGAGTGTCGCCTGACAAGAAGCCAGGCGAAACATGCGTACTGTGAGTTCGTCAGCCATTGTCAACAAACCTGTCGGGCCGATGGCGTAGAACGCTTAACGGTGCATGTCGCCATTTGTCGTCGGTGAAGTTATGGATGAGCATCACTTTTTGAATCTTATAACAGATCCTCTGGAAAACATATATGCTCATCCCCTCTTCCTCTTCACTACCACCCCTGGATCTCTCCTCCGGGGGATCCGTACCCGATTCCGGGTTGACTCCCCCCGGAGGAGACTACTTGGACTGTGCAGTAGAATGTGCAGTAGACCCTGCCTACCAAAACCTATTAGATACAAAAGCGGGGGAACCGATATTCTGGTTCCCCCAACTGTTTCCTACTACTTACAACTCCTGCCTACGATTCCGTTCGCTATCTGCTCTGACTCAAAATCCCGTGGCCGCAAGGTCATGAGGGTTCGACCCCCTCCTCCGGCACCAAGCGGTCCACAAAGGCCAACCGAATGGTTGGCCTTTTTCATTGAGCCTGGTGCTCACAAGGGGGTCGAACCGGCTTCGGGCGCGGAATAGCCAGTCAATTTCCCCACAGATGGCATGTGAAGTGCGCGGTGGCTTGCATTAAGGTGCAGGACAAATAACAACCTTTTTGCCAGAAAATTACTGGAAATGCGAAATAATTTGCCATCCTGCCAGCGACCGCAATTTCTGCAAAATAAAATATCTATAATTATATTAAAGAACTATAAAACGATGACCTGTCGGGCGTGTTTTTTGCAAATCTTTTCAGGGAATATTATTCGGCATCTGTAACCAAACAGGACCCCCTTCACGTTTTTATCCTTGTGTTGGTAGGTAATCGTCAACCCGTAAGAAACCACATCAAACTTTCAGGGAATGGATGAACAGAGGGAATTCCTAAAAGGGGCGTGAGGGATGGGCGCCAGGGTGAGAGAACGCAAAGAGATATATCGCTGCCTGACGTTCGGTTCGCTCACCTTCTTGATCTCCATATCGATGGCAGTTACCGCGTATGCGGGACAATTCGCGGATGCCGACGCCGCCTATGGTCGAGGTGACTACGCGACCGCGTATCGACTTCTCAAACCACTTGCCGAGCAGGGAAACGCCAAAGCCCAGTACAACCTCGGCTTCATGTACGATAAAGGGCAAGGCGTCCCGAAGGATGACACCGAGGCGGCGAAGTGGTTCCGAAAAGCCGCCGAGCGGGGAAATGCCTTTGCCCAGGTAAACCTCGGCTTCAGGTACGCCAAAGGCCAGGGCGTCCCGAAGGATGACACCGAGGCGGTGAAGTGGTTCCGAAAGGCCGCCGAGCAGGGAATCGCCAAAGCTCAATTCAACCTCGGCGTCATGTACGAAAAAGGCCTGGGCGTCCCGCAGGACTACGCCGAAGCGGTGAAGTGGCTCCAAAAGGCCGCCGCGCAGGGATACGCCAAAGCCCAGGACAACCTCGGCTTCATGTACGCCAAAGGCCAGGGCGTCCCGAAGGATGACACCGAGGCGGCGAAGCGGTGGCGGAATGCCGCCGAGCAGGGGTACGCCAGAGCCCAGTACAACCTCGGCTTCATGTACGCCAAAGGCCAGGGCGTCCCGAAGGACCATGTTCTGTCTCATATGTGGTTCAACCTCGCGGCTTCGCGGTTCAATGCGTCCGAAAGAAGGGAACGGAAGCTGGCCGTAGAAAGCAGAAATCTTGTCGCCTCCAAGATGACCCCCGCCCAAATCGCCGAGGCGGAACGGTTGGCACGGGAGTGGAAGCCGAAGAAGGAGGGAAAATAGAAAGGCATCGAGACCAGGGAACGAAAGCCCGCAGCGGTTGGATAGTATCCCCCACCCACGGACATTCCCCGGACACGGAAGTACATGGCACCACCCTTTTTTTGCATATGCACCCCACAACGGGGGAACCGATCCTCCGGTTCCATTTATTTAGTCGCGGATTACCGTTTCTCGTCACACATGGCCCCAATAAGGCGATATTTGTCCACCCATGTTTCCTCCTGATAGCCGTATGTCTCTAATTTATAACAAGTTACAAAACCTATTCCATCGGCCTGGATATTGCATAAAAAGGGGGTATGTTGTCAGGGAGTAAAAAAATAATTTTCTCGTTTGCGTTGATGGTTTCACTCACAGGGTGTGCTGCAAGCGCTAAAAACGTTAATCCGTCATATGTTTCAACTTTTCAATATCAAGACACCATTTGTGACCAGGACCTGCGGGAATTCACCGGGTGCTCTCTTACAGCACAAGAAAGGGAAGGACGGCAAGAACGGGGCGCAAACAACGCCGGAGGGCCCACGGGAATTGGTCTGGCTTTGTTCTGGTGAGCAATGTGCGACAGGAAGCAATCAACGCTACCCGGTAGTGTGAGATAAGGACCGGTCCTTTTATCGCACTCTGACTTGCATACTCTCCATCGTTCCGGCTTCGTCCATACTCCACTCCATCATTGTCCGTCCCTTCCTGTTCCGGCTCAAAAATCCCGTGTCCGTAAGGTCATGACGGGGTCGAACCGGATAAAGTGGACGAGACCTGTCCCATGGCTTGACAGGGACAAGCCTCCATGTTTTCATAATGTATACTGTATACATTCCGTCCTCCCTGCAAACCAACCCGGATAACCGGCAACGATCAAGCAACCTGTAGCCAACCGGTATTCTGCCGAATCTAAAATCCTTTCAGGGAAAGGAGTCGTTATGCCAGCCACGTTGGAGAAAGAATCTTTGCTGTCCGTCGCAAAGGTGGTGGAGATTACCGCGTCGTCCGCGAAAAGCTTCGAGGATGCGATCCGGTCCGGCATCGCCCGCGCGTCCAAGACGCTCAAGGAAATCCGGGGCGTCCATGTGATGGATCAGAAAGCGGTTGTCAGGGACGGGAAAATCACTGAATTCCGTGTGGATATGAAGGTAACCTTCATTCTCAAGGACTGATCGCCGACGGGGACGGGGCCGAAAGGCCCCGTCCTTTTTTTTTCAATCCAAAATGGTGTGACGGACCACGGAACCCGGTTCCCTATTGGGTCTCATAGTTCGTACGCAGAAGGGCCTCGCCCTACCTTTTTCCCGCGCAGGAAGCCGCCGTCCGTCGCGCGGTGCTCGCCGTTACCGGGAAACCCCGGGATGGTGCACCTCCGCCGGGAACCAGTGCCGCGTCCGGTTGCAGAAGGAGCACACCGAGAGCATCACGGGGACTTCCCCACCAGCACGCCCACCACGGTGGCCAGGGCGGCGCCGGAACCGGCCCCGTACAGGGCAATTGCCCCGTCGCCACCGCCAGCGAAGAAGTTGCTGGCCCCGATCAGGGCCCCCGGCGCGGCCACGTTGTGGGGAACCTTGAACCACTTCATCAGGCCGTACGCGAGGGAGGAGTTGAAGTACACCTGGATCAGGATCGCGATCGGGATGTTGATATGGCTCCCCTCGCCGAATTCCAGAGAACAATTTCCGCGAACCCTTCCGGTTTCGTCCTTTCGCTCATTGCGCAAACTCCCCCACCCGCCTGCCGCTCCCCAACGGGGAACGGTGGTTCTTCCTGTCGTCCGTTCCCGGCGGAAACGATCCCTGCCTATCTACCCGCAGCATCCTCCGCCCTTGCGGCCCATCCCCCTCCCCTTCACGGGACCCATGTCCGCCATCGTCCCGCAACACCCCTCCGTAAACAGGGAGAACATCTCCCGGGCCTTCCCGGGGTCCTGCATCGTGTCCCGGCAGAAGACGGGCATGATCTTCCGTAGTACTTTCATCTGTTCTTCCTCAGGCATCGCCAGAAATTCCTTTTCGAAATCTTCCGCTTTCATCTCCCACCTCCGGCGCCGGCGACTTCCCGGCCGCACTTGCGCTCAACTACCAAAATACCCCAGTCAACAATAGATGAACATATATTTATGCTAATCAATATATAGGCAGGCCAACCGCACGAAGCGGGGCCAACGGGAAAATCGCCGGCCCCACTTCCATTCCCCGGCAATACGGAAGTTTGTCGAGGTGCATGACGGCAGACCGGATCGATTCCAGGGGGGATGCCTCAAGAAAACGGATCCCTTTTTTACCGGACCACCCCGTAGACCAGCCAGAAG
>Ga0307417_10001122_pt1 | contig 11065 bp, 7 predicted proteins | sample SalMarWE160210MG_2_FD_202514 | JGI IMG/M metagenome (GOLD analysis project Ga0307417, IMG submission 202514) | Salt marsh sediment microbial communities from the Plum Island Ecosystem LTER, Massachusetts, United States - WE1602-10 | ecosystem: Environmental > Aquatic > Marine > Intertidal zone >...
CAACTGGCTAATCGCCGGGATCGCGGTCTCGTCGCCAACGAGCACGAGACCCGATGCGGCCTGGTCTATCCCGTAACCGCGGCCGGGGCCGCTAACCGCCGCCTTCGAGCCGGGGTGGGCGTTCTCCACCCAAGACGAGACGGCTCCACCCGGATGAATCACGATGTCGAGGTCGAGGCCGCGCGGTGTCAGATCACGCGGCGTGAAGGTGCGGATGACAGGTCGGCTCCCGTCGTCCAGGAGGAACTCGTTGCCGTTCCATCTGGGGATGACCAGCTCGGTCGATCCCGGGGCCGGGATGAGCAGACGGATACTCGCCGCCGGTTGCTCGATCTCGAATCCCGATAGCTCGCCACCGTCGACGGTTACCCGGATCATCCGTGGCCCGAGCCACTGCAGACGAGACACAGTGAGCCGGCGAAAGGCCGGGGGCTCCCGACGACCGGTAGACGACGCGGCGACCATGACGTTCACTGTAACCCGGGGACTTGCCGCGATATGGCGGCGGTTTCGTACGTCGCACTCCGCGGCTCAGCTGGTCGGCGTGAGGCTGCGGACGAGTACGGTCAGCTCATCGTCGACGGCCTCGGTTATCGCATCGATATGGATATCGACCGGGTAGCCCAGCTCATCGAAGCCTGCAGCGATGAAGTCCGGGGTGCTCCCCGACCAGCCCGTCAGGCTGTCGAGCAGCCCCGGGACCGTGAAATCAAACGAGTCAACGTCGGGCGGAGCCCCTCGTCCGCTCGCTCCCGTTACCGACTCAATCACCCCGTCGGTGACAGTCACCTCGAACCGGCCGCCCACCGAACAGAAGCACTGGACCTCCAGATCCAGGGTATAGGAGTCGATCGCGGAATCCTCCCACCGGGAACGGGCTTGCTCGGCAGCCGCAAGCGACTCATCTGTCCCGAGTGTCACCGGGACGGCAACGTCCGCGAGGAGATCGGCCCCACCCCAGACATCGACACTCCGATCGGAGGCGGAGAACCCCGTGATGAACCCGAGGTCCTGGTCGAAGATCACGTCGCCCTGGACCGCGCCTGCAGCCCCCCGAGCCAGATCGAAGAGGTCGTCGACGGTGGGCGTTTGCGTCGGGTCGTCGACCCGGCATCGCCGCTGCAAATCGACGGCTTCGACGACGCGTCCCGCCTCCACCACCACCCGGATTTGGCCTGAGGCGCCACACTCGTCGGAACGGATTGACCCGCTCGACGCCGAGATGATGGCGGTGTAGCTATTCGGTCGGCGCTGCTCCCAGGTCTGCTCGTGTGCGTCGATATTTGCAACGAGTTGCGGATCGGCCGGTTGCTCCGGCGTCCCGTTGCGGGCAGCGACGCTGCCCCCATACCGAGCGTCCCAGGCCGCCAGATCGTCGGTCGTCGCGGCGGTCGAAACACAGGGGAATACCTCGCCCGACTGCTCTCCGTCGACAAAGTACAACGCGCCGGCGATCTGCCACCGCTCCCCCACCCTGCCGGCAAACCCCGGTGCCCACATGGAGAAATCGGTACCGAAGTCCTTGGTGTACCAGCCGTCGACCTCGAAACTCACCCACGGCCATTCGCCACCGCTAGCTGCTCGACCATCGATAGCTTCCTGCGATATACGGTCCCGCGTTGTGACGGCCGCAACCGTCCCCACGAAGGCGGTCTCCACCATCCCCCACGGATCGCTGAGACCACACGCTTCGACAGACGGCGAACCCGGCTCACCGAGGGTGTCGCCGGGGGCCACCGCAGTAGTCGGGGTCGAATTGCTCTCCGTGCCATCGGCTCCCCCACAGGAAGCCACCACCAGGGACACCGCTACGACGCCAACAAACATGTGCATGGTGGTGTGACGATCGGAAGGGTGCTCGAGGTTCCTGAGGCCGAGCCTCACAGCGATCCAACGAAGCGCAGACCCCGCTCCAACCAAACGGCGAGGGCGGCGTCGTCCCGGTAGCCGTCGGGCTCGACAACAACAAATGCCCTGGTCTCCCGATTGCCGACGAGGTGCCGACCCACGTGGGGTTCACCCAGCGCTTCGGCCTTTCCTTCCGCCCCTACCCGAACTGTGAGACCCCTCACGCTCACAGCACAGCACAGATGGCCGCCGACCATAAAGCCAAGCGCACCGCCGACGATGCGTTTCTCCACCACATCGGATCGCGCCGACAGCAACCTGCGGATGCGTTCTACAGTCTCGATGTCGTAGCCCATGCCGCAATGCTGCCACAGCAAAGCGTGGGACACCACCGCTACCTTCTCAGGCTTCCTCATTCCCGAGCCGCGTGCTGAGGATCACCTCAACAGGGAGGAACTCGACGAGACTGATTCCTTCAACGTTGATTGGCCCAAAGACCGCCGATCCCCGGACGACCTCGACAGCAGCGGGCACCTCGTTGGGTGGCACGTGGAGAGCCACTGTGCAATGGGGTACCCATCGACCCGGTTGATACAGCTCGTCTGCGGTTACGCCGCACTCCCGCAGGATCTCGTGGAGCTCGGCATGGGCATCCACCAGCTCACTCGTGACCGCAGGGGCGAGGAACACAACGCCTTCGTCACCGGGAAAGGCCCCAACCGCAGATAGCTCCAGCCGCATGGGCTTCATCTTCCCGGAGAGTTTCTCCACGCAGCTGGCGAGGACATCGGGATCGCCGGGCGGTCGAATCAGGGCGAGGCTGAGGTGCGGGCGGCCTCCGACGGCCTCGAGATCGCTGCCACCGCCGATTGCTCTCCACACGTGAACGATGCGTCGCTCGGAGTCGGTATCGAACAGCAGCTCGATGGCATGACCCGTCGTCATTGCCGGCATCCCTCGACTCTTCCGGCGACGTGGCAACGAAGCCGTCTTGTGTACTCGGCGCGCCTCACGTCGTTCATGTACTCCTTCTCCACTGACTTGGGAGCCACACCGTCATCGCGGCAGACGACGTCGATCTAAGGCTGTACCCGGCATGGTCGGCGGCGGCAATCCGGCAGGACACACAATCGAGCAACATGCAGCAATCGTACCGAGCAGCACACCACGCGCAGGGTAAATGGATCCGCTCGGTTGTTCCCTGCCTCCCGTTCGATAGGTCGGCCAGCAGCATGGACCAGTTTCGTGGGTACCGTGACCACGGCAAGATCGATGCAACTCCACCCCGGTCTGCACATTCACCGGGAACTCGGGAGAGGTGCGGTAGCGTCGTAGCCGCATGAAGAGAAGCGCGATTGCCGTCGCTGCGATGGCCATGGTGTTGGCGGCGTGCGGCGAAGCGTCGGGACCTGCCTCTCCCGACGCAACCCCTGAGAGACTCACGGACCCGTCGGTAACGGCGACGTCCACCACCGCGTCGTCGCGCGGCACAGAGCGTCCTCCGGACCTCCGAGTCGAGGCAGGGACCACTGTCTTGTCGCTCAACCCGTACAGCTACTGCTGGACTGTCGAGCAGAAACGGGTGTGCGCCGATGGCATACCGCAGGAACCGCTCCCGGCAGTGACCCTCGACGGCGATTCCGAGCTGACCGTCGAATTCCCCCTCGACTGGCAACTGACGGCCAGCTTGTCTAGCGCCGGCCGGCCATGCGATGGTGTCATGGTGATCGACGCCGACCCGCATGGATCTCCACTCCGGCCCATTGGGCCTGCAGGTACCTATCGCGTCGACGTGTTCGGCCGGGGCGACGGCGGCGACGCGGGCTGGGCGTTCGAGCTGGTGAGTAGCGAGGATCGTCCCGCACCATCGCCGTTCTGGCAGGTCTTCTGGTCCCCCGGCGTAGGCGAGATGGAGGCCGATGCGCCGTTCTCCGCCTCGGTGGGCAACATCACCTCTCCACCAACCGGGGTGTCGGCCACCGCACTGGTCACAGCCTCCAACGGGGCATCGGCGGAGTTCGACCTGTCGATCGGGGACGTCGGCGGCTGCCCAACCTCGACGATCGGCTTGGACGGCCCTGCGGACTTCACCGCCAGGGTCGTCGCCCTCGGGCCTGCACCATTCTCCGCCATTCTCACGGTCACCATGGAACGGCAAACGTTCACAAGCACGCCCTTGCGCTGGCCCGATGACTTCCCGGCAAACAGCAACGAATCGACACGGGTACCGGTGAACGCTTCGTCTGGGTAATCAATCATGGTGCTTCTTCGGGTCGACGAATGCGCCCGGCGGAACCTCCGACGGAAAGCGGGCATCATGGAAACCGGCGTGTAGGCTTCTCCATAGATGGCTTGTGGCGCCATCGGACAGACCAAGAGGTGGCCGGTGTGGCGTTGGATTAGATCCCGACCCCTGAAAAGGGCCTTCGACCGCCTGGCTTTCATTGTGTTTGAAGAGCGTGATCCGAACAGCAAAACCGTCGGATGGCTGCCCGGGCAGGGCACCCACGGCGGTTCGGGAGGTCAATCGCCCCCGTACGTTCCCTACAACCCGGACTGGGATCCCCGCAAACGCGAGAAACGGACACACGGGCGATAGACCTTGGTCTCGCCGTGAGGTGCCCGGAGCAGGACTCGAACCCTCGCCCCGTCAACCGCGGGCCCGCCAACTCGGCCACCAACGGCGACCAACCACACCACCCGGAGGCATAAAACCGGCCTGCAGGGGACCGAAACGGAGAGACCGAATAGGTCTCGCCGTGAGGTGCCCGGAGCAGGACTCGAACCTGCACACCCTTGGGGGCAGCGGATTTTAAGTCCGCAGCGTCTACCGATTCCGCCATCCGGGCAAGCCCAGATCGCCAGAGGCGATCAGGTTACGAAAGCGTAGCGGGCTGGCTCTACGTTCCCGGCTTCGAGTATTCTCGATGCCCACGTCTCTTGCCTAGCGTCGAGGAGTATCCGTGAAGGTCTACCCATCTGAAAAGATCCGCAATGTTGCTCTGGTTGGCCACGGCGGAGCGGGGAAGACCACTCTCGCGGAGGCAATGCTCTACCGCGCCGGCACGGTTTCCCGGCTGGGCAAGGTCGAAGACGGCAACACGGTGACCGACTTCGACCCGGAAGAGCATGAGCGGGGCCACTCTGTTGGCCTCGCACTCGCTCCCGTCGAATGGCAGGGTCACAAGATCAACATCATCGACACACCGGGCCACGCCGACTTCGTAGCCGATGTGTATGCCGCGCTGCATGTCGCCGACCTGGCGGTGTTCGTGGTGTCGGCGGTGGATGGCGTAGAGGTCGGCACAGAACGGGCGTGGCGGATCGCCGAGGAGACGGGCGTCCCCAGGATGGTGTTCATCAACAAGCTCGACAAGGACGAGGCTTCGTTCGACAACACCCTCGCGTCGCTGCGAGACACCTTTGGCGCAGGCGTTGCCCCCATCGAGCTCCCGCTCGGCGAGAAGAGCGCCTTCCACGGCGTCGCCGACCTCTTCACGGACAAGGCATATATCTACGACAGCGGCCAGGCGCAGGAGGCCGAGATTCCCGACGAGCTCGAGTCGAGAGAGCATGAGGTACGCGACAACCTCATCGAAGGCATCGTGGTCGCCGACGACGACATGCTGGAGCGCTATCTCGAGGGCGACATGCCATCCGCCGCCGAGCTCGAGAAGACCATGGCCAAGGGTGTGGCCGAGGCAACTGTGTTCCCCGTTGTCTGCGGCTCGGCGACAGGCCCGATCGCCGTCGACAGGCTGGCGGACTTCATAGTCGAGATCGGCCCCTCACCGCTGCGCAGGGACAAGCTGATCGTGACGGCGGCGGGCGCCGAGGTCGAGGTCGACCTGAAGAAGGACGGTGACCCTCTCGTCCAGGTGTTCAAGACGGTCGCCGACCCGTACGTCGGCCAGATCTCCATCTTCCGTGTGCTCTCGGGAACCGTCCGGGCAGACCAGACCCTCCACAACCAGCGCTCGGGCGAGGACGAGAAGTTCGCCAAGATCGCGGTCATGGTGGGCAAGGAATCCGAGCTTGTCGACTCGCTCGCCATGGGTGACATCGGCGCCGTCGCCAAGCTGGATGACACAGATACGGGCGACACACTGTCGGTGAAGGGACAGCCGGTGTTCGCTCCGCGGCTCACAAGGCCGACCCCGGTGCTTGCCACGGCGGTCCATGCCAGGACTCAGGCCGATACGGACAAGCTCGCCAATGCGCTCCGCCGTATTCAGCAGGAAGATCCGGTGCTTGTGGTCGAGCGCAACGCCGAGACGCGCCAGACGCTGCTGCGCGGGATGGGAGAGACTCACCTAGCCATCACCCTGCAGAAACTCACCCGCAAGTTCGGCGTCGAGGTCGACACCGAGTCGGTGCGGGTTCCCTACCGGGAGACAATTACCCACGAGGCCCAGGCCGAGGGCAAATACAAGAAGCAGAGCGGTGGCCACGGCCAGTTCGGCGTCGCCATGCTCAAGGTCGAACCAACGACCAGAGGCGAGGGCTTCGAGTTCGTCGACGAGATCAAGGGCGGCTCTATCCCCCGCCAGTTCATCCCCGCGGTACAGCACGGCATCGTCGAGGCGATGCAGGACGGCGGCGTGCTCGGATTCCCGGTCGTGGATGTCAGAGTGCGGTGCTACGACGGCAAGTATCACTCAGTCGACTCGTCAGAGATGAGCTTCAAGATGGCCGGTCGCCTCGGTTTCAAGGCGGCGATGGAAAGCGCCGGCCCGATTGTGCTCGAGCCGGTCTCGAAAGTCATCGTCACTGTGCCCTCCAACTATCAGGGCGACGTTATGGGCGACCTCTCCTCGCGACGCGGCCAGGTCCAGGGCACCGAGGCCGGAGCGGGTGGGCGCCAGATCGTCACCGCTCTGGTGCCGACCTCAGAGATCATCACCTATGCGATGGATCTCCGATCGCTTACACAGGGCTGGGGCACGTTCACCGCCGAGCACGATCACTATCAGGAGCTCCCCTCCCACCTCACCGACAGGGTTGTCGCTGAGGCCAAGAAGGACGACTAGCCACCGCGGCTCAAGACACCGTCACGGCTCCATCGAACACCTTGACCACATTCGTTTGCCCGTCGCCGGGGATGATCGTCAACGTACCGGCCTCGATCAGATTTGCCGAGGAGCTACCCAGGAACACCTCGACCGTGCCGGGCTCCACTACGTACGAGCCCTCCCGGTCGTAATACCCGAGCTGGGCGATGGGAAGCCGGAAAGACAGGTTCTTGGACTCCCCCGGCTGCAGCACGACTCGGATGAAGTTCTTCAGCTCCAGCACGGGACGGGTCAGCGCCGCCTCAGCATCACGAATATAGAGCTGAACCACCTCGTCACCGGCCACCGATCCCGTGTTGGTAACGCACGCTTCAATCATGGCGACGTCGGCTGAAGTGAGCCTCTCCTGCTTGAGCAGGGTCTCGCCGATGGAGAATGACGTATAGCTGAGCCCATGGCCGAACGGATAGAGCGGGCTCGACGGCAGATCAACGTAGTCGCCCTTCCAGTGAGACCTCCCTCCCGAGATCTTGTGACCGTATATCACCGGGATCTGTCCAACAGACCGCGGGTACGAGACCGGAAGCTTGCCGCCGGGATTGACTGCGCCGCAAAGCACATCGGCAATGGCGCCTGCCCCCTCTTGACCCGGAAGCCACGCCATTACCACTGCGGCGCAATGCTCGTGCAGCCAGGCACTTCCGCACGGCCGGCCGGCCACGAGCACCACCACCACCGGCGTGCCGGTGGCAACTACTGCACGAACCAGGTCTTCCTGCACCCCGGGCAGATCGAGCGAAGCGCGGTCGCGTGACTCTCCGCTCGTGCAGTCGCTGGTGAGGCCCGCTTTGTCACCCATAACCATCACGGCGACATCGGAGCGGGCGGCTAGGGCGACCGCATCGGCGAAGCCATCGGTCGATTCACTCATAACGGCGCATCCCCGGGCATATTCGACGCCGGCGCCAAAGCGATCGCGGAGAGCATCGAGGACTGAGGGAGCAGTGGCTCCGGTGGCGGCTATCTCGTACTTGTCCGGAAGCGGGATGGCGAACACATTATCCACATGTTGCATCTCGACGAGAGACTCCATGTGGGCGAGGTACGAGTAGTCGCCGAACAGGTTTCTGGCCACGTGAGCGTTGGGCCCGATTACGCCGACTGACCTGGTGCCGGCGGCTATGGGCAGGATGCCGTCGTTGGTGAGCAGGACGATGCTCTTTCTCGCCAGCACCGCCGCCAGCTCCCTCTCCGACGCCGTGTCCATCGCAACAGCGGCCGGGCCGAGATCGACGAACGGGTGCTCGAAGAGACCAAGCTCGAACTTGGCACGCAGCACCCGGACCACCGCCGCGTCGATGTCCGACAACACCAGCGCTCCCTCCTTGAGGGCTTTCAACAGCGGCGTTCCGTAGCAGTCGGTGCCCGGCAGCTCCACGTCGATGCCGGCGGTCAAAGCCATGGTCGCCGCATGGGAGACGTCGCCTGCGATTCGGTGATACTCAGCGAGCTGCCGAACGGAAAAGTAATCGGACACTACGAAACCACCGAAGCCCCAGTCGTCACGAAGGATGGTTCCCAATAGGGAGGCGTCTGCTGCGGCGGGCAGCCCATCCAGCTCGTTGTATGCGTTCATGACGCTCCACAAACCTGCCGTACGCACCGCGGCCTCGAAAGGGTGCAGGTAGACCTCCTTCAATTCGGCCGACCCAATGTGGGCCGGTGCCCAGTTCAGACCGCCTTCCGAGGCTGAGTAGCCGACGAAGTGCTTCGCCGTCGCGATCACACCATCGGAGAGTTCGTCGCCCTGCAGACCTCGCACGAATGCGGCTCCCATGCGCGCCACGAGATAGGGATCCTCCCCATAGGTCTCCTCGGTACGACCCCAACGGGGATCCCGACAGACGTCGAGCACCGGCGACAGACCCTGATGGGCCCCCACCTCTCTCATTTGACGGCGGATAACGTCGGCCATGGCACGAACGAGATCTGGTTCCCAGCTGCTGGCAACACCGATGGATTGGGGAAAGACTGTTGCGTCCTTCGCCATGAGACCCGAGTTGATCTCCTCATGGACGATCGCCGGAATCCCGAGCCTGGTTTCCTTTACGAGAAAGCGCTGGATGGCATTGGCGACTTGTGCGGCATCGCCGGCGCCCAGGCTGCTCGCCCCCGAGATGCGGGTGACCTGACCGAGACCGACTCGAAGCTTCTCCGACGCCCAATCCTCACGCAGCTCTCCGTTCTCGACGAGCTCGAACACCCAGGCGCTGCCGAGCTGTGCCAGCTTCTCCTCTAGAGTCATCCGACCCAGGAGATCGTCGATCCGCTCGTCGACTGTCAGCGCTGGATCCGCAAAGGGTAATTCCTCACCGGGCATGGTCATCCTTTCACCGATCCCGCGGTGAGACCCCTGACGATCTGGCGCTCCGCCAGCAGGTAGAACAAAAACGCCGGGATCAGCGAGAGCGTTGTGTAAGCCAGCACTCGCGCAGTATCGAATGTGTATTGGGCCGAGATGTTGTTGACGCCAATCGGGAGAGTCCATTGGTCGGGCTGAATCAGTACTAGGAGCGGCAACAGGAAGGCGTTCCAGCTCGTCACGATTGCCAGGATGGAAACAGTAGCCAGTGCCGGTCTCGAGAGCGGCAGGATCACCGACCAATAGAACCGGAAACTGGTGCAACCGTCAATCGCGGCGGCATCCTCGAGGTCACGCGGGATGCTCCGGAAGAACGGACGGAGGATCACAATCGAAAGGGGCAACGCAAACGCGGCTTGGGCGAGGGCCACACCGAGTGGGTTGTTGAGCATGCCCAGCTGTCGCAGCACGATGAACAGCGGGATTATCGCCACCGCCACGGGGAACAGGAGACCCAGCGTAAATAGCGTGTACATGGCCTCCCTGCCACGGAAACGGAAGCGAGCTATCACAAAGGCCGCAAGCGAAGCGGTCGGCAGCACGAAAGCGGTGGTGAGAAGCGCGATGACAGCGCTGTTGAGCATCTGCCGCCAGAAGGCAGAGTTGGTCAACGTATCCGCGTAATTCTTGAACACCCACGGATTGGGCAGGCCAACCGGGTTGGCTGAAATCTGACCGGTGCTTCGAAATCCGCCAAGGATCGTGAACAGCACGGGGATGACGATGACGGCGAGTACAACGTAGGCCCCCGCATAGAGCAAGACCCGACCGACAACGAACCGCACTCGGGAAGACTTGCCGCCTATTGCAGTCGCCGAGTTCATCCGGTCACCGCCCCTTCGAGGTCTCGGCTCAGCACGAAGCGGTTGTAGAGGAGAGCGACGACGAGTGACACCCCGAAGATGATGACGGATACCGCGCTGGCGTACCCGAACTCACTACGCCGAAAGCCCCAGTCGACCAGATACGTTGCCATAGTCGAGGACGCGTTGACCGGACCACCCTTCGTCATCACCCACACGAGGTCGAAGAGCTGCAAGGAACCGATGATCGACAGGAACACGGACACCCGCAGCGTGGGACCGACGAGAGGGAGCGTCACATACCGGAACCGCTGCCAGAAGGAAGCGCCATCAATCGATGCCGCCTCGTCGAGCTCATGGGGAATCAGCTGCAGGCCCGCGAGGAGCAGGATCATGTGGAACCCGAAGTATTTCCAGGTGATAACGAAAAAGAGCGTGTACAGAACGATGCTGGGGTTACCGAGCCATGTCTGGATGAGGCTCTGTCCTCCCGCCGCGGCGAGCGCGTGATCGGCGAAGCCGCCGGGGCGGAGGATCTGCCGGAACACCACACCGGTTACAACCTCTGACATGATGTAAGGGGCAAAGAAGAACATACGGAGCATCGCGCGGCCCCGCAGTCGCTGGTTGAGCATCACAGCAACAAGAAGAGAGAACGGTATCTGAACGAGCAGCGACAGAACGATGATGATCGCGTTGTGCCGCATCGCCCCGAGGAAGATCGGATCGCCAAACGCCGTCCGGAAGTTGTCCATCCCTACGAACTTGGTGAGGGGCTCGAGACCGTTCCAATTGAAAACGCTGTAACGCGCGCTCTGGGTGATGGGGTAGATCACGAAGACCGCGTACAGCACCAACGCAGGAATGAGGAACGCGACGATGATCAGCCAGGGCGCGGTGCCACGGCCACCGGCGGGCACTCGCCGCCTACGAGAGCCGGCGGTCTTGATGCGGTTGTCCTCATGGGTCGTCACGGTTGC
>Ga0307417_10001123_pt1 | contig 11064 bp, 6 predicted proteins | sample SalMarWE160210MG_2_FD_202514 | JGI IMG/M metagenome (GOLD analysis project Ga0307417, IMG submission 202514) | Salt marsh sediment microbial communities from the Plum Island Ecosystem LTER, Massachusetts, United States - WE1602-10 | ecosystem: Environmental > Aquatic > Marine > Intertidal zone >...
CGTCGACCACCAGGAGCTTGGCGTGGACCTTCATCCACCCCTCTCCGAGACCGGGGACGTCGGGGTAGACGACGCGCAGCCGGCCGTGCCGGTCCTCCTCGCGCAGCCGGCGCAGGAGACGGGCGCGCAACACGCCCATGGTCGTTTCCTCCAGCCAGCCGGCGCACTGGCGGGGGTTGACGATCACGATCTCCGGGCCGTCTTCCTCGCCCAGGCGCGAGGCCAGCACGTCGCCCACGCGGGTGGCGGTGAGGTACTGGTTCTCGATGTAGACGAAGCGGCGCGCGGCGCGGATCGCATCGACGTACATCCGCTCGATCTCGCGCACCTCGGGCCGGCCGTCGTAAGCGGGCTCGGTGCGGGAGATGGCGACGTCGACGTTCTCGACGTCGGGCTCCAGCCCTTCCGGCCAGCAGCCCTCATTGGCGGGCAGTGCTCGCAGGCGCTGACCGGTGGCGCGCCGCCAGCGCTCGCGGACGTACTCGGCGACGGCTGCGGCGGCGGCGCCGTCGACCGCCACCTGAACGTCGTGGAACGGCGGATACGACTGCCCCCACGGGTCGACGCGGCGCGGGTCGTCCGGCCGGTGCTCGGGGGTGTCCCACCGCGCGGCGCCGAAATCCAGGCCGCCGACGAAGGCGATGGCGTCGTCGATCACCGCGATCTTCTGATGGTGCGCGGCACCGACCGGATGACAGTCATCGAGATGGAAGTGGAAGCGGCGGTGGGTGCGCCGGGCCAGCCGGTAGGAGGGCAAAACCTCCCGGTCCATGGCGTAGATCATGGCGAAGTCCCAGTCGAGCACGAAAGCGTGGAGCCCGGCGCGGCGGGAGACGACCGTGTTGAGCAGCTCTCCCAGTCGATCGGAAACGTCGCGCTGCGACCCGTCGCGGCGCAGGCGGATGCGGGTGTTGAAGTCCCAACCGGCGACGAGAATGGAGTGCCGGGCTCGCTCCACCGCCCGGGCGAAGGCATCGAAATACGCCGCGCCGTCGACGAGGAAGGCCACCCGGTTGGCACGGGCGCGGCGCCAGCAATTCCGTCCTTCCGCGGCAATGGTGCGGCTGACGGCGATCTCTTCTCGACCGGCCCGAAGGGCGTCCGGGCCATGCGGACCGGGCGACGGCACGACGCTACCTTCGCTCCGCGCGGCGCGCCGCTGGCTTCGAAGCCGGAGATCCGCCGTGCTCGTCTCGCCTTCTTCCTGCTCGGACGCTTTGCTCGCCATCGGCTCCTGGCCTAGAGTGATTCATCGCCACAGATTCCCGTGGCGCATGAACGAAAGGGACCCGCTCTCCGTCTGAAGACTGGTCTTGTCGCGTAGCCTTCGCATATGGCAACTCTCTTGCCACGAAGCGGTCATGGGAGGCCTCTCGAAGAGACGATGGAAGCCGACCCACGTCGCTTGTGCCCCGGCCGCGGGGAAAACTCCGGGCATCACGTGTAAGAACTACTCGATCCCGCCGCTAGGAAGAAGAAGATGCGTCTGGCCATAAAGGGCAGCCTCGCCTTTCTCGTCTTGTACGTGGTGATCCTGGGCGCGGTCGCGCTCTGGATCGAGTTCTATCTGAAATCGGTGGCGGATGACATGATGAACAAGACCGCCTGGCTGATCGGCAGCGAGATTGCCCGAACGGTTTCGGACTCGGCGACGGAGCAGCTGCTCAAGGAGGACGCCCACACCCGCAAGAGGCTCGTCGACATCGTCGACGACGTCACCGAGCACTCGCAGGTCGTGGCCTCCCTGGCCGTCGTCGACGACATGGGCAAGGTCGTCGCCAGCGACGGCATCGAGGTCGGCCACCAGCTCGCCATTCCCAAGGCCATCTTCCACCAGGGCGGAGGCAAGCCGCAGGCCTTCAAGGTGCACCTGGCGGGCGGCGACTACCACCTCTTCGTCCCGCTGCTCGATCAGAACGCCCAGGTCATGGGCTACGTGCGGCTCGGCCTCCGCAGCCGGCGCATCTCGAAGCTGTACTACAGCGCCCGGCGCGAGCTGCTGGTCGCGGCGGCGACCGGGCTCCTGGCGGTGATCCTGATCGGATGGATCCTTCACGTCCAGCTGTCCAAGCGCAGCGACGCCCTCATCCACGCGCTGAGCGGAGCGGCTGGTGGCGAAGACGTTCGGTTCTCCAGCCGGGACGAGTTCGCCTCCGCGCTGGCAACGGCCCGCCGCGTCGGCCAAGAGCTGACCGCGGCGCGCGAGGAGAAGTCGCACGCGCACCGCCGCCTCGGGGCGCTGATGAAGGCGATGAACGTCGGCGTGCTGCTGCTGGGAAGAGGGAAGGACCTGGACTTCGCCAACCCGCCCGCCCGGGAGCTCTTCGGCTGTCCGGAGCCGGAGGAGCTCGAGCGCCGCTGGCCGGAGATCGGTGCCAGGCTCGATGGCGTGCTGGAAGAGGAGCAGCTCAGCCGGCAGGTCGACGTCGACGTGCCCGCCGACGGCGAGACGCGTCGCCTGCGCCTGGAGCTCTACCGGCTGGACGAGCCGGACGCCGAGGGATACCTCGTCCTGGTCAAGAACCGCGACAGCATCTCGGCACTCGAGAACGAGCTCGGCCTGGCGATGCAGATGCGCGGCCTGGCGCGCTTCTACAAGGCGTTCGCCCACGACCTGAAGGCCCCCCTCAACGCCATGGTGATGAACCTCGAGCTCCTGAAGGAGACCCTGCGCGAGCAGGACGGTGGGGATCCGCGTCACGAGCGCCAGCTCAAGTACGCCGAGGTCATCCGGCAGGAGCTGTGGCGCCTCGACCGCCAGCTCCGCACTCTGCTGAGTCACGTCGTGCCGACGAACGACGCGGCCGAGCAGATCGACCTGTGCGAGCTCATCGGCAACCTCGGCGATCTGCTCAGTCCGCAGGCGAAGCAGCAGCAGGTGAACTTGACGACGGACGTCCCGAAGCACGAGATCCTGTTCACCGGACATCGCGACCGGCTCAAGCAGGCCATGCTCAACATCGCGATCAACGCGCTCGAAGCCATGCCGAACGGCGGGAACCTGTCGATCGGTCTCGCCCGCGAGGACGAGCGCGCGGAGATTCGCGTGAGCGACGACGGTCCGGGCATCCCCCCCGAGGTTCTGGCGAAGGTCTACGAAATGCACTTCAGCACCAAGAGCGGCGGCACCGGGGTCGGTCTGTTCGTCGCCCGCTCGGTGGTGGAATCGCAGGGCGGCAAGATCCAGGTGGAAAGCGCGCCCGGCAGCGGGACCTGCTTCCGGGTCGAGCTGCCGCTCGTGTCGGCGGAGACGTAGCCGCGGCGTTGCCCATGTCCTGCGGGGGCCTCCCTCCCTGCCTCCGGTGGAGCTCCGCGGTGCCGGTTCGTCTTCACGAGCGCGGCTGGGCCCGGTCGAACAGCTGGCGCAGGGCCGACCGGAGGTTGTTAGGCGAGACCGGCTTCGACAGCCATCGAAAGGCATGCCTCTCGATGGAGTCGCGCATCTCGCCCGACTCGTCATAGGCGGAGATGACGATGACCGCCGCCTGCGGCTGGATCGATTCGACGTAGTGGACGACCGAATGCCCGTTACCGGGCATCATGACGTCGCTGAGCACGGCGTCGAAGCGGTGATGGCGCAGCTTGCCGACGGCACCCTGCGCGTCACAGGCGATCTCGACCTCCACCCCCTCGAGCCTGAGCACTCTCCTGTTCCGGAACTCGGCCGTCTTCCGGCTCGCCTGTGTCATATGGTCTCCCGCCCAATACACCTGCAGATCAGATGCCAGGAGCGCCGGCGCAGCTCTCGCGCCGCCCACCGGTCTCGGAGCGACCTCGTGCCGTAGAACTGCCGAAAGTGTCGACCCCGAATTACAAAGGGATCGCCCCGTCAAGTGCCGGAGCGTTGGAGTGCCGGGGTGCTCGGGGGAAGGATTGGGGAGGGCAGTCGGAGAGGGAACAGCGTGCGAGGCGTCGCCCGTCCTCACTCCGCCGCGTAGGCGTTGAGGCGGTTGTAAAGCGTCTTCAGGCTGATCTTCAGGACTTCGGCGGCTTTCTGCTTGTTTCCCTCGAAGTGCTCGAGGGTGGCCTCGATCAGGCGCCGCTCGGCGTCCGCGACCGAGCTGCCCACCTGCAGCCGCAGAGAGGGTCCACCGCCGCTCTGCACGACGTCGGACGAGTTCAGGCCCCCGGCCACCACGCCGGGCAGACATTCCGGCCCGACCTCCTCATCGGCGAGAATGAACGCCCGGTGCACGGTGTTCTTGAGCTCGCGCACGTTGCCCGGCCAGGCGAACCGCTCCAGGCGCTCCAGGCTGGCCCGGCTCCACTGTTTGTCGGTGCCCTGCGCCTTGTTGAGCTCCTGAAGAAAGCTGTTCGCCAGCAGGACGATGTCGTCGCCGCGCTCGCGCAGGGGCGGCAGGTCGATGGGAAAGACGTTGAGGCGGTACAGCAGGTCGTCTCGCATCTTCCCTTCCTGGACCGCCTCCTGCGGGTTGCGGTTGGTCGCCGCGATCACGCGCACGTCGACGTCGGTCGGGCGCTCGCCGCCGATGCGCACCACCTGGCCGGTTTCGAGAACGCGCAGCAACTTGACCTGCAGCTCGAGCGGCATCTCGGTGATCTCGTCGAGGAAGAGGGTGCCGCCGGAGGCGCGCTCGAAGTAGCCCTGATGGGTGCGATCGGCGCCAGTGAAGCTGCCGCGTTCGTGACCGAAGAGCTCGCTCTCGATGAGGCTCGGAGACACCGCACCGCAGTTGAGGGGAAGCATCGGCGCCTTGCGGCGCCGACTGATCTGGTGGACCGCCTGAGCCGCCAGATCCTTTCCCGTCCCGCTCTCTCCCGTGATGAGCACCGTCGCGTCGGTGGGGGCCACGCGCGCGATGAGATCGTAGACGCGGCCCATCTGCGGCGAGGCGCCGATCATCGGCCCGAAGCGCCCCAGCTTGCGCAGCTCGGTGCGCAACGTGTCGATCTCGTCCTTCAGCTCGCGGGTGCGCGCGATGTTGGCGAGAACCGTCTTGAGGCGCGGGATGTCGAGAGGCTTGGTGAGATAGTCCGAGGCGCCCATGCGGAGAGCCTCCACCGCCGTGTCGACGGAGGCGTGCCCGGTGATGACGACCACCTCGGCCGAGAGACCGGCCTCCGTGTCCTTGAGCAGATCCATGCTGCTGCCGTCGGGCAGCACCAGGTCGGTGAGCAGGAGATCCGGGACGTTGCTGCTCAGAAACTCGCGCGCGGCGCCGAGCGTCTCGGCCGTCCGCACGGTGAACCCCTCGCGCTCGACCAGCTCGGCAAGCGCGGAGAGTGAGTTGGCGTCGTCCTCTACGACCAAAGCTAGCGGCATATGTGTGGGCGCGTCTGGGGCCAGACCGCGGCGGGAGCATAGGACAAACGTCCGATGGTTGCCAGACGGGAGGCTTTGCCCAACAGTTCCAGATGCGACCCGAATTTCGTCATTCCCGCGAAAGCGAAAGCGGGAATCCACGGAACACCCCGCTACCTCCCCGCCGGATGCCCGCCTTGGCGGGCATGACGTGCCGTGTGGGGGTGGAGCAAATTACGAGGCGAAGCCCAGACAGGGGTCTCTGCCGGTTCCGAACCGACGCCTCGCGCTTGCGAGTCGCTTCTCGTGCGAGGATCAACCCTCCTGGCAAGGAGGAAGCCCGGACAGACACTCGGCTCCCGACGGGCAACATTCCTCGGCGCAGGGCTCGCACTCCCCCGCCGTGATTCCCCAGCCGGTAGGACAGCTACAAAGAGGAACGCACACGGCGGGACACTCCGCCGGCGGTCCTCCGTCGCCGCAGGCGTGCACGTAACCGCACCCGTTGCCGCAGGGATCGGGCGCGCACGGGATGCGGCCGCTCGGCGCTACCACGTCGATGTCGATGCTGACCACCGGGTCGTAGTAGAGGTAGAATCGGCCGCGGACGGTGTAACGCCCCGGGGGAACGAGGTTGCCGCCGTCGTCCTTCAGGTCCCAGAACGCCCGCGTCTGGTAGCGCGGCGCCGCCTCGTCGAACTCCGGCGCGCCGGGCTCCAGAAACGGCTCGCCGCAACCTTCCTCCCGGATGGTGCGTATGCGGCGGTCGCCCTGATAGACGAACAGATCGAGGCAGGGGTCGAAGATGCCGCCCGGGCGCTCGCGCTCGGTGACCGTGAAGCGCAGCGTGGCAACCGCCGGTGGGTTGTAGTGGGCGCAGTCCGACTCCAGCACGACGCGATTGAACGTGTCCGACCAGGTGCCGCGGTTGACGTCGTTCGGATCGCAGTAAACGATGTCGGTGGTCTCGAAGACCTCCATCGGCAGGTGGTTGCTCTCGACGCCGTCGAGCACGGCCCAGACCTCGACGGACCCGGCGGAGACGCCGGTGAAGACGCCGGGCTCGGTGAACGTCCCGACCGTGTCGTCGCTGCTCTTCCAGGCGACCTGGTCGGTCACGTCGCGCTCGAAGCCGACGTCGTAGCGGCCGTAGGCGCGGAAGAGCGCCTCTCCGCCCTTGGCGACGACCCGATCCGCCCCCTCCTGGTAGACGTACAGATCGAGCAAGGTGGCCTGCTCGACCACGTCGACGCTCACCGCATCGCTGGTCACCTCGTCCAGACTGGCGTCGATGCGCGTTTGACCGGCGCTGGCGGCGGTCATCCGGCCGCCGGAATCGATCGGAGCGACGTCCGGATCGCTGCTGTGCCAGCTCACCCGCTCCGTCACGTCCTCCCACTCGCCGGTGTCGTAGAAGGCCGCGGCGCGGAAGTGGATCTCGTCGCCGAGCAGCACGGTGACCGTGTAGCCGCAGTCGGAGCAGACGTCCGGTGCCGCCGGGACGGGGTCATCGCCTTCGAAGACGGGTCCGAACGGCACCGGAGCCTCGAGCGGATAGATGGACAGCGAGACGACGCTTCTCTGCGCCACGACGCGTACCTCGGAAGGATCGCTCTGCACGCCGTCCAGCACGGCGCGAATCTCGGCGGTCCCCTCGCTCCGTCCCGTGAAGAGGCCGTTGGTCACGTCGCCGACCTCGGCTGGAGTCGACTGCCACTCGACCTCCGACGTGATGTCCTCGAACTGCCCCGAGTCGAACTCGCCCAACGCCACGAACTGCAGCGTCGCGCCGATCAGAACCACTTGCCGGCAGCCCGGCGGAAGGGCATCGAACACCTCCGACGGCGCGCTCGGCTCCGGAGCGGGCGCGGCCGTCGGCGGTCCGAGAAAGGGAAAGCACGACGCGTTCTGGAGGTAGATGTGGCGCAGCGGCGGCCGGTCGACGACCTCGAGAGTCCACGCCGCGCTGGCGACCTCGCCGATCGTCGCCCGGACGTCCGCCGTCCCCAATCGGTGCGCGCTCGCCACCCCCCAGCCGTCCACGCTCACGACGTCCTCCGCCGACGACTCCCAGGTCGCCAGCGAGGTCACGTCGATCGCGCTCCCGTCGGTGAGATGCGCCAGGGCGCGGAGAGGAGCCTGGGTGCCGACGACGATCCGATCGGGCCCGTCGATCTCGACCGCGAGGATCTCGACCGGGCCGCACGGCGGAAGGCAGACCGCCATGGCGCAGTCGGCGCAGGTGGGGCAGCTCGACGCGCACACGCACCGGTCACCCGGATTGTCGCACGCTCCGTCGTCGCCGCAGAGGTAGGGGACGGCGCCGGCGGCGGCGCAGACCGGCGGGCCGCAGTCGTCGCACTCCGGACAGCTCGCCGTGCACGTGCACTGATGGCCGGGCGTGCACTCGCCCGCGTCGCCGCACAGCCACACCGGGTCGGAGCAGTCGCCCGCATCGAACGACCCATCGCCGTCGGGATCCGCGAGCTTCCGCCCGGTGGTGTCGATCTCGACCAGCCGCCCGTCGCGCGTCAACGACCGAGTGCCGTCCGGTCCGCGCACCTCCTCTACTGCCGCCCCACCGCCGTCGCGATGCGTCGCGATGGAGCGCACCGCGCCGCGTCCGATCTCGATGGTGAGATCGGCGCCTGCCTCGCCGGCCGTGAACGGCACCCGGCCGGTCACGAGATTGCCGTTGAGTGTCTTGGTCAGCTCAAGCACGTAGTCTCCCGGCACCAGCGCGCCCAGATCGAAGCGGCCGGCGGCGTCGGTCGATCCGGCAGAGGAGACCGGGCCGGAGAGCATCCAAGTGGCATGGGAGAGGGCGCGATCGAACTGGACGCGATCGGCGCCGCCGCTCCAATCCGCAGGCGCGGTCCCGACGGCGTCCCCCGCCCCGGTCGCCACGTCGCGGCGCAGAACCACCAGGCCGGCGACGCGGGCCGAAGCCGGCGGCTCGGTCGGCGTGAAGGTCGGGGCCGCCGTCGCGGTGCCGCTCGGCTGGAGCGTGGCGGTTGCGGTGGCCGGCGTCGGAGTCGGGGAGCCACCACCGCCGTCGCCGCCACAGCCCCCCAGCAGCGACAGGGCGACCAGGAACGAAGCGGAACGAAGGCACCGGCAATGCGCGTTCATCATGACACTCCTCCCTGCCCGGTTGGCTAAACAAGTTTTGTTTGCTTGTCAAGCAAATTTATTTTCGATAGAAAGGTCAGGCATGGCCGGTTCGGATCTGCGGCGCAGCATCGGCGGCGTCTTCTACCAGACCCGGGTCCTCACGGGACGCGAGTACACGCTGCGCCGCTTCGCCGCCGACGTCCTCGGCGGCAGCGTCGATCCGGTCATGCTGGGCTACATCGAGAAGGGCAAGCGCCTGCCGAGCGAATCTCTGGTGCGGCGTCTTGCCGCCGCGTGCAACCGCGATCCGCACGAGCTGCTGGCCCTGCTCTGGCAGGACCGCATGCTGGCGGCCTTCGGCAAGGAGCTGAAGCGCATCCTGGGCGCGCCGCGTGCCGTGGCGGGGATCGAGGAGGCCGAGCTGGCCGTGGTGGTCAGCCAGGCGATCGCCGCCCTGCCCGACGACGGCAGCTGGATGTCGCTGGCGCGCTGGCGCAAGCAGTTCCGCATCGGGCCGGATCGGCGCTCGCAGCGCGCACCGCTGAAGGAAGCGCTGGCGAAGCGCGTCGAGGGTCTATTGCTCGACCGCCAGATGGTCGAGATCGCGGCGGCGAAGGTGCGCCGTCGCGGGCGGCATTTCGTCGCCAAGGACACCGGAGAGCGACAGGCCCTCGCCCTCCAGTTCTGCGCCCTGTTCGCCAAGGCACTGGTCGACAAGCTCGCCCTTCCCGACACCGACACCGGCACCTACCTGCGCAACCACTATCTCAACATCCGCGCCGACGACTTGCCCGAGTTCCGGCGCCGGCTCGACGAGGCCCTGCGGGGCCTGACCGAGGAGTTCGCCGCCGATCCGGCGAACGAGACGCGTTTTCTCAACGTCCTGGTTGCGGCGACGCCGTTGCGCCTGGAGCCCAAATGACGGGAGCGGCGCGGAGGCGGGAGGGATGACCATGTTGAATCGTACACGGACAGTCGTTCTCGCCGCGTGCGTGGCGGCCGCCGTCGCCGCCTGCGCCGGCGGCAGTGGCTCGAGCGGTTTCGACGTCGCTTTCGAGAACCAGCTCATCGACGAGGCTCTGCAACAGATGAAGTGCACCGAATCGGCGACGCTCTTCATCTGCCCGGCCGACCAGCCGGCCGATCTGCCGCCGCCGACGGGAAGTCCGCAGATGGCGCCGGAGATCGATACCGGCTTCGGCGATACGACGGCGGCCACCTGCGACGCGGCGGCAATCGACCGAGCATGCGCGGTGCGGCTGCCCCTGGCTCCGGCGGGCCTGCCCGCCGGAGCGGTTCTGGCGGTCGCCGTGCGCAGCACCGTCCCGCCCGGGGACTGGACGACCGATGGTGAGGCGATTCCCGTCTCGGGACCGACCGAGGTGAACGCGCAAGTTCCCGCCGGCAGCTCGTCCGTCCAGATCGCCGTGCTGGTCTTCTTCGACGGCGTCGTCCCGCTTCCGGCCGGTCGCCTCGAGACCCTGACCGGTAGCGGGGCCGACCTCGCCTTTGTCACGCCGAGCTTGCAGGTCGAACGGGCCGACGGCGGCCCGGCCTGATCTGACCCGCAGCGCTTCGCGGCCGGGCTCCCGCCGACCTCGCATTGCGGCACGGCGCCGCGTGCATTATCCACGTCTGCATGCGAGCCATCGTCACCTTGTGCAGCGCCCTGCCCGTGCTCTTCCTTCTCCCTCGCCCCGCCGTCGCGGCCGGCGATGGGTACGCCGGCCCCGGCATCGCGATGTACGGCGATCTCAAGTACGGGCCGGATTTCACCCACTTCGACTACACCAACCCGGCGGCGCCGAAGGGCGGCGAGGTGAAGCTGGCCGCGACCGGCACCTACGACAGCTTCAACCCCTTCATCATCAAGGGAAACCCGGCCGCGGGCCTGAACGAGATCTACGACACCCTGCTGGTGCCGTCGGCGGACGAGCCCTTCAGCGAGTACGGCCTGCTGGCCGAGAAGGTCGAGGTCCCGGCCGATCGCTCCTGGGTGGCGTTCACGCTGCGCAAGGAGGCGCGCTGGCACGACGGCAAGCCGGTCACGGCCGACGACGTCGTGTGGACGTTCGACACGCTGCGCCAGAGCCACCCCTTCTACCGCGCCTACTACGCCCACGTCGCCGCGGTGGAGAAGACCGGGCAGCGAAGCGTGAAGTTCACGTTCAAGCCGGGCGAGAACCGCGAGCTGCCGCTGATCGTCGGCCAGCTCGTCGTCCTCCCCAAGCACTACTGGGCGGGGAAGAGCTTCGGCGACACCACCCTGGTGCCCCCGCTCGGCAGCGGCCCCTACAAAATCGACGGCTTCGAGGCCGGCCGTTGGGTGAGGTACCGGCGCGTCGACGACTATTGGGGCAAGGACCTCGCGGTGAACGCCGGGCGCAACAACTTCGGCGCCATCCGATTCGACTACTACCGCGACTCGACCGTCGCGCTGGAGGCGTTCAAGGCCGGCGACTACGACTTCCGCCAGGAGATGTCGGCCAAGGACTGGGCGACCTCGTACGACGTCCCCGCCCTGCGCAGCGGCGCGCTCGTCAAGGAAGAGATCCCCAACGACCGCCCCGCCGGCATGCAGGCCTACGCGTTCAACATCCGGCGGCCGCTCTTCCAGGACCGCCGGGTGCGCGAGGCCATGGCGTACGCGTTCGACTTCGAGTGGACGAACAAGACGCTCTTCTACG
>Ga0307417_10001124_pt1 | contig 11050 bp, 7 predicted proteins | sample SalMarWE160210MG_2_FD_202514 | JGI IMG/M metagenome (GOLD analysis project Ga0307417, IMG submission 202514) | Salt marsh sediment microbial communities from the Plum Island Ecosystem LTER, Massachusetts, United States - WE1602-10 | ecosystem: Environmental > Aquatic > Marine > Intertidal zone >...
CTGGTGGTGCGAAGTGACCGCCAGCATACCACCGTGCGCGACATGATTGGAGAACAGGGTCTCAACGATGGCGATGCCGCGACTGTCGAGTGACGTGAAGGGTTCGTCAAGAATCCACAGATTTGCGCGGGTTACCAGCAGTCTGGCCAACGCCAGGCGCCGCTGCTGCCCGGCAGAGAGATTTCTTGCCGCAACGTCGTCAAAACCCCACAACTCGACCTGCCGGAGCGCGTCTTCGATACTGGTGTCGAGGTTGGGCGCGGCCAGCCCGCGCGCCAGCTTGAGGTTCTCGAACGCGGTCAGATCGTGTTTCACGCCGTCTTTGTGGCCCACATAGGCGATATGCGTGTGGTAGTCCGGGCCGAGCCCGAATATGTCCTCGCCGTCCCAGCGGATCTCCCCCGCGTCCGGCTGGCGCATGCCGCACAGCAGACGCAAAAGCGAGGTCTTGCCGCTGCCGTTGCGCCCTTCCAGCAACAGCACCTGGCCCGATGACAGTCGGAAAGACAGATCCTCGAACAACGATCGGTCATCGCGCACACAGCCGAGCCCGCTTGCCTCGAGGCAAAATATTGCGCCGGTCCCGGTCATCTAGCGGCGCCCGGCTCCAGCGGTGTGCTTTGATTCCGGTTTCCCGTTGGTGGCATCCGGCAGGCCGGTATGCTGGGTACGAAAGGTCCGGCCTTTTTTTGCGCCCGGGCGTTTGCCACGCGATGCCTGCTCGCCGGTGCCTTTCGGTTGCCACGCCGGCACCAAGTGACGCTTGCCGTTACCGATCAGGTCTGCACGCCCCATGCGCTTGAGCGCCTCGCGCAACAGCGGCCAGTTATTGGCATCGTGATAGCGCAGGAAAGCCTTGTGCAGACGCCGCATCTTCAGCCCCTTTGGAACAGGAATGACCTCGCTCGCGCGGCGGATTTTGCGTAGTGGATTGCGGCCCGAGTGATACATGGCCGTGGCTGTCGCCATGGGCGACGGTAAAAAGGTCTGCACCTGGTCGGCACGGAAACCATTGCGCTTCAACCATACTGCGAGGTTCATCATGTCTTCGTCGGTGGTCCCGGGGTGTGCGGCGATAAAATACGGGATCAGGTACTGTTCCTTGCCGGCCTGTTGTGAATACTTGTCAAACAGCGTCTTGAACTCATAGTAGGCACCTATCCCGGGCTTCATCATTTTCGACAACGGGCCATCTTCCGTGTGCTCGGGTGCAATCTTCAGATAGCCGCCGACATGATGGCTAACCAACTCCCTGACGTACTCGGGCGATGTCACCGCCAGGTCATAACGCAGGCCGGAGGCCACCAGCACCTTCTTGATGCCGGGCAACTCGCGCACGCGCTTGTATAAACGGATCAGCGGCGCATGGTCGGTGTTCAGATTGGAACAGATGCCCGGGTAGACGCACGACGGCCGGCGGCAGGCGGCTTCAATTTTCGGGCTCTTGCAGGCCAGCCGGTACATGTTGGCGGTCGGACCGCCCACGTCGGAAATAATGCCGGTAAACCCGGGCACGGTATCGCGGATGGTTTCGATCTCGCGCACAATCGAGTCTTCCGAGCGGCTCTGGATGATACGTCCTTCGTGTTCGGTGATCGAACAGAAGGTACAGCCGCCGAAACAGCCGCGCATAATGTTGACGGAAAAACGGATCATCTCGTAGGCGGGGATGCGTGCCTGCCCGTAACCCGGGTGCGGCTGGCGCGTATAGGGCAGCTCGAACACCCGGTCCAGCTCCGTGGTGGTCAGGGGCAGCGGCGGCGGATTGAGCCACACATCCCGGCTGCCGTGACGCTGCACCAGCGGACGGGCGTTGCCCGGGTTGGTTTCCAGGTGCAGCACCCGTGAAGCGTGGGCATACAGGATCGGGTCGTTTTTTACCGCCTCGAAGGCTGGCATCCGGATAACGCTGCGTTCGCTGTCAATACGCACATGGCGCTGCAAGCGAACCACCTTTTGTCCCGGGCTGTCCGCAGTGCACCCGGGTTTGTTCTCACCGGGCTGCGCCGCGTACGGGTTCGGATGCGCATCGACGCTGCCCGGCTCATCGATATCCTGTGAGTCTATTTCCGCCCAGCCCTCCGGCGTCTGCCTGCAGACAAAAGCCGTACCACGCACGTCGGTAATGGCGTCGATCGGCTCGCCCGCGGCGAGGCGATGGGCAATTTCGACAATCTGGCGCTCGCCGTTGCCGTAGACCAGCAGGTCCGCCTTGGCATCCATCAGCACCGATCGGCGCACCTTGTCGGACCAGTAGTCATAATGCGCAACGCGCCGCAGGCTGGCCTCGATGCCACCGATGATCAGCGGCACATCGGCGTGCGCCTCGCGACAGCGCTGCGCATACACCAGCACCGAGCGGTCCGGCCGGCTGCCGCCGCGGCCGTCGGGTGTGTAGGCGTCGTCGGAGCGGATTTTGCGGTCTGCGGTGTAACGATTGACCATGGAGTCCATATTGCCGGCCGTCACGCCGAAAAACAGGTTCGGCTTGCCCAGCGCCGCGAAATCGCCCACCGATGTCCAGTCGGGCTGGGCAATGATACCGACGCGAAAACCCTGCGCCTCCAGGACCCGGCCGATTACCGCCATACCGAAGCTGGGATGATCCACGTAGGCGTCGCCGGTGACCAGGATGATGTCGCAGGCATCCCAGCCCAGGTCATCCATTTCGGCACGCGAGCGCGGCAGTACCGGCGCGGTGCCGAAGCGCTGCGCCCAGTACGGACGATAGGAAAACAGTGGCTTTGCTGCCGGCATAGACCAAAAAACCCTTTCTCTGATGAGGAATTCAGCCGGATCATTATAACAGTTTGCCGGACGCCCGACCGCGCCTTGCGGCTCTCCGGGACAGTCTGGCCTATCAACTGATTCCGTGTATATTATGGTCCCCGAATGGAGGGCTTTTATGGATATCCTGTTTTGCTCCAGTGAGGCATACCCGCTCATCAAAACGGGCGGCCTGGCGGACGTCAGCGGCAGTCTGCCCAAAGCGCTGCTGCAACTGGAACACGATATACGCCTGGTGTTACCGGCCTACCCCGCGGCGATCCAGCAAGCCGAGGGACTCAAGGAGGTCTCGCGACTCACCCTGAGCGGCTGTGACGATCCGGTCCGAATACTGCGCAGCCAGCTGCCTGACAGCGCGGTACCCCTCTACCTGGTCGATGCACCGTCGCTGTTCAACCGCCTGGGCAATCCCTACGTGCAGGCCGATGGCAGCGACTGGCCGGACAACGCCCAGCGTTTTGCCTTGTTCGCCCGCGCCTGCGTGGCGCTGGCGCTGGGACAGGCCGACCCGGCCTGGCGGCCGCAGGTGGTGCACTGCAACGACTGGCAGACGGGCCTGGTGCCGGTGCTGTTGTCTCAGGAAGCACAGCGCCCCGCAACTCTGTTCAGTATTCATAACCTGTCCTACCAGGGCCTGTTTCCTGCCGCCACCATGAAGGCCCTGGAGTTGCCCGATACGCTCTGGTCGATCGACGGCCTGGAGTTCTACAACATGCTGTCGTTCATCAAGGGCGGCATTGCCAATGCCGACTGGGTGACAACCGTCAGCCCGACCTACGCCACGGAAATTTGCGAGGAAGAATTCGGCTATGGCCTTGAAGGCCTGCTGCAATACCGCTCCGACCGCCTCACGGGCATCCTCAATGGCATCGACGCCGACATCTGGAATCCCGCTGCCGACCGCTGGATCGCGCGCCGCTACGATGTCCATACCCTGCAGAACAAACTGTTCAACAAGTTCACCTTGCAGCGCGACCACGACCTGCCGATCAGCTCCCAGCCGATGCTGCTGGGCTACGTCGGGCGGCTGGTGTCACAGAAGGGCGTGGATCTTGTTCTCGACATTATCGACACCCTGCTCGAGCAGCCGGTGCAGCTGGTCATGCTGGGCAGCGGCGACCCCGCGCTGGAGGAACAGCTGCAGGCGGCGGCCCGGCGCTACCCCAAACAGCTCTCTGTGACCGTCGGTTATGACGAACAGGCCGCCCACCGCATCGAGGCCGGCGCCGACGCCCTGCTGATGCCCTCGCGCTACGAACCCTGCGGCCTCAACCAGATGTACAGCCAGTTGTATGGCACCGTGCCAATCGTCAGGCGCACCGGCGGGCTGGCCGATACCGTGGTCGACTTCAACGAGCAAACGCTGGGCGATCACAGCGCCACCGGCTTCTGCTTCGACGAGGACAGCCCCGAGGCGCTGTTGGCCACCTGTCTGGGCGCCCTCAACCTGTTCCGCAATGACCGTGTCGACTGGTGGAAACTGGTCATCGCCGGCATGCACCGTGACTTTTCGTGGACCAGCAGCGCGGCCCGCTACAGCGAGCTGTACAAACAGGTCATACAACACCCGGGAGAGGAAAGCCGCACAACAAGCCTCGACAGACCGACGGGCACGTCGCGGGCAAGCAGCGCGCAGCAGACCGGACAGCGGCTCCACTAGCGGCGCGCCGGCGCACCCGCTGCTGCTACAAGCTGACGGCCACCTGGGCGGACGCGTTTTTCGCCTTTTCCAGCGCCGCCTCGAGCGATTCCGCCCTGGCCAGCAGCACGCCCATGCGGCGCTGGCCACTGACCTCGGGTTTCCCGAACAATCGCAGCTGGGTATCAGGCTGCGCCAGCGCTTTTTCCAGCGCACCGAACTGAACCTCGCGCGACTCACCTTCCACCAGTACCACACTGGAAGCCGACGGCCCGTGAAAATGGATGTTCGGGATCGGCAGTCCCAGTATCGCCCTGGCGTGCAGGGCAAACTGCGACAGGTCCTGGGAGATCATGGTGACCATGCCGGTATCGTGCGGGCGCGGCGATACCTCGCTGAAAATCACCTCGTCCCCCTTGATAAACAGCTCGACACCGAATATGCCGCGACCGCCCAGTGCCTCGGTAATTTTTGCGGCGGTGTCCCTGGCGGCGGCCAGCGCCGGCGCGGACATCGGCTGGGGCTGCCAGGACTGTCGGTAGTCACCGTCGACCTGCAGGTGTCCGACAGGCTCGCAAAAGCTGGTGCCGCCGGCATGCCTGACGGTCAGCTGGGTGATCTCGTAGTCGAAGTCCACGAAACCCTCGACAATCACCTTGCCCGCGCCGCTGCGTCCGCCGGCCTGCGCATAACTCCACGCGGTATCGATGTCGGCGCGGGTTCTGAGCGTACTCTGACCTTTGCCGGACGAGCTCATGATCGGCTTCACCACGCAGGGCAGGCCGATCTCGGCAACCGCCTTGTCGAACTCCTCCCGCGTGGCGGCAAACCGGTACGGCGAGGTTTTCAACCCCAGTTCCTCCGCCGCCAGCCGCCGAATGCCTTCGCGGTTCATGGTCAGACGGGCCGCTCTCGCGGTTGGAATCACGTTAAAGCCTTCGGCCTCGAGTTCGACGAGCGTGTCGGTCGCGATAGCCTCGATTTCCGGCACGATATAGTGCGGCTGCTCCTGCTTGATGATGGCGTGCAGGGCGGCGCCGTCGAGCATGGACACCGTATAACTGCGGTGCGCGACCTGCATCGCCGGGGCATGGTCATAGCGGTCGAGCACGATCACCTCCACCCCGAGCCGTTGCAGCTCGATTACGACTTCCTTGCCGAGTTCGCCACCGCCGCAAAACAAAACGCGGGTTGCCGTTGCCGATAGAGGGGTACCGATTGATGTCATGCCCATGCTCCTGAGTGAGTCAGCGGGTGATTATAAGACACTCCGCTATCTGTGGCCCCTCCCGGTACCGGCATGCCCGCTGGTACGCTGGCGCTTGACTACCCGGTGCGTCGCAGGTCGAAGCAGTAGTCACTCAGCGCCTCATCCGGGGGGATGACGGCGACGGGTGCGTCGCTTTGCCCGATTTCCTCGACCACAAAGCGCTCACGTGTCCGCCTTTGCGCCTCCGCGAGCGAGTCGGGCAGACCGTCATAGGGTTTGGCCTGCGGCTGCCAGTCGTGAAGCGTCACTCGCAGCCCTTGCGCCGCAGCGGGCGGCAGCAGGGTCAGCACAATCGGCACCTGCGCGCCGATCCCCGGATGCAGCCCTGTCCAGGGCATGAAGGCACGATAGCGCAACCCCATAATGAGCACGGTCCCGGACTCGTCCTGCTCCCGACGCAACGGGATCCGGTACTGACCGGCCAGCAGTTGCCAGCCTTCCAGGTCCGGAGGATGGTCTCCACAGGGCCGAAGGGTGATTTGCAGGCGCGTCGTGCTGGCATCAACCAGGCGCGAGCCGCCCGCCTGCGCAGCGGCATCACCCAGCAGCGGCCAGAATTCAATGGCCTGGTCGACGTCGAGCCGGCAGCCGGCAAACGCCGCGTGCCCGATATGACGCCAGTCGTCGGCATACAGACGCTCGGTAATCGGCGTGCCCAGGCCCAGGTCGGCGGTCTCCAGGTCAGTCACTACCGCGCGCAGATCCTGGCGCAGGTAGAACGGCAACGCAAAACGGTCGTGCAGACGGCTGCCCCATTCAACCAGTGGCTGATATGCCTCCTGTCGACTGAGCATCGCTGCGAGTGCACGCAGCATGGCGGCGATGGCAGCCGCGGTTTCCGCGTCGACCGGCATGCGAAAGGCACGGAATTCGACCAGGCCGAGACAGCCCCGGCCCGGCAGGCAGGGATTCCAGAGTTTTTCGATATTCACTTCGCTGCGGTGGGCATTCCCGGACGTGTCGACCAGAAAGGGCCCCAGGCTTCGCCAGATGAATTCCGGTTCCGGCTCGCGCGTGGCGGCCAGCTGCTGCAGCGCCACCTGCAGCTCACTGAAAGATTCCAGTACGTTCTCATCGGCACGGGGCGACTGACTGAAGCTGCCGACGTACAGGGGCGCGAACCAGTAGGAAAGCGCCGGGTGGTGATTCAGATAGCTGACCAGATGGGTCATGAGCTGGGGCGCGACGAAGAACGGGCTGCGCGCCGGACTGGGGCCACCGAGGGTAAACTGTCCACCGCCACCGCTGTCCGAAATGTCGCCGTTGTAATTCAACCGGTAAGGCGCGAGGCCTTCGGCCGCGGCGATGGCATACAGCCTGCGGCTCATATCCAGAAACTCGGTGACACTGGCAGCGGGAGCTTCATTGACTTCAACGACCGCGGGGTCGGGCGTCAGCGTGGTCCAGGCTACGGTCTCGTCGACCGGCGGCGAAAATCCGCGCCATACCAGTGCGCCGACCCCGGCTTCACGCGCTGCCCGGGCAACGCGTTCGAGAAAAGCGAGAAACACCCCAACCCCGGGGAAACACGGCAATTCAATGCAGGGCTGCTGGCTGCCCGCGGGGCCCGTGGGCGCCCCGCCGAGCGCCACCAGGTACAGGCCCTCGGCGACGAGACCATCGGCCACACCGTCCGCGGGGATGGCTTGCGCCTGGAGTGGCGTCCGGCCAAGGCGGACATCCGCTGCGGGGTCGGCCACCGGTGGCTGCGCATCCAGGCGAAACAACACCCGCAGGTGCATCTCCCCCTCGACCCGAAAGCGCGTCGCGGCCCATCCATCCCCGTCCAGGGCGGTGTCCAGGCACTGCCAGAAGGCGGTCAGCTGTTGCGCGTCACAGGAGCACGACGCACCGAGGGGGTCGGCGGGCAACCCGTCTGCGAGGGGCAGACCGTCTCGCCGCCGGTACAGGCCCAGACTCCAGCGGGGCCGCTCTTCCCCGGGGTACTGACGCCCCAGGGTGCGCAGGATGAAGGCGCCGGGATAGCCGGCGTGCAAGCGCTCAAGGACGTGGCAGGCATAGGTCTGCTTGGTTTCGCCCAGGGCGTCGGTGAGCCATTCGGGCGACTCGGAGAGGCGGTTGGTGAAAGTCGGCTCGGCGCCTATCCAGATATCCAGCCCACAGGCGGCGACTGCCTCGTCGTGCGCACGAACCGCCGCATCAAAACTGCCGTTGTCGGTTTCCACGGCAGGCAGTGTTTCGCAGTTCCGATGCGCTGTCAAAATGTCGCGAACAGCCCACTGACAGCCGGCGCCCCGCGCATCGCAGAACAGCGCGGATATAATTTAGCCGGCCGGTGCTCTAGAATCAGGTTTGTGCGCCGCATCCACATCCAACATCTGACCAGCTACCACTACGCCGAGACGGTAACCCTGTTACCGCATACCCTGCACTTGCGACCGCGCGACGGCCACGATCTGCGTGTGGTGTCATCCCAACTGGACATCAGCCCGGCGTTCCAGATCCGCTGGAAGCGCGACGTCTATGGTAATTCCGTGGCCGTGGTCAACTTCATGCAGCCTGGCCAGGACCTCGTCATCGCCAGCGACGTGGTGGTCGAGCACTACGAGGAAGAGCCGCTGCAATTTGTACTCGAGGACAATGCGCGGCGTTTTCCCTTCGAGTACGATCCGGCGGAACAGATCGACCTGGCACCCTATCAGAGCTTGATATTCCCGCAGGACCAGGCCGTTGTGAAAGACTGGGTAGCCGGTCTGTGCAATCCGAGCGACGGCGTCGACACCATCGCCATGCTGACGTCGGTAAACCGCAAGATCGCCAACGAGCTCCACTACCAGGTGCGCGAGGCGCCCGGCGTCCAGTCGCCGGCCGTGACACTGGCCAGCGGTACCGGATCCTGCCGGGACTTTGCCACGCTGTTTATCGAGATCTGCCGCCATTGCGGCCTCGCCGGCCGCTTTATCAGCGGTTATGTACTGAACGAGGCTGCAGCCGACGGGCAGACCGCCACCCATGCCTGGGCGGAAGTCTATTTGCCGGGTTCGGGCTGGCGCGGTTTTGATCCCAGCAGCGGCCTCGTGGTCAGCGGCGACCATATCGCGGCGGCGGTGCACCGGCACCCGGAAGCCATTCCCCCGGTTGCGGGCTCTTTTGTGGGGTCGGCAAACATACGCCCGGAACTCTCGGTCGAGGTCCGGGTGACCCGCATCCCGGAATAGCGCCGGCCGGTGCGGGTCGGCTTGCACAACAAGAGGAGAACTGCCGATGCAGACCAAGATCCTGCTTCCCGAAGCACAGATGCCCACCCACTGGTACAACGTCGTCGCCGACATGCCGACACCGCCCGATCCCTACCTCGGGCCGGACGGCCGGCCGGTACCGCCGGAGGCGATGGCCGCGATCTTTCCCATGAGCCTGATCGAGCAGGAGGTCAGTGCCGAGCGCTGGGTCGCCATTCCCGAGGAGGTGCGCGAAGCACTGCGCCTGTGGCGCCCATCCCCGCTGTACCGCGCGCACCGGCTCGAGGCTGCGCTGAATACGCCGGCGAAGATCTACTACAAGAACGAAGCGGTCAGCCCCGCGGGTTCCCACAAGCCGAACACCGCCGTGGCGCAGGCCTGGTTCAACAAGCAGGCCGGCATCAAGCGCCTGACCACCGAGACCGGCGCGGGCCAATGGGGCTGCTCACTTGCCCTGGCCGGACAGATGTTCGGCCTGGAGGTGCGCGTCTACATGGTGAAGGTCAGTTACGAGCAGAAGCCCTATCGACGCTCACTGATGCAGACCTGGGGCGCCGAAGTGTTTCCCAGCCCCACCGAGATGACCGGGGCGGGCCGCCAGATCCTCGCCGCCCACGCGGATTCCCCGGGTTCGCTGGGCATCGCCATCTCCGAGGCCGTCGAGGAAGCAGCCGGGCGCGAGGACACCAACTACGCGCTCGGCTCGGTGCTCAACCACGTTCTGCTGCACCAGACCATCATCGGCGAAGAAGCGAAAAAACAGCTCGCGCTGGTCGGTGACTACCCCGACATGGTGTTCGCACCCTGCGGCGGCGGCTCCAATTTCGGCGGTATCGCTTTTCCGTTCTTCGCCGACAAGGCCGCCGGCAAACAGGTGCGCCTGGTAGCCGTCGAACCCAGTTCCTGCCCCACCCTGACCAGGGGGGTGTACGCCTATGACTGGGGGGACGCGGTCGGTCTGACGCCGCTGATGCACATGTACACACTGGGTCATGATTTTATGCCACCTGGCATTCATGCAGGCGGGCTTCGCTATCACGGCGACTCCGCGCTGGTCAGCAAGCTTTACAACGAAGGACTGATCGAGGCCATGGCAGTACCACAACTGGAAACCTTCGAGGCCGGTGTGCTGTTCGCGCGCAGCGAAGGCATCCTGCCCGCCCCGGAGTCCTGCCATGCCATCGCGGCGACGGTACGCGAGGCCCAAGAGTGCGCCCGCACCGGTGAGCCGAAGACGCTGCTGTTCAACCTGTCCGGTCACGGCCATTTCGATATGACGTCCTATGATCGCTACCTCAGCGGCGAACTGGAGAATTTCGAGTACCCCGAGGCAGCGATCAAGGAGTCGTTGCAGCATTTGCCCAAGGTGGGATGACACAGGCAGCCACGAGGAAAAGACCATGAACCATTGTTGCTCCACACCCCGCGAAGACACAATTGCGCCAAGCAGGCACCGCTGTCCTGTCAACGGACTGGAGTACTCGAACGTGCCGGTGAAAACGCTTTTGCACCATATCCGCAAACCCTGGATGTGGAACAGCAAGGTGCAGGGTTACTATTTTTGCGACGACCCCGAATGCGATGTCGTGTACTTCGGGCAGGATGGTTCGCAAATTCGAAAAGTTGACCTCAGAACACTGGTCGGCGTAAAAGAAGACTCGCCCGACGCGATGGTTTGCTACTGTTTCGGCGTCAGCAGATCCGAGGCGCTGCAATTGCCGGCCACAAGAGAGTACGTAATCCGCAACACCCGCGAGGGACTATGCTCCTGTGAAACAAGCAACCCCTCAGGGCGTTGCTGCCTGAAGGATTTTCCTGCGGGCAAATCGCCCGATTCGGCGGCTGGGAAGAAGCACACGCGAAAGAAGTGATTTACCGCCGAATCACGCCGCAGGCTGTCATCAACTGCCGGTTTTTACCGGACCAGGGCCAGAAACTGAATGTTCTCGCCCGCCTCGACAACGTGCTTCGGCAATTGAAAACGCCGCCTGCCGGCACACCCTGAGTCCCGCCATCGTCACTGGTTGCCCGCTTACGCCCGCGAAATAAATTCACGCGTCTCGGTATTCACCTTGATCTGCTCGCCCGGCGTCAGGTATTCCGGCACCTGCACCACCAGGCCGGTGCTCAGAGTTGCAGGCTTGGTACGCGCGG
>Ga0307417_10001125_pt1 | contig 11049 bp, 7 predicted proteins | sample SalMarWE160210MG_2_FD_202514 | JGI IMG/M metagenome (GOLD analysis project Ga0307417, IMG submission 202514) | Salt marsh sediment microbial communities from the Plum Island Ecosystem LTER, Massachusetts, United States - WE1602-10 | ecosystem: Environmental > Aquatic > Marine > Intertidal zone >...
CAACGCTGCTGACATCATTTTTTTGCTCTAGTTCAGCAAGTTTTTCAACTGCGCTGTGCTGCATATATCCTGCGCGGTATGTTGGTTCAAGCGTAGCGTGGTCAAGAGAACTGACAATATCCTTTCCAGTATTACCTCCTTTAATCTCATAAATTGCAACGTCAGCAATTTCTTCAGGTGTTACAAATTCCATTTGCTTTTGAGCAGTGATGGTCTCAAACTCTCCGCGGGAGAAAATTCCGTTTTCTCCGGTATCAATAAACACAGATTTTAATTTTTCTCCTGTTGATTTGTATTGCTTGTTCTGACAAATTTCAAACTTTCCTTTTAACGGAACGGCTTCCGATATATCAACATCAAACAATTCAATCGGCTGGCCGCGTCGTTTTATTTCTCCGAATTCAATTCTTTTCCACGCGATAGCTCCGGTCGGTTTTATTTCTTTAGTAATAGGTCCTTCAGGAGTTCTACCCATCAAAAATAAAAGCAATGTATGTGCACCGGCAATTGAGGATTTGCTCAGTAAAACTCTAGATGGTTTTTCTTCGCTGTGAGTATAGGGGATGTTAAGTCCCATTCCGCCGGTTCCGCTTGTACCTATTTTTAAATAAACCTCTGTTTTTATTTTGCTCATACTGCTGTATAAGATTTGTACGTGCCTGATCAGTTGAGGAATGTATAAAGTACAAAGAAGTTTTTCGGTTTCTTCTACTAGTGTTTCGTAGCTTGCTTTGTTTCTAATTGCTCTTGAGATTGTCCGGTATGTTGTGTAAATATCCTGATAAGCAATAGCAGTAGCAGTGTTTATACAATCAATAACCACGTGTGGTTTGAATTTCGAAAGAAGATGATAAACAGAAGAACTTTTTAAAACATCATCTGTAAGCTCTTCCATAATATCGGCCATTAAAAATTTTCGGCTTTGCGGGTCGGATAAAATATCACCCCTGTTTTTGTCTTTATATTTATTTCTGACAAAAATATCTCCTCCCCAGGGAATAAAATAATCCTTACCCTTTTCCGGGAATTCTATTTTTAATTTTTTAACTGCGTCTTTTGCTTCTGAAAGTTTCAAGGAAGTTATAATTATTCTTTTGGGATTATCGGCTACGAGCTTTTTGGCAATTGCACTGCCAACCAGTCCCCATCCCCCCAAAACCAGAACCGTTTTATTTCGGATGTCCATCTATGCTCCACAGTTTGAAGAATAAAAAATATATACTTAACTAAATTACGTTAAACCGGCTTATTCGGCAATGAATTAGGATATTAATCTTGGAAGTGTGTGATAATCATTATTGGCAGTAGATGAAGTATTTTTTATCTGAGGATATTATTAGAATAGATAAATAATTAAACCAGGTTTAATTCATTGCTAAACTACTCAGGTATTATTAAATTTAATTTTTAATTTTTAACTTTTAATTATTCAAAACGCGGTAGCTAGATGAAAGTTGCAGATTTACTAAAAGATGGGTTTATAATAGCCGAGCTTAATGGCGCGGGTAAAGAAGAAGTTATTAATGAACTCGTTGAGCTTTTCAAAGATGACCCCCGTGTAAATGATCTTGATAAAGTTAGGGAAGCTGTCTTGGAGAGAGAAAAAATTATGTCAACGGGAGTGGGAAAAGGGTTTGCAATTCCTCATGGAAAGACAAATCAGGTAAATGAAATTTTGGGCGCTTTTGGCAAATCTACAAAGCCGATTGATTATCAATCACTTGATCAACAGCCGGTTCACCTCGTTTTTCTTTTAGTGGGAAAGGATAATCTTGTAAGCACTCACATAAAATTATTAAGCCGTATTTCAAGGATGATGAATAAAGATGAGTTCAGGAATTCCTTAATTGAGGCCAAATCACAAGAGGAAATCTTAGATCTGTTCAGGAAGGAAGAAGAAAATTATTTCGAAGTTTAATTTTTTGAGCTATATTTATTGGTTTATACTACCCCCAAAATTTTTAATACTATCTTTTTATGATCAAAGCTATAACAGGTACTAAGGATATACTCCCTTCAGAATTATCGAAGTGGTATTTTCTTGAAAACACTGTAAAAAAAAATTTTACTAGTTTTAATTATAAGGAAATACGCACACCAATTTTTGAAGAGACCGCCCTGTTTGCAAGAAGTATCGGGGAAGAGACAGATATTGTTGGCAAAGAGATGTACACTTTTCTTGACAGAAGCGAAACAAGCATTACTCTTAAACCTGAAATGACTGCAGGTGTTGTCCGCGCATTTATTGAACACTCACTCGGGAAACAACAATCACTCAACAAACTTTTTTATATCTCTCCGATGTTCCGGCAGGAAAAACCACAGGCAGGTAGGCTCAGACAATTTCACCAGTTCGGAGGCGAAGCACTGGGCAGCAATTCAATGATTCTTGATGCTGAACTGATCGGTATAGCCTATTCCATTTTGAAAGGGCTCGGTTTAGAAGATCTGCAGGTGAAAATAAATTCTATGGGTATTCCCGAGTCAAGAGGAAGTTACAAGAAAAAACTACGGGAATTTCTTGAAGACAAAAAAGACAAATTATCAGAAGACAGCAGAAAAAGACTTGACACAAATATTTTAAGATTATTCGACAGTAAGATTGAAAGCGACCAGGAAATTATGAAAGACGCTCCCTTGTTATTAGATAACATTGACGACAAAAGCAAAGATGATTTCAACAAGGTAAAAGAATTTCTAACCAGACTACAAATTCCATTTGAAGTTGATCCAACTCTTGTTAGAGGACTGGACTATTACACAAAAACCACCTTTGAAATACTAAGCGGAAAAGTCGGATCACAGAGCGCTTTGGTCGGTGGCGGTAGATATGATCTATTAGTAGAACAAATGGGCGGTGCACCTACTCCCGGTGTTGGCTTTGCTGCCGGAATTGAAAGAATACTTTTAGCTTGTGAAAACGAAAAATCATTAATACTATCCGATGATAAAATCGATTTATATATTGTTAAGCTGGATAAGGGATTGACCTATGAGCTAATGGATTTAGCATTAAGTTTCAGGAAAAAAAATTTCTCAGTCGATTTTGATTATCTCGATAGAAGTGTAAAAGCTCAAATGCGAGAAGCAAATAAATTAAATGCTCGATATGTTCTTTTTCTCGGGGGGGAAGAATATAAATCAGGTTTGGTCAGTTTAAAGAATATGCAATCGGGAGAACAAAAGGAATTTGCTTTGAAAGATGCTGAAGAAATGATAAAGGTGATTTCTCCGGATGAAGCACTTCGGATAAAATAATGCCACTTAAAAATCAAAAGTCCATTCCACAAATTCCTAAATCGCGCGGGAAAAATATTTCCGTTATAAAGGATTCTGTTCCTGAGAAAAAAGAATCCGGGATTGAATATATTTGTGAAATCTATTTTGCCACTGACATTTCAAAAGAGAAACAGTATTATTGTATTTGCTTAAATACAACCAGGCAATTTTCTAACCTTAATTATGAAATTTCAGTAGATTCAAATAAGCAGAAAAATTCCATCGATATTATTATTTTGGGGCTTAAGACAAAGCCTGATTATATTAATAATTCCGGTTCGGCTGTATGTGAAGTGATGTTTGAAGATCTTTATGGAAAACATACCGTTAATATTATCAAGCAGGATGGAAGTATTAACAGCGCTATAATTGATTTTAATATTTTTAAGAAAAAGATTAAGCTTGTGAAAGTATTTTTACCGGAAAAGAAAAACAACAGGAAATTTATAAAATTTGAAATTGCTGCTGATAAATTCAATTACCCTACTGAAGGAGGGCTATAATGCATCCCGAATTATTTAAGATAGGTCCGTTTACTGTATACAGTTATGGCTTGATGCTGGGGGTAGCATTTATAGTAGCCAGCTATATAATGGGGAAAGAATTTGAAAGGAAAAAACTTGATCAGAATTTGGCCACCGAAATTACATTACTTGCCATCATTTTCGGAATTGTAGGAAGCAAGCTTTTTAATTTATTCGAAAATTGGGATGCTTTTCTTAAAGATCCGCTTATAGCATTTTCACCCGGAGGCCTAACATTTTATGGCGGCCTGATTCTTTCAATTATTGCTATCTGGATTTATGTAAAAAGGAAAAAAATTCCGTTCCTGGTTGTTGCTGATGCTGCCTCACCTTCATTAATTCTTGCTTATGGAATAGGCAGAATAGGCTGTCACCTTGCCGGAGACGGAGACTATGGCGTACCGACTAATTTACCCTGGGGAGTTAATTATTCACATGGTACTGTTCCTCCTTCGGTAATGTTTAGAGACTTTAATTTTCAAAAATATTTTCCTGAGATTGCAAAACGTTTCCCCAACGGAGTTCCTGATAACACTCCACTTCATCCCGCTCCTGTTTATGAATTTATATTAGCTGTAATAATATTTTTTATTCTATGGAAATTGAGAAAGAAAGAATGGGTTGATGGCAAACTTTTTATGTACTATCTGATTTTTGCCGGATTGGAAAGATTCTTTATAGAATTTATCAGGCTAAATCCCAGGTATTTGTTTGGATTAACAGAGGCTCAATTAATTTCGACAGTAATGATTGTTGGTGGGATTGTCGGATTGAATTATTTCTCAAGGCATAAGGATCGTCCAAAATTTGTCCCTGTAGTTGTAAAGAAGGAACAGACTGCAAAGAAAAATAAATAGTAATTTAGTAGATGAATTTAATTATTGGTAGAAAACCTGTACTGGAAGCAATCAATTCAGGTGAAGAGATCGAACAGGTTTATCTTCTTTATGGACAAAGGGGCGGCATTATAAATACGATTAGAATAGCGGCAAAGAAAAGGGGAATCAAGTGTAATGAAATCCCTGCGAAAAAATTTAATGAACTGACCAATCAGAAAAATACTCAAGGCGTTATTGCCAAAAAATCTTTTCAAAAATATTTTTCACTTGAAGAGATAGTGTTGCATTCCAAGAAATTTCAATTTCCATTATTGCTTGTGCTTGATTCAATTCAGGATACGCATAACCTTGGAGCTATTTTACGAACTTCAGAATGCTCTGACGTAAACGGAGTTATAATTACAAAACATAACAGTGCACCGGTAAATGAAACTGTGGCAAAAACTTCAGCGGGGGCAACTGAGCTTTTAAAAATTTGTCCGGTTAGTAATCTTTCAAATACATTGAAGGAGTTAAAAAATAATGGCTTCTGGATTATTGGATCTTATCTGGAAGATTCTCCTGAAGGCAATGCGAAAGCAAAAAGTTATACCCAAATTGACTATAAAATTCCAATAGCACTTGTTGTGGGGAATGAAGAAAAAGGAATCAGGCGATTAACTGCTGAAAATTGCGATATGCTTGTCAACATACCTATGAGGGGAAAAATTCAGTCATTAAATGTTTCAGTTGCAACAGGTATATTGTTATATGAAATCTTACGTCAGAGAAATAATTGAATATCATATATGAAGTTTTTGTTTACTGTTAGATTATTTTTAATTGTTGTTATATCATTCTTATTCTTCCCTGAAATTTCAGCACAACAGGGGGGATATGTTGACAACGCCTCAGTGGTTCAGGGAGACACATTAAATTTCCGTATCTCCACCTCGGTTAGTCTTTTTACTCTATCAATATATAAATTCGATGCAACTGTAACATGGATAACTGATATCGGTCCAATAACCGGGGGAGTACAGAATGTTCCCGGTAACGCTTATGTTAATGGTTGCGGATGGAATGTTACCTATTCCTGGAATATACCAAATACCATGACTCCCGGAGTATACCGTGCAGAGTTTCCAATAAAAGACTCTACAGGAAATGATGCAACGGGTGGAATAATTTTTATTGTCAGACCTAATAATCCCGGCACATATTCAAATATATTATTTATCTGTGCAGAAAATACCTGGCAAGCATATAATAATTTCGGCGGCAAAAGTTTATATGATTTTAACTCCTCTGGAAGTACTCGAGCACCGGAAGTTTCATTTCAGAGACCGTATGAGGATCCTTACGGTAGCGGGGATTTTTACAATATGGAAGTGGATTTTATTTTATGGTTAGGTAAAGAAAATATAAATCCTGAATATGTAACCAACCTTGATTTAGATAGAAACTCAAACTTGCTTGGCAATTATAAAGTTGTTTGCGTTATCGGACATAGTGAATATTGGACGTACGACGAAAGAAAACAGGTTGAAAATTATATTGACAATGGTGGTAAGGTTGCAATATTCAGTGGCAATACTTGCTGGTGGCAGGCGCGTTTAGGAAATAATGGAAATACTCTGGTTTGTTATAAAGATAGTACAACTGATCCACTAACCGGGATAGAAGATTCGCTTGTGACTGTAAACTGGTTTGATTCTCCTGTTAATAATCCTGAAAATAAATTTACAGGAGTCAGTTTCAGAAATGGCGGATTTGTGAACTATAACTCAAAACTAACACCTGCGGATGGTTATGGTGATTATGCAGTTTATAATACTCAAAGCTGGGTATTTAAAGGAACCGGGTTGAAGGATGGAGATGAATTTGGCGGAACTGCTGCAATAGTTGGCTATGAAACTGATGGGGCTAAGTTTGAATGGAATGATGGTATTCCAATATCAACCTGGAATCCTCAACTTAAGGATGGAACCCCTTCCACATTTAAAGTGCTTGGTGTTTCTCCCGCATTAAATTATGATACTGAAAGTTTTCCTTACGGCCATGCAACTATGGGATATTACTTTAAGCCTAATGGCGCTTATGTATTTAATGCGGCAACTACTTATTGGGTTCGTGGCCTTGATTCAGATTCAATTGTGAGCAGGATAACTCTCAACGTAATAAATAAATTTCTTAATAATAATTTTCCCCCTGAAATTGTTTCATGGACACCAGCAATTGCAGATTCAATTACGCGAAACTATGATCCTGAAATAAAGAGAAGTAGAGATTTATTAGTAACTCCCGGTACTTCGCGGGATTTAACACTTAGTGCAGTTGATCCTTTTGGGGCCAGCCAGGTAAAATACTACTGGGCGCTGGATGGAAATGTTGAATCATCAAAAGATACTATATATACATTTCATAATATTGAAAGCACTGCACAGCATGTCAAAAATGTAGTAAGCGCTTATGCATATATTACAGGTCAAGATACTGTATCAATTAGTTGGAACTTGTTTGACTATCCGCTTGTAATTTCATCGCAGCCCACCAACGCAGTAAAGTTAAACAGTAATTATTCATACCAGGTCAAGGTTTTTGATTATAATAGAGACTCACTCAATTTTCAATTAATAACTCACCCGTCCTGGCTCTCAATTAATTCAAGTACTGGGATGGTTACAGGTACCGCTCCTTCACAGGGGGAAGATGCGCTTGTTTCGATAAATGTTATTGACGGACACAATAATTCAGACACTCAAACATTTACATTACACGTTTCCAATACCATAACAAATGTAAAATTAAATAATAATTTACCCACAACATTTTCACTATTTCAAAATTTTCCAAATCCTTTTAATCCTTCTACAACTATTAATTATCAAATCCCTAAAGTTGGGTTTGTAACTCTAAAAGTTTATGATGTTCTTGGAAGGGAAGTAGCATTGCTGGTAAATGAAGAAAAGCCTGCAGGAAGTTATAGAGTAAATTTCGATGCTTCTTCGGTTAAAGGTGAACTTTCGAGTGGAATATATTTCTATAGGATTAGCGTGGGGAATTATTCCAGTGTTAAAAAGATGGTGTTACTAAAATAATTTCACAAAACTTTTTAATGAAAAAATATTTTATTGCAATATCTGTTTTGTCATTATCATTTACGTTTTGTTTTGCCCAATCAGGCTACGACATTGATAAATTTGTATACATCTCTCCTGTTCCAGGATCAGGCATGATTCGACCCGAGACCAATATCATAATCAGATATAGTGAAGCATTTCAAAATATAAGTATACCAGATCCTAATTTAATTATAGTTAAAGGGGCTATTAGTGGAATACATAATGGCACTTTATTTTTGACTGAAGATTCAAAATCGCTTGTTTTTCAGCCCGACGTTCCTTTTGATGCTGGCGAATTGGTCTCTGTTAGTTTAAGATCAGGGTTGAAATCGGTATCCGGAAAATCAATTGATTCTTTAGGTTTTGAATTCACAATTACAAATGGTTGTCCAATCTTAAACGATACTCCAACTACCAACTTTAGCAATCGTGAAAATAAAGTTTTAAATGCTTTTAGTAATAATTTGTCGGGTGATTCTTCTTTAATCTATCCTTCTTATTATCCCAAAATTTCTTTTAGTAATAAAAATAATCTGGGAGAGGGGGATTATTTTCTTGCTGTATCACAGGATGTAAGTTATCTGACAATAATTAATAATAATGGTGTACCTATATTCTATAAGAAAGAATTATCACCTATCTATGATTTTAAGGTTCAACCATCGGGATTACTTACATATTATCTTAAAACTAACGGAAAATTCTATGGCCTTGACAGTCTTTATAGTGTTGTCGATAGTTTCTATACTGGAAATGGACTGACTACAGATTTTCATGATTTGCAGGTATTACCTGATGGAAATGCTTTTTTAATCGCCTATGACCGAGAACCTGTACAAATGGACACAGTAAACAATTGGGATACTACTGCTTGCGTTGAAGGCTGCATTATACAGGAAATAAATAAACAGAAAAATGTCATCTGGCAATGGAGAAGCTGGGATCACTACAAAATTACTGATTCGGATTCTACGCTTGTAGACCTGCACCAGGCGACTATTTATTATTGTCATGTAAATTCAATTGATATTGTAGATGATTCCACAATGGTTATTTCGACCAGACTTTTTAATGAAGTTACCGCAATTAACAGGATTACAGGTAAAATTATATGGAGATTTGGGGGTAAGAAAAATCAATTCTCAATTGATGGCAGCTCACCTGATTTTATTTTACAGCACGATGCAAGATTATTAAAAAATAATACGCTATCTTTGTTCGATAACGGAAGTCCATATACAAGACCAGTGTCGAGGGGACTAATCTACAGGATTGATACCAGGAATAAAACAGGAAAACTATTGAAAAATCTTGTTCATTCCCCAACATATTTTGCTTACAATTTGGGAAATCTTCAAATAACACAGGAGGGTAATATCATTATTGGGTGGGGAAACGAGGGGGGTAGTCAATTTAACTTCACCGAATATGATTCATCTGGAACCGTTTTGAATGACGCAAGATTAGCTAATAACTCTATATTTTGGCCCTATAGAGCGTTTAAATTTCCCTGGAACACAAGATTGATTACTACCGATCAGGATTCGATTATATTCGATAATGTTCAACCAAATAATTCTTCGCAGAAATCCTTGAAGGTTTATAATAACAGTAACAGAGCTATTAATATTTCAGGAGTATTTAATAGTGACACTTTATTTAATGTGTTACAAAATTTTCCAATAGAAGTATCTTCAAAAGGTGAAATTAGTCTTAATGTAGAATATAACCCGATTGATTTTAATGGATCCATTGATACTATATATATAGTCTCAAAGGATTCGGTTCAAATGGTAGCTAAACAGGTAGTGCTTATAGGTAACCCTAAAACAACGGCGGTTGAGAATGATAATTCAAAAAAAATAGTAGCTTATAAATTGCTTCAAAATTATCCGAATCCATTTAATCCTGCTACCACTATTTCTTATGAAATACCAAAAACAAGTTTTATTACGTTGAAAGTCTATGATATACTCGGGCGCCAGGTTAAAACTCTGGTAAATAAAGAAATGAATTCTGGTAGTTATGAGACTAAATTTGATGCCTCTAGCCTTACAAGCGGTATATATTTTTACAGCTTGCAGGCCGGCAGTTTCTCACAATCTAAGAAGATGATTCTGTTGAAATAATATTTAATTAAAATATTAATGAATCTTCTGGAACGAAATAAATGGGAGAGAAAATAATGATATCCAATTTTACTATTAGCTTAAAAAGTTTTTGGCGTATGAATATATTTGCAGCAATAATCACATCGACACTTATTTTTGCTAATTTAAAAGTTTTCACTCAAACGAACCAAAGCACAAACAAATATCAATATATCTATCCGGTCCCAAATTCTGAAATGGTTTCTTCTAAGACAAATATCATCATCAGGTTTGGGGAAAATATTAATCGTAGTACGATTTCTCCAGGTTTAATTTCCGTGAATGGGTCGATTAGTGGTGCCCATAATGGTAATTTTATTTTGTCAGATGATAATCAGACCTTAGTTTTTAACCCCTCTTTGCCTTTTGTATATAATGAAACAATTTTTGTATTATTAGAAAGCGGAATAAAAACCATTTCAAATACTCTGTTACCGGAGTGTACTTTTAGTTTTACAATTGTTAAGGGGCAGGTGACTCAGGGCAATACAACTGATTTTGGAAACATTAATAATATTTCAATTCCTAAAACTTCATTCTCTACAAATGATTATTTACCTCCGCCAACAATAAAGGTTGATTCAGTTAATAATCCTTCTTCTGGCTATATTTTTTTAGCAACGTGGGACCGAAATGCTCCGAACCATTTATATGCAAATTATATTTTTGTTTTAGATAGTGCAGGAGGCATCGTTGATTCCATAAAAATTAATGGCGCTCCTTTTGATTTTAAAATTCAGCCAAATGGTTATTTATCCTATGCAAAAGGGGATTTTAGCGGAATTGTTCCTGGTACCGGCGAACAATTGCGGCATTACGTTATGGACAGTACTTTCGCTGTTGTTGATAGTTTCCAGATGAAAAATGGTTACGAGACAGATTTCCACGAGTTCCTTTATTTGCCAAATGGCCACGCAATGATGATGTCGTATCATAAAATTCCTTATGATATGAGTAAGGTGGTAGCAGGAGGGCAGCCGAATGCAACTTTAGTTATTGACGTTATTCAGGAACAGGATAGAGAAAAAAACGTAATCTTTGAATGGAGAGATCTGGATTATATTCCCATTACAAACAGTACAAACAGCCCGGATAGCAGTGATGTCGATTTAACACAGCAACAGGTGCATTATGCCACACTAAACGGATTTGA
>Ga0307417_10001127_pt1 | contig 11043 bp, 12 predicted proteins | sample SalMarWE160210MG_2_FD_202514 | JGI IMG/M metagenome (GOLD analysis project Ga0307417, IMG submission 202514) | Salt marsh sediment microbial communities from the Plum Island Ecosystem LTER, Massachusetts, United States - WE1602-10 | ecosystem: Environmental > Aquatic > Marine > Intertidal zone...
CGAAACGTTGGGGTGAGAGCATCGATGTGTCTCCAGAGGACGCTGCTGCGCTCGATCTCGCGGACGGCGACATGGCGAGGGTCACTTCGAGACGAGGGAGTGTCGAGGCGCCTGTCCGTACCGATCGCAACCTGCGTCCGGGGCTGGCGTTCATGACGTTCCACTTCCCAAATCAGGTCGACACCAACCTCTTGACGAAGGACGCCTGGGATCCGAAGTCGGGGACATCCGAATACAAGGCGACAGCGATCAGGATCGAACGAGTGGAGGAGCCCCGATGATCAGCGAAGCGGAGCGAGTCGCGATCGATCGTGTTCTTGGATCCGAGCCGATCGGATGGGGTGAAGGCACTCGCGCGGCGACCGGAGGCAGGGTCGCGCACGGAGGCACCGCACTTCGAGCCAGACGAAATCTGCTGCTGCCGGCGCTTCACGCGGCACAGGGGGCGGCAGGCTGGGTGACCCCGGAAGCACTGGACTACCTTGCTGACCGGCTCGGGGTCGCACCCGCAGACTCGTTCGGTGTGGCGACGTTCTACGACCTTCTTCGAACGTCTCCAGGACCGGGTGCGACCGTGCGAGTCTGCGACGATATCGCCTGCTCCGGTTCGGCGATTGGAGATCTCGGTGGTGACGTCGCCGTCGAGGGAGTCTCGTGCTTGGGGCACTGTGCGCATGGATCGGCGGCATTGGTCGACGTGCAAGGCCTCGAGATCATCGTCGCGCCGGCTACACCCGACAGGGTCCGTCGGGCGGTCCAAGGGGAGTCGGTGCCAACCGAACCGGACACCATCGGCGGTGCAATCGGCCTGCTCTCGAGGGTGGGCGTGGTCGATCCAACGAGCCTCCCCGACTACCGGAGCCACGGGGGCTACTCGGCGCTCCGGAGAGCGTTTGCAATGGGACAAGAGGCCGTCATTCGGGAAGTGGAGACGTCAGGTTTGCGTGGACGAGGTGGTGCGTCGTTCCCGACGGGTCGCAAGTGGGCGGCCGTCGCTCAGATCGAAGCCGCTGCGAAGTACGTCGTCTGCAACGCGGACGAGTCGGAGCCGGGCTCCTTCAAGGACCGGATTGTTCTCGAGGGTGACCCGTTCGCGATCATCGAGGCACTCACGATCGCCGCGTTCGCGGTGAGCGCAGAGAAGGGGTTCATCTACGTTCGGGGTGAGTACCCGCTCGCACGAAGCCGGGTCGAGGGAGCGGTCCTCGCCGCGAGAGATGCCGGCCTGCTCGGGCAATCGGTCATGGATACCGACTTCTCGTTCGATATCGAGGTACGCAAGGGTGGCGGCGCTTACATCTGTGGCGAGGAAACCGCGCTGTTCAACTCGATCGAGGGGTTCAGGGGTGAACCCCGGTCGAAGCCTCCGTTCCCGACCGACGTCGGGTTGTTTGGTGCCCCAACGGTGATCAACAACGTGGAGACACTTGCCAACATCCCGCCGATCGTGATCGGTGGGGGGGAGGCGTACTCGGTATCCGGCAAGGCCGGCTCGGTGGGCTCGAAGCTGTTTTCGGTCTCGGGTCGGGTAGCCAAACCCGGCCTCTATGAGGTCTCCTGTTGTGCGACGCTCGGAGAGATCATCGATCTCGCAGGGGGGCCGACCGGCACGTTTCGGGCAGCCTTGCTGGGAGGAGCGGCGGGCACATTCATGGGACCAGATCGGCTCGATGACGAGATGTCCTTCGAGCATCTGGCTTCGCTCGGCGAGTCGTTCGGATCAGGAGCGATCGTGGTGTTCGACGAGACCTCCGACATGGAGACGGTGGTTCGTCGTATTGCCGACTTCTTCCGGCACGAATCGTGCGGCCAGTGCGTGCCGTGCCGCGTCGGAACGGTCGTACAGGCGCAGGCACTCGGGAGGTACCTCGACGGTGACCTGGCGCAACGCCAGATTCTCGACGACGTCGATCGGGTGATGACCGATGCGTCGATCTGTGGTCTGGGAAGGACGGCCGCTTCGGCGGTTCGCTCGGCGCTACGACTCGGGCTGATCGGGGGTGCATCGTGAACCTCACAATCGACGAGCGCACTGTCGACGTTGCCGAAGGGACAACGATCCTGGAAGCCTGCCGAACGGAGGGGATCGAGATCCCCACGCTGTGCTTTCTCGAAACGCTGGAGCCGGCGAACGCGTGCAGGCTGTGTGTCGTGGAGGTCGAAGGGTCCGGAGCGCTCGTCCCATCATGTTCTCGCCAGGTCTCCGAGGGGATGGTCGTCCGGACCGATTCGGAGCGCGTTCGACACAGCCGGCGGATGATCATCGAGTTTCTCGCTGCCACGACGGACATCTCGATGCTCGATGTGGAGGGGTACGGAGCGGATCCAGACCGGCTTCCCGTCGAGCGACAAACGGTAGGAGCAGTCCTCGACAACGACCTCTACGTGCGGGATCTCGACAGGTGTGTCCTCTGCTATCGGTGCGTGGATGTCTGTGGGGAACAGGCCCAGAACACGTTCGCGATCTCTGTCGTAGGGAGGGGATCGGGCGCGGCAATCGCTACCGAGTTCGACGTCGCCTTGCCCGACTCGGCATGTGTGTTCTGCGGCAACTGCGTTGCGGTCTGCCCGACGGGTGCGTTGATTCCGCTCACTGAATTCCGAATGCGCGCCGACGGCACCTGGGACGAAGGGCGGCAGCACGTGACGAGAACCGTGTGCGCCTTCTGCGGCGTCGGATGCAATCTCGATCTGCACGTCCAGGATGGCGCGATCGTGAAGGTGATGTCCCCTCTGGATCACGACATCACCAGTGGGAACCTGTGTATCAAGGGAAGGTTCGGGTTCCAGCACGTGGAGACATAGGGCGAGCCGTATCCCACCGAACGCGTTGCTTCAAGATCACGATACGAGGTACAAGGTACGAGGTACGGAGAGCAGGCGAACCTGGTTCATCCACCGCGCGTGTCCACTAGCCTGCACCTCGTGAGATCGACCGAACGAGACGTCGTCCGGTTCGAAGGCAGCACGCCCTCCGTGGTGCGGGACAGGGTCGTGGTCGAAGAGCCACTCGAGCTGCGCATCGGTGATACGCCGATCGCGGTTGTGATGCGCACGCCAGGAGACGACATCGATCTCGCACTGGGGTTTTCGCTGTCCGAAGGGATTCTGATCGATCCCGGCGAGCTCGAAGCCGTTGTGGAGGTGGGGGAGAACCGACTCCGGATCGACACAACCCAGCGCGTCGACGTCGAACGGTTCCGCCGCAACCTGTACACGTCATCGTCGTGTGGAGTGTGCGGCAAGGGCTCGATCGATGCGGTCCGGATCACCGTACCCAGCTTCTCGGATCGGCCCGTGATCGAGCGTTCTGTGCTCGTGGAGCTGCCTCGGCGAATGCGGGCCAGGCAGGCGACCTTCATGAAGACGGGAGGGCTGCACGCCGCTGCACTGTTCACAATGGACGGTGGATTCCGGGCGGCCAGAGAAGACATCGGTCGCCACAACGCCGTTGACAAGGTGATTGGAGCTGCGGCCAGAGATGCGTGGCCGTTGACATCGCTGGTGCTGATGGTGTCGGGCAGGATCTCGTTCGAGGTCGTCCAGAAGGCAGCCATGGCGGGTATCCCGTGCGTCGCAGGGGTGTCGGCGGCGTCATCTCTCGCAATCGAACTCGGATCCGAGGTGGGGATGACCATCGTCGGGTTCCTCAGGGACCAGACATTCAACCTCTACGCCGGGAGGGTCGGATGAAAGGAGCGTCAAGATGGCCATCTCGGTCTTGTTCTTCGACGTAGGGGGCGTACTGCTCTCCAACGGATGGGATCGTGTCTCCCGACGTCATTGCATCGAGACGTTCGGACTCGATTGGGAGGAGTTCCAGGATCGTCACGAGTTCGTGTCCGAATCGTTCGAGACGGGCGCCATGACGTTGGACGACTACCTGGATCGAACCGTGTTCTATCGGGCCCGAAGCTTCTCGCGCCAGGCGTTCATGGACGGCATGTACAGCGAGTCGCAACCGATTCCCGGCACGCTCGAATTCGTGTCGGCTCTCAAAGGCAGATACCTGCTCTCGACGCTCAACAACGAATCCAGAGAACTGAACGAGTTCCGCATTGGCCGGTTCGGTCTGCGGGAGATCTTCGATCTGTTCGTGACGTCGGCGTACGTAGGAGTCAAGAAACCCCACCGTGAGATCTTCCAGCTCGCCTTGGACATCACCCACAGAACGCCCGACGAGGCCGTGTTTGTCGACGACCGACCGTTGAACCTGGACGGGGCCAAGGAGCTCGGCATTCACACCATCGAGTTCGAAGACGTCGGGCGGCTCGCGTCGGCACTGGCAGTCCTCGGCGTCGAGTAGGGCCGGCACGCCGCGGGCACGTGCCGGCCGCGATCCCGTCTATGACAACTCTGCTCTGATCGGGGCCACCAGATCCACGTAGTCGGCCGTCGACATCTTGATCGTCTCCTCGTGGTTGCCCGCGTTGAACACCATGTCGAGAGATGTGAACGCGGTGTCGAGGTAGACGGGCATGTCGTACAGGGTGCCGAACGGTGGTTCCGCCCCGCGCTCACAGTCGGGGCAAAGCGGGGAGAACTCGGCTTCGGCGGCCAGACGCACGTCGGACCCCACGGCAGCTGATGCCTTGGAAACGTCGACGTGGCGGTTGGCGGAAACGACGGCCATCACCGGCGAAACACCGGCCATGAGGATGACCGCCTTGGCGAACGCATCCCCGGGGATGTGCTCGACAGATGCGATCTCCTGAGCTGTGTAGGCGGGACGATGACGCACCACTTCGAATGCGACGCCTTTGTCTTCGAGAAATGATCGAACTCGCGCGGCGACCTTCGTCATGGACATCACCTCCTTCCATCCCCGTCATATCGCGTCTGCCTGGTCGGTGCCTAGAGGCAGAGGTCCCGAAATTGCCTTGACGGCTCCTCGGGTGCGGCGATAGGGTGTCGCTACGTCACCTTTGGAGGTGCCATGCGGATGCGAATTCCTGGAACAGGATCTACAAGTTCGTCGCGTCCGCGGCCGTTCGTTCTCTGACACCACTGTCCTTCCGAGCCGCCGGACGTTTTCCGGAAGGCGAAGGAAGTACCAGTGAACGACATCTACAAGCGAGGGGCGTGTGTTGCGTCCGGCCGACACGAGCTGTTCTTTTCAGAGGAACCAGCCGATCTCGCCGTCGCGCAGTCGCTGTGTGCCCGGTGTTCCGTCCGGATTCTCTGCCTTCAGGCTGCCCTCGAAGAAGGGGTCGAGTGGGGCGTTTGGGGCGGAGTGATCTTCTGGGAAGGCCAGCCGTACTACCGGCGTCGTGGTCGTGGCCGGCCCCGGCGTGAAGAGCGGGATCTGCCGTTGGAGGCGGACGTCCGTGAGCTGTGGGCACTCGTCCAGTGAGGATCAGGGAGCGTACATTCTCCTGATCGCCGTTGGGTTCGTGGGGTGGCGGAGCTTGGCGAGTGCCCTCGACTCGATCTGACGGATCCGTTCTCTTGTCAGATCGAAGAGACGACCTACCTCATCGAGAGTTCGTGGAACCCCATCATCGAGGCCGTAGCGCATCGCGAGCACGGTTCGTTCACGGTCGTCGAGCTTGCTCATCACCTCGACGAGGTCCCGCTTGCTCATTTCGAGAGCGACCAGGTCGAACGGTTCGGGAGCATCGGCGTCCTCGATGAAGTCGCCGAGCGTCGCCTCTTCGTCCCCGACCGGCTCGAAGATCGACACCGGCTCGGGAGCCACTCTCATCGCCTCGATGACCTTGTGGACTTCGAGACCTGCATGATCGGCGATCTCATCGGCAGTAGGAACCTGTCCGGATCGCTTCCGCAGGTGGTTCTCTGCCTGTCGAACCTGCGAGATGGTGTCCATCATGTGCACAGGCACACGGATCGTGCGGCCCTTGTCCGCGATCGCCCGCGTGATCGACTGCCTGATCCACCAGGTTGCATAGGTGGAGAACTTGAACCCCTTTCGATACTCGAACTTCTCGATCGCCTTGATCAGGCCCAGGTTGCCTTCCTGAATCAGGTCGAGGAGACCGAGACCGGAGTTCGAGTAACGCTTGGCGATCGACACGACCAGTCTGAGGTTCGCGCTGATGAACTCCTGGCGAGCCTCTTCGCCCTGTCGTACGAATCGCTCGGCCTTGATGCGATCGTCGACCTCGTCCGCATCCAGCGCTTCGCGCGCCTTCTTCCCGAGTTCGATTGCCTTGGCGAGCTGCACCTCTTCTTGCGCGGTCAGGAGTGGGTAGGCACCTATCTCGTCGAGATAGCGGCGCAGGGTTCCACCATCGCTCTCACGGTACGCCGACCGCATCGTCACTCACACCCCTCCCTTGGTGTCCGGCATGTTAGTAAGAGATTCTTGCGAGTGGTGATACGTCTGACTTCGGGTGGGCGCTGACGGGTTCGAACCGCCGACCCCCTCGGTGTAAGCGAGGTGCTCTGCCAGACTGAGCTAAGCGCCCTTGGGCAGACGGAGGTTAGTGGACGCCGGGCGCGAGGTAGAAGGCGGCGTGTACCATCTGGTCCGCGATGAACGAGTTCATGAGCCTCGCCGACCTACTGGACCTCCAGCACGTCGACTCTGAGATCGACCGATTGCTCGAATCGAGATCGTCACTGCCAGAGCTCGAGCAGTACCGAAGAGCCCATGTGCGGTCAGAGTCAGTTCGCCTAGAGCTCACCGACAAGCAACGCGTATTGCGCGAAGTCGCCCTCGCATTCGACCGATCGAATGGAGAGCTCGAGATCGCAGAGACGAAGGTGGTGCAACAGGAGCGGCGCCTCTATGCCGGTGGGATGAGTGCCAAAGAGACGGAGAACCTCCGCCTCGACGTTGAGAGCCTACGCCGGAGGGTCAAGGAGACAGAGGACGAGGTTCTCGAGTTCCTTCAGCAGCGCGAATCCCTGGAGAACGAGATTGCCGCCGTGGAAGGTCGCTTGGCGGAGGTCGAAGTCGAGGAGCGCCGGCTCAACGAGGTGATCAGGGAAGCGTGGCGGGGAATCGACGCCGAGTTGGCGCGGCGAGAAGAACGCAAGGCTGCCGCCGTCTCACTCATCCAGCCGGACCTCCTGGAGCTATATGAGGAGCTGAGGGAGCGCAAGGACGGAGTAGCCGTCGGCCGGCTCGACGAAACGGGGATGTGCGGAGGATGTCATCTGAAGCTTTCCGCTGCGGAGCGCAGGCAAGCGCTCGAGGAAGATCCTCCGCGCTGCATCCGTTGCCGCAGGATCCTCGTTCCTTAGGTCTGTCTTCTCAGTTGCAGGACGGCCGCCGCCACCAGTAACACCGCGAATGATCGTCGCAGTACCGGCGCCGACAGAGAGAACGCCAAATGCGCGCCGACGAGCACGCCGAGGATGCCTGCACCACCAAGCAGGAGTCCCAACCCCCGATCAACCCGTCCGGCCCTCAGGTGCACAAGTGCGGCAGTGACCTGGGTCGGAACGATTGCGACGAGTGACGTGCCCTGGGCGAGGTGCTGCCCGAATCCAAGAAGGAGCGACAGCCCAGGCACGTACACGAGGCCCCCGCCGAGACCCAACATCGACATGAGTGTGCCGGTTGCCACGCCGGTCAGCACCACTGCGACCGCCAGCTCGAAGTTGAGTTCCGTGGGGTGGGTGTCGATCACGGTGCCGAATGTGAGCTTGACTGCCGCTCCGATGGCCACGAGGGCGAAGAGCACCTTGAGCGACCGTGAGGAAACGCGGCCCATCGACGTAGCGCCTATCAGGGCCCCTGCGATCGCCCCCGCAGCGAGAAGGAGTCCGACAGGAACGTCGGCGGCGCCTCCCCCAATGAATCTGATAGCGCCAACTGTCGATGTCATCACCACGGCAAACGCGGAGGTGGCATGGGCGCGGTGCTGTTCCATGTGCAGAAGGATCACCATGCCGGGGACGAACACCAACCCGCCTCCGATCCCGAACAAACCCGAAGCGATTCCTCCGACGACTCCGATGAGCGTGGCCGCGAGGGGGCGAGGCATCGGTCGAGTGTACGCTACGCCGATGCTTCGTACCCTCGCAGCCTCCCTTGTTCTTCTGGTCGTCGTCCTTCTCGCCGGGTGTCAACCGAGCGCCCAGCCGACTTCGACCACGCAAGCGTCCTCTGGGGGAGCCGCGTCGCCGGCATCCGCTCTCCGCACCCTGCTGACATCGGTACAGAATGGGGACGCTGAGAGTGCCTCGACGGTGACCATCGACGGTCAGGTGGCGCTCCTCATCGCACTCGACGGAGCGACCGCCTCCGAGGCGCGCCGTCTCATCGAAGAAGGGGTTCCCGAGCAGTCCCGCTCGCTCTTCTGGACTTCGTTCAGGGACACATATGTCAGCAACTTCGACGAGGATGTGTCCGAAATGCTGGTCGCGGAGGCTGACAGAGTCACGGTCGATCTGGTGCCCTTCGCCCTCGTGGACGTGGCGCTTCGCAAGACCAGCGGTCAGGCTCGGTGGATCACGCGCACGGATGAGAACGGTCGGTGGCGTGTTGACCTGTTCGCGACCTTTGCATCGACGTTCGCGCAGCCACTCCGACTCTGGCTCGTCACCCTTCCCGACGATGCCGACAGCGCCGTCGTTCGGCATGCCATCGCCGCCCAGCGGCCGAGCTTGCTCGCAGCACTCCAGCAAGAACCGTTGGGTCCGATCACGCCTGGCGTCGCAGACCAGATCAGGGGGTTGCTGACCGACGTCGGGGCTACCGGTTGAGCGCTACGACAAGAACTCGGTGATCCTGTCCTGGGCAGCTTCCATGATCTGAGCGTTAAGGGAGCCGAGAGCTCGGGCAATCGCCAGCTCCTCTCCCACGACCGGCATCGTCGGATCTTCCGGACTCCGGCGTGCCTTTCCGTAGGACTCGAATCGATCGCCTTGGAGGTCGAGACGCGCGTGAACAGTCGTCTCTTGATCGTCCTCTTCGATGTGAAGGCTCACTTGCACGGTTCGCCGCATGGGAAGACCTCCACGCGAAGCATCACGGTACAGTGCGCTACCGGGTAGGGGGCGTAAGACCCTACGCCTGGGGCCGACTGGACGTTTGGAGCACCGGAAGCACGTCGCGACCAAGCATGCGAATGAGAGCGGGCTGGTCATTTGACATGACTTGCACGCTGACAACGTCTGCTGCAAGCTCGGTGATGAGTGGCAGGTACGCGCTGATGATGTCCTCGGTGTTCGACGCGATCGTATAGCTCGCGAGCACCTCGCTCCGGTCGAGGTCGTCCGCTCGGGCCCGGAGAATTTCCGGGTCGGTGGCTTCGAGACGGCCCGGAGCTCGCAGTCCACGCCAAGGGGCGAGAGCGCGCCACGCCTCCTCCTCGTCTGCAGCGAAGATCACCCACCGAGTGGCGACAACGGTTGGTGCAGGTAGTCCCAACTGTGCAGCGGCCTCACGGGCGGGGGCGAGCACTCGATCGATAGTGGTGGCCGGGTCCTTGACGGAGGTGATGAGACCTTGCGCACGCCGGGCAGCAAGCCTCGCCGACTTGGGTCCGCCTGCTGCGAGCCAGATGGGAACGTCCCCGAAGGGGGGGCTGTAGAGCTTGGCGGTGCTGGTGGTGTAGTACTCGCCGTCGAAGGTGAGCTTCTCACCGTCGAGAAGCTTCCTCATGATCTGAAGCGCCTCTTCCATGCGCGCCGCCCGCTCGGCGTAGGCAGGAAACGAATAGCCAAGAGGCCCCTCGTTGATGTTCTCCCCGGTGCCGACACCGAGGGCGAACCGTCCACCCGACAGCCGGTCGAGTGTCGCTGCGGCCTGGGCGACGACCGCCGGGTGGTACCGCCACAACGGGGTGGTCACGGCCGTTGCGAGGCCGAGATGGTCGGTCGCCTGGGCCATGGCGCCGATGGTCGCGAAGGCGAATCCCGACGCGGACACGTCGTCTACCCAAGGGTGGAAGTGTTCGGACACCAGAGCGAGATCGAATCCGGCTGCCTCGACGAGCCTGGCGTGGTCGACCAGCACTTCGGGCTGCCACTGTTCGTGCCCACAGAAGTACGCGAAGCGAGTCATGCGCAAGAGGCTAGTGATGCTTGTTCCACAAGCATCACTAGCCGTACTTCGTACCTTGTACCTCGTATCGGTCAGGAGGCGACAAGACACGCGCAGGGTGGGCGCGGTACGGCCGCCCGCGGTCTCCAATCACCTCCGGGCGCGTATGAATACCAGGTACTGCAGGCGAGGCCTGCCCGCGCCTATTGTCGTGTCGTGGCGTTCCAGTCGTTTTTCCGGCCCGAAGGGATCGTGCTCATAGGCGCGACAAGTGATCCCTCGAAGCTTGGGCACGGAGTAGCCGAGAACCTCATGACGTTTCCTGGCGTGGTCCACTTCGTTGGACGGGAATCTGGAGTGATGTTCGGGAGGTCCATCTACGCCAGTCTCGAACAGGTTCCTGATCCAGTCGATCTTGCGGTCGTGTTGGTACCGGCGCATGCGGTGCCCGATGTGCTTCGTGCCTGCGGGAGGCGAGGTGTCCGGTCGGTTGTAATTGCCTCCGGAGGGTTCCGTGAGACGGGCCACGAAGGTGCCGCGCTGGAGAGGACCTGTGTGGAGATCGCCAACCGGCATGGGATCAGGTTTCTCGGCCCCAACTGCATCGGCGTCATCGACACCCATGTGCCACTCGATACGACGTTTCTCGGTCCTTCACGCGCTCCGGAAGGGTCGGTTGGGTTTCTCAGCCACAGCGGGGCACTGTGTGCCGCTGTGATCGACTGGTCGCGAGGAGAGGGGTTCGGGTTCTCTCGCCTGGTCAGTCTCGGCAACCAGGCCGACCTCACCGAGACGGACCTTCTTCCGGCTGTCGCGGAGGATGCCGCGACGGAGGTCATTGCGATGTACATGGAGGGGATCGGAGATGGTCGCGGTTTCGTCGACGCCGCGTTGGGCACAGAGACGCCGATTGTCGTGCACAAAGCTGGTCGATTCGCGGCTGGACAGCGGGCTGCCACCAGCCACACGGGTGCGCTGGCCGGCGACGAGGCAGCATTCGACGCGGCGTTTCGCAGGGCGGGAGTACTGAGGGCTTCTTCGACGAAGGAGATGTTCGATTGGGCACGCTCACTGGCATGGCTGCC
>Ga0307417_10001128_pt1 | contig 11036 bp, 11 predicted proteins | sample SalMarWE160210MG_2_FD_202514 | JGI IMG/M metagenome (GOLD analysis project Ga0307417, IMG submission 202514) | Salt marsh sediment microbial communities from the Plum Island Ecosystem LTER, Massachusetts, United States - WE1602-10 | ecosystem: Environmental > Aquatic > Marine > Intertidal zone...
GGCGATACCGATGCGGACCGGGCCGCCGCCGCCCTCTGCCGCCGGTGCGACGGGTGCATGCGCGAGCGGTACCGCCGTGCCGGCCACGGCGAGCAGGCTGTCCAGGTCCACCTGTTCGGCGATGCGCCGGCTGATCGCCTCGATCCTGCGCCGCGCCGCCTCATCTTCGTTGCTCGGCACCAGCCCGAGGTGGCGCTCGACGATCTCCAGCGCCAGGTCGCGGTGCACACCGCCGAGGACCGGCAGGGCGGTGTAGTGTTCGATGACGGCACGCAGCTTGGCTTCGTGACGGCTGCCGCCCAGCTGGTTGAGGATCACGCCGGCGATATTGACCTCCGGGTCGAACGCCTGGTAGCCCAGGATCAACGGGGCGATGCCGCGGGTCATGCCGCGGGCGTCGAGCACCAGCATGACCGGCGTCTGCGTCAGCGTGGCCAGCGCGGCGTTGCTGTTGCTGCCGTCGAGATCGAGGCCGTCGTACAGCCCCTTGTTGCCCTCGATCAGCGCGACGCTGCCGGCTTCTGCCGTGTAGTGGCCGACGGTGGTGAGGATTTCCGCGTGAGTCATGCAGTGGAAATCGAGGTTGTGGCAGGGGCGTCCGGACGCCAGGCCGAGCCACATCGGGTCGATGTAATCCGGACCCTTCTTGAAGGGCTGCACGACCAGGCCGCGCGCGGCGAGCGCTGCGCACAGGCCGATGGTCACGGTGGTCTTGCCGGACGATTTGTGGGCTGCCGAAATCAGCAGGCGAGACATGTCAGGCGTGGCCGGTTGTGCTCCGCAATGCCGGTCGACCAGGCGGTTCAGGCAGCATCCGCGGCAGGGTGATGGGGATCCACCTGGTCGTCGGCAAGGCTGACCGGCAGGAAGCGCAGCACCCGGGTGCCGATCACGGTGGCGGCGAGTGCCAGCGCGACGCCGCCGATTCCCAGCATGATTTCGGGCAGGCTGGGGGTGTAGCTGGCCACGACGCCGTCATAGAACGAACTGCTCACGTCCTTGCCCGGGAACAGTTCCATCGGATAGGCCTGGCCGCCGATGATGATGACGTACATCTGTGCGAGCCCGCCGATGATGATCAGCAGGCAGGCGATGCCGATCCACAGGCGTGACTTGCCGGCCGGGCCGTAGAGCAGGGCCAGCGGCAGCAGGCTGCCCAGGCCGATCTGCACGAACCAGAACACGTTGGTGTAGACCCCGCCATCCACGAGCAGGAAGCGTTCCACGCCATGGTTCTCGGTGCCGTAGAGATTGGTCAGGTGATAGGCAATGACGAAATACAGCACGGCGGCGACGAACACGCCCAGCAGGTTTTTAAGCCGGAACAGGATGACATCACCCAGCGGGCGTTGCGACCAGTTGTACAGGCCCATCAGCACGAGGATGAAGATAGCCAGCCCGAACGAGAACGACATGATGATGAACATCGGCGCCATGATGGCCGCATCGTAGGCCTGGCGGGCGACGATGAACCCGAAGATGGAGCCGGTACCGGTGGTCAGCACCAGACGCCAGATGAACGCGGCCATGCCGGCGGCCTTGGTGTAATCGTTCATCCTGCGTTCCATCATCATCCACAGGTAGATGGCGACGACCGCCATGAAGCCGGTGTAGAGCATGATGTTCCAGGCGAAGATGGATTTGAAGTTGTAGTAGGTCATCGCGACGATCAGGCGGTCAGGATGACCCAGGTCGAGCACCAGCACGGCGAGGCCGCCAACCAGCAGGGCGATCGCCAGCAGGCCGGACAGGCGCGCGAGCGGCTTGTACGGTATCTTGCCGAACACCGAACTGATGGACGCCACGTTGAGGGCGCCGGAGGCCGCGACGATCAGGAACACGGCAAACACGTGCGGCGTGCCCCAGACGATCTGGTTGCTCATGCCGGTCACCCAGTGGCCGTTGTGCTCCATGTAGAAGGCCGCACCCAGCGCGGCAAGCACGAATACGCCGATGAACCCGACCAGTGCATAGAACGGCAGGCCACCCTCGATTTCCCTGTAGTCCGGTTGTTTCATCAGATCCCCCGGTAGCGTACGCCGGTATTGAGCTGCAGGTCGCCGCGTATCTGGCGCGTAGTGTACTTCTGCAGTGCCTTGGAGATTTCACTGGTCGGGTCGTTCAGGTCACCGAACAGCATCGCATCGTGGTGTTCCGCGCTGCAGGTCTCGACGCAGGCCGGGGTACGGTCGCTGTCGACACGGTGGACACAGAACGTGCAGGACTCGACCGTGCCCTTGCCGCGCGGGGCGTAGGGCATCTGGTCGTGCAGATCCTCGTGGATGAAGGAGCGGGCCTTGTACGGGCAGGCCATCATGCAGTAGCGGCAGCCGATGCAGATGTGCTTGTCGACCAGCACGATGCCGTCGGCGCGCTTGAACGAGGCGCCGGTCGGGCAGACGTCCACGCAGGGCGGGTGCTCGCAGTGCTGGCACAGCAGGGGCAGCGTCTGGGTATGGCCGGTCTGCCTGTCCCTGAGACTGACCTTGCGGATCCACTGGGCGTCGGTTTCCGGACGGTTGAAACCGGTCAGGCCGTTTTCGTCATTGCAGGCCTGCACGCAGTCATCGCAGCCTTCCGCGCACTTGTTCGAGTCGATCAGCATGCCCCAGCGCACCTTGTCGGTGACACCCTGGTCCGCCGGCTTTGCATGGCCGATCCGGTGCAGGAAGACGCCCGGTACAACGGCCATGCCGGCCGCGGCACCGGCCGCGCCGCCGAGGAAGCGGCGACGATAGATATCGATGCCCGATTCTTCACTCATGAGCATTGCCCTCGACGGCCAGTATCGGCCGGTTTTCCGGCTGCGCCTGCCCGGGCGATGCGCCGTTCATGGCGTGGCGGGCGCCGCCCGGTGACAGCGACAGTCCATGGCCGGTCTTGACCGGACGGTCGGCGTGACACTGGAAACAGTCGATGTCTACCGCCGCGTAGCTGTGGCAGCTGTTGCAGAAATGCTGTGTGCTGCTGACACGCGGTGCATCCGGTGCGTCGCTGACATGGCAGTTGATGCATTCCTTCAGGCTGTACTTGCTGGTGCGGATGCCGCTGTGCATGGTCTCATCGCGCTTGTGGAGGATGTACTTCATGTGATTCTTGCGCATGTCCTCGGTCGGTTCCACGCAGCCCTGGGTCGCACTGAAACGTGCCTGGGCCGCGGGAATTACGGGGAGCAGGGGATCATCACCTGCCCGGCCCTGCAGGGCGAAGCCGGCGGTGAATACCAGTAGCATGACGATGAGGCTGTTTTTTAGCATGGCCAGTTTCGTGTCCGGATCAGTGATCACCCATGGCCATATCGATATAGCCGGTGGGGCAGACGTCAGAGCAGATATGGCAGCCGATGCACTTGTCGTAGTCGGTGTCCACGTAACGGCCCGTGGTTGCCTGGTCCTTCTTGACACGGAAGATGGCGTCCTGCGGACAGTAGATCACGCAGTTGTCGCACTCGAAGCACATGCCGCAGCTCATGCAGCGTTCGGCCTCGTCGACGGCCTGGTCATGGGTCAGGCCGATGCCGCGTTCCTCGAAATGTCCCAGCACTTCCTCGGCCGACGGACCCTTGGTCAGGCGCTTGTTGCGCGGTGTGTACGGGAAGTGGGCCAGGAACAGACGGTCGGAGGAAATGATTTCCGAGCTGGAGCGGTCTTCGTAGTTGTGGACGGCGTACTTCGCGTGATCGGTTCCGCGCAGGTCGTCCTCTGTACCCACCTTGAACGGATCCGGCGCGTGGTTGGTCTCCTGCAGCTTCTTTAGCAGTTCGAAGTGGTGTACATCGACCTTCGGGCGCTTCTTCTGGTCCTCGTGCTTGAGGTAGTGATCGATGCTCTCGGAGGCGATGGAGGCCTGGCCGATGGCCGTGGTCAGCAGGTGCGGACGGATGATGTCACCGGCGACGAAATGACCCTTGCGGCCCGGAACCTGGTAGAACGCGTCGGCGTCGATCAGACCGCGGCCGTTGTTCAGGGTCTCTAGCCCCTCCGTCAGGTCGCCGCCCTGGCCGATGGCGGCCACGATCAGGTCGCACTCGATATCATATTCGGTGCCCTCGACCGGGTTCGGGCGGCCGTCCTTCATTTCACACTTGGCCATCCTCAGTGCGACCGCGCGCCCCTCGTCATCGAGGATGACCTCGGTCGGCATGACGCCGTTGTCGATGCGGACACCCTCGTACAGGGCATCGTGTACCTCGTGCTCGGCGGCGGTCATTTCCTCGCGTTCGAACAGCGAGGTCAGGGTGACATCGGCGCCCTCGCGTGCCGCGGCGAAGGCGGCGTCGTGGGCGACATAGCCGCCGATGACCTGTTCCGGGCGGGCTTCCTTGTTGATCTTGCTGATCTTGCCGAGCCGGCGCGCGACGGATACCACGTCGATGGAGGTATCACCGCCACCCACGCACACGACCTTGTCGGCGGTCACCTTCAGGGTGCCCATATTGAAGGCCTCGAGGAACTTCACGCCGGCTACGCAGTTGGGCGCGTCCCCGCCCGGGACCGGCAGGGCGCGGCCGGTCTGGCAACCGAGGGCCCACAGAATGGCGTCGAACTCCTTCTCGAGATCCTCGATGCTGACGTCGCGGCCGACGCGGGTATTCATGCGCAGCTCGATGTCGCCCATGTCCACGATACGCTGGCACTCGTGGTTGAGTATGTCGCGCGGGGTACGGTAGCCCGGGATGCCGTAGCGCATCATGCCGCCCAGTTCTTCGTGTTCGTCGAAGATGGCGCTGGCATGGCCGAGACGGCGCAGCTGATAGGCCGCAGCCATGCCGGCGGGTCCGCCGCCGATGATGGCGATCTTCTTGCCGCTCAGCTGTGCGGGTGCCTCGAAGGCGTACTTGTTCTGGTAGGCGGCGTCGCCGATGAACTGTTCGACGGCGTTGATGCCGACGAAATCCTCGACGTTGTTGCGGTTGCAGCCGTCTTCGCACGGGGCCGGGCAGACACGCCCCATCATGGCCGGGAACGGGTTGGCATTGGTGGAACGGCGGAACGCGTACTCTTCCATGCTCTGGTCGCCGGTCGGCTTCTCGATGCCGCGCACGATCTGCAGCCAGCCGCGGATGTCCTCGCCGGACGGGCAGCTCCCCTGGCAGGGCGGGGTGCGGTGCACGTAGGTCGGGCACTTGTAGGACTTGTCTTCATTGAAGATGTCGTCACCGATGCGCGCATACGTGTGATCGCCGTCCTTGAACCGACGGAAGGACAATTTCCGGTTTCCCATGTCTTCTTTAGAAGTCGCCATGCCTGTTCTCCTGTAATCTGGTCAGGTTGCACCTGAACAAAACTTGAAAATCATTGTTTTTTCCCGAGCACGATCGCGTTGCTGACCAGCTGGTGCACGCTGACGATGCTGTCCATCTTGAAGCCGTAGTAGGGCAGGACCTTGGTGAACTGGCTCTTGCAGATGGCGCAGATCGCGGCCATGTGGGTCACGCCGTACGTCTCGACCACGTATTTCAGGGCCTCCATGCGCGGCAGGGCGCCCTTGACACGGATTTCCATCAGGTCGTCGGTCAGCAGGCCGCCGCCACCACCGCAGCAGTAGGTCGCGTCGTGGATGGTGTCCTGGGGCATATCGTAAAAGTGGTTGCAGCTGGCCTTGATCACCTCGCGCGGCAGGATGAACTGTCCGCCGGGCATCGGGCCCATGCGCGAGGCACGCGCGACGTTGCAGGAATCGTGATAGGTCAGCACCATGTCGTCGTTGGCGGACTTGTCCAGCGTGATGGCCTTGCGCTGGATCAGGTCGTAGGTGAATTCCATGATGTGCTGCGGCACCGGGTACTTCGGGTCGAGGAAGTCAAACGGCCCGGCCAGGGTATTCAGGAAACTGTAGGCAACGCGCCAGGCATGGCCGCATTCGCCGAAGATGATGCGCTTGACGCCGAGATCGAGCGCGGCCTCGCGGATGCGCAGCGATACCTTGCGCATGTTCTCGTAGCTGCCGATGAACATGCCGAAGTTGGCGGCCTCGCTGGCGTATGAACTCAGCGTCCAGCTGATGCCGGCCTCGTGAAATACCTTGGCGTAGCCCATCAGGCCGTCGACGTGCGGCTCGGCGAAGAAGTCGGCCGACGGGGTCACCACCAGCACCTCGGCGCCTTTCTCGTCCAGCGGCAGGCGCACCTTCACGCCGGTATCGTCCTCGATGTCCTCTTCCAGTCCCTCCAGGGTATCGGCCAGGGCCGCTTCCGGCAGGCCGAGGTTGTTGCCGATCTTGTAGACCTTGCCGATGATCTCGTTACAGTACTTCTGGCCCACGCCGACGCAGTCCATCACCTCGCGCGCGGCCATGGAGATTTCCGCGGTATCGATACCGTACGGGCAGAACACGGAACAGCGCCGACACTGCGAGCACTGGTGGAAATAGCTGTACCAGTCGTCCAGCACTTCCTTGGTCAGATCGGTCGCGCCGACCAGTTTCGGAAAATACTTGCCGGCAAACGTGTAATAGCGGCGATAGACCTTGCGGTACAGGTCCTGGCGTGCAACCGGCATGTTTTTGGGATCGCTGGTGCCAAGATAGTAGTGGCACTTGTCGGTGCAGGCGCCGCACTTCACGCAGGCATCCAGGAACACGGCGAGCGAGCGGTACTTGCCGGTCAGTTCCCCCATCTTGTCGATGGCGACCTGCTGCCAGTTGTCGATCAGCTCACCCGGGAAGCCCAGCTGCTTCTGGAACTCGTCCTTGGCGACAAACGGCTTGCTGTGCGCCATCACCCCTTCGTGAATGGTCGGGATGACGGGATATTCCTTCAGCTCCGGTATGTCGAAATCAGCCACGCTCTGCTCCTGGTACGTTCGTTACGCCGGTCATTTCTCGAGTTCCGCCGCCCACGGAGCCAGGTGACGCTGTTCGCGCGGGTTGTCCACCTGGTTGCGCGTCGGGCTGAAGAACACCCCCGGTGCGTGCAGCAGCTTGCTGACCGGGAAGATGATCATCAGGGTGGCGACCAGGCCGAGATGAACCATCAACAGGGGATCCTCGGGGAGGGGATGCCAGTTGAAGTACATCAGGCCCAGGAAAAAGGCCTTGAGCGACACGATATCGGTGTGCGTGAGGTAGTCCATGCTCAGGCCGGTGAGTGCGATCGCCATCAGCAGGGCCAGCATCAGGTGATCGGACAGGGCGGAGATATAGCGCACCCGGTCGACCAGCACGCGGCGCGCCCACAGGCCGGCCAGCCCGGCGACCATGGCAAATGCGGCGTACTTGCCGAACGGCTGGATCAACTCGACCCACGTCCACACCGGATAGGTGAAATAGCGCAGGTGGCGCGCCAGCACCAGGAACAGGCCGAAGTGGAACAGGTAGCCGAACAGCCAGATCCACTTGTTGGAGCGGAACAGGCTCTCGAAGAACGCGACTTCCCGAAACATGCGCAGCACGACGCCCTGGCGCGTAACCGGTGCCGGGGTGGTCGGAATCTTCAATGGTGCCGGTGTTGTCGCATACTTTCTGATCTTGTAGGCCAGGCCGCCGATCAGCAGGGCGGTGGCTGCATAGAACAGAAGTGCGTACACAATGGTCCAGAACGGCATGCTGTCCGGGCTCCTGTAAGGTTGATTCGAACCGGAAGCGCTGCAGGGGTCGCCCCCTGCAGACTTCGGTGTTGCGCGTCAGACGCAGCCGGTCGGCTTCGGCAGGCCGGCGTACTTGCAGGCCTGCTTTGCAGGACCGTACGGGAACAACTCATAGAGGTACTTGCTGTTGCCCTTGTCCTTGCCCAGCTTCTTGCCAATGGCCTTGGTCAGTACGCGGACGGCCGGGGCGATCTGGTATTCCTCGTAGTACTCGCGCAGGAAATTGATCACTTCCCAGTGGTTCTCGGTCAGCTCGCAGTCGTCAAGCTTGGCCATGATCACCGCCACGTCCTTGTCCCATGAATTCAGGTCAGCCAGGTAACCTTCCTCGTCTGTTTCGTAAGTCTTGCCATTTGCCTCAATAGTACCCATGTGTGGACTCCTCGTTGGATGACGCTAATCAAAAAGAAACAAAAAATCAGAGCCAGGACTGAACCTTGTCGTTGGCTACAACCAGGTCGACAAAGCCGCCGTAATCGATGACGTCGATTCCCTCAAGCAGCTTGTCTTCCGTGATTCCACGAGCGGCCAGGTCAGGTCCCAGCACGGCGACCTTCAGGCCTGTCAGCAGGCTCGCGGCCTTGCTGTTTTTCATTGCACCGTAAACACCATCCTCGATGAGCAGCAGCTGGTCGCCGTCCTTCATGATGGTCGATGCCGTATTCAGGTTACAGGCATCGTAGGGTGACTTGTTTACCAGGTGTAACATTGCCATTGTTCCGGGCTCTCCTAGAAGTTGAACAGCACGTCCTGCTCGGCAAGCACGTCTGCCATTTCCGCGCGCGTGACCAGGCGGATGGAATCCTTCTCTGCATAATCCTCGTCCTCGTCTTCCCAGACCAGGTGCTGCAGGTCATCCAGCGTCAGCCCGCGTTCCTCGAGGGAATCCCGGTCGACATAGATCTTGTTGACCTCGTAATCGCCCAGTGCGGCATAGGTGGGCGAGAAGTTCTTCATGCCGATGCCGGCGGTGTTCTGCCCCTTGGTCAGCTGGAACACGCCGTCGTCCAGGAAGGCCAGGCTGACATCCTGTTCGAAGGCGGCGCCGATCAGCACGACCTCCAGGGACTCCCACGCGTAGATCGTCCCGTAGGGCGCCTTGCGGTTGACGTACATGAATTTCTTTGTTTCGGACATTTCGCTCTCCCGCTCAGTCGCCAAACACGATCAGTCGATCGCTCTGGACGCCGCCTTCGATCAGCTGTCCCAGCCCGGAGATACGGAAGCCGGGTGCGATGTTGGTCGCGTCCTTGCCGTTGCGCTGTGCCTCGCCGTCGTCGACGAGCCCGCGCCGCTGGGCGGCCGCCACGCACAGCACCATGTCGATGTTGTGCGCCTGTGCCAGTTCGGTCCAGCGGTTGACGATATTGCGGTCGTCCTGTGGCGGCGTGGTCAGGCGTGTGCCGTTATTGACGCCGTCGTGGTAAAAAAAGATACGAAAGATCTCGTGACCCTTTTCGAGCGCCGCCTTGGCAAAGAAATAGGCCGTATCGGCAGACTGGTGCTGATAGGGGCCCTCGTTGATCTGGATTGTAAGCTTCATTCACATCCCCTCTGCCGGTCAGAAACGGATGTGTGTTGAAGCGTTCAGGCTGGCACGTGCTCCACGCCAGTTGTCGATGTGGTACTTGGTGAACGGCAGCCCGGTCTTCTCGAAGAAGCGCGGCCAGCCGATGCGCTCGATCCAGTCATTCATGCGCTCCCAGTCCTTCGCATCCTCCTTGTAGGTCTTGAGGATCTTCTTGACCACGGCGGTGGCTTCCGGCCAGCGCGGCGGGTTGTTCGGAATACCGGAGGCGACCAGCTTCTGGAAGGTCGGCTTGCCGCGTGCATTGGAGTGGTTGCCGCCCACCCAGATGGACAGCTTGGAGTGCTCGGCGTCGTTGATCTGCATCGGCGGGCAGGGCGGATAGCAGGCGCCGCAGCAGATGCACTTCTTCTCGTCGACCTCGAGCGAGGGCTTGCCGTTCACCAGCGCCGGGCGAATGGCCGCGACCGGGCAGCGTGCCACGACCGACGGACGCTCGCAGACGTTGGATACCAGGTCATGGTTGATCTTCGGCGGCTTGGTGTGCTGGACGTTGATGGCGATGTCGCCCTGGCCGCCGCAGTTGATCTGGCAGCACGAGGTGGTCATATGCACGCGATTCGGCATGTTCCAGCCTTTGAACTCGTCGATCAGCTCGTCCATCATCGACTTCACCACGCCGGAGGCGTCGGTGCCCGGGATGTCGCAATGCAGCCAGCCCTGGGTGTGTGACATCATGGCGACGGAATTGCGGGTGCCGCCCACCACGAAACCGGCATCGGTCAGCGCCTTGATCAGCGGCTGCACCTTGGCCTCGTCGGCCACCTGGTATTCGATGTTGCTGCGGATGGTGAAGCGGACATAGCCCTCGCCGTACTGGTCGCCGATATCGCACAGCTTGCGCAGCGTGAACACGTCGAGGATGCGCTGGGTGCCGGCGCGCACGGTCCAGATCTTTTCGCCGTTATGGGAAACGTGCACCAGTACGCCCGGCTGCGGGTCTTCGTGGTAGGCCCACTGTCCGTAGTTCTTCCGCATTACCGGGTGCATGTACTGGAACCCGTCAGGACATCCGGATTCGATCGGCGTACGCATATCATGTGCCATGTGACTCTCCTGAAATCTTCAAGTTTATCGAACAAATCCCGGCGCCTGGACGCCGGGATTGTTGTAATCGGACAAGGACTTCCCGGCTCAGGCGGACGCGGCCTGCTCCTCGGCCTTGCGGGCGAACCATTTCTCGGCCTCTTCGTCCCAGCCGTCCATGCGGACGTAGGAACTCTGGCGCGGGCTGTTGACCATGTGCGGGTCGACCTCGACGCCGATGCCCTCGAGGAAATTCACCAGGCCGATACGCTCGATCATCTCGCCGCAACGTTCGTGTTCCAGGCCGTTCTCCGCCCAGAAGTCGATGATCTCCTCGGCCATCTCCTGCAGGCTCTCGTAGTCTTCCTCGGTCTCCAGCTTCTTGAACGGCACCACGACGGTACCCATCAGGTCGCCGATCTTCAGCGTGCGCTTGCCGCCGATCAGGATGGTGACGCCCTTGTCGTCACCCGGGTGCAGGGCCTTCGGCATCACGTTCAGGCAGTGCATGCAACGCACGCAGTTGTGATTGTCGACGGTGATGGTGTCGTCATCGTTCAGCGTGATGGCCTGGGTCGGGCAGCGCGTGATGACGTTGTCGATGATGTACTGGCGGCCTTTCTTGCCGAGGTAGTACTTGACGCCTTCCTGGTCGATTTTCATGTCGTCGCGCCAGGTGCCGATGATCGCGAAGTCGGAGCGCTCGATGGCGTTCTGGCAGTCGTTCGGGCAACCGGAGACCTTGAACTTGAACTTGTAGGGCAGGGCCGGGCGGTGCACGTCGTCGGTGAAGTTGTTCACCATCCAGCGCTGAATGCCGTGTTCGTGGGCACAGG
>Ga0307417_10001130_pt1 | contig 11026 bp, 11 predicted proteins | sample SalMarWE160210MG_2_FD_202514 | JGI IMG/M metagenome (GOLD analysis project Ga0307417, IMG submission 202514) | Salt marsh sediment microbial communities from the Plum Island Ecosystem LTER, Massachusetts, United States - WE1602-10 | ecosystem: Environmental > Aquatic > Marine > Intertidal zone...
GCGACAATTTCGAAAATGCCGATCTTGTAGCTCACGATGGTCGTTCCTTACCCGGTTGAGCCAAGCCGTCGGGCCGCCCGGCTTGTGCCCAAAGGACTGGCTGATAGAGTGCGCGTGCGGCAACCGGGCTTTCGCGAAAGGAGCGGCGGAATTCGTGAGTTTCAGGCCCCTTGATTTCGCGCTGCGCGAAACGCGCGACACGTTCGCCCACCCGCGCGTTCTCGGCGGGCTTTCCGTTGTCGGCCTGCTCATCGGCTATGTGGGACCCTTTGGCAGCAGGCACGAGCTGCCGCTCGTCCCCCGGATGGCCTATTGGCTGGCACTGATCGCCCTGACCTATGGGCTGGGCGTGTTCACCGCCGCCCTGATGCGCATCGCGATCGCACCCTTCAGGCTCGATCTCGTCTGGCGGGTGCTGATCCTCGGGCTTGTCGCCAGCGTACCGATCCTGGCCGTGGTGATCGGGATCAACGCGCTGTTCCTGGGCGTTCCGGTGCCCATGGGCATCGAGCTCCTGGGCAACTGGATCAGCACTCTTGTCATCGCCCTGGGGGTCGTGGTGCTACACATGCTGGTGCGGCGCGCGCCCGAACGGGTCAACGTGGACCAAAGCGCGGACCGTCCGGGCGCCCCGCCCCTGATGGCCCGGCTGCCGGTCGACCTGCGCGGTCCGCTCGTCCGCTTGTCGATGCAAGACCATTATGTCGAGGTGGAGACCGCAAAGGGGAAGGCGCTGGTGCTGTTGCGCCTGTCCGACGCCATCAGGGAAACCGAGGGGACCAGGGGCCTGCAGGTCCACCGCTCGCACTGGGTGGCGCTGGACCGGATCGTCGCGGTCAGGCGGCAGGACGGCAAAGTTCTGGTCGAGACCGCGTCGGGCACGGTCCTGCCGGTTTCCCGCACTTACCTGCCCGATCTCAAGGCGGCGGGACTGCTGCCGAAATAGGAGGCCAACCAGCCCCCTCGCCTCGCCCCGGGTTTTGCGGATAGAATCGGGCTCTCAGGTTATTTTTGCGAGTTCTGTGACATGCAAATCCGCGACGCGACCGAGGCCGATCTGCCGGCGCTGCTCGACATCCACAATGACGCGGTCAGAACGCTCGATGCGATCTGGATCGAACGTGAGGATACGCTTGATGACCGGCGCCAGTGGTTTGTGGGCCGCAAGGTGGCCGGCTTTCCCATCGTCGTCGCGGTCGACGATGGCGACAAGGTGCTCGGCTATGGCAGCTATGGTCCCTATCGAGCACGCGACGGCTATCGGGCGACCGTCGAGCATTCGGTCTATTTGTTCGAACAGGCGCGCGGCAAAGGCGTCGGCAAAGCCCTTCTGCAACGGCTGATCGCCCTGGCACGGGCACAAGGGTTTCATGCCATGGTGGCGGTGATTGGCACCAGCGCCGATATCTCGATCGCCTTGCACGAGAAGCTGGGATTCGAAGGCACCGGCGTCTTGCGCGAGATCGGCCAGAAGCACGGCAAGTGGCTCGACCAGGTGCAAATGGTGTTGCGGCTCGATGACCGCCCCGGACCCTAGGTCATGTCACGATTTGACAGACTCAAAACGCATGACCCAAGTCCGTGAGCGGTTGCATGTTCGATCCCCGGATCAAGTCCAGGGAGGAAAAGTGGGAGCCACTTTTCCTGAACATGCTCTAGACCTCGACCGTCTCCATCGGCGCCGGCGTTACCACCTTCGCCTTTTCGACTCCCGCGACGAAATCGTCGGCGGACTGGGCGAGGACGGGAAAGGTCAGATAGTGGCAGGGCAGGACGGTCTTGAAGCGGCAATAACGGTTGACGGCCAGGGCGGCGGTTTTGGCATCCATGGTGAAATGGCCTCCGATGGGAACGATGCCGATATCGGGCTCGTGAAGTTCGTTTATAAGCGCCATGTCGGAGAAAATGGTTGTGTCGCCCATGTGGTATAGGGTGTGGCCGTCCATGCCGATGACGAGACCTGCGGGCATGCCGCCATAAACGCCAGTGCCCTCGGCCAGGGTGAGCGAGGAGGAATGGAAGGCCTGGACCGGGGAGACGGTGACCCCTTCCGGCGTTCGGTAGGTGCCACCCATGTTCATGGCGACCGTGCTGACGCCGTCGTCCTGTCCGGTGACCCAGTCGGTGATCTCGGGCATGGCGACAAGAGTGGCGCCGGTTCTTTTCAGGACCTCGATGGTGTCGCCGAAATGATCATTATGGAAATGGGTCAAAAAGACATGGCTGACGCCCTGGCAGGCTGCGTCGAGGGTGCCGGTGAATTTGGGATTGCCGGTAAGGAAGGGATCGACGAGGACGCTGGTGGTGTCGCCGATGAACTTGAAGGCCGAATGGCCGAGCCATTGGATTTTCATGGGACATGCCTTTCATGTTCGCGGGTTCGACAAGTCTAGGACGCGCCCGCGGGCAGACGCAATCAGTCGGATGGGCGCGGCGACAGATGGCGCATAAGGCGCCCCGGCGCACGATTGAGCGTTGCCTGTCGCCGTCCGGGCGTGCAAATAAGCGGTGAGGTCTGCCGGCGCGCTCAATGCGGGCATGAGCCGTAGTGGCGTGGCCTTGTCTCGCCAGTTCAGGGAGAATGGGAATGACCTACAAGGCGCATGGCGCGCGCTATGACAACATGGTTTACCGGCATTCGGGACGGTCGGGGCTAAGGTTTCCGGCGATCTCGCTCGGGCTGTGGCAGAATTTCGGCGGTACGCGAGACGACGAATCGGCTGCGGAAATTTTGACCTATGCCTTCGATCGCGGGGTAACGCATTTCGATCTGGCCAATAATTACGGCCCACCGGCTGGTTCGACGGAGGAATTGTTCGGGCGGATCCTGAAAAAGGCGTTCCGCCCCTATCGCGACGAGATGATCGTTTCGACCAAGGCAGGCTATTACATGTGGCCGGGTCCCTATGGCGAATGGGGCAGCCGGAAAAGCATGATGGCGAGTCTCGAACAGAGCCTTGGGCGGATGGGGCTCGATTATGTCGACATCTTCTATTCTCACCGTTTCGATCCGAATACCCCGCTCGAGGAAACCATGGGGGCGTTGGCCGATATGGTGAGACAAGGCAAGGCGCTTTATGTGGGCATCTCGTCCTATCCGCAGGCCGAGACGCGGGAGGCCTATCGGATCCTCAATCAGATGGGAGTGGCCTGCACCATCCATCAGCCAAGCTATTCGATGCTCAACCGCTGGATCGAAAACGACGGGACGATGGACGCCTGCGGTGAGCTTGGCATCGGTATGATCGCCTTTTCGCCGTTGGCACAGGGGGTGCTGTCGGGCAAGTACAATCGCGGCGACAAGGCCGGTACCCGGGCGGAGGAGAAGAACACTTCGCTGAGGCAAAGCCATGTCGAGCCCAATGTGCTCGCGGCGGTGGACAAGGTCGGCAAGATCGCCAAAGCGCGCGGCCAGACCATGGTGCAGCTGGCGCTCGCCTGGGTGCTGCGGCGGCCGGAAATGACCTCGGCGCTGGTCGGGGTCAGGACGCTGGAACAATTGCAGGAAAATCTCGGGGCACTCGACAACCTGACGCTGAGCGCGGACGAGAGCGCGGCCATCGACGAAGCCACGACCGGCGGACAGATGGACCTCATGCCACGGCCGCAGGGCTGGCTGCGCTAACCGCGGTAGAACGGCTTCGAGCGCGGCACTGGCGAAACGATAGTGTTTATATAAACTTTTCGGTTTATCCAAGTCGAGAGGTTGCCGGGCAAGGCGCGCTCGTGACTGGGGACGTCGGAGGCGAAACGTGCCGGCGCTGGTGCGTTGACAAAACTAGTTTTATAGTTATATTCGCCGCATGACCATCGATCAAAAATCGGCGACAAAGGCGCTTTCGGCGCTGGGGCATGAGGCGCGGCTCGAAATCTACCGGCTGCTGGTGCGGGCGGGGGACGAGGGGCTGAATGTGGGACAGATCGGGGCGCATCTGGGCGTACCGGCCTCGACGCTGGCCCATCATTTGCAGGCGCTGGTGCAGGCCGGGCTGGTGATCCAGGAACGGCAGGGCCGACTTATCGTTAATCGGGTCGATTATGCCCGCATGCGCGGGTTGGTCGGGTTCCTTTCCGACGCCTGCTGCGCCGGCGTGGAGCCGCTCTCCAACGACAATGCGGCGTGAGGGCGCCGGAGTAACGTCGCCATTTTTCGACCCGATAGCACGACATCTCCGGATATGTAGAGGCGAGGGAATGACCCTGATTTCACTGGATCGGCTGGACAAGGTGCGTAAATGGCGCGCCGATCCGGCTTTCGCCGCCCTCGGCGCGGTTCTTGCAGCTCTATTGGTGTTCGCCCCGCAACAGGGTGTGGCGACGCTGCGCGAGGCGGGCGACAGCCTGATCCACACCGGACCGTTTCTGTTGCTGTCGATCGGCATTGCCGCCTATGCCAGCGCCAGCGGGGCCGACAATCTGATCGGGCGGGTTTTTCAGGGCCGAACGACAACGATGATCGTTGCCGCGGCGCTTTTCGGGGCCTTGTCGCCGTTCTGTTCGTGCGGCGTCATTCCCATCATCGCGGCGCTGTTGTCGATGGGAGTTCCGCTGGCGCCAGTCATGGCGTTCTGGCTGGCTTCGCCGGTGATGGACCCGGCGATGTTCGCGCTGACCACGGGCGTGCTCGGGTTCGACTATGCGCTCGCCAAGACGCTGGCAGCGCTTTGGCTCGGGCTTGCGGGCGGATTCGGCAGCTATTTTCTGGCGCGGACCCCGCTATTCGCCGATCCGCTGCGCGAGGGCGTGGGCAATGGCGGCTGCGGCGGCGCTTCGGTTCGGGCGCCCGCACCGGTTGCCTGGGCCATTTGGACGGAGCCGGCGCGGCTGGGCAAATTCGGCAAAAGCGCCCTGGGAAACCTCGTGTTTCTCGGCAAGTGGCTGGTCCTCGCCTTCGTGCTCGAAAGCGTGATGATCGCCTATGTGCCGGCCGGCTGGATCGCCAAGGCGGTGGGCGGCGAAGGGTTGGCGCCGATCGCGGTCGCCACCCTTGTGGGGGTACCGACCTATCTCAACGGCACCGCCGCCCTGCCGCTTGTGGACGGGCTTCTGGGACAGGGCATGGCGCCCGGAGCGGCGATGGCGTTCATGGTGGCGGGGGGCGTGACCTGCATCCCGGCGGCCATCGCGGTTTTCGCACTGGTCAAACGGCCGGTGTTTCTGGCCTATCTCGGATTCGCGCTCGTCGGGTCCTTTATCGCGGGGCTTGCCTTTCAGCTTGCCGTGCCGCTTATCTAGTCCAGCTTGCGCCATGCAAAACGAAAGGGGGTGGCGCATCCGCCCTTTTTGATTTGCATCGGCGTCCAGGTTTTTTTATAAACTACAAACTTTATAAATGAGGGGCCGGCATGGACAAGGGCCGCTATCGCGACCTCGTGGCGTCGCCGGTATTCGTGCATCTGATTGCGCTTTGCGGCGGCATCTGGCTGTTCGCGGCGGACGAACTGATCGTTGCGACCATGCTGCCGGGAATCCTCGGCGATATCGGCGGCGCGTCGCTGGTCGGGCTGATGGGGGCCAGCTTCGAGGCGGCGGCGATCGTTGCCGGGGCGCTTTCGGCCTATCTGGCGCGGCGACGGGGTATCCGTTTCGGCTTTTCCGGTGCGGCGGTGCTTTTCGCGCTCGGCTGCGCGCTCAGCGCTTCGGCGCCGGACATGCCGGTCTTTCTTGTCGGACGGGTCGTGCAGGCGGTGGCGGGCGGCGGCATGCTGTCGCTGACCTTCATCGCGGTGGGCGGGCTTTTTTCCAGTGGATTGATGGCACGGGCCTATGGCGTGGTGTCGATGATCTGGGGGCTCGCCGCGTTCAGCGGGCCGCTGGTCGGCGGCGTCGCCATCACCTATGCGGGATGGCGGGCGGCGTTCATCTATGCGGGCCTATTGGCGCTCGGGCTGGCCGTCTGGTCGTTCCGGCTGTTCGCCCCGGTCGAAAGCCTCACCGCGCCGCGGGCCGACGGTCCGGCCGAGCCGTTTCCAAGGGTGCGCATGGGGTATTTGTTCGTCGGGGTGATGGCGCTTGCCGGAGCCGGCGTGGTGCTGACGCCAATGATCACGCCGGCGCTGATCGTTGTCGGTATCGGGCTGATGGTGCTTTTCGTCCGGCGCGACGGCGTGGCCGGCGGGCAACGGCTTTTGCCGCGGGACGCCACGCGGCCGCTGAGCCGGGTGGGCTCGGCGATGCTGATCGCCATTTTCATCAGTGGCGCCTCGCTGGCCTCGGGCCTGTTGTCGCCGGTTCTGGTGGCCAAGCTCTATGGCTGGCCGCCGATCGTGATCGGCTATGCCCTGTTTCTCGGGGCGTTCGGCTGGACGCTGGCGGCCTCGCTGCTATCGGGCATTCCCGAACGGCGCGAACACTGGCCGATCCTTTTGGGGATCGGGGTCGCCACGCTTGCCTCGGCCGGATTTTTGGCCGGGTTCCATTTCGATTTCCAGCCAGCGCTCTGGGCGAGCTATCTGCTCGGCGGGGCCGGCGTCGGTTCGGCCTGGACCTTTATCGTCCGCCGGGCGTCGCAGCATCCGGACCGGCTAGAAAAGGACCGGGTCGCGGCGGCGCTGCCGACCATGCAGCGGCTGGGACTGGCGCTGGCGGCGGGCTTTCTCGGTATCGTCGCCAATGGTCTGGGCTTTTCGGAGACAATGGATGTCGCGACGGCGCGCACCGTGACCTATTGGGTCTTCGGGCTGAGCCTGCCGATGGCGCTAGTGGCGCTGGCGGCGGCGCTGGTTTTCGTCTGGCCGGCGCTTAGCGGCCGGGACGTTCCGCCGGTCAGCGCCGCGACCCCATCAGATTGAGCACCGATTGCGGGATGTCCATCTCGCGGACGATCAGGCGGTGGTCGCGCATGCCCATCAACTCGCGCTGGACGAGATAGGCCCAGACCTCGTGGGCGGCCGCAAGGGTCAGTTCGGCGCGCCGGGTACCGGGATCAGCGCGAAGGGCGGCGAGCGCCTTTTCGACCTTGCGGCCGTGATGGCCGAGCGAGGCGGCGGCCTCGGCCCGCATTTCGACCTCCATCATCGACAGGCCGGTCTCAGGCTTGACGACGCGGGCAACAGATTTGGGCGGGCGGAGGGCCATGGCAATCAAAAGGTCGGCGGGGTTTTTCGACATCATCCTTGCTCGGCGTGGCGAGGTCAAACCGTTTGAGATTTATGCGTGCGGGCGTTGACATCGATCAATTCGCCTCGGCGCTATATATGCGAGCATTCGCATACTGAACTATAAGGAGTTCTGGGATGTCCAATAATGAAGGCGGTCTCGACCGCGCCATTCGCATCGTCCTCGGCATTGCCCTGATCGGCGCGTTTTTCGCCTTTCCCGATCTCGGGGCTTGGCGCTGGGCGCTGTGGATCGGCATCGTGCCGTTGCTGACCGGCGCCGTCGGCTGGTGCCCGCTTTATGCGATCTTCGGCCTGTCGACCTGCCCGATGAAGCGGGCCTGAGGGCTTGGCACGAACTTCGGGATCGCGGCTGCGGCCTGAAGAGGCTGCGGCCCGGTAGGGTTTTGACAAAGCGATGGCGCGCCGCCCGTTCCTGGGGGCCAAGGGTGGCGCGACAGGCGCCGGGTCGCCTTGCCCGGCGCCGTTTTCATCTCAGGCGGGTTCCGGCAGCTTGCCTATTTTCCTGCGCCAGATGCGCGGCGCGGTTTCGTGGACATTGTCGCCACGGGCGTCGACGGCAACGGTGACCGGGAAATTCTCGACATCGAATTCGTAGATGGCCTCCATGCCGAGATCCTCGAAGGCGACGAGCCTTGTGGAGCGGATGGCCTTGGAGACCAGATAGGCGGCGCCGCCGGTGGCCATTAGATAGACGGCGCCGAACTTCTTGATCGCCTCGATGCCGACCTGGCCACGTTCGGCCTTGCCGATCATGGCGACCAGGCCGGTCTTTTCGAGCATCATGTCGGTGAACTTGTCCATGCGGTTGGCGGTGGTCGGGCCGGCGGGGCCGACGATTTCACCCATGATGGGATCGACCGGGCCGACGTAATAGATGGCGCGGTTGGTGAAATCGACGCCGTCGGGCAAGCCCTCACCGTTATCGAGCAGTTCCTTGATGCGTTTGTGGGCGGCGTCGCGCCCGGTCAGCATCTTGCCGCTGAGCAGCAGGCGCTGGCCCGGCTTCCAGGTGGCCGCCTCCTGTTTGGTCAGGGTGTCGAGATTGACCCTTGTGGCCAGATCGTCGGGCTTCCAGCCGATATCGGGCCAGGCCGAGAGCGGGGGCGGGACGAAATCGGCGGGACCGGAGCCGTCGAGGGTGAAATGGATATGGCGGTTGGCGGCGCATTGCGGCACCAGGCCGACCGGCAGCGAGGCGGCATGGGTGGGGGCGGTATTGATCTTGATATCGACCACGGTCGTCAGCCCACCCAGGCCCTGGGCGCCGATGCCGAGGGCGTTGACCTTGTCGTAGAGTTCGAGACGCAGCTCCTCGACCCGGTTCGCGGGGCCCTTTTTGACCAGGTCGGCCATGTCGATATCGTCCATGATGGCGCGCTTGGCCATGACCATGGCCTTTTCCGGGGTGCCGCCGATGCCGAGGCCCAAAAGGCCGGGCGGGCACCAGCCGGCGCCCATGGTTGGCACGGTCTTGAGGACCCAGTCGACGATGGAATCGGAGGGGTTGAGCATGCCGAGCTTTGCCTTGTTCTCCGAGCCGCCGCCCTTGGCGGCGCAGATGACGTCGACGGTGTCGCCAGGCACGACTTCGTAATGGATGACGGCGGGGGTGTTGTCGCCGGAATTGCGGCGCTGGCCGGCCGGATCGACAAGGATGGAGGCCCTGAGCTTGTTGTCGGCGAAGGTATAGGCGCGGCGGACGCCTTCGTTGACCATGTCCTCGACGGACATGTCGGTCTGCCATTTCACGTCCATGCCGATTTTCAAGAAGACAACGGCGATGCCGGTATCCTGGCAGATCGGGCGGTGGCCTTCGGCGCACATGCGCGAATTGGTCAGGATCTGGGCGATGGCGTCCTTTGCCGCCTCGCCTTGTTCGGCTTCGTAGGCTTTGGTCATGGCCTTGATGAAATCGAGCGGATGGAAATAGGAAATGAACTGAAAGGCGTCGGCGATCGACTGGATGAAGTCGTCTTTTTGGATAGCGGGCATGGGCGGTCTCCCCGTTAACTGGCGGCGGGTGATCGTGTTCTATGTGGCATGCCCGGCGGCGAATTCCAATGGCACAGGGTCGCGCAGGGCACCGAGAAGGATGGCGCACAACATGGCATAGGAGGTGGTGGGCAGGTCCCAACCGAAGGAAATGTCGGTCAGCCCGGTGATTACATAGAGCAGCACCAGCGCCACGAGGGCATAGAGGCGGGCGTGGAACCAGGTGTCGCGCGGCGAGCGCCAGACGCCGACAAGCGGGGCGGCGAGAAGAGTGAAATAGACCGCGATGCCGATGGCGCCGGCGCCGACGCCCATATTGATGAGGTCGTTGTGGAAGTGAAAGAAACCGGGCGAGAAGCGGCCCTGATAGTCGGCCTCTTTGAGGATGGTGAAGGCGACCGGGGCGATGTTGGCCCAGCCATAGCCGAGCCAGGGCGACTGCCAGAACAGGGTCCAGCCGGCGGAATAGAATTGCAGGCGTTCCCGTGTGGCGCCGTCGACCTTGCCGATACCGAACAAGGCGTCGACGACGACCTGGGCCAGATCGGACATCCGGGTTCCCGACAGGAGGACCAGGGCCAAGCCGATCAGGACGAGGGCGGCGGCGGCGAATATCGCGGCCTGGCGTCGGGGATGCGGCTCGCGCCGATCGAAAAGGACAAAGGCGACAAAGACGACGAAAAGCGGGGGAAAGGCGATCAGGGCACCGCGGGTGCCGGTGAGAAGGACGGCCGCTCCGGAGACGAGCGGTCCCAGTAGAAAGACATAGCGCCAAGGGCGTTGGGTGCGGAAATAGCCGACGCTGGCGGCAAGGCCGAGGGCGATGGCGAGACGGGCGACGATGGCCGGGGCGGAAAAGAAGCCGGCGGCGCGGTCGAGGTGGCGGATGGTGAGATCGAATACGCAAACCCCGAGCGTGCTCACGGCTCCGGCCAGCATGAGCCAGGCAACGCGCAAGGCGCCACCGCGCTCGGCGATGCGCCGCGCAAGGGCATAGACGGGCGTGGCAATGAGAAGGGTGACGAAATTGCCTGCAAAGACGAAGTCGTGCGGCTGCCGGGCCGTCAGGACGAAATCGGCGGCGAGGGCCAACCAGCAAAGGCCGAAAAGGACCAGCATCGGTTCACCGAAAGCAATACGGCGGGACCCGGCCCGCAAGAGGATGGGCAAAAGGGCGATGCCAAGAAGATTGACGACGAGCGAGGAGAGGCCGCCCGCCGCCGCGCCGGCAAAGGCCAGAACGGCGACGAGCACCCACCACACTGCCTGAAATATCGCCATGCCCGCCACCATGCGCCCCGCCTGCCCTGCTGCCGCACCTTCCCGGTCGGCCGGCCGTCGCGGAGCGCCCTGATTAGGCGGTGGCGCGGCTTGCGGTCAAGATGGGGATCGGCACCAGCCTTGACCTCTGCGGGCAAATGCCCTCTACCGCGCCGGTGGAGAGATGAGATGAAATCGACCGACATTCACATCGCGCTGTGCTTCGACGAAAGGTTCTGGGCGCCGGCCTATGCGACGATGCGCTCGATCTGCCTGACGAGCAAGCGGCGGGGAGACCTCATTTTCCACCTCTGCCACCCCGGGTTGTCGACGGCAGCGCAAGAAACCCTTGCGCGAATCGGCGACGAATTCAGCACCAAGGTGACCTTCCACGACATTGGCAAAGATCCGACCTACCGGCATCTGGCCGCCACGCTCGAACATTCGCGGCACATTTCGGAAATCATGTATGCCCGGCTTTTGCTCGACCAGGTCCTCGGCCGGGACGTGGGGCGGGCGATCTATGTCGATTGCGACATCCTGATCCGGGCGCCGATCGAGACGCTGCACGGGATCGACCTCAAAGAACGGCCACTTGGCGCGGTGAAAGACGTACATGCGATGGTGTTGTCCAATCGTCGCGACATCGCCCG
>Ga0307417_10001131_pt1 | contig 11026 bp, 6 predicted proteins | sample SalMarWE160210MG_2_FD_202514 | JGI IMG/M metagenome (GOLD analysis project Ga0307417, IMG submission 202514) | Salt marsh sediment microbial communities from the Plum Island Ecosystem LTER, Massachusetts, United States - WE1602-10 | ecosystem: Environmental > Aquatic > Marine > Intertidal zone >...
TCGAAAGCTCGCTCACGGTCCGGTTGGCCGTGGAGTTGCCGTTTTCTCTGGCTTGCAGTGTGCTGAGCTTGAAGCGGTGCGACCAGGGACCGGATTCGTACTTGAGCTTGAGCTGACCGTTGAGGCTACTGGTCTGGCTGTTGCCCGTGGAGATGGACGCACCAAGCTCGGCTGAACCGGACCAGGCGCTCGGGTTCGTGGAATCGACGGCCCATGCCTGAGGGCCGAAGGCCATGCATAGACAGGCGGAAACGGTGGAGAGGATCGAGTGAAACCTGCGTTTGATACCAAGGGACATGAGCAAAAACCCCAGAAAGTGAAATGAAAATTAATCCTATCTGCATATGGCGTGAGCTCATACCGTAAAGGGGCCTGATTAACAGGCCGTCAGCAAAGCTGTGCGGAATTTAAGACCGGGGGCGACTTTGCCAAACGGTCGGCATGGCCCCACAAAGCAGGTCGCCAAATCACCTGACTAATCGACCGCTACGAAAGGCATTTCTACCTATGCGACGCACAACCAACAAAGCTTACAAAGAGGCGGCCAAGAACCCTATACCTCCCAACGACTCTTGGTCGCTCCGGTCCTTGAGTTCCACGCCGGTCAGGCCCAGCCGCATTCCTTCGTTGGCAAGCCAGATCGTCTTTCGCACCGCGTCGTCGTAGCCGAGTCCTTCCGGGCGGATGTTGGAGATGCAGTTACGCTCGGAATCCTGGCGCCCCACCCGCGGCGCATAGGTCAGGTAGATGCCCAGGCTGTCCGGTGAACTGAGGCCGGGCCTTTCTCCGATCAGAACCGCAACCACCTTGGCCTCGAGCAGTTCGCCGACTGGATCACCCAAGGCGACGCGGGCCTGGCTCGCCACCACCACCGGGCCGAATCGCCACTGGCCGGGCAGCGCCGCCCGCAGCCGCTCCAGTACCGGCTGGGCATGGCGGCGCACCGCCAGCGAGGACAAGCCGTCGCCGACCACCGCGAGCAAATCCCAGCCCTTGTCCGGATAGCCCGCCAAGGCAGCGGCGCTGGCACTGTCCAGTTGCCGGCCAAGGTCGGGACGCAGCAGATAGGTCGAGCGGTCGGGCGCGGCACCGTGCACCGGCAAAGTCGCAAAGTCCGCTTCGCCTAGCGACCGACATAGGTCGTCGGTATCGAGCGGCACGTGCACGGCATCCCGCGCCTGGGCATGGGCGTAGCCGAAGCGCAGCACCTCGTCCGTGGGCAGGCTGGCGCCGGCTCGGCCAAGTGCGATGCGGGCACGGGTCAGGCTCCGCAAGTGGGCCCATGGGTCTTTGCAGGTGAGGCTATCGCGATCGGCCATCGGCGTTCTCAGGCCGCCTTCAGGGCCTTGGGTGCCCGCGCCAGCATGGGGTGGCCGGCGCCGATCGGACGGACCTGGCCATCGTCACTCATGATGTCCATCTCCCTCAGCCATCGCTCGAACTCGGGCGCCGGCTTCAGGCCGAGCAACCGGCGCAGATAGAGCGCGTCGTGGAACGAGGTGCTCTGGTAGTTGAGCATGATGTCGTCGGCGCCGGGGATACCCATGATGAAGGTGACACCGGCCGCGGCGAGCAGGGTCATCAGAGTGTCCATGTCGTCCTGATCGGCCTCGGCATGGTTGGTGTAGCAAACGTCGCAACCGAGCGGCACGCCCATGAGCTTGCCGCAGAAATGGTCCTCCAGCCCGGCGCGCACGATCTGCTTGCCGTCGAACAGGTATTCCGGCCCGATGAAGCCGACCACCGTATTGGTGAGCAAGGGCTTGAAGTGACGGGCGACGGCATAGGCACGCGCCTCGCAGGTCTGCTGGTCGACGCCGTGGTGGGCGTTGGCGGACAGGGCCGAACCCTGGCCGGTCTCGAAGTACATGACGTTGTCGCCGACCGTACCCCGGTTCAGCGACAGGGCCGCTTCCCGGGCCTCCTGCAGGATCGAAAGCGAGATGCCGAAGCCCCGGTTGGCCAACTCGGTGCCGGCGACGGATTGGAACACCAGATCGACCGGAGCCCCCTTTTCCATGACCTGGATCTGGTTGGTGACGTGGGTCAGCACGCAGGACTGGGTGGGGATATTGAAACCCCGGACGAACTCGTCGACCAGGTAATACAGGTCGGTCAGCGCCTGAATGCTGTCGCTGGCCGGGTTGATGCCGATCACCGCATCGCCCGAACCGTACAGCAGGCCGTCGATCATGGAAGCGGCGATGCCGCGTGGGTCGTCGGTCGGATGGTTGGGCTGGAGCCGGACCGAGAGCCGGCCGGGCAGGCCGATGGTGTCGCGGAACGCCGTCACCACCCGACACTTGCGCGCTACGAGGATCAGGTCCTGATTGCGCATCAGCTTGCTCACTGCGGCCGCCATCTCGGGCGTCACGCCGGGTGCGATGCGGGCCAGGGCCGCCTCTTCGGCGGCATCGGAAAGCAGCCAGTTTCGGAAATCGCCCACGGTGAGGTGGGCGATTTCCGCAAAGGCCGCCGCGTCGTGGGTATCGAAGATCAGGCGGGTCACCTCGTCGCTTTCGTAGGGGATCAGCACCTCTTCCAGAAAGCGGGTCAGGGGCACTTCGGCCAGACACATCTTGGCCGCCACCCGCTCGGCGTAGCTGTCCGCCGCCACCCCCGCCAAGTAGTCGCCGGAACGGGCCGGCGTCGCCTTGGCGAGGAGGTCCTTCAGATCGCGAAAGACGTAGGTCTTCGCTCCGACGCTGTGGCGGTAGGTCACGCTTAGGCCTCGGCGGCGGCGATTTCTTCAGCCATGGTCTCGAACGGACCGCGCATGAGGTGATCCTCAGTCGATTCGCGCCTGGTCTTGGTGGTCAGGAAGTAACCGTAGCCCAGCGCCATCAGGGCGGCGAACAGCATGGCCAGAAGCTGGTTGTAGTAGATCATGGTGATCAGACAGATCACCGCCAGCACCAATGCCACAGCCGGGAACAAGGGGTACATGATGGCCGGGAACGGACGCGTCAGTGTCGGCTCCTTTTTGCGCAGGGCGAACAGGCTGAGCATCGACATGATGTACATGACGATGGCACCGAACACCGACATGGTGACGATGTTGGCGGTCAGGCTCTGGCCCCCGAAACTGAGCAGTTCGTCGCTGAAGATGGCGGCGATGCCGACCACGCCGCCGGCCAGGATGGCGCGGTGCGGGGTCTTGAAGCGGGGATGCACGGCCGCGAAATACTTGGGCATGTAGCCGGACCGGGACAGGGCGAAGATCTGACGCGAGTAGCCGAGGATGATGCCGTGGAAGGACGCGATCAGGCCGAACAGACCGATCCAGACCAGCATGTGCAACCAGCCGCTGCTGCTGCCGACCACCAGCTTCATGGCCTGGGGCAGCGGGTCGTTGATGTTGGACAGCTTGGTCCAGTCACCGACGCCGCCGGCGAACATCATGACACCGAATGCCAGCACCAGCAGGGTCAGGATGCCGGCGATGTAGGCCACCGGCACGGTCCGTTTCGGGTCCTTGGCTTCCTCGGCCGCCATGGCGACACCTTCGATGGCGAGGAAGAACCAGATCGCGAACGGGATCGCAGCGACGATGCCGGAGATGGCGAGCGGGCCGAAGCTGTCATGGCCGGCCCAACCGTGGGCGACGAAGTTCGAGAACGAGAAGCCGGGCGAGACCACGCCCATGAAGACCAGCAGTTCGAAGATGGCGAGCAGGGTGACGAACAACTCGAAGGTGGCGGCGATCCGCACCCCGATGATGTTGAGCGTCATGAACACGACATAGGCGCCGACCGCCATGAGTTTGGGGCTGACCTCGGGGAACTGGATGTTCAGATAGGCGCCGATGGCCATGGCGATGGCCGGTGGTGCGAACACGAACTCGACCAGGGTGGCGAAGCCGGCGATGTAGCCGGCGGTCGGCCCCATGGCGCGCCGGGCGTAGGCCAGCGGTCCGCCGGCATGCGGGATGGCGGTGGTCAGCTCGGTGAAGCTGAAGATGAAGGTGGTGTACATGGCCGCGACCAGCACCGATGTGATCAGAAAGCCGAGGGTGCCGGCCTGTGCCCAGCCATAACTCCAGCCGAAGTACTCGCCGGATATCACCAGTCCGACCGCAATGCCCCACATGTGCCAGGCGCTCAAGGCGGGTTTCAACGTCGATTGAGTCATTTCATTTCTCCAAATGAACATAAAGACATGAACGCATTGCCGTGGAGCGATTGAAACAAGGGCATTGGGCAGTATGTCGATACTGTCCGGCACCGCCGGCTCCATAGGCGCATAAGCGAACGACTTGGGGGAAATTTAGGGAGAAGGGAAGAGGCGTGCTATCCCATTTCGGCAATCAGGGCCGATTCCGGCGCACATGTCGCGCTTATCGCGCAGCCGGTCACGTTACCGGGCGCATGCATGCATGGCGCAATATGCAACACGCCTCCGGCCAAACATAAGAACGGAGCGGCCAAATCGTTGCCATTCCTGAGTCGGCACCCTATTGTAAGTAAGTGAATTGGGGATCGCTGCGGAAAACCTGACCAGACTTTATTGTCATTCGCCATGGCCACTGTGCAACGTATGAAATTGCATGCAAGCGCGTACACATCAGCCGAACTCAATAAACCTGCTAAACCAGGCTGCATCCACCGTATTAGCAGGATGTTCATGACCGTGAAGGGGCGACTCATGGCATACTGTCGACACTTGAGTAGGGTCTTACTATGCGGCGCATCCACCACGCCCTCGTCCTGAATCTGCACCAACCCGCCGGCAACCTCTGGGAGCTGTTGGAATTCGAACCCTGGCAAACCAATGACGTTCTCTATGCCATGGATCGCATCCCACGTTCCCTGTGGGGCTATGAGGACATCGCCCGGGTTCACCTCTCCTTGTCGGGCACCCTGCTGGAAACGCTGATGGACCCCGCCTTCCAGGCCAAGATGTACGGTGTGGTCGACTGCGGCGCGCTGCTCTGGCGCCTCCAGAATCTTGCCCTGTTCCGACTCCTGGGCACCGGCTATTACCATCCGGTGCTACCGCTGATTCCCGAGGCCGACCGCGAGGAACAACTACACCGCTGGCAGGGGCTGGCCGGCCATCTGTTCTGGCGTAACGACTTCCAGGGTTTCTGGCCGCCGGAGATGGCCTTTTCCATGGAACTCATCCCCCTGCTCAAGCGCATGGGCTATCGCTACGTGCTGGTGGACAGCGAACATGTCGAGGCGGTCACGCCCATGTCCTGGCACGACCTGGTCTACCGGCCTCATATCGCCCGTTACGGAGGCGCAGAGATCGTCGTCGTGGTGCGTGATCGCGACCTGTCCAACGCCCAGGAATCGGGCATGGAGATGGACTGGTTCATCAACGAGGTCGAGGCGCGCACCCGCTGGTGCGATTACGAACCGCTGGTGACCACCGCCACCGACGGCGACAACGGCGGCTGGTTCCGCAATCCCAACTACGAGGCCAATTACTGGGGTTTCTACCGCAGCCTGCTCGATAACGCGCGGACCGGCAAGCATCCCATCCGGCCCACCTTCATCGATGACTATCTGGATCGCTACGGCGTCCATGGCGAGGTGAAGGTCAACACGGGGGCATGGAACACCGGCTGGCACAATGGCCACGGCTTCCTGCAATGGACCGGATCGCAGATGCAGAAGGACGCCCTGAAACGCATCGCCCAGGTGAGCCAGTCCGTCCATGACCTGCGCGGGCAGGCAAGCTCCAGCGCCGACCCGGAAACGAACCGCCTGATCGAGGAAGCCATGTGGCATCTGCTACGCGCCGAAACGAGCTGCAACTTCTATTGGGGCGAGGCCTGGGTGGACCGGGCGCACAAGGACATGGACATCAGTCTGGACTGCGTCGAAGCGGGCCTCAGGCACTTACCTCTCTGACGCTGACTGACCCTGCATGTCACCTCTCTCACCTCACCGAAGTCGACCTTCCCAACCGGAGGGCTCCCAGGAGTAAACGAACATGTTCATCGTCATGGTTGCTTCCGAATGTGCCCCGGTCGCCAAGGTAGGCGGTCTGGGCGACGTGGTGCTCGGACTCAGCCGGGAATTGGAACTGCGCGGCAATGCCGTCGAGATCATCCTGCCCAAATACGACTGCATGCGTTACGACCACATCTGGGGCCTGCAGGTCACCTACCAGGACCTGTGGGTGCCCTGGTTCGACCATCAGATCCATTGCACGGTCTGGTTCGGCTTCGTGCACGGCCGCAAGTGCTTCTTCATCGAACCCCATTCGCCGGACAACTTCTTCAACCGGGGCGCGTACTACGGCTTCCCCGACGAACACATGCGCTTCGCCTTCTTCTCCAAGGCCGCGCTGGAGTTCCTGTACCAGTCGGGCAAGCGTCCGGACGTGATCCATACCCACGACTGGCAGACCGGTCTGTTGCCGGTGATGCTGTTCGAGATGTACCAACAACAAGGCATGGCGAACTGCCGCGTTTGTCACACCATACATAACTTCAAGCACCAGGGCATCGCCGGCGAGAACGTGCTTTGGGCCACCGGTCTGGGCCGGCCGGATTACTACTTCGACAAGGAACGCCTGGGTGACGACTTCAATCCCACCGCCATCAATTACATGAAGGGGGCGGTCGTCTACTCCAACTTCGTCACCACCGTATCGCCCACCCATGCCTGGGAGGTACGCCACAGCGAATGGGGCTACGGCATGGGTCATACCCTGTGGACGCATCAGGGCAAGTTCTCCGGCGTGCTCAACGGTCTGGACTACGACATGTGGAATCCCATGACCGACCCGCACATCCCGTACCATTACGATGTCGACCACGTGGAGTCCAAGTACGGCAACAAGCAGGCCCTGCGCCAGCGACTGTGGCTGCGCGAGGCGTACAAGCCCATCGTCGCCTATGTCGGCCGGCTCGACCCCCAGAAAGGCGTGCCGCTGATCCGCCACGCCCTGTTCCATGCTCTGGCCAAGGGTGCCCAGTTCGTCCTGCTCGGCTCCAGCCCCGAACTCGGCATCAACGCCGATTTCTGGAACCTGAAGCATCATTTCAACGACAACCCGGACTGCCACCTCGAGATCGGCTACGACGAGGATCTGGCTCACCTCATCTACGCCGGCGCCGACATGGTGGTGGTACCGAGCCTGTTCGAACCCTGCGGCCTGACCCAGATGATCGCCCTGCGTTACGGCACGGTGCCCATCGTCCGCGAGGTGGGCGGCCTGGCGGACACGGTGTTCGACCGTGACTATTCAACCAAACCCGAGGAGGAGCGTAACGGCTACGTCTTCCACCAAGCCGATGTCCCAGGCATCGAAAGCGCCATGGACCGGGCCATCGGCCTGTGGTTCAGCTATCCGGAAGAATTCCGCGAATTGGCCACGAACGGCATGCGCTGCGATTACTCGTGGAACCGGCCCGGAGCCGACTACGTCAACATCTACGAATACATCAGGCACAAATAGAGCGCCTGCAACCTATCGTCTCGTAATTTTCAGGAGTGACACCCATGAGCAACATGCCCGAATACATAGACGGCCTACCCAACATCTGCGGCAACGAGTCCGAAATCGATGCGGTGATCGAAAAATCGCGCGGCCAGACCGTGTACCTGCAGGAAGGCAAGATCGACTTCGGCCGGATCAAGAGCGCCTTCGGCAACGCCCTGCACATGCACCAGCCATTGATCCCGGCCGGCGGTGGCGACCTGCACAGCGCGGATGTCATCAGCAACCTGCAATACATGTTCGAAAACCAGGGCATCGGCGACAACCACAACGCCTCGGTCTTCCAGTGGTGCTACAAGCGCCTGGGCGAATTCATCCCGCAACTGGTCGGCGAAGGCAAGGAGCCGCGCATCATGCTGGAGTACTCCGGCACCCTGCTGCACGGCATGCGCAAGATGGGCCTCAACGACGTATTCGACAGCCTGACCCCCATCACCTGCAATCCTGAATATCGTCGCTGCGCGGAATGGCTCGGCGCGCCCTGGGGACACGCCGTGGCGCCCTCGACGCCGGTACAGGACTTCCGCCTCCACGTGCGCGCCTGGCAGCACCATTTCGCCGCCATCTTCGGCACCGAGGCCCTGGCCCGCGTGCGCGGCTTCTCGCCCTCCGAGATGGCCCTGCCGAACCACCCCGACGTCGCCTACGAATTCGTCAAGACCCTGGTCGATTGCGGCTATCAGTGGGTCCTGGTCCAGGAGCACACCGTCGAACAGCCGGAGGACGGCCGGAACCCGCGCCGGCCGCATCTGCCCCATCGCCTGGTCTGCACCAACTCCAAGGGCGAAACGGCCAGCATCATCGCTTTGGTCAAGACCCAGGGTTCGGACACCAAGCTGGTGGCCCAGATGCAGCCGTACTACGAGGCCCGCAGCCTGGGCCGGGTCGAACTCGCCGGCAAGCAGGTGCCGCCCCTGGTCAGCCAGATCGCCGACGGCGAGAACGGCGGCGTGATGATGAACGAGTTCCCGTCCAAGTACATGGAGGCCATGCGTGAGGCCAGCCATTCCGAGACCCCGGCCATGAACGGCACCGAGTACCTTGAGTATCTGTTCGCCATGGGCATCACGGCCGACGACCTCCCGGTCGTCCAGCCGGTGTACCAGCGCCTGATCTGGGAACGCATGAAGCCGGGCGCTGGCCCGGACAAGCTGGCCCAGGTGATCGAGGAGATCAAGCGCGAGAACCACCAGTTCCACATGGACGGCGGCAGCTGGACCAACAACCTGTCCTGGGTCAAGGGCTACGACCGGGTCCTGAGCGCCATGGAAGCGGCCAGCACCAAGTTCTATGACAAGGTCCTCAAGCCAGGCGTCCCGACCTCTGATCCGCGCTATCGCAACGCCCTGTTCTACCTGCTCACCTCGGAGACCAGCTGCTACCGCTACTGGGGCGAGGGCATGTGGACCGACTACGGCCGCGAACTGTGTCGCCGGACCGAGGCCATCATCGACCACGATTTCTGAGATGGCTTCGATTCATTCGACTTCATTCGTCATTCCCGCCAGGACGGGAATCCGGTACCTTCATTAGCCGGGCCGCCATCGCTCCGACCGCTGTATGGGCCGGTTCGGGGGCGTAAGTGACGAATCCGAATGGACACGAACCTAACCCAATTGCACAACTGCAGGAAAACGCCATGAAAAAACCCGCGCTTGACCCCGAACTTAGCCGAATAGTTGAGGCCCGCCATCACGATCCATTCGCCGTGCTGGGCCGTCATCGCGATGATGGCGGCGTGGTGCGGGCATTCTTGCCCCGCGCCGAAGAAGTCCGCATCGCCGACGGCAACCTGCAGATGGAACGCATACCGGATACCGACCTTTTCGTCTGGAACGGGGACGTCAGCCAACTGCCCGCACATTACAGCCTGATCTGGACCGACGCCGGGCACCGCGAGCATATCGCACGCGACCCCTACACCTTCGCGCCACAGGTCGGCGATCTGGACCTGCATCTGTTCGGTGAAGGCAAGCATCGCCACGCCTACCGTGTCCTTGGCTCCAACGAGCACGAGGTGGACGGCGTCGGTGGCATCCTGTTCGTGGTCTGGGCGCCCAACGCCGAGCGCGTCAGCGTCGTCGGCGGCTTCAACGACTGGGACGGCCGTTGCCACCCCATGCGGGTACGCGGCGGCAGCGGCGTATGGGAGTTGTTCATCCCCGACCTGGAAACCGGCCACGTCTACAAATACGAGATCCGCAACCGGCACAGCGGCGACATCTTCCTGAAGGCCGACCCCTATGCCCAGCGCCAGGAGTTGCGCCCGCGCACCGCTTCCATCGTCGCAGGCAACAGCACTTACCAATGGCGCGACTCGGCTTGGCTGAAGGCGCGCGAGAAGGCCGATTGGCAACACATCCCGATGTCGGTGTACGAGGTCCATCTCGGCTCCTGGCAACGCGACGCTGAAGGCGAGTTCCTGAACTACCGTGAACTGGCCCACCGGCTGGTCAAATATGCCAAGGAACTGAACTTCACCCACATCGAACTCATGCCGGTGACCGAGCACCCCTTCGATTTGTCCTGGGGTTACCAGGCCACCGGCTATTACGCGCCCACGAGCCGCTACGGCTCGCCGGACGACTTCCGCTATTTCATCGACTATTGCCACCAGTACGGCATCGGCGTGCTGCTCGACTGGGTGCCCGCACACTTCCCGAAGGATGCGCACGGCCTTGCCCGCTTCGACGGCACCCCATTGTACGAACATGGCGACCCGCGCTTGGGCGAGCATCTGGACTGGTCCACCCTGATCTACAACTACGGTCGCAACGAGGTGAAGAACTTTCTCATCTCCAGCGCCGTGTACTGGCTCCAGGAACTGCACCTGGATGGCCTGCGCGTGGACGCCGTGGCTTCGCTGCTCTACCTGGACTACTCGCGCGAGGAAGGCCAGTGGATACCCAACAAATACGGTGGCCGAGAAAATCTGGAAGCCATCGACTTCATGCGCGAATTGAATGTGGTGGTCCACGAGGAATGCCCGGGGGTACTGATGATCGCCGAGGAATCCACCTCCTGGCCCCAGGTCAGCCGGCCCACCTATGTCGGCGGCCTGGGCTTCGACCTGAAATGGAACATGGGCTGGATGAACGACACCCTGCGTTACATGGCCCACGAGCCCATCTACCGCCAGTACCACCAGGGCATGCTCACCTTCAGCATGCTGTACGCCTTCACCGAGAACTTCATGTTGCCCTTCTCGCACGACGAGGTGGTGCACGGCAAGGAGTCCATGCTGCACAAGATGCCGGGCGACGAGTGGCAGAAGCACGCCAACCTGCGCACGCTGTATACCTACCAGTTCACCCATCCCGGCAAGAAGCTCCTGTTCATGGGCACGGAGTTCGCGCAGGGAGTGGAATGGAACAGTGCCGCCGTGCTGGATTGGTACGTGCTGGAATACCCCCTGCACCAAGGCATGCAGCGCCTGGTCGGTGACCTGAACCGCCTATACTGCGAAAGCCCCGCGTTGTACCGTCACGAATTCGAGTGGCAGGGCTTCGAATGGATCGACTGCCACGACGCCCAGCAGTCGGTGCTCAGCTATCTACGCCTGGGCGACGGC
>Ga0307417_10001132_pt1 | contig 11023 bp, 8 predicted proteins | sample SalMarWE160210MG_2_FD_202514 | JGI IMG/M metagenome (GOLD analysis project Ga0307417, IMG submission 202514) | Salt marsh sediment microbial communities from the Plum Island Ecosystem LTER, Massachusetts, United States - WE1602-10 | ecosystem: Environmental > Aquatic > Marine > Intertidal zone >...
TGGGCAATTTATCAAAATATTGCTGAACAACTTGCTCCGTTTCCAATTTACTTTTTCCGTAGTCGGTCACAGGATTGCAGGGATGGCTTTCATTAATAGGCATTTCTGACTCGGACGGACCGACTGCAGCCTGGCTGCTGATATGAACGAACTTTTTAATCTTAGGGTTTACTTCTGAGACAGCCGTGAGCAAATTCTCGGTTGCCTGAACATTGCCACGGTAATATTCTTTAATATCCAGGGCTTTGGTTACACCGGCGATATGCAGAATGTAATCTGCATCCTTGATCCCATTTTTAAAAGACTCCGTATCCAATAACGATCCGTAGTGATATTCCAAGGGCAGGTGTTCAATCCAGTGCAGATTGCTTGTCTTACGGACCAGGCATCTTACGGAGGCGCCTTCCTCTATCAATTTTTTAGCTACCCAGCTACCTACAAATCCGGTAGCGCCGGTGATAAAATATTTCATATTTTTTCTACCTGAAATTTGAAAAAGAAGATATTAAGAAGAAGCATTATATTCAAATAAAAACCTCACAATCCTTCTTCATTCACAAACTTTTTTGAAATCATTATTTTTCTTTTTAAAATAGCGGCGTAATACTAAAGCAGGTTTCTAAATGCCCATCCGATTCAGAGAAGATTATCCGGAAGTTATGGCGTTTTTGGGCTTCGAAGTCAGGAAAATGCTCTTCAGCCGGAAAAGCCCCTTCCAAAAAATTGATGTTTTGGAAACGGATACCTTTGGAAGGGTTTTGCTAATCGACAATCTGGTAATGTTTACCGAAAAGGACGAATTTGTTTATCATGAGATGATTGCTCATGTCCCGCTATTTGTCCACCCTGATCCGCAAAATATCCTCATTATTGGAGGGGGCGATGGCGGTACTATCCGGGAATGTCTGAAACACCCGGAAGTCCAAAAGATCGATTTAGTAGAGATCGATCAACTGGTTACCCAGGCATGTCTTAAATATACTCCTTATCTCTCGGAAAAGATACTCAATGAAAGGGTTAATTGTTACTTTGAAGATGCCGTTGAATTTGTAAAAAAATCAAACTACCGCTATCAAATTATAATTATCGATTCTACCGATCCCATAAATGTGGGCGAGGGACTTTTCACAGTGGAATTTTACCAAAATTGCAATAAGCTGCTCACGCCTGATGGGATATTGGTAGCGCAGAGTGAATCGCCTATTTGGTTTCCCAAATTAATTAAGGGAATTGCCAAGAAGTTAAATTCCGTTTTTCCCAAGGTTCATTTTTATCAGGCAAATATCCCCACATATCCTTCGGGATTTTGGTCTTTTGCTTTTGCGTCGAAAAAATATCACCCGGTAACTGATTTCCGCAAAAAGCGCTACCGGGAATTGAATTTAAAGTTGAAATATTATAATGACAGGTTACATTCCGCAACTTTCAATTTGCCAACATTTTTCGATGAGTTGATCAATAATGCCTGACACACTTATTCAAAGGATACCTTTCGAGGGGTGCGTTGCTTCCTATGAGGAAGCGGATATTGTATTATTTGGCGCTGGGTATGATGGGACTTCCAGCTACCGCCCCGGCTCTCGTTTTGCTCCAATGGCAATCCGCTCCGAGGCGCTGTACTCACAGGAAAACTACAGTCCTTACTTCAAAAAAGATCTATCGGAAAAATCCATCCATGACGCCGGCGATATTGATTTGCCGATTGGAGATAAAAGCACTGCTTTGGAATTAATCCATAAAACCACTCACGATTTAGTTAGTCAAAAAAAGAAATTGTGCGTAATCGGCGGCGAGCATCTTATTACCCTGCCTGTTATTCAGGCGGTTTTGGAATTCCACCCCGATTTAAAAATTGTTCAGGTAGATGCCCATTTGGATTTGATGGATGAATTATTTGGTGATCGCATATCACACGGTACGGTGATGCGCCGGATTTCCGAATTGAAAAATGAAGCCAAGTGGATTTATCAGGCTGGTATCCGCAGCGGCAGTAAAGAGGAGTATGAATTTGCCAAAACACACACTCATCTGTTTCAATTTCATTTAAAGGAATTCACGGAGGCGATTAAGGATTTGATGAGTTATCCCATTTACCTTTCTCTGGATCTCGATGTTTTTGATCCATCACTAATTCCCGGAACAGGCACGCCGGAGGCTGGCGGAATCATGTTCCCGGAGTTCATCGATCTTTTAAAAACATTGGATGGCGCCAATATTGTTGGCTGTGATATGGTGGAATTGTCACCTAAAATCGACCCGACCGGCAATTCCACAATAAATGCAGCGAAGATATTGAGAGAATTGTTGATGATTTTGTAGCCTCCTGAAGGGTTTGAACCTTTGGGAGGTTAGAATTAGGATTTTACAACTGATCGATCTTCTTCGCCAAAGCAAAATCCTTATCGGTTAGACCGCCTTCGGAATGCGTTACCAATTGCAGATCAACTTTATTATAGGAAATCGTAATATCGGGATGATGATCCATTGCCTCCGCTTCATCGGCAACTTTGTTTACAAATGCCATCGCTTCTTTAAAATCATTAAACTCCAAAGAGCGGCTTATTTTGCCGTCTTTTAACTCCCAACGTTCGGTATCTGACAACTTCTGTTTTATTTGATCATTATTCAACTTCATGGCAGCTCCTTTATTGTGTTCACGATTTGTCAAATATAAACTCTGTATTAATAAAAAGCCTCAAAGCGGATTATGTTTCAGGTAAAATCATTCTTTGCTGAATTGGTAGGGACGGGCAGGAAAAAGAAATTTTGATTATCCGGTTAGCTCAGCACAATGAAATTATATGTAGATTCAATAATTGTGATGGACTGCCCAAAAAGTCTAAGATTATCTCTTAAACCTCATGCTGAGCGTAGTCGAAGCATGTTATTTTCCCCTGATAGATTGATCCTTCGACTCCGCTCAGGATGAGGTGAGAAGACTTTTTGGATTGTCCGATATTCAAAAAAATAGGATTCCCTACTTTGTGCTGAGCTAACCGGATAATCAAAAAAGAGATTAATTGGCGTATGTTTTCTGGCTAATATTGCCAATTTTCTTGAGAAGCGGATCATCCTCCGGCAAATATTTGCTAAAATAGTTCCGGCTGATCTCCCATAACTTTTTTGCCTCTTCGACCATGCCTTGATGGAAAGCAATATTCCCTCGGTACCAATGAATATTTCCCATGACCTGATCGGAATTTTCATGCTTCATCATCAAGTTTGCAAATAATTGCTCGCTGAATAAATAGCGGTCATATTTGACGACGAAATTTTCCAAAAAATTATAGCCAGCCAAATCGTAGGGATTGTTATCCAGCATTGTCCGAATGCTCTTTTCCATCTTATCCACATCCTTGTTTTGATCATAATATTCCAGTAGGGCAAGATATGATTCCTGTCGATCTGGCAAAAGCCGGATACATTCATTTATATATTTCTTAAATCGTTCTATTTCCCCCAAATTGAAGAGAGATAGTGACGCAATTCGCAGCGCTTTATAGCGGGTATCGATTTTTGAAAGCGATAAACCCGGCAGTGCTTTCAAAGCAAAATCATAGCTTTGGCTATACTGTTTTTCCTGATAGAAAATTTCCGTTAAATAAAAAAAGGTCATTGTATCGTGAAAACGACTATCCAAATTCTTTTGATAAAACTCCACAGCATTGTCAAATTGGTTTTTGGTTTGATAATAATGCCCCAGCCAAAGATTAACAGAGGAGGAATTGTATCCCAACTGCGAAGCTTTGTTGTAATATTGAAAAATTTTCTCTTCAATATCCTTCACTGCTTTTGAATTCACAACAATTGGATTTATGGGATTATTCAATCTTAACCGGAAGAAATCGCCAAATAATTTATACGCCTCTCCGTAGTCCGGGTACAGATCAATAACTCTTTGAAGAAGTCGATCCGGATAGTGAAGATAGGTAATGATAAATGATTTATCGGAGGCATCCGGCAAATTGGCTACGGTTGTGTCAGTTAGATAAAAAGAGGCATAATCCTTTTGGTAGAAATGGTTTCGCAGGGCATTTTCAACCTGAAGACAAACTAAATCCGGCTGAAATCCACCTTCGTGAATAATGGTTTCCAGGTAGTCATTCGCAGACGCAAATTTATTATCCTGAATGAGAGATTTCGCCTTTTCCAGATGCGCTGTACTATCCTGAGCCAACCCGGCAGCGCTTACTGCCAGCAAAAAAATTGCGATCGAGGTAAATATTCTTATCATTATAAAAACTCAATTTGAAAAACTTATGTAAACTTATTAACCACTCTCCTACTAAAATTCAAACCTGTATATTCCAAATAGCCTGAAAATTCGCTTGCTATTAACAAAGTTGACAAAATTTCGGAGTATTATTAACCAATTAAACATTATCATGCCGTTGCCTGACGGCTATTGCTTATATCCCAATTCCCGCAGCAAGTTTTTTCGCCATTCCACATCCACCTCTCCCTCGATACCTTTAGGCGAAAAACCATCTACGACTCCTAAAACCGCTCTGCCCTGCTCGGTTTCGGCAATTATCACCTCAGTCGGATTTGCAGTGGCGCAATACACGCGACATACTTCCGGCACCGCCTTCACAGCATTTAGAATATTGATTGGAAAGGCATTTTCCATGAAGATAAAAAAGGTGTGACCTGCTGCAATGCTATCAGCGTTCTTTTTGGCAATCTCGGTTAGCTTTTCATCATTACCGGTAAATCGCACCAAACATTTGCCGGAAGCTTCACAAAAACTGATACCAAACTTTATTCCCGGCACATTTTGGATAATCGATTCATACAGATCCTCCACGGTTTTGATAAAATGACTATGCCCCATTATGAAGTTCATGTCATCAGGTTTTTCGATAGGCACAACTTTTATATCCATTTAAATCTCCGCATGCTTATTTTAGCGTATTAAATATAAGGTTTTTAAGGAAGATATGCAATAATTCAAGCCGGACATATTAGAAATACCAGATCGGGAAAAAAATCTTTGATTTAAATTATTGATTGCTGAAATTGATGCTTCTATAATTTCCATTTCCAATTTTGTGCTGGAATAAGCATATATTCCTTTTGTTCATTTAAAAAAACAGGAAAGTAACTAAATGAGCGAAATAAACAATAACCGGCGTGCTGTCTTCTCATGGTGTTTGTATGATTTCGCTAACTCGCCATTTACGACTTTGATCGTCACCTTTATATATGCCACTTACTTTACCAAAGCCATTACCGAGAATGAAATTATCGGAACGGCGCTGTGGTCAAGGGGAGTCACCGTTTCGGCAATTGCGGTTGCCTTGTTATCGCCCATTATGGGCGCAATAGCGGACAGGGGTGGATATCGCAAACTATTTCTTTTCATTTCCACTGCTATCGCTATTATCGGTTCTGCAATACTCTATCAATTTGAACCGGGGCAAGCCATGCAGGCGCTGCTGTGGTTTATCATCGCCAATATTGCCTTTGAAATGGGGATGGTTTTTTACAATGCATTTTTACCCGATATTGCCCCGCCCGGACGAATCGGCAGAATTTCCGGTTACGGCTGGTCGTTAGGTTATGTGGGCGGATTACTGGCAATGGTGGTGGCACTAATCGGGTTTGTCTACCCGGAAGTGCCCTGGTTTGGATTCTCCATAGAAAAAGGGGAGAATATCCGGGCAACAAATCTACTGGTTTCAGGATGGTTCATCCTTTTCAGTATTCCGCTCTTTCTTTGGGTAAAAGAAGATAAATCCCAGGCATCGAAATCCCGAAAAAAAATTGTCGCATCCAGCATCAAGCAACTCATCAATACCTTCCATGAAATCAGGCATTACCGACAAATTATCCGCCTGCTTGCAGCAAGGCTGTTTTATAATGATGGATTGATCACCATTTTTGCCTTCGGGGGAATTTATGCCGCCGGTACTTTCGGCTTTTCATTTACCGAAATAATGATCTTCGGGATCGTGCTCAATGTAGCCGCCGGAGCCGGCGCTTTTGTGATGGGCTTTATGGATGATAAATTGGGCGGAAAGAAAACAATTCAATTAAGTCTGTATGGGTTGATGATCGCAACGGTCATTGCGGTTTTATCGCCTAATAAGATTTTCTTCTGGATTGCCGGTATCATTGTGGGAATTTTTTCCGGTCCCAACCAAGCAGCCAGCCGCTCCCTGATGGGACGCTTCGTTCCCCCCGACAAAGAGAATGAGTTTTTTGGATTCTTTGCATTTTCAGGAAAAGCTACAGCCTTTATGGGACCATTTTTACTCGGTAGCCTTACGGAATTATTTAATTCACAACGAGTAGGGATTTCAGCAGTCTTACTATTTTTAATAATTGGAAGTATATTTCTGATTTTGGTTGATGAAAAAGAGGGGAAGACGCTGGCAGGAAGAGACTGAATCCGGAACCCTGATGTCGGATGCCAGATAATTGATAATGGGATCGATAGGAGAATAGGAGAATGGGAGAAGCGGTGAAACGGAGGAAAAGACAGCGGGACACCTCATTCCTAAACTCCGTTTAGGAATGCAATAAGCAGTGAAACTCCGTTTCACGATTTTGCTTAAAGTTTAAATAACTGAAGCAATATTTCAATCATCTTATATCTGATATCCTTCGCCCAAATCTTCATTTAAAATTTTTTTCTTCTTAAATTTTATATCTTATTTTTTATATTTAGCAACCTTTAATCTACTAATGGCAGAGAGATTAATCGTGTGAATTTCATCTTTAAATCTTTCACAACCTTAATTAATCACAAAATTAACTTTTGAGGAGGCAATATGGAAGATTTAGCTCAGACGGTAAAAAATCTTGTTACGCTCTGGGGCATAAAGGCAATTGTTGCCATTGTTATTCTAATCGTAGGATTATGGATTGCCAAGCTAATTCGCAACATTACCAAAAAACTGTTGCGAAAAAGATCCATTGACGAGACGATTGTATCGTTTCTTGGAAGTTTGGTTTACGTCCTATTGGTCATTGTTGTTATCATAGCAGTTCTCAAGCAGGTCGGTATAGAAACCACCTCTTTTATTGCGATCATTGGTGCTGCCGGTCTGGCTGTTGGTTTTGCCCTTCAGGGCTCACTTTCAAATTTCGCTGCTGGTGTACTTATGCTGGTCTTTCGCCCTTTTAAAGCTGGAGATTTTATTGAGGGCGGAGGGACAATGGGGGTAGTTGAAAAAATTCATATGTTTACCACAGAACTTAAAACTCCTGACAACAAAGTAGTCATCGTTCCCAACTCGAAAATGATGGGAGATAATATAACCAACTATTCAGCAAAGGAACAGCGCCGGGTTGACCTGGTTTTTGGAATCGGTTATGGCGATGATATGAAAAAAGCAAAGAAAATTCTGGAGGATGTGTTGTCCAAGGATGAACGCGTGCTTAAAGAACCGGCTCCAACCATCGGGGTAGTCGAATTGGGAGACAGCAGTGTGAATATTGTATGCCGTCCTTGGGTGAATACCTCAGACTATTGGCCGACTTATTTTGCCATTACGGAGAATGTAAAAGAGGCATTTGATAAAGAAGGTATTTCTATTCCTTTCCCGCAGCGCGATGTGCATGTTTATCAGCATAGCGATGAGGCATAAGCAAAATCGATACCTCTTACGATTCATACCGAAAATCCTTAAACTTCACCCGGAAGAAGATCGAATACATCACCGGCACAAATCCTAATGTCAGGACCGTGGCGAACATCAATCCGAATATGATTGCCACCGCCATCGCTTCAAAAAGCGGACCGCCGCCAAGCCAGAGTGGTATGAGACCGCCGATGGTCGTTGCCGTAGTCAACAGGATGGGGCGCAGCCGGCGCTGAGATGATTCTACAACCGCCCGCGCTGGCTCTAAACCATTTTGCTCAATTTCAATCTTGATGCGATCGAGGAGCACAATAGCATTGTTGATGACAATTCCCGCTAAGCCGATGATTCCCAAGAAAGCCACAAAACCTAATGGCTCCTGGGTGATGAAGAGTCCGATAATAACACCGATTAAACCCAGGGGTATAGTCATCAATATAATGATCGGACGGCGGAACGAATCGAATTGGGCAACCAGCAACAAAATAATCACCAGAAACGCAATTGGCACTTTAACACCGATGGATTCATTTGCTTTTCCTGATGACTCAATTTCACCACCCTGCTGATAACGATATCCAACCGGCCAATTTTGTTTCTGCTCCTGAAGCCATGGCTCCAGCTTGTTGGATGTTGCAATAGCATTGTACCCCGGAAGCAGGTTTGCACTAACAGTTATCGTTTTTAGGCGGTCCCGTCTGAGTATTTTGGAAGGCTGGAAAACGATCTCTACATCCGCGACCTGTTTGAGAGGCACAGACCGTCCAGTCGCCTGATCAAAAATATTGTGGCTTTCCAGTTTTTCAACATCCTTGCGGTCAGCGGCGACCGAACGCAGAACAACCGGAATTACTTCGTCGCCCTCACGGTAATCTGTGGTTTGAATACCGCTCAGAATAGTTTGCAAGGACAGCGCTATATCCTGGCTGGTTAATCCGGCCCGTTGAGCTCGGGGCTGATTGATGTGTACAAACAATTTTTTAGTTCGCTCTCCCCAATTATCCCGAATGTTCTTTGTCCCAGGAATTTGGGCTAATTCCGCTTTAACCTGGTCGGCAAGTTCAAATACTTCATCAACGTCTTTGCCGGAAATACGAACCTCTATCGGCGCTGTCACCGGCGGGCCTAGATAAAGCGGTGCGATAGTTGGAGTAACGTCAGGGAAATTTTCCAGGCAATAATTTTCTAATTTGGGAATGAAGTCGCTTTCCATTTTCCAGCGGTCAGTGACATTGAGAAGCAGGTAAGCATATTCCGGGCTCTGCGGTTCCTGACCCAAAGATAAATAAAACCGCGGGGGACCACTGCCGATAAAAGACGTCCAATCCAAAACTCCATCTTTTTCCACTTTTCCGTCTGTGTTAACCTCAGCCATCATTTCATTCTTAATAAAATTCTCTATTTGATGAACAATTCTCCCGGTCTTTTCCAACGGCGTTCCCACAGGCAATTTTATTTCAGCGAACATGACTGGTTTATCATTGGCAGGGAAAAATATTGCCGGTATAAAGGGAGTTAATTGCATGACCGCAAGAAACAGTATTATTACTGCTATTACCGTTAAAACCGGACGACGCAACCCTAACAATAATGTTTTGCGATACCGTTGATAAAAGCGGGAATTATAACCTTCCTGTTTCTCCTTCTTCACTTTGAGGAAGAGGACGCAAAAAAGCGGGATCATCGTCAATGTCAAAATCCACGAACATAGCAAAGTAATAGTCACCACCTTAAAAATCGGAGCGGTATATTCCCCGGTTGAGGATTCCGCCAGAAATATGGGCAGAAAAGCCGCTGCAGTTGTGAGTGAGGATGTGAGTAGCGGAATCCTTAATTCTTTTGCCGAATCAATAGCTGCCTGAACCGCATTCTTCCCCTCGGACATCTGCACCATAACCGATTCGGACATAACGATGGCGTTATCTACCAGCATCCCCAGGGCGATAATCAGCGCCGCTAAAGACATCTGATCCAGCCCAATATTGAGGAAACCCATTATCATCAATGACATTACCATGGCCGCCGGGATGAGACTGGCAACCACCAGTCCGGTACGGAACCCTAAAAATAGCAACATGACCGCCGTTACAATGACGATGGCCTGGATGAGGCTGTTAGTAAAATCATCTATTTTTTTATCAACGAATTTTGGCTGGAAGTAAATGATCTGGAAATCAACTCCTATGGGATAAACCTGTTGAAGCCAGCGAATCTTTTCTTTGACGGCTTCACCCAAATTGATGATGTTTCCACCCTCACGCAAACTGGTGGCTAAAATGAGTGCCGGTTCTCCATCGTGGGTAACTTTCGTGGTTGCCGGATCGACATATCCACGTTTAATGCGAGCAACATCCCCCAGGTAAATGAGGTTGGAACGACCGGGCAGCTTAATCACAGTCCGTCGCAATTCTTCAACCGATTCAAAATTACCGCTCGGTTCCACAACAATCTGTTCATCCGGGGTGAATACCTCGCCACCGGGGAAAATGATGTTCCGGCTTGCCAGAATGCTTTGCAGTTGAGCCGGAGAAATTCCTAGCTCCCCCAATCGGGCATTGTTGAACTCGACAAAAACGCGCTCCTCCTGAGCACCGACGATGTCCACCTTTGCGACTTCTTCAATCAGCAGTAATTCATTACGCGTATCGTCGGCGACTTCTTTTAGTTCGGCGTATGTATATCCCTCGCCCGTAATGGCAATCATAGTACCGTAAACATCGCCAAACTCGTCATTCACGTACGGACCACGTACACCCGATGGCAATTGCTGTACAGCACGACTCACTTTGCGGCGCAGGCTGTCCCAAATGGGGCGCATCTTTTTGTAGCTTTCCTTTATGTTCACGTAAATAATGGATACACCGGGTTTGGATTCGCTAACCATGTTGTCGATTTCGGGCATCTCCTGGATTATTTTTTCAAGCTTATCGGTTACCAGTTGTTCAACTCGTTCCGGGCTTGCTCCGGGAAAATAAGTGATCACGGTTGCTGTACGGATAATAAAACCCGGGTCTTCGGATCGGGACATTTTCTGAAAAGTCATCAAACCCGAAACAAAGATGATAAGCAGGAAGGCACCGGTTATACGTTTTTTCTCAATGGCAAATTGTGTTATACTCATCAGGATGCTCCTTTATTCCGGTAGTCTTACTTTTTGTCCATCCGTCAATTTGCTGACGCCTGCTGTCACCACTCTATCACCGTCATCTAATCCTTGCAGGATTTCAATACCATCTTCGGTAAGATCACCGATCTCGACCGCACGTCTCTCTGCCACTCCAAATCCCTCTTCGGTCGGCTTAACAATAAAAACAAACCGCCCCTGACGATCTTCCCCAACTGCAACAGATGGTACAACAATTCTCTTGCGTGCCGGAGTATCTGCAGCCCGTTGAGTTGATTCAAACTTAAATGACACTTCCGCTGCCATGCCG
>Ga0307417_10001134_pt1 | contig 11016 bp, 14 predicted proteins | sample SalMarWE160210MG_2_FD_202514 | JGI IMG/M metagenome (GOLD analysis project Ga0307417, IMG submission 202514) | Salt marsh sediment microbial communities from the Plum Island Ecosystem LTER, Massachusetts, United States - WE1602-10 | ecosystem: Environmental > Aquatic > Marine > Intertidal zone...
GCAATTAGTGAGGGCGAATACCAGGCGTTGAAAGAGAAGCTGAAGAAATCCTATTAGTAGGTTTCTAGAACTGAGTTGACGGAATTCTGGGGACAGCATACTTAATTCCAACCAAAACATTCTTCGGACAAGCCGCAGATGTTCGCGTTCGCCACCAGAAAGGAGACAGTGAATCATGACAATCATCGGTATCAACGGAAGCCCGAGAAAGAAGTGGAATACGGCGACGCTGTTGACGAAGGCACTCGAAGGCGCTTCTTCACAAGGGGCTCAGACTGAGTTGGTACACTTGTACGATCTTACCTTTAAGGGATGTAGGAGTTGCTTTGCGTGCAAAATCATCGACGGACGGTCCAATGGAAGATGTGCGCAGAAGGACGATCTGAGTCCGGTACTCAAAAAGATCGAGGAGGAAGCCGATGCCATTATCCTGGGATCACCGATCTACTACGGAACAATGACCGGTGAGATGCGTTCCTTCGTTGAACGTCTATGGTTTGCCCCAATGGTCTATTCTGAACCTCTCCGGTCTGTATTCCCGCGTAGGATAAAGACAGCAATCATCTACACCATGAATGTCACCGAGGAGAGGAGCACCACATTGGGCTACGAGCTAATGTTCAAATCCACTGAGGATAGGTTCCGGATGGTTCTCGGTGAGGCTGAAACGTTCTGTTGCTACGATACGTACCAGTTTCCAGACTATTCTAAGGTTGTCATGGAGTGCTTTGACCCGGCAAAGAAGGCTGCACTGCGCGAGAAGATGTTTCCAGACGACTGTCGAAAAGCGTTCGAGCTCGGTTGCAGGATCGCTTCAAAGGGATAATCACGATTGCGCATCCATAACGTGTCGAACCAGACCATGCACGCTGCCCCGAGTCACGCCGGGCGCGTTTGGCGCCTCTGCTGCGACTCTGTAAAAAGGGCCTCGCCGGATGCCCACCCTTTGGCGGCCCACCATGTGGGCATCGATCTGGCCAAGGAGTGGCGCCTGAACGAGAAATATCTCAAGAAAAAGACCAAGGCTGAGATCCATGCGATCGCGGAAAAGCCCAACACCCGACGCTCCACCGGACGTCAGCAACGCGCTGAGCGGTGAGCGCCAATGTTGGCAGATCGATTTGTTTTGACATTGTCCATGATGTGGATTAATATAGCTATAAAAAGCCACATCATGGAGGTACGATATGAGGACAATTCAGATGACCCTTGATGACAATCTTGTCAAAGCGGTCGACCGTGTTTCAAAGGAACTCCACACAAATCGTTCTGCATTCACAAGAAAAGCGTTACAAGACGCGCTTGTCCGTTACAAACAAGAGCAGTTGGAGCGTAAGCACCGTCGGGGGTATGAACAAAATCCAGTTGCCACCGATGAGTTTTCGGTTTGGGAAACCGAACAGGCTTGGGGTGATGAATGAAACATGGCGAAATACGATGGTATAAATTCTTGTCACCAGATAAAAAACGACCGGTTCTTATCCTGACACGTGATTCCGTGTTGGAATATCTGGGGGAGGTTACCATCGCACCTATCACAACTACCGTCCGCGATATACCATCCGAAGTGTCTCTCTCAACAGCTGACGGCATGCCTCAGGATTGCGCTGTCAATTGTGACCATTTGCAAACTGTTTCGAAGGGGAAAATCGGATCTTTGATTACATCCTTGCCTCGCACAAAGATGTCAGAGGTCGGGCGTGCAATCCGCTTTGCACTCGATATCTGAAAGAGTAGCGGCCAAGGTACTTGACCGGATACCGTGAACCGCACAATCAAACTGCGTTTGCTTGCACGGCCCCCGGCACCGGTCAGCACCGCGATTATACTTCAAAGGTACTCGAAATGAGCATTCCATACCAAATACAATTTAATCAAATTCCATGGGAATCACCAATGGCAGGAGTAAGGCACAAATACGTTGACTATGATGGTCATCGTATTCGGCTCGTTGAGTACTCAAGTGATCTGCCACCGCATTGGTGTGAAAAGGGTCATTGTGGCTTTCTTCTGAGTGGCAAAATGGTAATAGAGTACACGGACACCGAAATCATTTACAATGAAGGTGATGGTATCATTATCCCAGATGGGCCAGAACATAAACATAAAGGCAGGGTCTTATCCGAGAAGGCCCTGGTGTTCTTCATTGAAAAAGTATAACCCGGCATTCAACCGGACGCGGAGCAACTTGTGCCTATTTTCTCGGAGTGCGGATCACCGCGCCGGTTAATTCTGCGTTAACTTTTAAAAACATTTGTGGGTGTTACAATTAATGAAATCCTTGATTGATAAAACAGAATTTATTGAAAAATTGGAGAGTTGGGGGGCAAGTATTGTTCGCGTGGCGGATACTGCCAAACTATCAGGAATTGAAACAGAACCAAGTGACCTCTTAAGCGGTTTTCACAGGGCAGTAAGTATTGCAGTCCGTCTTTCCGGTCCAATAATGAACATGATTGACAAACAGCCTACTCCTCTATATTCATCCCATTACTGTCGAGTAAATGCACTGCTTGACGACCTTGCCGTAAGAGCAACAAATTTTTTGCAATCAAATTCCGCTCAAGCAGTTCCCATTCCTGCAAGCCAAACACTCGATTCAGAAAAATGTACATCATATATATCACACAAAGCCGTTGCATTAGCTGCGGGGATAGGTTGGCAAGGTAAAAGCCTTTTGATTGTAAATCCGGATTTTGGTCCGAGAATTAGGCTGACAACAATTCTTACAGACGCTGATATCGTGCCCGATTCACCGATTAAGAATAGATGCGGAAAATGTCAGCAATGCAAAGACCATTGTCCAGCTGGAGCAATCATTGGAGCTAATACCACCAGCCATTATTCCAGCAGGTCAGATGCTATAGACCTTAAAAAATGCGTTCATCAAGTGCGTAACGTATTTGGTAAGCTCCCGAATATTACACCAGGAATCTGTGGTATTTGCATTAGAGTTTGCCCATGGGGTAATAAAACAAAGAAGGTTGAACAATGAAATACAAGTTAACAATTTTCTGCACCTGATCGGTGTTACGCTGCCGCTTCACACCGACAAGTGAGAAATACGATTGCCAGGGGGTAAGATGAAGAGGCTGTATATTATTAAGGCTGGAACCACGTTTCCCGCCATAGCGAAACAGTTCGGCGACTTTGACAAGTGGACGGCAACGGCGCTTAGGGTAGTGGATGTTGAGACGGCTATTGTGGATGCTGAAAATGGAGCTTCTCTCCCGACAGCGGAGGAATGTGCGGGCGCGGTGATAACGGGATCTCATTCGATGGTAACGGACAACCTTCCATGGAGCGTCAAACTGGAAGAATGGATAATGTCTCTGTTGAATGCAGGCACACCCCTTTTCGGCATCTGCTACGGGCACCAGCTCCTTGCGCGAGCCGCTGGAGGTCAGGTGGGCTTCCTCCCGCAAGGCAAAGAGATCGGTACCGTAGGTGTCCATCTACTTCCTGATTGCGCTAATGATCCCCTTTTTCGTTCGTTTCCTCGATCGTTTTTCGTCCATACCGCTCATTCACAGACAGTGCTTAGGCTGCCGACAGGAGCCACATGTTTGGCGGCCAATGCCTATGAGCCCAATCATGCCTTTCGCGTTGGGGACTGGGCTTATGGAGTTCAGTTTCATCCAGAGTACAATATCGATATTATGCGATCATATATCCAAGAGCAGACAGACGAACTCAAGGCGGCGGGAATGGACGTTTCGAAGATCTTGAGTGCGGTTGAAGAAACGCCGGTCGCAGCTGAAACGCTCAGGAACTTCGGCAACATTGTCAGAGAACGGCTGACCAACAGATCAATGCAGCCGACTCGTAAGGCTTGCGGCTGATCTCGGTGTTCGGTACAAGAGATGAAGAAATCAGGCCGCATCGGTACGCATGTCCGGCTTGAGCCCTTTGACCACTGCGGCTTGCCGCTCGAGATCTTTCCCCTGCGCGGAAAAATTGTGCGCAGGCTCCACACAATTGGCGGCGCTGATGACTTGTATCGACCTGCGACCGCTGTTGGTTTCCACAATAGTGGTCAGCCTAGAAGAGTGGTTTAAAAAAAGAAATTTAGTGTAAAAGGGAGGAGTGAATCATGAATCAGTGGACATTTACAAAAGGACTGCATGAGCTGGGCGAAGATATCTATGCCTATATTCAACCGGATGGCTCCTGGTGTTTAAATAATGCAGGCCTGATTGTTGACGGGAAGCAGTCTATGCTGGTGGACACACTGACCGATTTGGCCCATACCCGGGAGATGCTTGACGCGATATATAAAAAGATAGATGCATCGATAAAATCCGTGGTCATTACACACGGTAACATTGACCATTGGCTTGGTAACGAACTGGTTAAAGACGCGGAAATAATCGCAACCGAGAAATGTGCTGAAGAAATGAAAGCGATGCCCCCGGGAATGATGGCCCAACTAATAAAGGAAGCTCCCCAGTTGGGTGAGGTCGGAGAATATTTTACACGGTCTTTCGGCAAATTTAATTTTGAGGGCATCATCCCCACCCACCCGACCAGGACTTTTAATGGGCAGTTGGACCTCAAGTTAGGGAATACAGAAATCAGGTTGATCGATGTCGGACCGGCACACACTACAAGCGATCTCTTAGTCTATGTTCCGGAAAAAAAAGTTGTTTTTACCGGCGATATTTTATTCATCAATGGGACTCCACTCATGTGGGAAGGCCCGGTAAGCAACTGGACCAAAGCCTGTGATCTCATGCTGGCATTGGATGCGGAAATATTTGTTCCGGGTCATGGGCCAATAACTGATAAAAGGGGCGTGGAGGAAGTGAAAGGATACTGGCACTATCTTGAGGAGGAAGCAAAAAAACGTTTTGATGCAGGCATGAGCGTTTTTGATGCAGCCCGGGATATCCCTCTGGGAAAATATAAAGCATGGGGTGAATCAGAACGAATCTGTGTTAATGTGAATACACTTTATAATGAATTCAGGGAAGAGCCTGTCGATACCAACATTTTGGAACTCTTCGGCTATATGGCAAACTATGCTAAAAAATGGAAATAAATCGATGGCCCAGGACTGTGGGTTCGATGATCCGGAGGGATTCGGGACTGGGAATATTCCATTGGCGATAAATGGTTTTTGGAATAGCAAACCGGTTTTACTAAATGGAAAAGGGGGCAAGTCTGCTCTTGACTCATGTTTAGGTGTGGAACGAGTATGGCTACCATGATAGTGGGGTCGGGCCACGGGAACTAATTGATATGAAACGAATAATTGGCGAGTTTTCCCTAAACGCGAATTTCTGCTCAAGTTCTCCAAGGATCGGCATCGTTATTTGCAGTGGCTGTATCAAACCAGGAAGAGATATGGATTGAAGATTCGAATAAGGCCTAGGGTCGTCATGGATATGGAGACGCTGTTAGGTTTTTAGGTTGCCCCATCGGTATCCGAAGATACATTAAGATAAAAGCCGATGCAAACCCTTATTTGCAAGAGTATGCCAAGTACTTTTGGCGCAGACGGCACGATAAGGAGAGCAAATTGTTGGCGGCCATGTCGGCCCGTGAACTACGGGCCATGAAGGCCGTTTAGGAGGTTTAGCAGCCGGGCAGCTCCCTAAGGGCTGCCTTTTGAGAGGCCTGAGCCGTATGAGGTCAAGCCTGCTGTCGACCTTTGGCCTTCTAGCTTTAAGGCAATAACAGTCAAATTGGGATCAGGTCGCCTATGAGAAATTAAGTCATGTTTAGATGAAAAAGGTGCTGAGATCCTGTTTTGGGCCACAATGTCCTGCCAACACATGCTTATAAGAGAATCACCGAATACGTCTGACCGTGATTTGTGCAACGGGATTTCGCCAGTCATGCGCAGAGGGATTCACCATATCCGGGTCCGGGCCGATACCATGAATTCCGGCATGGATATGAACATAACCCTCGGGATCTGCAGGGTCATGAGCATTATGACTGCCACAGGGCGGCCCCGGAATAAAGGAGCAGTCCTCGGAATTCCGCTCACTCCCCGCATCATACGCATCCGCCTCGATCGTTATTTCTCTCTTAAGAGGAACGGACAGATTCCGTATAGCAAAGAAGCCGTCATTTGTTGTGACCAGCATGCCAGCGACTGAGAACAACCTCGCCCATTTTGTTGCGGAGACTTCCAGAACCACTGATTTCCCGGGCAAAACCGGGCCATCCGAGACCGCATAATCCAAATCCGGGTCCAGGTCGATTTGATTGATCAATAGACCAGGATCCCCCTCTTCTGCCAGCGCCGCCAGTTGCGGACTCGCCGCATCTCCCAGATTAAAGAGCTGAAAATTCCGGTCATGACTGATAACGATGGGGGGGCTGAATATCTGGCCCCGGGTAAGGTTTGTGATGGTAACCTCGTATCTCATCCTGGATTGACCCGCAAGAGTCGGACCACCTGCCAAAACAATAACCAAAAAAAGAACGATCATGCAGATATTTCTGTTTCTTTCCACGTCACACCTCCTATGCTTTTTCATTTGGATCTCAGCACGCCATACGGCATAATAAACCCCTTGATTGAAAGCATAAGATGTGGATTTCACAGGGTCATCACGAAAATATCATTTTTGTGTCACAGACTCTTTTTAGGCGGATTCTCACACCAGAGCAGGGGTGTGTGGTTGGCGAGTTGGAATGAGAAGGAACCCCTGATCGTTTGCCGCAAATCAAGGCTCCCACACTTGTTCTGAAAGGTGATGAGGACTTGCTTATTCCACCGGAGAACGCGAAAATTCCTGCGGAAAGAACTCCTGGCGTCGAATGGAAGGTCATCTCGGGGCAGACCATCAGACGTTGACAGAGCAGCCGGAAGTAAGCAATGCAGCCATATTGGAATTCTTGCGGAGGCTGAATCAAAGGAAAGTCCGGGTTAACATAATTGGGGGAGCATCATAGCCTCAACCCGCATGCTTGCCTCATAAGGCCATTTCCACTATACTTTTCCTTAGAAAAGGCAACTTCATTTCACCTTCATCAGGAGGATTCGGCAATGAGAAAAGACAATCGTGTTTTTGGGTGGCTTCCCTGCTCCGTCATCTTTGTCGGTACAACAGATGGGGAACAGCGTGACATCATGACGGCGACTGCCATGTTCGTTTCGGAAAAAGCCCCCTTGCTTGTCATAAGCGTGTCAAAAAACCATTTGACCGCTCGATTGATAGAGCAGTCAGGGGAATTCACGTTGAGTATTGCCTCCCAAAAGCAGAAAGAGCTGGCCGTGCTGCTGGGGAGTGCGGAAGGGAAGAAAGAGGACAAATTCAGTCGTTTTTCCATCAGAACCATTCCCAACGGAACGGGGAAATTGCTGATCCCGGAGGAAAGTGCGGCCTGGATGGAATGCAAAGTGGTGAGTCTTCAGGAAATCGATGGTTATCGTTTGGTGATCGGGCGCGTTGTGGACAAAAAGGACTTGGGGAAACCCCCTTTGATTTGGCATGAGGATATGTTTTTCTCCTTGAAACCACTGTGAAAGGCCCGTGGACACAAATCATAAATCATCACTACCAGATCCGCCTTTTCCCTTTCCGATTCGAAGATTTTCGAGTTGGATGTTCCGATCACTCAGAAGGCGAAGCTTGACCAGTATGGGGAGCGAGGATTGGAGCGCAGGTATTTCACACATGCATCAGGGGAACTCGTGGATCGAATCAACGGCAAGCATTGCCTAGTGAAGGCGGTGAAGCCTCAAGGGCATGGGGGTTTTGGGACAATCCATAAGAAACTAAATAACTCCATCGATATACGTCCCCGTTTTCACTCTATTTTGCCCGCCTGAAAATCCTGCAGGTTTTCCTCTACCCACTTCCCATAGACTGCTGATTAGCTGATTATAAAATTGTCTTTTAAAACATTTTTTTATTGCTTTTATGGCTGGCTCGACTTACAGAGCCTTTTGGTTTCTTTTATGGTAATGGGCACGCTGTTAGGTTTTTGAGTTTTGATAACGAATAAGTATAGGGCGACAGCGATCGAATATGCCGCGACCTTTGTTTCCCCGGTGGTCCGTGTTCCGGGATCTTCGACTTGCCTTCGGCTGGTAATTTGATTAAAATGTTCAACATATGAAACGGATTCACGCGCAGGAGACTTGCACCCCATAAGTTCACGCCCTTGCCGGGCGTACCCAAGTGCTGGAGACAGACCGGCTGCTAAGCAGTCGGCCGCCCAGCTTATCGTTACAACTAAGAAAGGAGTGTCTCATGAAAGTATTAGTCGTTTACTACTCAATGTATGGACACGTGTACAAGTTGGCAGAAGCAGCTGCTGAAGGAGCACGATCTGCAAAGAATGTGGAAGCCGTATTGCGTCGGGTTCCGGAGACGCTGTCTGAAAGCGTTTTGGCGAAGATGGGGGCGACTGAGGCGCAAAAGCTGCAAGCGCATGTGCCCTTATGCACAGTAGATGAACTGGGCGAAGCCGATGCAATCATTTTTGGGACACCGACTCGCTTCGGCAATATGTGTGGCCAAATGAGACAATTTCTTGACGCGACAGGACAACTGTGGGCGAAGGGAGCACTGGTCGGAAAAGTGGGAAGCGTTATCACAAGCTCAAACACCCAGCACGGGGGCCAAGAATCAACGATCCTGAGTTTCCATCTTACTCTGTTGCATCATGGCATGGTGGTTGTCGGGCTGCCATATGCATTTCAGGGACAATTTATGATGGAAGAGATCAGCGGCTGTTCGCCGTATGGTGCGTCGACAATCGCAGGAGGTGACGGCAGTCGGTTCCCGAGCGAGAACGAACTGGCGGGAGCACAGTACCAGGGTGAGCATGTCGCAAAGATCGCAAGTAAACTCACAGCTTAAGGATGTCCTATGGGTACTTGCGATTGGATGGGTCGGGCCACGGGAAGTACCTGTTTTTGAGTGGATAATTCCTGATTTTGCTCTCTGAAATGCACCGATATTGAGTTTTTTGAGGCCGAAAAGACTGTTTTTCTATGAGACTGCCAGCGGGAATTAAGCGACATTCTATTCCGCGGTACATCCGGCACACCCCGCTCAGACCTTCTTATGGCTTTACTCGACCGGGGTGGGAGCAGACCTTTCATAGATGTAATAGGTACAAGGGACAATACATAAAAAAATAACTAACTTGAAATCTGGTAGGTATGGGGCATGATTTACTTATTTTTTGATGACCGTTGCCCCATTAATAGCCAGCAGAATCAGAATAGTCTTGAAGCGTAATTGCAATTCCCAATTACCCGGGTATGGAAATTGAAAGGGGAATGAGAAGTGCGAGAGTTGATTTCTGTTGTTTCTTTTATCATGGCCGTGTTTGGGGGGACTGGCAACCATGTCTCATAAAGAGGAAGGCAAGCAATCGGTACAGAAGTCGTCTCTCTGGGAACAACTTTTCTGATCCTCTTTCTGTATCTGGAATTCCGTCCGTTTTGATTGTTGGGCTGAGACCTTCTATTGTTACAGTATCCCTGGATAGTTTCTCAAAGGTAAGCGGAAACCAAAGTGTTTCGGATGGAGGTGCCACCGACCTGCTTGGTTGACGGGAGTTTCGGTTGTTCTTCGTGTATTTGTAATGAAAACGATTTGAAATGCGAACCAATTGATACGCCGGATGCATTTTTTTCGCGCCAGTTGTCATGCCGGTCTTTCCACTTCCACGCACAATGTTTTTCTAAATGGATTCTCTCCGCCCACAATGATACATTATAGAAAATTATCATTGCTTGGAACAAAACCTAAGTTTTCCCATGTGAGGAGGGGTAGGATGGAAGTCAAGACGTATTGCAACAATATGAGGGGTGAGCTTATTTCCTGGAAGGCAAAGACCTACGACATGGCCCGAAAAATGGACAAGAGGTCTTCAGGGCCGGATGAAAGGACTGGTGCTTCGATCTCTGAGCTGGGCGCCATGATTGATGAGTTCGAGAAAAAAATCGAAGAACTGGAAACATCTTGCCCTGCCAACTGGGATAAGGAAAGGGCCGATCTGGACGGAATGATAGCGGAAATGAACGAAAGATGGGGTGAGGCCACTCAGATGTCTCCCGATGATTTCTGATGCTCCTACCTGGACCCTTCCTGGAAAGCCGTGTTCACGATCCGATCCTCGGTTGCGGCGATGTCCAGGTTTGGGCCCGCGTAGTTCCCCCAACCATGTCCAGGATCACGTCCACGCCGCGTCCGTCCGTGTAAAGGGGTCAAGTCGGCCGTTGACGCTTGATTTGTTTCCTGACAAGCTTCTCCCATTTCCAGACCCTTAAAAATACGGCACGGTCCGCCGTATTGTTGAAAGAGTAAAGTCCGACATGAAAGCTGATGGAGGACTTCAAAAGAGGATAGAACATTTGACTGAAGTTATCATTAAGAATCAACGGCCGACTTGACCCCTTTACAAGACAATCTGAACTGATAGAAATGGTTGACCCTTCATGAGCAAGTCCACAAAAGAAACACTCGGCTACTGGGAGGTAACAGCAATAGGGATCGGCGGAATGGTCGGAGGCGGAATCTTTGCTGTTCTTGGCCTGTCGGTGGAGTTAACCAGCGGAGGAGCGCCAGTAGCCTTCTTGATTGCGGGTATCCTTGCCCTCGTTACATCCTATTCGTACGCACGACTCTCCGTCACTTATCCCAGTCAAGGAGGAACGGTAGTATTCCCGGATCGGGCGTTTGGCTCAGGCCTGCTGACGGGGACCGCAAACATCTTGCTCTGGATAAGTTACATGGTCATGCTATCGCTCTATGCCTATGCTTTCGGAAGCTATGGTGCATCATTTTTTTCCCCAGCTTCACAGCCTTTTTGGAAACACATTCTGATCACGGGCAGCGTCGCCGGCATTACTGGGCTGAACCTGTTGAACGCCAGACTGATAGACAAGGCAGAAGACTGGATTGTGCTCGTTAAATGGACTCCTGCCGGACGTTTATGAAAAAAAATATCAAAAACGCACCTGCCACAATAGCAGCCATTGTCTGCTTATCTTTCTCGTTATGATACATGGCTGCAAGTCCGCCAAACAAGGCCATGATA
>Ga0307417_10001136_pt1 | contig 11008 bp, 10 predicted proteins | sample SalMarWE160210MG_2_FD_202514 | JGI IMG/M metagenome (GOLD analysis project Ga0307417, IMG submission 202514) | Salt marsh sediment microbial communities from the Plum Island Ecosystem LTER, Massachusetts, United States - WE1602-10 | ecosystem: Environmental > Aquatic > Marine > Intertidal zone...
GTCATTGCTGTAGATCGTCTCACCGCGGGGGTTTCTGCCCTGAAGGGCCTCATAGAAATCCTTTGTGAGACCGATATAGACGCCTCTCGGCAAGCGATACTGTGGGGTTCCATCGGCCGCATCCGCCTTCACAGACGGACTCCAGACCGAAACCAATAGGGCCCCGGCCAAAACAAGGGGCATGGCCTTCTTCCAGAATCTCATTTCGTCCTCCAGGTACCGATCAACACAGGAGTTAAGGGTTAACCCTTAGCCTGCCTATCTACGTTTCTCTTTATTTAAGCACAAGCCGTGCCAGCATTACCGTTGGTGGTCTTTCTTCGGCGCATATTCCCTAAGTTGTTGTTTTCCATTGGTTTCACATTTTGGAGTCCTGTCCTACCTCCCCTGGTCATCATCGATCAGTGAGCATAACGTCATTTTTTTGACTATTTTCAAACGATCTTGCTTTAGGGGGGATGCGTGGGCTATAAAGAGAGACTGGAGCAAGCCTTGATACCCATAAGAGACACTATACAATCCCGCAATTACCCCCTGGCAAACAGCCTGATTATAGGGACTAATGTCCTCGTCTATCTGATTCAACTTGCCCACGGCCCCAATCTGCAGAGGTTCTTTCTCATGTATGGTCTCGTTCCCGTGCGGTACTCCGTGCCGGAGATCAGCGCCTATTTTTCACTCGGGCAACAGGTGCTCCCCTTCTTTTCATTCATGTTCATTCACGGAGGCTTCTGGCACCTGCTGGGAAACATGTGGTTCCTTTACATCTTCGGAGACAACGTGGAAGACCGCCTCGGTCCCTTGCGATACTTTCTCTTCTACCTTCTCTGCGGTCTCATTTCAGGCCTCTCCCACCTGGCGCTCAACTGGCATTCACATGTCCCCACCATTGGCGCCAGTGGCGCCATTGCAGGGGTCATGGGTGCCTACTTTATCCTCTACCCGAAGGCAAAGGTCCTTACCCTTATCCCGGTGTTCTTCTTTCCCCTTTTCCTTGAAATCCCGGCCTATGTCTTTCTGGGGATCTGGTTCCTTCTGCAGTTTCTCAGTGCCTCCGCCGGCGGTTCACAAGGAGGCGGGATAGCCTGGTGGGCACATATCGGCGGCTTCCTGGCGGGGATGCTTTTGCTGAAGCTTTTTCTCCGACTTCCCCGGCTCGGCCTTACCAAAACCCTACAGCGGACCACGGAAAAGAAAAGGACGCATCGCTTGCAGGTCATCCATACCTCCTCTCATGTTGATGACCCGCACCTTTACGGCACCTTGACCGTCACGGCTCGGGAGGCACAGACGGGTTCGCGGAAACTGGTCAATATCCCATGGGGTTTTCAGAAAAGAATCTTTGCGGTGATGGTCCCTCCGGGGATACGGGACGGTACAGGCCTCCGTCTTGAGGGGATGGGAAAACGCATCGGCGAAGTTCGGCGGGGTGATCTCTTTCTCAAAATCAGGGTAGAATCATAAGGGATGAATGGCTGCCCCCCTCACCTTCATTCTCTGTGGAGGGACATTTTTTGACCTCTTTTTGTTATTAGGACTTTATTTCTTTTATCTTGACAGGCATTCACGTTTCTACTAGAGTCATAAAATGACAAATTAGGTTATTATCGTTTCATTCATCCTGCAGTTTACCCCATTACAGCGAAAATGAGGTAGGGTTGGAGCCTGCCTCGTCATCGTTACGTTTGCGATGTTAGGATTGCCAAGCGTGTTTCGAGTGGTGGTTTGCTCAAAAGTTGATGGAACCGTAAAAAGTCCGTCCGTGGACTTTTTACTAACGCAAACCGAAAAGTGTGATTTTCGTTTTTTTTAAAAATCAACGGGTTGCGTCGCACCCCATTGATTTGAGTGCCCGTCCATGGGCACGATGATGACTTCTTACAAAGTCATCAAAGTTGGAATCAGGACATTGGCCACATGAAAGGGGGGAATGATGGCACAACTGAGTGATGTTCAAAAATCGGGGCTCAGAAGGAAGTATGAAAAACTTGATTATCACCATGCGCGGGGGCTGCCCAGCCTGGATGCCAGGCTGCAGCAAATTACGACCGAAGAAATTCAGCGGATTTTTGAGCAAAATACGGCTGATTCACAAAGATGGCCAACGTTTACTGATCTTGATGATCACATGAGAAATATCGCGCAACTCAGGTCAATGGGCTATCCTGCCCCCGTTTAGATTTCACCCATAATGCGGGGCAGCCCCTGCTCTTTTCTTGATTGTAGAAGGGATCTTCCTTTCCTTCTTTGATTTCAATTTTCACAGTATGCGGCTACACCTTACCTCGAGCCATTGTACCGGTAATGACCGGTGATTGGATACTTGAACAAGACGTCCTCCATCTCCGGGCCTGCCCCGATGTTGTGAGCCACCAGACGGCGGCGTCCATCGAATGAGCGGTGATCAACCACGATGCCGATATGCGGGAGGTTCCCTGGGAGGATCCAGGTAACCAGATCACCGGGCATATAGTCTTCCGGGTTACGCGATTCGGCGAGCAGGATGCCATTTCGCTCAAAAAAGACTTGGAGGTTACCCACTCGGCGATGATCTATGTTCGCGTCGGGAGCCCTGTGCCCCCAGATTTTAGGATAGGTCGAAAAATTGGCCTCCATGTCCTCGTGCACCGCTTGCTGCAGGTCAATCCCCACAACTCGGTACGCCCGCACCACCAAGTCTGAACAAACCCCAATGTGATCAGGAACGTCACCGTTGGGGTAGTCAATCTTTCTGTAGCTCCCGTCATACGTCACATCATGAGACAGCCGCTCCACCGCAGCATCTGCCAAGTGTGCGGCGAACCCATCGCTGCGTGACTGAGCGGATACAAGCGCGCTGAACATAAGCAATGCTGCATTAGCGAATTGGATCTTAGCCATGAATCTCATGTCTGAATACCGCCGCAAATCAGCCGCGCGGTTTTTTACTTCGGCTGAATTTTACTTGTTGAGCTGCTGCATATAATATATCGAAACAATAGGATTTTTTTGGTGAGTTCGAATAGTTTGAATTTTGAGGCTTTGTCATCAAAGGTAATCACCGCCTCGCAACCATTACTTTAGCAGAATGTGCAATGGGCGCCCATCCACAAATACATTTTGGGCACTGCTAGTACATTAAGCTGAAAAGAATCTGCATTAGCACTATATATCTTCTGCATAATGGCGTAATATGCCGTTCGATGCAACTTCAATGGAGAGCTTTATGGCACGCAGAAAAAAGAAAGAGCTATCCTGTTGATCCTGTCAAGATTGGGAGTTGAAATGGAGTTGATATTCTTGGGAACAGGCGCGGCGTGGGGGCTTCCGGAACTCCACTGCACGTGCAAAATATGCGAGGAGATGCGGCGGAAGGGAGAAAAAAGAACCCGAACGGCCCTCCTTATGAAGAGTGCATCTACCCTTCTGATCGACTGTGGACCCGATATCAGGTCCCAGCTCTCACAGCAGCCGCCCAAGGCCCCCGGAGCCGTGCTCATCACCCATGAGCATGGGGATCACTATATCGGGCTGGATGAACTTTTCGTGTATAAACGGTTGGCCCCCAAAGGGACCTTTGAACCGATACCCGTCTACCTGAGCGGTACGAGCTGGAAAGTCATCGGCCGGAGGTTCGACTACCTTGAGGACATGGGCGTGATAAAAACCGTATTCGTTGAACCGGGGCGCTGGTTCACCCACAGGGAATGGCGCATCTTCCCCTTTAAGACGGATCACGGCGCCTTTGCCGCCGGGTCTCTGGGATACCTGATCACCTGCCGGGAACCTGAAGGGGAAAAAACCAACGTACTCTATACGTCTGATTTCATGGAACTGCCAGATCTGCCATTGGAACTCCTGCGCCCTGACTACCTGGTCATCCAGTCCTTCTGGCTCAATGAGCCGGAGCACAACCGCCCCCGCCACATGAGTTTCCAACGGGCCATCCCGTTCATCTCCCGTCTTGAACCGCGCAAAGGAACCTTCCTGGTCCACATGGGCGATGCAGATATGGTTCCGGGAGACCCGGCTAACGCGATGTTAAAGAAGTATCGTCCCCTGGATCCCCTGAAACCGCCGGGCTCGGACACGCCTTACTCCATCCCCATGAACCAGGAGCAATGGGAGGCCACCGTCAACCGTATCCTGCGCGACAGAAATCTCGATTACAGGATTATAGTGGCACAGGACGGGATTAAGGTCACAGTTTAGCCCTGTTGATTCCCAAGCCGTTTCCCAATGGCGCGCGCGGCAAGGATACCGCTGGCAGAGGCCTGCAGCAGGCCCCTTGTGATGCCGGCTCCGTCGCCGATGACAAACAGGTCCTTGACATCGCTCTCCATCTCCGGCGACACGTGAATGCGGTTGGAGTAGAACTTGACCTCCACCCCATAAAGAAGCGTATGCCTTGAATAGACCCCCGGAGCAACCTTTTCAAGAGCGCGAAGCATCTCAATGATGCTCAGGAGGTGCCGGTAGGGAAAAACAAAACTGAGATCGCCGGGTGTCGCCTCGGGGAGGGTCGGCCGGGTGAGGCAGCGGCCCATCCGCTTCTTCGTGCTGCGACGGCCCGCCAGCAGGTCCCCCAGCCGTTGAACAATAACCCCTCCGCCGAGCAGATTCGCGAGCCGCGCAATGTAGCGGCCGTAGGCGATGGGATCGTCAAAGGGCTCTGTAAAGGCGCTGCTCACCAGGATGGCAAAGTTGGTATTGTCGGTCTTTTTCTCGGCGTAGCTGTGCCCGTTCACAGTGACGATCCCGCTGTTTTCCTCGGTCACCACCTCGCCACAGGGGTTCATGCAGAAGGTGCGAACCTTCTCATCGAAGGTCTTCGAATAGTAGATGAGTTTGGATTCATAGGTCACGTCCGTGACGGCCTTCAGAACGGGGGCCGGCAGTTCAACCCGTACGCCGATATCCACCGAAGTGGCCCTGGTCTTGAGCCCTATGGACTCGGCCTGGCCCTTCATCCAGGCCGCACCCGACCTGCCGGGAGCCACCACGACGAACCTGCCGGTGACGGTCCGCCCGTCAGACAGCGTGACACCCCGGACACGGCCGTCTTTAACCAGAAGTTCCCGGGCCCCGGTCTCGGTGCGCGTCTCCACGCGTTCAGCCAGCGACTGTCTGAAACGGTCGAGGACAACCAGGCAGTTTTCCGTGCCCATGTGGCGGATCCGGCTGGGTATGAATTCAAGATCGGCCAGGAGCGCCTGATCAGCGAGTTCCTCCAGTTGGGGCGAATAATCACCGAAAATGCGGTCCGGGGCACCGTGCTCAGCGTAGATACTGTCGGTGAGCTCAAGGAGCTGCTGGAGCTCCTTTTTCCCCATGAATTCCCTTAAGACGCCACCCACCTCAGTGGAAAGGGTCAACTTCCCGTCACTATAGGCGCCCGCACCACCCCATCCGCAAAGCCTGTCTTCGGGATTGTCGTGTTCCCGGTGCGCAAGATCCTTCCCCTGTTCCAGCAGCAGAACAGGTCCTATTCCCAAATTTGAAAGACTCAAGGCCGTAAAGATACCGGCCGGCCCGGCTCCGACAATAATCACCTCATAGTCCATAACCTAGATTCCTTTCTGTAGAATTTGCCGCTTTCGTAGAAACTGATGATTCCTTAGCACAGCGAAACACACAAAGTAAAGTATCCTGAACGGATGCCCCGGCACCGGCTATTGGCCTTTGCGTGAATCAGGACCCTCTTCGTCCTGCCTCTCATCTCTGATCCGCATCAGCTGTTCCGTTTCCCTGATCTCCAATTGCTCGTTGACTTGATAATGGAAAAATGGTATTTGACAAAAACCAATAAGGCGGAAATAATTGTCACCATGTCTCTAACCTGAAATCCTTGAGGAAGGATGGTAACGTGGACAAAGGTTTTGCAGTCCAATCCTTGATTCCCTATCTTGACAAGGCTCACCATCCCTTTGTCCTTAAACTCGCCTTTCCCGACCAGCCGAAGAGCGATTCCGAACACCTCTCCAATCCCTTTGTTATCCTGTACGATTCCGATCCCTTGACACAGGTTTTCATGGGCAAAATGGTCACGGAATCGGGCGATGCATTCAAAGATATTTTTCTCCTCACCCAGCGGGACAGCTATCCCCGATCCGTTCCTGCCCTTCATACCTTGACGAACAGGGCGGTGGACGGTCTCTGGCAGGAGGCCTTCCACCTTCACAACGACTCCGGCTGGAAATCCATTGCCCTTTCCGCCAATCTCAAAGGCGATAAGACGTTCCTTCCCTTCAGATCCCTCTTCTATTGTGCATTCAGGGATTGTTTTTTTCATCCGCCGTGCCCGACCTGCGGAGGCTCCCTTGATCTTTGCAGGGCTGATGAACTCTTGAAGGCCGGGGGCCTTTCCACCTATTCTTCCAGTCTCGACCGCTATCTTTTTTGTCCTTCCTGCAAATCTGGTTTCTACACGCAACGGAAGAGAGAGAGCGATCACCCTTCCCTTTTGGATGCAGGCAATCTCATTGGGGCATTTGGAGAGATAAACGACGACGTTTCAGGGTCTTTTCCCTGTGCCACATGTCCTGAAAAGGGATCCTGCTATGGTGCTGAAGGCAAGGCCTTGCAGAGGATTTTTCCTTTTTCCTTTTTTCCTTTCTATCTCCTCGCCTTTGGAGCCTATCCGACCCACGCCATGGATTTTCTGGGTCTTGTTTCCGGCGCGTCAACCGAAAGGGAAGTTGCGGTGTTGCCGGAGCCTGAAGAATCCGTTCCTGAAGAACCCCCTGCGGATGAAAGGACCCCGGTTTCCAAAGAAACCGATATTGCGGTCGCGAAACTCCTCGTGAACATCAGGAAGAAATGGGAGGCCGACCTGGAGAGGAGTGAAGAGGCGGACGAGGCGCCGAAAGAGGTTCCGCAAGAGGTAATGGAAGCCGAAGTGAAACCTGCTCCTGAGCCCATGCTTGAAAAGACCATGATTTTTTCCCCTGGACAAATAGAAGCCATGTCTTCAACCGGGGGAGGCTCACGAAAAGAGGAGGCGCCGCCCACTGCCCCGCCAAAGCCTCCCGCCCAGGAGATTCAACTGGAAAAGACCATGATGTTTTCTCCTGATGCAATAGCCCAGGCCCCTTCAACCGTTCCACCCGGCCCTCCCGGTTCCTGGGACCCACTCGAAGAGACCGTGATCCAGGCCCCTGACATAAAAATGAGTGAGGAATCCAAACCCGTGGAACCGGAGAAGAAAGCAGAGGCCATCCCTGAGACCATTATCATGTCTCTGGACGACCTGAAGGGCAAGAAGCATAATGAATAGGCAGGATTCCCTCGAAATCATGATCGATGACGTCACGAAAATCTGTGAAGCGGGTGGGTCGAGCGCGGAATCGCTTGCTGAGAAATACCTCGAAAAGGAACTGGAGGCTCTGCCGGGTGATGAAAAAATTGCCGTGTTGGACCGGCTCATTTCGCATATCAAGGAGAAAAGCCGTCCTGCTAAGCTGGGGGTCGACCTTGATACGACCCTCGTCTCGAAACTGTTTTCCATGCTCCTTGGCGAGCGAATCGGGGAAATGGATATCGCTTCCGAAGAAGTCATCGAAAGGCTGGCCACCTCCCTGAACACCGTATTCGATTCGCTTAACGAATTGATAGCGGGCATCAACGCAAATCTCCTGGGAAGGGTTTCCGGCACTGAAACCATCCGGTTTGTCATTGGTTCCCAACTGGAGCAAGGGGATGAATCGAAATCTCTGGAAAGCTATGTAGCCCAGATCAAGGAGGCCTTTGCCATTTCCCACCAGGCCTTCCAGGACGCGGCCATGACAAAGATGCGGGAAATTCTTGGTGAACTGGATCCCAAGAAAATTGAAGAGTCGGCGGAAGGAGGTCTGAAATTCGGGCCGCTTCGAAAGGCCGAGTTATATGACATCTACCAGGACAAACACCGGACCCTCAAGAACTGGCTCGAAACAGGTCTGCTCATCGAGGCCCTCCTGAGGGAATTCGAGAGGATCTGCCAGCGATTGTATCAAGAAAAAGGAGGAAAGAAATGAAAAAACTGAGCATTGGTATCCTGATCACGGCAGGATTGTTCTTCATCTGTTCCTGTGCGAGCAAACCCCTGCCTCCTCCTGAGTTCACGTATGGGAAAGGCGAAATCCAACTCCAGTTACAGGCGTCCCCGGACCTCAATTCCTATGAAGGAAGTCCCCACACCCTGCTCCTTTGCCTGTATCAACTCAAGGACCCCAACGCCTTCAACCAGCTCACGGGAGATGAAGACGGTCTCTACAAGCTCCTGGAATGCGGTCCATTTGACCCCAGTGTAACCAATATCAAGCGGCTGATCATGCGGCCCGGTCAGGCTACCTCGGTCCAGTTGGACAGAGCCGAAGGAACAAAATATGTGGGCCTCGTGGCCGGCTATTCCCTGATGAAAAAGGAGAACATGATACGGCTTTTCAAGATCCCGGTGCTGGTAGAGGAGAAAGGGTTTATTTCCCGCACCAAGGTACAGAAACCGGGGCCCCTCGTGCTTGACATCCTCCTGGGAGGACAGCAGATCAAGGAAGTGATTTCAAAGGCAACCCCCGGGAAAAAGTAGAATTTCCTTTTTTTAAACGCTTACCATAATAATGAGCCCGTTTCAAAATGTTCAATTTTGTTCGAGGTCAAGAAAGGTGAAAATTTTGTCCACAGGAATATGTTTGGATATTTCGAGGACTAATATTTTCGTGCGCCGCAGGGATCGGGCAAAAGGGGAAGTTTTGAAGCCGGCTCCAGTGAGAGGGTATACCATTGGAAACCCGTAAACCACTGTTCTGGCACCAGGGTCTTTTCCTGCAGCCGCACCACTTTCAACTTCAGGATCAATATGTTCAATCTCTCCTGATCCCGTATCAAGAATTCATTGAGCCATATCTCTGGGGGGTGGCACACGTAAGCGTTTCCGGCGCCGCATTGGGCAATCGGTCGTTTGAACTCGTCAAGGGTGAATTTCTGTTCCAAGACGGGACACACGTGTCCATTCCGGGCAACGGAATTATTGAACCAAGGTCTTTCGAAGAAGACTGGATTGAGGGAGACAAACCCCTGAAGGCCTACGTGGGGCTTAAAAAGTGGGACGCATCAGGCGAAAACGTGACGGTGCTTCCCGATTTGCAGGGCATCGGCCAGATCGCCACGCGGTTTGTAACCAAGACGGACCCTGATGAGGTGGGAGATCTTTATCAGCCAGGCCCAAAGGCCCAGGTAAAGAGTCTGCGCTTTGTCTTGCGGGTATTCTGGGAAACGGAAAAGGATCAACTGGGGGATTACCTGCTGATCCCCATCGCCCAAATCGAGAGACAGGGAGAGGAACTGAAACTCTCCGAGCGGTACATTCCCCCGTGTTTGAACATGAACAGCTCGGAAAATATCCTCCAGTTGATGAAGGAGATACGGGACCAACTGGCGAGCCGCGCCCGCCAACTTGAAGAATACAAGACCCAGAAAGGCGTTCACACCGCTGAGTTCGGCACCCGGGATATGATCTATGTCCTCGCCCTCCGATCACTCAATCGCTATGTTCCTCTCCTCTACCACTACCTCGAATCCCCCCAGATCCACCCCTGGCCTGTTTTTGGGCTCCTGCGGCAACTCATCGGTGAGTTGTCCTCTTTTTCCGACCAGGTGAACTTCCTGGGGGACGCCGCCGACGGCACCGCCCTGCTCCGGGCCTATGACCACCAGGACCTTGGCGGGTGCTTTCTCTCCGCCCAGTCCCTGATCACCCAACTCCTAGATGCCATAACTTCCGGGCCGGAATACGTGATCCGTCTCGTCTATGATGGGACTTATTTTGCCGCGGAGCTTCAGCCCGCCATTTTTGAAGGTCGAAACCGCTTTTTCCTGGTGCTGGAGACGGAAGCGGATCCCGCTCCGCTGCTCCAGTCAGTAGAAACCGTCGTAAAACTGGGTGCCCGGGAATCCCTGCCTATCCTCATTGCGCGCGCATTGCCGGGTGTGGGGCTGGAGCACCTGACCGTCCCCCCGCAGGAGTTGCCGCGGCGATCCCATTCCCTCTATTTTCAGATTGATCATCATTCAGACCAGTGGTCACCCGTGGAAAAAGGACGAAACATTGCCCTTTATTGGGACGATGCGCCCGAAGACCTCAAAACCGAAATGATGGTCGTAGGGAGGTCCTGATATGCGACTGACTGATTGTTTTTCAGAACTCATTGCCTACGTCATGTACTTCCTGAAGGCCCCGGACAAGAGAGATGCCCCGTTTGAGAAGGTGCGGACGGACATACAGCGGTTGCTGTCCGAGGCGGAAACCAGTGCGAAGGGGGCGGCGATCTCAGCCCCTGATTTTGATCTGACCCGTTTTGCCGTCTGTGCGTGGGTGGATGAAAGCATCCTCGGTTCTTCGTGGGAAGGGAAGCCCCAGTGGCAGAGGGAGCCGCTGCAACGGATTTACTATTCCACGGCAGCGGCCGGCGAGCTGTTCTATGAAAAGCTGAATGCCCTGGGGCTGCAGCAGCACGATGTACGCGAAATATTCTATCTATGCCTCGCAATGGGGTTCAAGGGCAGGTACTGCAATGAAGGGGATGACTTTCTCCTGGACCAACTCAAGACTTCAAACCTGAAGCTCCTGGCAGGAAGTTCCATTGGCATTCCTTCCATTGAGAAAGAAAATCTGTTTCCTGATGCCTATCCCGCGAGTTCCAATGTGCCCGTCTCCCGGGGGAAAAGGAGCAGGCTCAACTCAACGGTCCTTGTTTCCCTGATCGGTCCAGTGGTCCTTTTCGGCCTTCTCTTCTGGATCTATCAATTCATTCTGGGAAATGTGGCGGAAAACTTCCTGAGCATGGTGCCGTAATATGAAACAACTGCTTCTAAAAATTGCCAAGGTCTTCCTGATATTGCTGGTCTGTTCGCTCGTCGTCCTCATCAGTTTTGGCGTGGTACTCGGCCTTGACTGGCCGTGGTGGACAGGCTTTTTTATCCTGCTGGGCCTGGTGGGGCTCTTCATAGGGTTTCTCTTCCTGAAGAAGATGCTGACAAGAAAACACGAGCA
>Ga0307417_10001137_pt1 | contig 11002 bp, 13 predicted proteins | sample SalMarWE160210MG_2_FD_202514 | JGI IMG/M metagenome (GOLD analysis project Ga0307417, IMG submission 202514) | Salt marsh sediment microbial communities from the Plum Island Ecosystem LTER, Massachusetts, United States - WE1602-10 | ecosystem: Environmental > Aquatic > Marine > Intertidal zone...
CGCATCGTCGCCGCGCAGCGCCGCCTGCTCGGCGACTCGGGGCTGCTGCCGCCCGCAGCCGGCCGCGGATGAGCACCTCGCGGCGCGCGGTGATCGCCACGTTCAATCGCGACAAGCTCGCCGAGCTCGTCGCGCTGCTTGGCCTCGAGGGTGTCGAGTGGACCTGCCTCGCCGAAGTGCCGGGTGCGTCGCCGCCGGTCGAAAACGGCGCCACGCTGCTCGAGAACGCGCGCATCAAGGCGCGAACCGCGCTTGCGCTCACCGGGCTTCCGGCCATCGCCGATGACACCGGCTTCGAAGTCGACGCGCTCGGCGGGCGCCCCGGGATTCACGCGGCGCGCTATGCGGGCGCACACGCCACGTACGCGGACAACGTGCGCAAGCTGCTCGGCGAGCTCGAGGGCATTCCGGAACCCAGGAGGACCGCCCGGTTCCGCACCGTGTGCGTGGCCTGCCTGCCCGAAGGCGTGGAGTTGAGTACCGAAGGCGTGCTCGAAGGCTGTGTGATCGAAGCGCCGCGCGGCGAGGCGGGCTTCGGCTACGATCCCGTATTCGTGCCCGTGGGTTCGCAGAAGACGCTGGCCGAACTCGGCACCGAAGAGAAGAATCGCATCTCGCATCGCGCGCGTGCCGCGTCCACGTTGGCGGCCGCGCTGCGCGGCGTGCTCGGCGGCTGAGCGGCGGCTGCGCCCGGCCTGAGCCCGGGCGCCATGTGGTCTCACGCCCCGGACCGGGGTGTTGAAAGTGGGTTTCACACGGAATTGACCTCCGGCAACGGCGCCCTGCGCGGGCACAGGTCACATCGGGGTCCCCGGCCGCGTTGCAGGGACAGATCGACGCGGGCCGCCCGGCATCCGAACCGATGACCCCGGTCGCGCCGAATCCCCGGAAGGAGTTCACAGCATGAACACCCGAGTTCTCATTGCCGCGACGACCGCTCTGCTGGCCATCGTGTTGGCCGCGGTGGTTCTCGCCGCTGCGCCGCAGAAAGCGAGCGAACCCGTGCATACGAAATCGTCCGACGCGAAGATGCCGCCCGCCCGTGCGGGGGCGAAGGGGGTCGGTCACGTGCAACACACCGACGCGGATTGGAAGAAGCTTCTGACCCCCGAGCAGTACCACGTGCTGCGCGAGGAAGGCACCGAACGCGCGTTCACCGGCAAGTACTGGAACAACCACCAGAAGGGCATCTACCGCTGCGCCGCGTGCGGGCTGCCGCTGTTCCGCTCGGCCGACAAGTTCGAATCCGGCACCGGCTGGCCGAGCTTCTGGGAACCGATCGACCCGAGCCATGTGAAGATCGTGCGCGACACGAGCTGGGGCATGGTGCGCGAAGAGGTCGAGTGCGCACGCTGTGGCAGCCACCAGGGCCACGTGTTCAACGACGGCCCGCAACCGACCGGGCTGCGCTACTGCATCAACTCCGCGGCGCTGACGTTCGTGCCGGCGGGTGACGCCGGATCCACCGCACAGAAGAAGTAGCCGCCGCGATTCGAACAGCAACGAGCCCGGCCTCGCACGATGCGGGGCCGGGCTTCATTTCCTGGGCGCGGCCGCCCTGCGCTATGCCGATCCCAGCTTGTGTACCCGGATCGTATTCGTGCTGCCGCGGCGCCACGACGGCATCCCGGCGACGATCACCGCGAAGTCGTCGCGCTTGCCGCGGCCCAGCTCCAGCAGCGAGCGATCGACGAGCGCGAACATCTCGTCCAGATGATCGAGCTGCTGCACCACGAACGTCTCGACGCCCCACACCAGCGCGAGCTGGCTGCGCACCGCGGGGTCGGTGGTGAACGCGAGCAGCGGAGTGCAGTCGCGATGCGAGGCAAGGCGCCGCACCGTGGCGCCCGACATCGTGAACCCCACCAGTGCGCAGGCCTTGATCTCTCTCGCGATCTCGGTCGCGGCAGCCGCGATCGCGTCGGAGCGGGTGGCGGGCTGCCCCGAGAGCTTCGGCATGAGCGAGAGCCCGCCCTCTTCGGCAGCCTCGATGATGCGCGCCATGGTGCGCACGGTCTCGAGCGGATACTCGCCGATACTGGTTTCGCCGCTCAACATGAGCGCGTCGGCGCCATCGAACACCGCGTTCGCGACGTCCGAGGTCTCGGCCCGCGTCGGACGTGGCGCGTGGATCATCGATTCCAGCATCTGGGTCGCCACGATCACCGGCTTGCCGTGCTCGCGGCCGAGCTGCACCGCGCGCTTCTGCGTGAGCGGAACACGCTCGAGCGGCATCTCGACGCCGAGGTCGCCGCGCGCGACCATCAGGCCGTCGAAGGCGTCGACGATCGCCTCGAGCTCGTTGACGGCCTCGGGCTTTTCGATCTTGGCGACCAGCGGCACGGTGCGCCCGACCTTCTCCATGATGGCCCGGGCGTCGCCGGCGTTGGCGGCGCTGCGCACGAACGACATGGCCAGCCAGTCGGCCCCGAGGTCGAGCGCGAAGCGCAGCAGCTCCTGGTTGCGTTCGTCGAGCGCCGGCGCGCTCACGTTCACGCCGGGCAGGTTGATGCCCTTGTGGTTCGACACCCGCCCACCCTGGATGACGCGAGTCACGACGTCGTGGCCGTCGCTCGAGATCACCTCGAGCGCGATGTTGCCGTCGTCGATCAGCACCTTGTCCCCTGCGGCGACGTCATTCGCGAGGGCGAGGTACGAGGTCGAAGCGCGCCGCGCGTCGCCTTCGATCGCGCGGCGCGTGGTGATCGTGAACTCGGCCCCGTTTTCGAGCGTGGCGGAGCCGCCGGCGAAGTCGTCGAGCCGGATCTTGGGTCCCGGCAGATCGGCCAGGATGCCGACCGCGCGGCCGCTCGCGTCGCTGCCCTCGCGAACCGCGCGGTAGGCCGCGACGTGCTGGTCGCGCGTGCCGTGCGAAAGATTGAGACGGGCGATGTCCATGCCGGCGTCGATCAGGGCGCGAATGCGTTTGGGGGTGGAGGTGGCGGGCCCCAGCGTGCAGACGATCTTCGCGCGTCGCGTCATGGAACTCCCGGCCGGAGAAGAGAAGAAGTGGGGTGGATGACGGGGCTCGAACCCGCGACCACCGCAGCCACAGTGCGGTGCTCTACCAACTGAGCTACATCCACCACCAGATTCCGCTGCACCTCGGCGCGCAGGTCGGTTCAACTTTCATTTTGGCGCGCCTGGAGGGAATCGAACCCCCGACCGTCGGATTAGAAATCCGATGCTCTATCCAACTGAGCTACAGGCGCGGGGTCCGCGCCAGCCGAAGCCGCTTCTGGCTCCGGAAGGCTTGCAAAGTCGGGGCGAGAGGATTTGAACCTCCGACATCCTGCTCCCAAAGCAGGCGCGCTACCGGGCTGCGCCACGCCCCGCTAAGGTCCTGAAATTCGGCCGGGGGAGAATAGGGGGCCGCGCCGGACGGCGTCAACAGAGGGACGGATCGGTCGGGCCAGGGCGCACCGCCCGGTGCGACCGATCCGTCACTTCGATGTCGGTGGATCATCGTCGATCCGCGTCCAGGACCGCCGTTCCCGCACGAGTGGCGTCCGGGCATTGCGGTTGCAACGCACATCCGTGACCCCTACCCTGTGCGCAGGTAAGCCCCCGCGACGGGGGCTTTTGATACGGGAGACTTCACGATGAGCGGTGTGAACAAGGTGATCCTGCTCGGCAACCTCGGCGCCAATCCCGAAATGCGACACACCCAGGGTGGCACCGCGGTGGCGAACCTCCGTCTCGCCACGTCCGAACGCTGGACCGACAAGAGCGGCCAGCCGCAGGAACAGACGGAATGGCACCGCGTGGTCGTGTGGGGCAAGCAGGCCGAGATCTGCGGCCAGTACCTCACCAAGGGCCGCCAGATCTACGTCGAAGGGCGGATCCGCACGCGGCAGTGGCAGGATCAGCAGGGGCAGAAGCGGTACACGACCGAGATCGTCGCGCAGCGCGTGCAGATGCTCGGCAGCCGTGGCGAGCGCTCCCAGGACGATGTGGGCGGCGTGACGGTTCCCGACGACAACATGGGGAGCCAGGACTTCGGCGGCGGTCCGGACGACGACATTCCGTTTTGAGCCGCAGGTCATTCGTTGTGTGCGGCGGCCCGCGGATCCGCGTGGCCGCCGTTCGCATCGAAAGAAGGGCGCGGGCCGGAACAGCGTGAACCGCGCAAGCAACCGTTGGGGGCGAATGGTCTCGACGGGGGTCTAGAACCAGAAAGTGCAGGCCGGGGACTCGCGCCTCGTCAAAAAAGCGGGAACCTTACAACTGCCGATGAGCAGTTGGCTCTCGCTGCTTAACTAGCAGCGACGGTCGTCCGCAGCCCGCCTGTGGGGTGTGGAACGAGCGTCAGATAAACGCAGGCTGGTCCAATGCCTCGCCCGGGGGCGGCGGACGAGAACTTTCCGGGCTGGCGCACGGCTGATCCCGTCGGTCGGAGTGGGCGCGCGCGAGACTCAGTAGGCCGAACACGCCTGTAGGATCTCTCTGGGAAATGACTTTCGGACGCGGGTTCGATTCCCGCCGCCTCCACCATCTTCCCGCCGGACAACTCGCTCGACTGGAGCCGTCCGGTGGCCCGCTCCAGCCCCAAAACCTCCGCCCTGTTTGGACTTGCGCCGGAGGCCTTCCGCGACTACCCTCGCGCGTCTCTTGAACGGCGCCTTTTCCACCCTCGAGGGCCGCCTGGACGACGTTCGCGGCCGGCTGGCACGGGCCGCGGCCCGCGCGGGGCGGAATACCGGCGCGGTCCGGCTCATCGGGGTGGTCAAGACCGTCCCGGCTGAAAGCGTGCGCGAGGCTGCCGAAAGAGGGCTTCTGGACCTGGGGGAGAACCGGGTGCAGGAGGCCCGAATCAAAATCCCGGCTATCGGGCGCGAAGACGCCCGCTGGCACATGATCGGTCATTTACAGCGGAATAAGGCAGGCCTCGCGGTCCAGTTGTTCGACCGCATCCACAGTCTCGACGGGCTCGCCGTCGCCGCGGCCGTCTCGCGCCGAGCCGTCGAACTGGGCAGGCGCCTGCCGGTGCTGCTCGAGGTAAACGTGAGCGGCGAGGCCAGCAAGCACGGCATCCGGCCGGAGAACGCGACCCCATTGATCGGGGAGATCGCGAACCTGCCGGGAATCGCGCTCGATGGCTTGATGACGATCGCGCCGTATTCGGATCGCGCGGAGGATGCCCGGCCGCACTTCGCCAGGCTCCGCGAACTCCGCGATGCGCTCGAACGCTCGACCGGCGTGACGCTGCCGGAACTGTCGATGGGAATGAGCGGCGACTTCGAGGTCGCGATCGAAGAAGGCAGCACCATGGTCCGTGTCGGAACGGCGATCTTCGGCAGCCGGAATTAGGCGGCATCGGGGACGTGGAACGGAGTGCCCGCGGGCAAGCGGGCTGCGCGACCGAACGCGGTGCGAAGCGCTTTCGGACACGGCCGAGGTGGAGACCAGGGAGGGACAGCCATTGTTCGTCGTCGGTAACCTGTTGAGCGCGCTCGCGCAGGTGCTCGACATCGTGCTCCAGGGATTGCTGATCGTGATCCTGATCAACGCGCTGCTGTCGTGGGTGCGGCCCGATCCCTCGAACCCGATCGTGATGTTTCTGGACCGCGTGTCGGGGCTCGTCTGCGATCCCATTCGCCGGATCATCCCGACCACGATGGGTGGTATCGACTTCGCGCCGTTCGTCGCCATGCTGCTGATCTTCTTCCTGCGCAGCTTCCTGATTCAGACGCTGCAGGAAATGGCGATCCGGCTGGGCTGAAGCGGGGCAGGGGAGCGATGCCGGAGGGACGCGCAGCCCGTTTGAACGTGCGGGTGCAGCCGGGCGCGCGATTGGAGCGGCTCGTGGGCTGGATGGCTGACGGTACGCTGAAACTTGCGGTGGCGGCGCCGCCCGAGGGCGGGCGTGCCAACGCTGCGGTCACGAAGTTCCTGGGTCTTTCGTTGGGAGTGGATGCGCGCACGGTGACCGTGACGCGCGGGCGGAGTTCCCGCTCGAAGGTGGTCGAGATCGCGGGGCTCGACGAGGCGGAAGTTCGCAGACGAATCGAGGAAGCACTCACGCATGGCGAGTGAACTGGTCACACAGATCCGTGAAGCCGCAGCCGCGGTGAGCGCACGCACGAAGTTGCAGCCGGAGGTCGGCATCGTTCTCGGCACCGGTCTCGGCGACTTCGCCGCCGCGCTCGAGAACGAGACGGTGATCCCGTTCGGGGAGATTCCGCACTTCGTGGAGTCCACGGTCGAGAGTCACGCGGGCGAGCTGCACCTGGGCCGGCTCGCCGGACGCCCGGTCGCGGTGATGAAGGGCCGCGTGCACTACTACGAGGGCTACACGATGCGGCAGGTGGCGTTCCCCGTGCGCGTCCTCAAGGCGCTGGGCTGCCAGACGCTGATCATCACGAACGCCTGCGGCGGCATGAATCCCGACATGAAGCCTGGCCAGATCGTGGTGACGACGGATCACATCAACTTGATGGGCGACAACCCGCTGATCGGCGAGAACGACGACACACTCGGTCCGCGTTTTCCGGACATGAGCGAGCCGTATTCGCGCGCGCTGATCGCGCTTGCCGAGCAGACGGCGCTCGACTTGAAGACACCGCTGCAGCGCGGAGTCTTCGTCGCGGTGCCCGGGCCGAATCTCGAAACGGCCGCGGAATACCGATTCCTGCGCTGGATCGGCGCCGACGTGGTCGGCATGTCACTCGTTCCCGAAAACATCGCTGCGGTGCATGGCGGTCAGCGCGTTCTCGCGTTCAATGTCGTGACGGATGCCTGCCTGCCCGATCATCTGAAACCGGTGGACATTCCGGAGATCCTCGCCGTGGCGGGCCGAACGGCTCCCGCGCTGATCCGGCTGGTCACGGAAATCGTTCGCAGGCTCGATTCATTGGAGTAGGTCCGGCCGTTCCATCGGTCGATACGGAGGGTTGATTCCATGGCCACCAGGCGCAAATCGAGCACCCGTCGTCAGGCGTCGTCCGGGAAGGCGAAGTCTTCGGCCGCACGTGCGCGGCGTTCGTCCGGACGCGCGAAGCGGCGCGCCGGGGCGAAGCGCGCAGCGCGCCCGGTGAAGAAGCGGGCGGGAGCGAAGCAGCGCTCGGGGCGTTCGCTGAAGAAGCGAGCGGGCGCGAAGCGCGCCGCGGGGGCCGCGAAGAAGAAGGCCGCGAAGAAGAAGGTCACGATCGCGAAGAAGAAGGTCGTGAAGAAGAAGGTCGCGAAGAAGAAGGTCGCGAACAAGAAGGCCGCGAACAAGAAGGTCGCGAACAAGAAGGTCGCGAACAAGAAGGCCGCGAACAAGAAGGCCGCGAACAAGAAGGCCGCGAACAAGAAGGCCGCGAACAAGAAGGCCGCGAAGAGGTCCGCGAGCGCGGTCCGCAAAGCCGCGAAGAAACCAGCGAAGAAGGCCGCGCCGAAGTCGGTGAAGAAACAGGCGGCCATGAAAAAGGCGGGAAAGACATCGAAGGTCGCGAAGCCCGTGAAGCCGCCGAAAGCCGTGAAACCGGTTGCTGCGGTGAAGGCGCACAAGGGCGGCAAGACGGCGGCCAAGCGGCCCGCCGGTGCACGCGCCGTGAAGCCGCCACCGCCGCCGCCCGTCGTGCGGCCGCTGGGTGTGCTTCCTCCGGAGTCGCGCGCCAAGGTGAAGCGCCAGGCGGTCGAAGGCCCGCGCGTCGCGTTTCCGGGCAGACCAGACACCACACGACAGACGACGACCGTGACACAAGGAGTGGAACGCTTGAACGAACAGGATATGAAGATCTTCGAGGAGCGGCTGCTGGCCGAGCGCCAGAAGATCCTGCGTGATATGGGACATCTCGAAACCACCGTGCTGAAGGTGAATCAGCGGGACAGTGCCGGCGACCTGTCGGGCTACTCCTTCCACATGGCTGATGCGGGCACCGATGCGATGGAACGCGAGAAGGCGTTCCTGTTCGCTTCCGCCGAAGGACGGCTGCTGTTCGAGATCAACGATGCGCTGCGCCGCCTGTACAACGGCGAGTACGGGAGCTGCGAGTCGTGCGGGCAGCCGATCGCCCGCGCGCGGCTCGAGGCCATTCCCCACGCCCGCCTGTGCGTGCCGTGCAAATCCAAGGAGGAGCGGGCCGGCCGGGGCGCTCAGTGAGGCGATCCGTACCGCTGCTACTGGCGCTTTCGAGCGTCATCGTCGTGCTCGATTTCATGTCCAAGCGCTGGGTGAGCGCACATCTGGCGTTCGAGCAGCCGATCGAGCTGCTCGGGCCCTTCGTGCGCCTCACCTACACGCGCAATTCCGGCGTGGCGTTCGGGCTCGGCGCGGGCACGAGCTTTCCCTTCTACATCTTCTCGATCGTGGCCGCGGGCGCGATCCTGTATTTGTTTCTGCGCTCACGCGTCCACGGGCTCACGCGCCAGCTCGCGCTCGCGTTGATCCTGGGCGGGGCGCTCGGCAACCTGATCGACCGCGTGCGCTTCGGCGAAGTGGTCGACTTCATCCAGATCGGCACCGATCGCTGGTACTGGCCCGTCTTCAACGTGGCCGACGCCGCGGTTTCAGTCGGGGTCGTCCTGTTCGCCCTCACCTGGTCGAGACACTCGGAGTCCCGCACGGATGCGGGTGATATGCCCCCGGAGGGGCCCACACCTGAACATGCGGAAGACTCGAATGCTGGACCTGCTGGTGCCGGCGCCGAACGCGGGGGAACGGCTGGACCGATTCCTGGCGGCGGCGCAGGCGGATCTCTCTCGTAGCCGTCTACAGTCGCTGATTCGCGCGGGGCACGTGCAGGTGAACGGGCGACCGGGCCGCGCATCGTTGCGGCTCAACGATGGCGATCAGATCCACGTCGAGATCCCGGCGCCCGCCGACTCGTCCCTGCTGCCCGAAGCGCTGCCGATCGAAATCGTCCATGAGGACGGCGCGATCTTCGTCGTGAACAAGCCCGCGGGGATGGTCGTGCACCCGGGTGCGGGGGTGCGGACAGGCACGCTCGTTCACGCGCTGCTGCACCGGGACCCCGCGATTGCGTCGGTCGGCGGCGAGGGCCGCCCGGGGATCGTGCACCGGCTCGATCGCGACACCACCGGGCTCATGGTGGTCGCGCGCACACCCGCGGCTTACCGCCGCCTGGTCGAGCAACTGCGCGAGCGCGTCGTTCAGCGGCGCTACGCGGCGCTGGTCTGGGGCGACCCGCGCGCCTCCGAAGGCGTCGTCGAGGCCGCGCTGGGCCGTGATCCAAGGAACCGCAAGCGGATGGCCGTCGTGACTCGCGGCGGAAAGCCGGCGCGGACGCGCTGGCACGTGCGCGAGCGCTTCGGGCTCGCGACGCTGCTCGACGTGCGCCTGGACACGGGCCGCACGCACCAGATTCGGGTGCACCTGGCGCATCTGCACATGCCGATCGCCGGCGATCCCGTGTACGGTGGACGCGGGAAAAAGCAGTTGAGCGCGGACCCGCATCAGCGTAGCCTCGCAAGCGCTCTGCTTGCGGACCTGCCCCGGCAGGCCCTCCATGCCATGGAACTGGCGTTCCCGCACCCGATTCGCGGGGACGCTCTTCACTTCGGAGCCCCCTTACCCGACGACTTCGCGCGCGCACTCGACCGGTTGCGCGCCTCGGTCCGAGACCGTCGCCGAGACGAATAATGTCCGAAGCCGCCCCGAATCCTCCGGAAGTCGTCTCGCTGAAAGTGCCCAGTCGCCTGGAACTGCTCGGCGTCCTCGACCGAGTGACGCAGTCGTTGTGCGAGCGGCTGGACTTCGACGACGACACGGTGTCGCAGGTGACCATGGCCGTGATCGAGGCGGGCACCAACGCGATTCAGCACGGCCACGGCCGGGATCCATCGAAGGACGTCGACGTGCGCTTCTCGATGTTCAAGGACCGGCTCGAGGTCGACGTGTACGACAAGGGCCGTGGGTTCAAGCTCGATGAGGTGAACGGCGACATCACCTCGCCGGAGCACTTGCTCGACCTGCGCGGACGCGGGATCTTCATCATGCGGTCCTGTATGGATTCGGTGGACTTCAAGTTCACGGGCGAAGGCACGGTCTGTCACCTGGTCAAGAACCGGCCAGGCTAGCGCTATGGCGCGTATCCTCGCCGTCGACTGGGGCGAGCGCCGCATCGGGGTCGCGATCAGCGATCCAACGGGCCTGATCGCCACGGGGCTCGAAACCCTCATCGTGCGCGGTGAAAAGGACGCGCTCGAGCGCCTCCACGCGCTCATTCTCGCCAAGGAAGTGGACCGGATCGTGGTCGGCCTGCCGCTTCTGCTTTCGGGCGAAGCCGGCGAGGCCGCCCGTACGGCCATGGCGTTCGCGCACAGACTGCGCGAGCGCACGGGGCTTCCGGTCGATACCTATGACGAGCGCCTGACGTCGGCGCTCAGCGAACGTCGCCTGCGTGAGGTTCGCGACGCGGGTCGCGGCGGGCCGCGCGGCAGGAATCCCCGATCGGTGCGCCGCACGCCGAAGGGCGAAGTCGACCGTGGCGCCGCCGTGGCGCTGCTCGAATCGTTTCTGCAACACCTGCGCGTGCGCGCGAGCCGGAGGGAATGACGTGGCAGCTGGACGACCGACGCGAGCAAGACGCCGGCCTTTCCGCCCGAGACGCTGGGCGCTCCTGCTGCTCGTGGTCGTGGGGCTGGCGGTCGCGGCGGATCTCTTTCTGCCGGCCGGGCCGTTCCCGCCCGAAGAACGTCGCGTGATCCTCGTGCGGCGCGGGCAGACGCTCGGCCAGGTGGCGCGCGAACTCAAGCGCGTCGGCCTGCTGCACGGGACGACCGGGTTCCAGGTGCTCGCGCGGCTCATGCGACTCGATCGGCAGATCAAGGCCGGCCAGTACGCGTTCGAGCTCGGCACCACGGTTCCCGATCTGCTGCGCTCGTTCGCACGCGGCATGAGCGGGCTCTCCCTCGTGACGATCCCCGAGGGGCTCACGCTCGCCGAGGTGAGCCTGCTGCTCTCGAACCACCTGGGCGTGTCGGCCGCCGAGTTCGACTCGCTCGGGCGTGATCCCGCGTTCCTCGATTCGCTCGGCGTCGACGCACCCTCGCTCGA
>Ga0307417_10001138_pt1 | contig 11001 bp, 8 predicted proteins | sample SalMarWE160210MG_2_FD_202514 | JGI IMG/M metagenome (GOLD analysis project Ga0307417, IMG submission 202514) | Salt marsh sediment microbial communities from the Plum Island Ecosystem LTER, Massachusetts, United States - WE1602-10 | ecosystem: Environmental > Aquatic > Marine > Intertidal zone >...
AACCCTTCACCGTTGATGGTTCCCCCCACCACAAAATCATTTACATGTTTGTCCAGCGGAATCGGCTCGCCGCTGAGCATGGATTCGTCCACTGAGGATTCTCCCTCTATAATCGTGCCGTCTACAGGAATTCGCTCGCCCGGACGGACAATCACGACATTGCCCACCCTGACCCGGGTTAAGGGGATCTCAATTTCCTTGTCACTGTCGACAATTGTTGCGGTTTTGGGTTGAAGTCCGATCAGCTTTCGGATGGCGCCGCCGGTTTTGCCTTTGGTACGGGATTCGATCATTTTACCCAGTTTAATGAGTGTAATGATGACTGCCGAGGTTTCAAAATAGACGTGTTGCCCCAGCATTGGGAAAAGTAAAATCGTTATCGAATAGAAATAGGCGATGGATGATCCCATGGCCACGAGAACATCCATGTTTGCGCTTTTATTTCTAAGGCTTTTATATCCGTTTATATAGTAATCCCACCCGGTATAAAACTGAACCGGCGTGGCAAGAACCAGAAAGAACCAGTTCACCCATGGTGCGTGGCTCCAAGGACCGATAAGGTTGAAATCCCGCATCATGCTGAGAACAAACAAAGGAAGAGCAAAGATCACACCGGTTGCAAACTTACGGGTTTGGTCCTTGATCTCAGCCTGCCGTGCAGCCTGTTCCGCATCTTCTGCTCCCATGTCTTCGTCCGGCAGTATGGCGCCGTAACCTGCCTTTTCAATGGCCGATACGATATTGTCGAGGTCTGAAACACCCGGAATATATTCCACAGACACCCGTTCTGTAGCAAAATTCACGGCAGCCTGGACAACACCGGGGACTTTTTTGTTTAGAGCTCTTTCGATGTTTGCCGCGCAGTTGGCGCAGGTCATCCCGGTCACCGGAAGTTCTATTTTTGCTAAGGCGACCTTGTAGCCGGATCCCTCAATGTTTTTGACAACGTCTTTTACGTGAAGCTGTTTTGGATCAAAAGCAATGACCGCCTGTTCTGCCGCAAAATTGACATTGGTGCTTTGAACCCCTTCAAGTTTTTTTAACCCTCTTTCAATGTTTGCTGAACAGTTGGCACAAGTCATCCCTGTTATCGGCAGAGTTATGGTTTGTTCCGACATGAAATTTATGCCCTCCGCTTATTCACCAAGGTTATTTGCTACGTTTCCACCAATCAGGCCATTTCTTCTTCTTTGGTGCAGGCAGAGTCAGTTTAAAAATCAGTACCAAGAAAATGGCAGCCATCATAGCTGCTCCCATTCTGCTGATGCCTTTTAAACTTCCGGATCGGCCGGCAGAATCTGCAAGGAACTCGGTGGTGGTAAACAATCTATAGATATCATACGCGGGATCTAAATTCACCGCCTTTTGTAAATCAGCCTCGGCCCGTTCGTTCTCCCCTAATTCTCTGTATGCCTTAGCTCGTGTCGAATAAGCCTTGCCAATGGTTCGATTGTTGCCACCAATTTCGATTGTTCGGGTGGCGTCCTGAACCGCAAGATCCAACATCCCTTTTAAACGGTACGCTTCCGCCCGATAGCCATAAGCCTCAGCGAGTTTGGGTTTTAATTCAATAGCGCGCGTTAAGTTGGACACCGCTGAATCATAATCGTTCTTTTCAAAATATGCCACTCCCAGCATAGCGTAGCCATTTGCATTGTCAGGGCTCAACTTGGTAACTTTCAGAAAATCACGAATCATTTTAGCGTAGTGTTCCTGAAAATAATAGATCATCCCCCGTTCTTCATAGGCGGCGGACAACTCAGGATTCAATTCAATAGCTCTGGTGAAATAGTTGATCTTTATATTCGACATGGTGCTTTCCAGACCGAGACTATAAAACTGTGCGGCATCATACCCCCAGGCAGGTCCGGCGATACAACACACGAAAATAATAATTAGCGTTAATAATTTTTTCATGATACCATCTTATCCTTCCCGAAAAACAAAGCCTTAAAAAGAGCCTGTGTTTGATTTACTAAGACTTTAAGATTATCGTTGCAGCATTAGAAACGATCAGTTTGTAAGAATGTTTCATCGAAACTGATTTCTGATGATTATTCTATTACAAAGTGATACTTTTTAAAGGGTTGTCAAGACCGAACCTGAATATTATAAGATAATGATGGCCATCGGCGGTAATCCGGGACAAAAAACAAAAACGGATCAGTTTTCGTTCCCTATACTTATGGCACATCGAAAGCCGACATCTGCAAAAGCTTCCCATAGGTACCTGAAGCTTTTAGATTCTGATCCGTTACCGAGAGACTTGACCATGACAAGACTTGGGTAGAAGATATTCTCTTGAGCGCTGGTCTTGTTTGATTTATTGCTCATTATAAACTGAATTAAAGATATCAACAATTTCAAACAAACGTCCTACGCCACAATACATTGCGTTGCCGTTTAAGATTTCCGATACATAACTCTGTAACAGCATTATTAAACTTTAGCGATCAGCAATCTGTTGAAAGAGCCACGTTGGACTTCACACTATTTCTCAAAAAAGGATTCGCACGCCGCCCCCCCAATTGTATTCAGAATGCCAACGGGCTATGATGGAGAAGTTTTTGTGGATCGTGTAGTTCAGCTCTGCGCTGCCTTCCCAAAGCTCGTGAGTGTCGTATTCGACTTCCCCAACGAGCTTGAGACGCGGTGTCAAATCTAATTCCTTGTCAAGATTGATACGTGCACCACCGTCAGAATCAACCCAGACTCTTGATTCGATGTTGAGCGGTAGCAAATAGTGCAATCCTATCACACCTCGCGTTTTGTCAAGTTCATCCTCTTCACCCATCAGGTCGGCACCGGCGAAGATAGAGGAAAAGCGGTTTAAATAAAGACTCCAGGTGAATATCCCTTCCCACTCGGTTTCGTCCACTTCCTGCCATCCCACTTCCCAATCTGCGGTTAGGATGTTGCGGGTGTTGGAAAGAATCAGAAAGCCTTCGGTCATGTTACTGAGGATGTCGGCCTGTCCCCAGGAATACCAAGAGTCCTTGTAGAGGTTGGGGCGAACCGCAGCCACCTCCGGATCAGGGGTGAAATCCTCATAGTGTACCATGCGGGCCATGCCGCTTTTCATGTGGTAAAGGAGGTGACAGTGAAAGAACCAGTCGCCAACTTCATTGGCTTCGAATTCGATAACCGTGGTGGACATGGGGGCGACATCAACGGTATGTTTGAGCGGTGCGTGGTCTCCTTGGCCATTGACCACGCGAAAAAAGTGACCGTGCAGATGCATCGGGTGGTGCATCATCGTACGGTTGATCATGATAAAGCGTGCAATCTCGCCTTCACGGATGCGGATGGCGTCGCTTTCGGAAAGAGGTTTATTGTTCAAAAACCAAACGTAGCGTTCCATGTCGCCGTCGAGGGTAAGGCGGATGTTGCGTACAGGTTTGTCCTCGGTAAGAGCCGTGGGCTTGATAGCACGCAGTTTGGCGTAAGGCGACCAGGGGCGCCTTGGGTCCATGCCGTCTACGGCAAGATTTTTGGATGCAGAGACGTCGGCTGCGAGAAAACCAAATTCGTTACTAAATTTATTACCGATTCGTGAATTCTTAAGAGGCATCTTCATGGCGAAGTTCTCGTGGCCAATCCCTTTGGTGATGGTGGCGGGATGCTCCATCGTCATGCCGGCATCGTGAGGTTCATCGTTCGCGCTAACAGGATGATCCATACCCTCCATCTTCATTTTAGATGAGTCTGAAACCTGGTCCATCTTTTTCATGTCGTGCATGGGCCCCATATCCATAATTTCGGGTTTGTCGAACATACCATCGTTCACTTTACTGTCGGACATACCCATGACACCGGCAGGAGTGAGCGCGAAAATGTTTTTTGAGCTGAAGTGTTCCATGGAATGGTAAAGGTTTGGTTTGGGGACGTCAATTGCAGGGTGATGATTGCCGGAGCCGATCCACACCGAAGCATAACCCGAGCCGTCATGGGCGGTTGCTCGGAATTCATAAGCACCGGAAGCGGGTACATGGATAAGGACATCGTAAGTTTCGGCAACCCCAATGAGAAAACGTTTTTCTTCAATCGGTTCTACATCCTGACCGTCTGCGCTAATAATTCGCATGGGACCGCCGGAGAACTCTATATGGAAGTAGGTAGTGGCAGATCCGTCTATAATGCGCAGTCGCACGGTTTCACCGGGAAAGGCAATAAGAGATGATTCTGGTTTGCCGTTAGCGAGAAACCGGTCGTAGGCAACATCAGCAATATCCATGGGCGGCATGCGCTGCAGTTCGCGTTTAAAATAATCGCCGAGCATCCCTAAGCGGGAGGCGCCAAAGATGCTTTGACTACTGCCTTTTTGAAGCGAATACCATTCATTACCTCGTTTGAGAGTGCGCAGCACCGAATGTGGGTTCTCATCGGTCCAGTCTGAAACAAGCACAACGTAATCGCGATCTGCGTTCTGGTGTTTATGGAGTGGCTCAATGACAATGGACCCATAAACGCCACTTTGTTCCTGCAAACTGGTATGGGAGTGATACCAGTAAGTTCCGATTTGGCGGATGGGAAACTCGTAAGTGAATGTTGTACCGGCTGCGATGGGCGGAAAGCTGATATAAGGGACGCCGTCCATGTCGGGTGGCACCAGCACTCCATGCCAGTGGATGGATGTTTCCATATGCATTTTGTTGTGCACGTGAATCCGAGCGAAGTCTCCTTCTTTGAAGCGTAATGTCGGTCCGGGGATGCCTCCATTGATGGTCATTCCCCAAGCGGGCTTTCCTGTGAAGTTGACTTCTTGTCGGGCGATGGTGAGCTCGTATTCAACGATTGCAGCTCGAACATCTGTATGAACAAAAAAAATAACATAGATCAAGCTTGCAACTATGGTAATTCTTTTTAGCAAAATCATATCGAGATTATTTGATTAAATAGGGTTCCTAATTCTTAAAACTCATTCATTAGACAAGTTTCAATTTTCTTATAGTTTTAGATTTTCAGAAACTTATAAATTTCATCAGATAATATTATCAGTCATTTCCTAAACTCAACACACATCTGAATCCAACATCTGCAAAAGCTTCCCATGGATACCGGAAGTTTTTAAATTGTTGAGCGGGATATTGCGACGTTGCCACCGTTAGGCTTGGATAGAATATATTTTCTTTAGAGTTATCTTCATAGATGCTTTCTTGCCCCGTATCATTCCGTATGACCCATTCCTTGAAAATTTTTCCGAGCTTCTTGGGTGCGGGTGTCTTTGACTGACCCTTGTCGGCGTCGAATGTGGCACCCATGTCCTTCATCATGTCCATCATACGGTTTTGTATTTGGCTGCCGGTTAACGCTTTGCCGCTATTAATTTGAGGGTTATCCGCTTTATTCTCCGAAGGCTGTTTACTTGGAATCATGTGATTTGAGACCACATACTCCCACTCTGATTCCGTCAAGAGTCGTTTGCCGTAGTGGCGGGCATAGGCCGATGCGCCATACCATGTCACGCGGGTAACCGGATATGCTGCGTATCCGGCATCCCGCAAGTGGAATCGATCATGTTTATAAATAATCTGTTGGTTGGATTCAACTCCTTCTCCTAGATAGAACCATATTTCATTGTTATGTTTTACAATACCGTTTTCAATCACAAGCGTGTCTATCATTTCATTTAGAAAATCGGCAAAGTGATGATTGGTCACCATTTTCTCATCCAAATAAAAAGGCGATATCTGAATGGTTTGCTTTTCGTTCTTCGGGTCTGTAATTCCTGTATTGAGTTCTCCGCCGGGAACGAAATGCATAGTTATCCCGTCATTTCCCAGAATAAAGGGTTCTGGAGTTTCAGGTTTTGCAGACGTTGACTTTAAAGGTTTATCGGGATCGGATTTTGGCAACTTCAGGATCGTTTCCGGTGTTTTTGAAATAACCTGCTTTTTTCCGGGTTCACCCAACAGGTGCCAAAAACCCATGGCCGCCACGAATAAAACGGCAATGACAACGCCTGTCCAGATAAACCGGGGCTGATATAACAAGGAAAGAGGTTTGGGAGTTGTCGGCGTTTCCGGTATGCTTTTGGTTTTCAGGATATTTAACGCCTCCAAAATGGCAATTCGAAGATCACCCACCGATATCAATCGTTCTTCTTTCTTTTCGGCTGTGGCGTCTTGAATGATTTGATCCAGTTTTTCCCAAAAGAGTGTATCCGGATTTGCTATGGCGGCGCATTTAAATGGAAGGACCTTTGTGGTGATTTTACCGTCAACGGCTTCATAAAGGATCTTGCCCAGAGAATAAATATCACTTTGTCGATCCGCATTTTTAAAATCAAAAAAATGCTCCGGCGACATATATGCCGGGGTCCCTTTGACATCTAAAGATTGGGTTACAGGCTGCATGCAGATAGAACAGGCCAGTCCGAAGTCGGCGATCTTGGGGGTTGTGCCGTCCATGAGAACGTTTTCAGGCTTGAGGTCACGGTGGGAAATGTCTTTGGCATGGATGGCTTCGACGCCCTTTAATAATGGAAGATAGTAATCGGTCAGCCAGACCGCAATCAAATCCTGCTCAGGATAGAACCCTTCTTCAGGCATGGTAAAGCGAAGCGTGGCCCCTGGAATGTATTCCATGGCGATATATTCCACCGGAACATCACGATTATTTTTATGGATAGTTTCTGAGCCAGAGTCGAAAATTTGCAGGACATTGTGATGCCGAACCCGAGCCATGGCCTGAACTTCGCGCCTGAATCTCTGTATAGCGGTTTCAATCTCTTCCGGATCGTCTTCCAAAGAAGCGAGCATTTCCCGAGAGATGACCTTGATGGCCACATCCCGTTTAAGGTTCAGCTGATGGGCACGGTAAACTTCTCCCATTGCGCCTTTTCCGATAAACTCGATGATTACCCATTTGTCGTTGAGTACATGCCCGATTTTGAAAATCCGGGTGGATTCTGAGGTAACGTTACCCATGGCAATTTCTATTAAGATTCAATGGATTGAGAGTCAAAATCTTTTGACAATTTAAAACTACATTGTTACACATTTTTAAGCGCCGTCAAGAAAAAATCTTTAGTCTCTATAACTAATCCGGACTGCGCTATTCTTTCCATAATGTCTCCATCGTCATAACGACATGGATAAGAGTTAAAAAATCTTTATGGGGTTCGGTATCTATACATTTTTCCCTATATTTTAGTCGAAAATGAGATTGCAAACTCCAATCAAACATATCATCAAAGCAAAATCGATACCAAAATTTTCTGCAACAGATCGAATTTAATATTTTACTGATATGGAGCGATTTTATCCCTATAAAATTCTTTTTGGTGCGAATCAAAGATCATTGGTCTACACGTAGATATGCTTACTTTTTCCACACGTGGATACTTTATAGCCATGCTATATTGAAAATACACGAGGTAACTATTTGAGGGGTCGGGGAGTTTTTCTCCTAAATCCTTGAATATAGCGGAATGGATGATCTTTTTATAAATCGGATGCTGTCTGAGTGGCTTAGGGATCGTTAGAAAAAACAGGCGCAAACCGAAATCGTGTCTTTAAAAGAATTTTAAAAAGATACAGAGAACCTATTGATATTTCAAAGATAGTTTCCTGTTTTTTCTTTACGATCTCTTGCCACAAGTTCATGCGGTTTATAAAAAGATTATCCATGTAGCGGTTGTTTAGAAAAACTCCCCGACCCCTCAACTATTTGTATATAAATATCAAATTTTCGGCGGTACCGGCGATCTTATGAATTTTGAAAATATTGGAGATAAAAAACAATGAAAAGTAAATCCCGTCCCAGGCTTTATCTTTGGTTAGTTATTATTGCCGGAGTTATCCTTGCCGTCGCGCTCACCTTAATGTCCTTTAAAATTATCCGTGGCAGTAAAAACTTCGTAAAAATGATCAATGAGGAAAACAAGACTTTCGTGGTTAATACCGTGCGCTTCGGCCACGGTGTTATGAGCCATATGGGTTCTGAAAACTATGACAACTTGGTGGATCTGGCTCTCAAAAGCAAATTCATTCAATTTCTGGCGATTCTGGATGAAGATGGGAATGTCATTGCCCAAAGTGATCCGCCCGACGGGCTTCGTCTCTTAAAAGCATATGATGTTCTCAATCTCAAGGATGGAAAAATCCTTGAGCAAACGAAAAGCATTAATTTAATTTCCTATAGATCCCAACCGGAGCTTTTAACCGCCGAAGAATACATGAGGCATCAGGTTCCCATGATGAATCGTCACAAAGGTGCACGCAAACTTGGCTGGTTTTTAGTCGGCATGGATACATCGTTGTTCAAACGGCACTATCGAGACATGGTCATTCAGACATTTGGAACCGGAGCGGCATTTTTGCTGCTCGGATTGTTGATCATCGTATATACAGGAATTATTCAACGTTATGAGCTGGCCCACCTGTCGATAGAAAGGCTCCAAAAAATCAAACGGCTGATGGGCTACTTTGTTCCGAGCACTGCCAAAAACATCATTGAAAAAGAACCGGAAAAAAAGGGCTTGCTGGATAAATATATTCAGGATGCCTCGGTCCTCTTTTTGGACATCGAAGGCTTTACGCTTTTGCAGGAGAAGTATTCGCAGGAAAAAATCAACCGAACCATTGAATATTATTTTTCAATCTTTTTGAAACTGATTCAGAAAAACAAAGGAGATGTCAACGAAACCGCCGGAGATGGAATGATGGTTATTTTCCTGGATTCCGACCCGGCTAAACACGCCCAAAATGCCGTTAAGACCGCTCTGGAAATTCAGGAAAAATGCCGGCAATTATTTGCCGAAAACGATCCATATAAAATCGGCATCAAGGTTAACACCGGTATTGATTCGGGCAATGTTTATTTGGGGTCGACCAAGATGAGAGGAAGTGAAGGGGAGAGATGGACATTTACCGCCTCCGGGACGGTCACCATTATGGCTGCACGCTTGTCGCAGTATGCAAAAGAGGGCCGGATCTTACTGGGTGAGGAAACAGCTCGAAGAGTTGAAAAGGACTACCCGCTCAACAGCATCGGAAAAATTCCTTTAAAAAACATAAAGGACCCGGGGGAAATTTACGAAATATCATCCGTATCAGCATAAATTGGTTTCCATTAACCAAACGTACAGATGTCGCAGATAGCAGAGTCGTCGTCGCTTTCGGTCAAATCAAGATCTGCAATGGTGCCTGGCACATTCATTTTTTTCAGATATTTTAACAACAGGCGTAGAATCTGTTTTTGTCGAAAGGTTTGTCCGGGAAAAGCGATCGGATGTCCGAGAGGAAAGCCGGGGTAAACGGCTCGCGGGGGTAAAACCTTTTGGCTGATTTCTTTGGACAGGCTGATGGAAATGGTCGCAATCCCCGATGCCTCTATAGTTCGCTGGATCAGCCCCACGGACTGATTGCAAATTCCTCAGGCAGGCGTTAAAATTGCGATATCGACTTTATCCGATTTTAAAGCGGCTGCAACGCGTGGCGCCGTTTCTTTCATAAGCGTATTGATGTGATGATGCATGATGTGTCCCATGAAAGAAAAGTGTCGATAATTTACGTCACCGATCTCATTGGATTGCTTTAGTTCCTGAACTCGCTCTATGGGGAAGATAATATTGACATCTTTATCGGCATCGGAATGGTCATAGTAATTATGGGTAATTGTTAAATCTGCGGGTTGCGTGTCAGCCGGAATTTCCCTGAATGTCGGATCGCCTGCAGGATCCTTCATATCAAAGGGTTTTTGTGACTTTAAATGCACACCGCCGGTGGTCACTAGTGCCAGACGGCATGTTGAGATATCAGCGTCAAATGGAGTCCATGGAGAATCAGAGAATTCTACGAATTTTGAGCGATGAACCCATCTTCTAAACAGCGACGGATATTTTGTCAGCAATTTAGCAAAAAGCTTGTCTTTTTTTTCTCTGAAGTCGAATTTACTATTCATTTCCTCTTTGCTTTCGATAACACTTTAGTCGGCGGCTTGCACAGTCTTTAAATGATCCATTTCCACCATATAACGCTTCACCAACACACAGATAAAGCGCTCCAAAGTACAGTTCTCTAAACCCGACAAGGGTCATATATCGAGCCACAGACTTCCAAGGGTGACGGTCTGCAATATCTAACGAAACTCCAAAAGGACGCGTAAGGATCACAAATAACTTTATCATCCACATGGGCCATCTGTCCGGCTTTTTAAAATCCACAATCACAAATCGTGCATTGGGTGATAATGCGGCTGCGCCTTTTTGGATTACCCTGTCGTACTCCGGAACCAAAGTTATGGCAAAAGTCGAGATAATTCCGTCTATGTGCTCCGGGAACAGGTACTCGGCAGCATCGCTTTGAACCAATGTGACATTTTTCCAACCATTGCGCCTGATACGTTTGTCTGCCTTTTCAAGCATCTCCGGTGTCAGGTCGACGCCGATAATATTGCCGTCCGGTCCGACTTTTTTTCTTAAGAGGCTAAAATTGAGTCCCGTGCCGCACCCGATCTCAATAACGGTATCGCCTTTCTTTAATTTCAGGGCTTCTACCCCTATCTTACGATATGCGAATTCCCGAATTCCAAGCAAATAGTAGGCATTGGCGCTGAAGTCATAGCGTTTGGCGCGTTTCCGATAGAGAAGTGCAATCGATCCTTTATCAAGAGTCATAATGTCAGTCTAATGCATAATAAACCGTTCCGCTATGGGTGTAGCCCAGTGGCCGTTAAGCAAAACATATGCCCCGACTCCAGCAACAATCAGTGATAGAGTTATTATTGCTACATTGAATATTTTCATTTTTTTTCCTCCTGTGAAATTTATAGTTATTTAGGCTCATTACAATTTCTAAAATTAGCCTGTAAACTTATAAAAGCAAATCATATGCCAATATCACAGTACGAGAAGTGACCAATGGATAATGTCCTGAATAAATTAGAATAAATACCAACAACAAATTTATCGTCAAGGGAAAACGACATTTCTGAACATAAATCCAGAAAAGATAGTGGGTATAAAATAACCATACCGATAGGTTAAATAAAATAAAG
>Ga0307417_10001139_pt1 | contig 10994 bp, 10 predicted proteins | sample SalMarWE160210MG_2_FD_202514 | JGI IMG/M metagenome (GOLD analysis project Ga0307417, IMG submission 202514) | Salt marsh sediment microbial communities from the Plum Island Ecosystem LTER, Massachusetts, United States - WE1602-10 | ecosystem: Environmental > Aquatic > Marine > Intertidal zone...
ATTCTCGACGAGCCGACCGTCGGCGTTGATCCGCAAAGCCGCAACTCGATTCTCGAGAGCGTCGAAGCGCTCGGCGCGGCCGGTACCGCGGTGCTCTACACGACTCACTACATGGAAGAGGCAGAGCGGTTGTGCGATCGGGTGGCCATCATCGATGCGGGAAGGATCCGCGCTGAGGGCACCCGGCGGGAGCTGGTCCAGCTCATGGGTCAGAAGGACACCATCAACCTCAGCGTCGTCGGGTCGGCACGGAGGCTGGTAGAGGCTCTGGAATCGATCGATCAGGTGGCCAGCGTCACCGCGGCCGAGGGTTCTGTGGAGCTGCTCGTCGACGGCGCCAGCGGCCTGCTGCCCAGGATTCTCGACGCAGCGCAGGGCGCGGGAGTTGCCGTTTCTGGTGTTGAGGTGATCGAACCCAATCTCGAATCGGTATTTCTCCACCTGACCGGGAAGGCGTTGCGCGACTGATGAGAGCCGCAATCATCATCGCGCTCAAGGACTTGTCGCAGAGATTGCGTGACAAGTCGGCGATCCTGATGGGCATCGTCGCACCGCTCGGCCTGGCTTTCATCTTCGCCGCCATCATCCCCGATGCCACCGCCAGCTCCTTCGATATCCACGTGGGTGTGGTCGACAGCGACGGTGGCGAGATCAGCGCAAGCTTCATCAATGACGTGCTTCCCTCCGTCGAGGCGCAGGGGCTGCTCACCGTCACCAAATACGACGATGTCGACCAGGCGTTGACGGACGTCGAGAACGGCGACGAGGACGCCGTCTACATCTTCCCGGCGGGCTATTCCGCCTCGGTGCAGAGTGGGGCCGGCGGGACGGTGCGGATGGTGCGCAACGTAGATTCCACCATCGGGGGCCAGATCGCCAAGGCGGTTCTCGACGGCTATCTATCCGAGGTGGAAGCCGTGACCGTGTCGGTGGGGACGGCAATGGTCGACGGGGCGCGGGATGCCCCGGCAGTCAGGGCGCTCGCGATGGAGACCCCGGCTGCGGTCGTGCTCGCCGACACTGAGGCGTCGAACCGGACGCTCGACTCAACGACCTTCTTTGCCGCAGGCATGGCGGTTTTCTTCCTGTTCTTCACCGTTCAGTTCGGGGTGTCGTCGTTGCTCGAGGAACGGCTCAACGGCACTCTTCCCCGGCTGCTCGGCGCCCCGATCAACCGGTGGAGCATCATCGGGGGCAAGGCCATCACCAGCTTCGTCCTGGGGCTGGTCTCGATGGTCGTGCTTGCGGTGGGGACAACACTGTTGATCGGTGCCAACTGGGGTAACCCGGTCGCGGTGGCGATCCTCATGGTCGCAGGCGTGTTGGCCGCGTTGGGGATCATGGCCATGGTCGCTGTGGTTGCGAAGACCCCGGAGCAGGCCGCGAATTGGCAGTCGATCATCGCCGTCGTCCTCGGTCTGCTCGGTGGAACGTTCTTTCCGCTCAGCCAGGGCCCGCGGCTGCTGGCGGCGCTGTCGAAACTGACCCCCCACGCCTGGTTCATGCAGGGTCTCGGGGACATCTCGTCTGGAGCCGGGCTGTCGGCGGTGATCACCCCGACCCTCGCCATGCTGGCGTTCTTCGTCGTAACGCTGGGGCTGGCGATCTGGTTTGGTCGGGAGAGGGTGCTGGCGCTATGAAAGCTCTGGCCATCACCGCGGTGAACGTCAAACGGATGCTCCGTGAGCCTTCGACGATCTTCTTTGTGTTTGTCTTTCCGATGCTCCTCATTCTCGTCATCGGAGCCTCGTTCGGTGGCTCGTTCCGTCCCAAGGTCGGGCTGGTCAACGCCGGTGATGGGCAGTACGCCGCCGCGTTCGCGGACCGGATCACAAGTGACGCGGACTTCAACACAATCAGCTACGACGATTCTGATCGGCTGCTGACAGATGTCGAACGAGGAGTCGTGAATCTGGGTGTCGTTGTGCCTGCCGACTACGACCAGCAACTCGGGAGCGGAGCCGTGGCGAAAGTCCAGTTCCTGGGGAGGGCCGACCAGAGCGTCGTCGAGTATCGCGCCACCATCGAGGCGATTGCCGCAAGCGAGAGCGCCGTTTTCCGGGCGGCCCGCGTGGTGAGTGGTGAAGGTCTTGCCGGCTTCGACGATGCGGTAGCCACTGCGCGGATAGTTGCCGCAGGCGCCGGGGGTCTTGACGTTGCCACGGAGTCGAGCGGGGAGTCACTGTTTGGTGAGGGCTTGGGCCAGTTTGACCTCGGTGCACCATCGAACCTGATCCTTTTCGTGTTCCTCACCTCGCTGGCCGGTTCCGCAGCTCTAATCAACACCCGGCGTCTCGGAGTCTCCCGGCGCATGGTGTCGACACCCACCTCGATTGGTCAGATTCTCCTCGGCGAGACCGGCGGTCGGTTTGCGATCGCAATGATCCAGGGGCTCTTCATCATGATCGGAGCCGCGGTTGCGTTCAACGTGCACTGGGGCAATCTGCTCGCGGCCGGGGTTCTGCTCGTCCTGATTGCTCTGGTCGGCGCCGGCGGCGGCATGTTGATGGGATCGGTCTTCGACAACGACCAGCAGGCGGGCTCGGTCGGAGTGTTTGCGGGTCTCGGCCTTGCCGCCCTCGGCGGCTGCATGGTCCCGCTCGAGATTTTCCCCGACACGATGGTGAAGATAGCTCATCTCACCCCTCATGCATGGGCGCTGGACGGGTTTACCGAGTTGATCCGACAGGGCGGCAACCTCGGCTCCATAGTCCCTCAGATCGGTGCACTGATCGCTTTCGCCGCCGTGTTGCTGGCGTTGGGCACCTGGCGGCTGCGTGCCAAGTTGACCCACTGATATCCGCTTCTGGCGTTGATACGCGCAACATCACGACCAAATTCGACGCCAGAAGGGTGTCGTCACACGTCGTCGAGGTCGAAGAACGGCGTCTCGTCGCCCTCCCCGAGCGCCGCGTCGGGAGCGCCGGTCTCCAGCGCAGGCGGCTCGGGTGCCTTGCGCGTGGTCGCCGCATTCCTGTCCCGGCGCACCGCCGCCAGCCAGACTGCCAGGGCGAGACCGCCCGAGAGGCCGAGCAACGCGAGCAGCCAGAGCGGGAAGCCCGACTTCGGGTAGGTCGTGTTGGCGAACATATAGAGCTTGCCGTCGAGCGGGATGTTCCAGGAGAACCGCCCGTCGGAAGTGATCTCGTCGGCGTTGTTGTCGGCGGCCTCGCCGGGCAGCGACACGACGATCCGGGCTTCGAAGGTCTCCGGATCGATCGAACTTGGGTTGACAGGGAACTGCGAAAGGTCCAGGTCGCCGACCAGGTCGAGCGTCGCCTCGAGCGACGTCCCATTGTCGTTCATGTCGAGGCTGAAGGACGTGAAGTGCCCGGCTGCCGCGTCGCTGATCTTGGTCTCGTCGGCGAAGGCGACCTTGGTGGTGTAGATCGTCATGTCGCCGTCGACCCTCGTGCTGCCCTCGCCGACGAGACCGAGGTCGAGGGCGGAGATGATCGCCTCGCTGTCGCCCGTGAGCTGATCTATCAGGTCCTTTAGCTGGTTGTTGATACCCACCTCGGCCGCCAGCGTCCCCGACCCGTTCTCGTTGACATCGAGCACCAAACGGACCTCGGCGCGGCAGCCCGCCATCAGAAGGGCAACAAGAGCAGTGAGTGCAGCAAGCCGTTTCATCGAACCTTCGAGACTCTAGTGTCGCCGCCGCACCCCGGTTCTCCCGGTTCGTGCAGATCTTCGACGCCCTCAGGGCAGCGGATGTCCGCAAGAACGGCGACGGCCACCAGACCGCGCGGCGCTCTTATGCTGGCGGGATGGAAGACACGGAGACCGAGCGCTTTGTTGCGGCGATGCTTGCGGCGTTCCCGGGATTTCTGGAAAGCAAGATCGCAGACCTCGGAGTCGTTGCCGACGACACTGTGACTGCGGCCGTTCGGATGGCTGCGGATCAGTTGCACGCCGAGCTGGAGAGTCTGCTGAGCCGGCCCGCAGTCGAGCAGGCGGACTCGCCGCTGGAGCTCGTGCGGCGCGCCACACAGCCCGTCTCCGCCGCGTTGGCAGCGTTGGGCGTTGCCGCTGCAACACGTGACGATTGGGAGGTCGACGCCCATCCGGAGGATCGCTACGGTCTCTACCCCGCATCGTCTCAAGAGCTGGGGGAAGAGGTGTGGCGCCACCATCTCCAGTGGGGTGTGCGCAAGGCCGGGTCGGTTGCCGGGGTGGTTCCGGCCCGGGAACCGCGGGCGGCGCTGCCTTCGGTCGCGGTGTTCGGAATACCGGCGGAGCAGCGTGACAGTCTCCAAGCCGAGATCGAACGCCGCGACTTCCGGGTTCTGCTGTGGCGCAATCCGGCGGCTCTGGCGGCTGCGGCAGCGGAGCGGCCGGTGCTTGCGCTGGTCCATCTGGCACACCCTGCCGCGCACGAGGCCATCCGGGGGCTCGCTGCCGGCAACATCCGCGTGGTTGCAGTTGGGGAGCGGGTTGACGATTTGGTCACACCGGGGATCCTGGCTCTCGGAGCCGGGGAGGTGGTCGCGTCAGATCGTCTGATCGCCCGCCTCGACCGGTTGCTGCCCCGGCTTGTGTGATTCCGCTCGCCGCAAGCTGAAGACCACCAGTCCGGCGAGCACGAGGCCCGCTCCGATCCATTGGCTGACCCCGAATAGCTCCGTGTAGATCAAACGCGCCCAGATAATCGCCAGGAGAGGCTGACCCAGCAGAAGCACCGACGTGTCGAGAGCCGGCAGGTTGGGGAGCGACCTCGAGATGAGCAGCCACCCGATGACCTGGGCAATGATCGCGATCAGGATGATCCATCGGTGCGTGGCCCAGTCCACCGTGAGTTTGAAGTCCGGCGAGAATACGAGCCCGATGAACAGCGAGGCCGCGGCAGCCCCGACGGTCGAGTCGAACAAGGGGCCGGTGGGCGGCGCCTGGTGGCCTCGGTTTGCCTCGCGGAGGGTCAGGACGAATCCGGCATAGAAGAACGCCGATGCCAGGGACTCGATGGTGCCCAGTCGCGGGTTCGTCCCGTATGCGTCTGAGCTGCCGGCTCCGGAGATGAGGAAGATGCCGAGCAGGATCGCCGGAACGAGCCAGATCGCCCGCCGGCCGGGCCGCTCCCGATACAGCGCCCAGGCGATCAGCGCCACGATAACGACCTGGAGGTTGGCGACGACGGTGGCGAGCCCGGCACCGATCAGACCTATCCCGGCGTGCCAGAACGTGAGGTCGAGCGCAAGGAAGACACCAGAGGCGACGGCGATCCACCGGCTCTTGCGAGGCCGCCGGTCCTTACTGCGTGTCCCCCAGTAGAGCACGGCGAGGACAGGCAGTGCATAGAGAAAGCGGAAGAACGCGATTGTCACGTCACCGGCGTCTTCGGCGGCGCGCACCAGTACCGGTACGAACGAGATACAGAAAACGCCGGCGACCGCCATCAGCCGGTAGGAGAAATCGGACATCGGGCGAGGTTAGCGGTCGCCTGGCTCGGGACCGCCGCGAGTGTTCTACGCTGCCAAGAAGTCGAGAGAACGGATGCCATGTCGGACATCGAGTCGGCCTTCACCACCGCCGTCGCACAGGTCAAGCAGTTGCGGGAGCGACCCGGCAATGACGACCTGCTCCGGCTCTATGCGCTCTACAAGCAGGCCACGTCCGGGGACGTGTCGGGTGATCGCCCCGGGATGATCGACTTCGTCAACCGGGCCAAATACGACGCCTGGGCGGCGCTGCGAGGAACACCCCGAGACGATGCGATACGTTCCTACATCGACGTTGTGGATGGTCTGAAGGCTACCCAAGCCGACTGAATCGCGGCTAGCACGAACGTACGACGATCGGCCGACACGCCAGAAAGCGAGCCGTTCCATGACCGAAGATCGAGTCGAATTCAGGACACCGAAGACCATGCCCCCGACCGCCGGCTACCACCACATCGCGGTTGTTCCTCCCGGGGCCACGACGCTTTATCTCTCGGGTCAGGTCCCGTTCGACACCGAGGGGAACCTGGTGGGACAGCACGATTTTGCGGGTCAGGCGGAACAGGTCTTTCGCAACATCGAGGCAGCGCTCCGGGCCGTGGGGGCCGACTTCGGAGACGTGGTGAAGCTCGGCATGTTTGTGTCGGACATGTCGAACATCGGGGCGTTGCGGGAAGTACGTGATCGTTTCATCGACATGTCCAACCCGCCAACCAGCACGCTCGTGGAGGTCTCCGGCTTCATCCGGCCGGAGATAATGCTGGAGGTCGATGCAATAGCGGTTCTGGGGCCGACCTAGCGATAGGAGATCACCGTCGGCCCCCGCCAATTGTGTCGATTCAGCCTCATGGACGCAGGTCGAGTTCGGCCAGTGGCTCCGCTACCTCCCGGGCGACAGCTTGCAGCCCCCCGGGAGCCTGGCGAGCCGGGACGCCCAGGATCACATGGTTTGCCCCGGCGCGGATGAACGCTCGCGACGTCTCGAGGGCGGCGCGGCGCGAAGCCCGGCTCGACCCGCAGGAGACCTGGGCTGCGAACATGAATGCCGAAGGGTCACGGCCCTCGGCCTCGAGAGCCCGGGAGATCTCGGTGCGTTTCCCGGCGAAGTAGGCGACATCGCCCGGGCGGTTGCCGGGCATGGGCCATCCCTCGGCGTAGCGCGCCGCCAGGGCGATACCCCGCCGTTTCTGCCCACCGAGCCAGATCGCAGGCCCCCCGGGCCGTACCGGTGGCGGCTCGTTGGTGGCGTTCTCGAGCGGGAAGAAGGGATCGTCGAGGCTGACGCCGGGCGGGCGGTGCGCCTCATCCGAGAACAGTGAAGTGAGCACACGCAATGCGCTCTCATAGCGATCGAAACGCTCCGGCAACGGCGGCAGTGGAATCCCGAACGCATCGTGCTCGCCCTGGTGCCAGCCGGCGCCGAGACCAAGCACGAACCGGCCGTCCGTTGCGTTGTCGATGACGGTCGCAGCCTTGGCGAGCACGGCCGGGTGGCGGAAGGTGTTGGACGCGACCGCAATCCCCAACCATTTGCCCGGCACCTTTCCGGCCAGGGCGGCGGCAGTAGTCAGGGATTCGAACGCGGGGCCGTTTCTCTCGCGGTTTGCGTCAGAGAGGTGATCGCTCATCCAGCCCGCCGAGAACACCGGCGTAGATCCGGCCAGGGCCCATGTGTCCTCGAGACGGCGCCAGTCGAGGTCGGTCGTTTCAGTGGCGGAGATACGAAAACCGATCAACCCGGGCCGGGCCCGGCCGGGAGTCTCGGCTTCAGGGGAGCCGGAGCGGCGAGTCATGCAATCTCCAGTTGTGACGGCATCAAGCGAGGCTAGGCCGTTTGTCCGCTCATGAGGGCGAGCCACCTCCTGGCCGTGTTCAACCCGCGCCGCGGCGAGCACATGTCATCGTAGAGGTCGCCGGTTCGCTCACCCGATGAGCCGGGCCCGCACGGTGGCGGAGATGTTGAGCCGTTGCAGCCGCCGTACTGTGAAGAAGGTGGGGATCAGCGCCAGTAGGAGCGCCCCGGCGACGACGGTGAAGTCGGACGGCTTTGCATCGAGACCGATGTGGAACCAGGCCTCTCCCATCCGGGCGACCAGCGGTGCGGCAAGCAATAGACCGGCCGGCACCGATAGGAGTGCGGCGACTGCCGTCTGGAGAACCGTCTCGACGGTGACGATCGTCGCCAGGGGCCGCCTGCCGTACCCCATTGCCCGCAGGGTGGCGAACTCGTCGCGTCGGTCGAGGAAAGCGAGCGACAGGCTGGAGATGAGGAACAAGACGCCGACCGCCAGGCTGATGGCGAGCATCGTGTCGATGAGCCCGGTCAGCTCGGTGACCAGCTCGTGGACCGCCTGTTGCACTTGAGCCTTCGAAGCCACCCGGGCCACTTCCGGCGCGCCACGGAGTACATCGGCCTGTGCGGCGTCGGCCACCACAAGCACCGTGGAGATGTCACTGCTGCCGAGGAGCCGGGTCGCCACGTCGTTGGTGGCGTAGGCGCTATTGGAGGCGAGAGTACGGATCTCGCCGCCGACCGTGAGCTGCGTCATTCCGGTGGCGGACAGCACCGTTATCGAATCCCCGACACTAACCCCCAGCGTCTGCGCCGTTTGCTCGCCGAGGTCGATCACCCCCGGTTGCGGGGGAGAGCCGGCAACGACGTCGAGATTCATCAGCTCCCCTGCGGCCGGTACGCCCACGACCTGGAGGTCCACGCTCTTGCCGGCAACGGACGTGATGCGAGCCGGTCCCTCGACCAGCGGGTCCGCACCGTCGATCCCGGCCGCGGCGACGAGCCGGTTCACCTCCGGCTCGGGCAGGGGTGTGGCGAGCGTCACGCTGTAGGTCCAGGAATCGCCGCTGAAGGCAGCGTCGGTGGCCTGCGCCGCCGAGCTTGCCACGATGTTGAGAGCCGCGCCGAGACCGATGGCCGCGCTCACGCTGACCACGGTTGCGAGAGTCAATACGGGGCGTCGTGCGAGCGAGCGAGTGGCGTACGCCCATGGTGTGCTCCACGCTTTGGTGCTTCGCTCCAGCCAATGGGGGAGGTGGACGCCGGTGGCGGATTGGCCCCGCATCGCTGCTGCCGGGGTGAGCCGGGCCACCCGGTAAGCCGGAACGATCGCGGCAAACAGGGTGGCACCCAGGGCGACGGCGACGCACAGCAGCAGCGAAGCAGGCTCCAGCTGGTGTACGGTCGCCGGGAAGCCGACCGCGGTGGCGTACTGGGCGCCCACCAGCCGGCTGATGCCCGCGGTGACGCCGATCCCGACGACCGCCCCGGCGATACCGAGCAGCGCGGCCACGAGGACGACGCTGACGGCCACCGCGGTGCGGGAGTATCCGATGGCGAGCAGGGCTCCGAGCTCACGCCGCTGGTGTTGCACCAGCCGCAGGAGACTCAGCATCACGAGGATCAGCCCGGAAACGGCAAACACACCTCCGAGCACTGGAGCCAGAAGCGAGAAGACCCGCACATCGGCTTGGGTGAACCGCAGCGAGTACTGCTGGGCGCGGGGAACGATGCTCGCCACCGGCAACGTGGCTGCGAAGTTGGGGGAGGGTGCGGTAGCGCCGGTGGCAGAGTCGAGGATCAAGTCGTTGGCCCGGTCGGCGAGTCCGGTGACCTCCTGGAGCCGGGCGCGGGTGGTGAAGACGACGGCGAGCGACCCGCGCTGTGGGATCAGATAGGCAGGGTTGGCCGTCGCCAACAGGTATTCCGGGCTCCGAACCAGACCGGCCACCCGCCAGTGGCCGGTCTGCCCGGAGACGTTGAGGGTGACATCGTCGCCGACCCTCAGACCCGTGTAGTGAGCAAAATCGGCCTCGATGAGGACCTCATCGGGTCCCAACGCGGCGAGGTCGGACCCGACGAGGACGTCGAGCCGGTCCAACTCGGCGTCGGGCTGCATGCCGACGATCTCGGCCGGGGTGGTCTCTCCGTCGCCCAGAAAGGCGGTACCGCTCACGATGAGACGGGCTTCGCTGCGCGTCGCTTGCATGCCGATCGCAGCGCCCGTCAGCTCGGTCAGCGGCACCGGGTCGGTGAGCCGGACGTCGAGGTCGGCGAGCGCGTAGTCGGTGAAGAAGTTGTCCCGTGTCGTCTCGACGTCGTGCAACGCCTGGGCGATGCCCGCCGTGGTGCCGGCTCCGGTGGCTATGACCGCGATGATGAGGAGGGCTCCGATCCCCAGAGCGCGGAGATCACGAAACGCCTTGAGGATCAGCATCATCCTTCCCCGGCTACGAGGTGCCCGTCGGCGAGGCGCACGACCCGACCTGCGGTGGCAGCCACCGTGGGATCGTGGCTCACCACCAGGAACGTCGCCCCCGTTTCTTCGTTGAGCCGGTGCATCAACTCCACGATCTCGCCGCTGGATGCGGTGTCGAGGTTGCCCGTTGGTTCGTCGGCGAGCACCAGCCGTGGTCCCTTCGCCAGGGCGCGGACGATTGCCACGCGCTGTTGCTCCCCACCCGAGAGCTCGCCCGGAAAGCGGTCCTGCAGCGCCGCCAGACCCACGCGGTCCAGGAAGGCTGCCGCCTCCTGCTTCGCCCGCCGGCGGGGGATGCCGGCAACCGTCATCCCTGCGACCACGTTCTCCACTGCGGTGAGCGTCGGCAGCAGGTTGTAGAACTGGAAGACGAAACCGACCGATCGGGCCCGGAAGTCGGCCAGCCTGCCGGGGGTGGCCCCGTCGAGTTCCGTTCCGCATACGGTCACGGTGCCCGTGTCCGACGCGTCGAGAGCACCGATCACATTGAGCAGGGTGGTCTTGCCCGATCCGGAAGGGCCGAGCAGGACCACGAACTCGCCCGCTTCGATTTCGAGCGATACGTCCTGCAAGACCGTCTGGCCGGTCCCGTCGCTGCGGTAAGTCTTTGACACACGGTCGAGCACCACCAGCGGGGCTGTGGCGGTGGCACCGCCGACCGGGTCATGGTGCTGGTCTGTTTTCATCATCGCTGCTCCTCATCTCGTCCCACCCCGTCGAGTACCAGACCGACGACGTAGCCGGGGATCTCCTCCAACGTCGGCCAGCCGCCGCCGGCCCGCCAATGCTGGGCGAGCATCAGCAGAGTGAGCCCAACGAGCGTGAGCGTCAGCTGCTCGACGGCGACGTCGTCGTCGATCTCACCCCGTTGCACGCCTTCGACGAGGATGATCACGACCTTGTCCATGAACGGTGCCGCCGCCTGGACGATGCGGACGTATACGTCGATGTCCGCGGCCAGCGCCTCGCGCACCAGCACGCGAGCGAAGGCTTCGTTGTTGCGGGCCCAGTCGACGTCGGCGGCCACGGCTGCCAGGAGCCGCTCCCGCGTCGAGGCGGTGGCAGGCACCGAGTCGGCGCCGGTCGCCGCTCGCTGGCATGCTTCCTCCACAACCGCAAAGAAGAGGGCGTCTTTGGAGGGGAAGTAGTTGTAGACCGTTCCCTGGGCGAAACCGGCGGCGCGGGAGATGCGATTGACGTTCGCGCCGTCCCTTCCTTCCCGAGCGAACTCGTCTGCCGCGGCCTCGAGCAGGCTGGCCCTGGTTGCTTGCTTTGTCTCCCCGGT
>Ga0307417_10001140_pt1 | contig 10994 bp, 10 predicted proteins | sample SalMarWE160210MG_2_FD_202514 | JGI IMG/M metagenome (GOLD analysis project Ga0307417, IMG submission 202514) | Salt marsh sediment microbial communities from the Plum Island Ecosystem LTER, Massachusetts, United States - WE1602-10 | ecosystem: Environmental > Aquatic > Marine > Intertidal zone...
GCGTGCCGCCGCAATGGCGATTGCGGGCGATAGCGTGCTGCTGTCGCCGGCCTGCGCGAGTACCGACATGTTTCGCAACTATGTCGAGCGCGGCGAGACCTTTACCCGTACGGTGCTGGAGGCGGTTGGCTGATGGCGGCGCAGGGAATACAGGCGCGGTTGCTGGGTGAGGGGCGGGTACGGTTGCCACGCGTGGATTACGTGTTGCTGAACGCCGCCATTGCCCTGGGCGTGCTCGGCCTGGTGATGGTGGCGTCGGCATCGATCACCATCGCCGACCGCGAGCTGGGCCAGCCGTTCTATTACGCCCTGCGCCAGGCGATATTCCTGGGCGCGGGGGTCGGTCTGGGCGTGGCGCTGTTCCGCGTGCGCCTGGTGCTGCTGGACCGGCTTGGCATGACGCTGCTGCTGCTGACATTCCTGCTGTTGTTGCTGGTGCTGGTACCCGGGGTGGGCATCGAGGTCAACGGCGCCTCGCGCTGGCTCAATGGCGGCCTGTTCCGCCTGCAGGTGTCCGAGCCGGCCAAGCTGTTCTTCGTGATCTACCTGGCCAGTTACCTGTCACGCCACACGGACACCGTGCGCACCCGCCTGTCCGGGTTCCTGAAACCGCTTGGCCTGCTGGTGCTGATCGCCGTGCTGTTGCTGGCCGAACCGGACTTCGGATCCACCGTGGTGCTGGCGGTCACGGTGATGGGGATGATGTTCATGGCCGGTGTGCGGCTGGTGCACTTTTCCGGGATGGTGGCCGCGGGCGGCCTGGCCATGGGCGGGCTGGCACTGTCGTCGTCGTACCGGCTGGTACGCCTGAAGACCTTTCTCGATCCCTGGGAACACCCGTTCGATACCGGCTATCAGCTCACCCAGTCGCTGATGGCGATCGGGCGCGGCGAGTGGTTCGGTGTCGGCCTGGGCAGCAGCATACAGAAACTGTTTTACCTGCCGGAGGCGCACACCGATTTCGTGTTCGCCGTGACGGCCGAGGAACTCGGACTGTTCGGCGTGTGCGTGATCATCGCGCTCTACAGCACCATCGTGTGGCGCGCGTTTCGCATCGCCGCGCAGGCCGCGCGCGCCGGCAACCCGTTTGCCACCTCGCTTGCCTACGGCATCGGGATCTGGTTCGGCCTGCAGAGCTTTATCAACATCGGCGTCAACATGGGGCTGTTGCCGACCAAGGGACTGACACTGCCGCTGATGAGCTACGGCGGGTCCAGCGTGATCGTGATGTGCATGGCGCTGGCGTTGCTGCTGCGCATCGATCACGAAACCTGCTGCACGGCGGAGACCCTGCCGGCCAGCGGTACCGCGGCGGCGAAACGCCGGAGGGCAGGCGCATGACCGGTGTCACGGCCCCGCCCCGTCGTCCGGTGCTGATCATGGCCGGTGGTACCGGTGGCCACGTGTTCCCGGCGCTGGCCGTGGCGGAAGAGCTGACCGCCCGCGGCGTCGCGGTCTCCTGGCTCGGCACGCGTCGCGGGCTGGAGGCACGCGTGGTGCCGGCGGCCGGGTATCCGCTGGAGACGGTGCGCGTCAGCGGCCTGCGCGGGCGCGGCCTGCTGCGCCTGCTGGCCGCGCCGGCGATGCTGACGCTGGCCCTGTGGCAGGCCCTGCGCATCGAATTGCGGTTGCGGCCACGCGCGGTGCTGGGCATGGGTGGCTTTGCCTCCGGCCCCGGCGGCCTGGTGGCCTGGCTGCTGCGTTATCCGTTACTGGTACATGAGCAGAATTCCGTGGCCGGAACCACCAATCGCTGGCTGGCGCCGCTGGCGCGTACCGTGATGGTGGCATTCCCCGGTGCGCTGGCCGCGCAATACCATCCGCAGCACACCGGTAATCCGGTGCGTGGCGCGATCCTGAAACTGACGCCCCCGGCGGAGCGTTACGCCGGCCGCACGGGTGCGCTGCGGGTGCTGGTGGTCGGCGGCAGCCTGGGTGCGCACGCACTCAATTGCGTGGTACCGGAGGCAATGGCACGGCTGGCCGGGGCACCCGAGCTTTACCACCAGACCGGGCAGCAGGATGCCGAGCCGGTGCGCGCCGCCTATGCTGCGGCCGGGATCCAGGCGCGCGTCGAGCCGTTCATCGAGGACATGGCGGCCGCGTATGCCTGGGCCGACCTGGTGATCTGCCGTTCCGGCGCGTTGACGGTGGCCGAGCTGGCCGTGGCCGGTGTCGCCGCGGTACTGGTGCCGTTCCCGTACGCCACCGACGACCACCAGACCGGCAATGCCCGTTTCCTCGCGGATGCCGGCGCCGCCTTCCTGGTGCCGCAGGCGCAGCTCGATGCGGACGGGCTGGCGACCCTGTTGCAGGATGTTACCGGCCAGCGTGCCATGTTGCAGGAGATGGCGCTGCGCGCCCATGCCCTGGCGATGCCGGACGCGGCGCGCCGCGTCGCCGAACTGTGCCTGCAGGCCGCAGGCGGGGAGGCGCGCGCATGACCCCGGCACTGCACCCGACCCACGTCACCCAGCCGCATGGCATGGGGCGGGTACGGCATGTCCATTTCATCGGGATCGGCGGGGCCGGCATGAGCGGCATTGCCGAGGTCCTGCATAACCTCGGTTACACGATCAGTGGCTCCGATGCGAAAGAAAGCGCAGTCACGCGCCGGCTGGCGGCCAAGGGCATCCGGGTCTCGATCGGGCATGCCGCCGCACAGGTCGAGGGCAGTGACGCCGTGGTGGTGTCGACCGCGATTGTTGCGGACAACCCGGAACTGGACGCGGCGCGCAACCTGCGCATCCCGGTGGTGCCGCGCGCCGAGATGCTTGCCGAACTGATGCGCTTCCGCTACGGCATCGGTATCGCCGGTACCCACGGCAAGACCACGACCACCAGCCTGATCGCCAGCCTGCTGGCGGTAGCCGGGCTGGACCCGACCTTTGTCATCGGCGGGCTGTTGAACAGCGCCGCAAGCAATGCACAGCTGGGCAGCGGCCATTACCTGGTGGCCGAGGCCGATGAAAGCGACGCCTCGTTCCTGTACCTGCAGCCCTCGATGGCCGTGGTCACCAACATCGACGCCGACCACCTGTCCACCTATGGCGGCGACTTTGCACGACTGCGCCAGACCTTCATCGATTTCCTGCACCACCTGCCGTTCTACGGGCTGGCCGTGCTGTGCATCGACGACCCCGAGGTGGAAGGGATCCTTGCCGAGGTTACGCGGCCGGTGATCAGCTACGGCTTCTCCGCCACGGCCGATGTACGCGCCAGCGGGCTCCGGCAGGCCGGTGCCCGGACTCACTTCGAGGTGCATCGCCCCGATCATGACACCACGCTGGCGGTTACCCTCAACCTGCCCGGGCGTCACAACGCACTGAACGCACTGGCCGCCATTGCCGTGGCCACCGAACTGGGGGTGGCCGATGCCGATATCCAGCGCGCACTGGCCGGCTTCCAGGGCATCGGCCGGCGCTTCCAGATGGCGGGCGAGATCAACACGCCGGCCGGCCCGGTCCTGCTGGTCGACGACTACGGCCATCACCCGCGGGAACTGGTGCCGACCATGGCCGCTGCCCGCGCCGGCTGGCCGGAGCGCCGCCTGGTGGTGGTGTTCCAGCCGCATCGCTACACCCGTACCCGTGACCTGTTCGACGACTTTGTCGAGGTGCTGTCCGGCGCCGATGTGCTGGTGCTGTGCGAGGTGTATGCCGCCGGCGAGGCGCCGATCGCCGGTGCGGACGGGCGTGCGCTGGCCCGTGGTATCCGTGCACGCGGACAGGTGGACCCGGTGTTTGTCGAGGACCTCGCCCGGCTGCCGTCGGTACTGCATGACCTGCTCGAGGAGGGCGACCTGTTGCTGACCATGGGGGCGGGTGACATCGGCGCCGCCTCGCAACGGCTGATCACCGAGCTTGCGGTGGAGCAGGGCGGATGATGACGGCCCCGCAAATACAGGGACTGCGCGGCGAGCTGCGCCATGACGAACCGATGGATCGTCATACCAGCTGGCGCGCCGGCGGGCGGGCACGGCATTTCTATATCCCTGCCGACCTCGATGACCTGAGTGCATTCCTGCGCCAGCTCGACCGTAACGAGCCGCTGCTATGGGTCGGTCTGGGCAGCAACCTGCTGGTGCGTGACGGCGGTTTCCCCGGCACCGTGTTGCTGCTGCTGGGTGCGCTGACCGGGCTGGAATGGCTGGATGCCCGGCTGCTGCGTGCCGCCGCCGGCGAGACCTGCGCCAGGGTGGCGCGTACCGCCAGCCGTGCCGGCCTGACCGGTCTGGAATTTCTCGCCGGTATCCCCGGCACCATGGGGGGTGCGCTGGCGATGAATGCCGGTGCCTTCGGTAGTGAGACCTGGCAGCACGTCGCGGCGGTCGAGACGGTCGATCGCGCCGGGGAACGCCACACCCGCCTGCCGGGTGAATACCGGATCGGCTACCGGTCGGTGCAGGGACCGGGCGAGGAGTGGTTCGTGGCGGCGCACCTGATGCTGGAGAAGGGTGACCCGGTAGTGGCACAGGAACGGATTCGCACCCTGCTGGCACAGCGTGGCGCAAGCCAGCCGGTGCAGCAATTCAGCTGTGGTTCGGTATTCCGCAATCCGCCCGGGGATCACGCGGCACGCCTGATCGAGGTCTGTGGCCTCAAGGGCCGTACCCTGGGCGGCGCGCAGGTATCCGACAAGCACGCGAACTTCATCGTCAACCGGGGCAATGCCACGGCCGCGGATATCGAGACCCTGCTGCTGCAGGTGCAGGGTACGGTGGAGCAGCAGCAGGGCGTACGTCTGGAAACCGAAGTGCACATTGTCGGTGAACCGGCCGGAGCGGGCGCATGAGCCTCACGCAGGCACGGGACTACGGCAAGGTGGCGGTGCTGGTGGGCGGCCTCTCGGCCGAGCGCGCCGTATCCCTGGACAGCGGCGCCGCGGTGCTGGCTGCCCTGCAGCAGGCCGGTGTCGATGCACATGCCCTGGACCCGGCGGATACCGGTTTCACGAACGCGCTTGCCGGCGGCGGCTTTGCGCGGGCGTTCATCGCCCTGCATGGCCGCGGCGGCGAGGACGGCGTCATCCAGGGCCTGCTGGAAAGCATCGGCATGCCGTATACCGGCAGTGGTGTGCTGGGCTCGGCGCTGGGCATGGACAAGTTGCGCACCAAGCAGTTGTGGCAGAGTGCGGGGATACCGACCCCGGCCTTTGCCCTGCTGCGCAGTCTGGACGAGGCGCGGGCCAGGGCGGACACACTGGACTATCCGCTGATCGTGAAGCCGGCGCATGAAGGCTCCAGCATCGGTATCAGCAAGGTCGATACGGCGCAGGAACTGCCCGCCGCGTGGCAGGCGGCCGCACGATACGACAGTCACGTGCTGGCGGAGCAGTGGATCACGGGCGCGGAGTACACCGCGGGCATCCTCGGCACCACGGCATTGCCGCTGATCCGGCTGGAAACGCCACATGTGTTCTACGACTACGACGCGAAATATCACGCCGATACCACGCGCTACCTCATTCCGTGCGGCCTGTCGCAGACGCAGGAACGCGCACTGCAACAGCAGTCCCTGGCGGCATTCGACGCCGTGGGTGCGTCGGGCTGGGGCCGTGTCGACTTCATGCTCGACACGCAGGGCCGGCCCTGGTTCATCGAGGTGAATACCGTGCCGGGCCTGACCGGTCACAGCCTCGTACCGATGGCCGCACGCGCCAGCGGGATCAATTTCACGCAGCTGGCGCTGCAGATTCTCGACAGCAGTTTCCGTGACGACACGCAGCCACGCACGGGGGAACGGCATGCAGGTGGCTGAACGCATTCCGATGCTGCCGCTGATGCCCTTGTTGCGGCGTCATGCGCGGACCGTGTCCGGTCTGCTGTTGCTGGGTGTACTGGCACTGGTCGCCGTGTCCGGCATGCGCTGGCTGTCGGACCCGCTGCGCTTTCCGCTCAGCGTGGTCGAGGTGAAGGGTGACTTCCGCTACCTGCTGAAGGGGGAACTGCAGACCGCCATGGCGCCCTATGTCACCGGGGGATTCTTTACCGTGGACGTGGCTGCGGTGCGCGCGGCTACCGAGCAGTTGCCCTGGGTGTACCGGGCCTCGGTCAAGCGCATCTGGCCGGCCACGCTGCGCGTGGAGATCACCGAGCAGACACCGGTCGCGCACTGGGGCGAGCACGGTTACCTGAATGACCGGGGTGAGGCGTTCGAACCGGAGCATGCCGCCAGTACCCCGGACCTGCCGCGGCTCAACGGGCCGGACGGACAGGAGCAGAAGGTGCTGGAACATTACCGCCAGGTGGCCGGCACGCTGGCGGCGCTTGGCCTGCAGGTGGTGCGTGTCGCGCTGGACGGCCGGCGCGCCTGGACGGTGTATCTCGACAACGGCGTGGAACTGCGGCTCGGGCGCGCCGGACCGTGGCAGCGACTGCAGCGGTTCGTGCGCGCCTGGCCCGACGTCTTTGCCGGCAGGGTCGCGGAGCTGCGCAGCGTCGACCTGCGCTACAGCAACGGCTTCTCAGTGTTATGGCAGGACCGCGCGAGTGGCGCGGATGCAGGCAAACCGGGCAGATCGGGTTAAGGGCAGGACATGGTGAAGAAGACAGAAAAGAATCTCATTGTCGGACTGGATATCGGCACCTCCAAGGTGGTAGCCATCGTCGGCGAGGTGTTGCCGGACGATGAGCTGGAAGTCATCGGGATCGGGTCGCATCCGTCGCGCGGACTGAAGAAGGGCGTGGTGGTGAACATCGAGTCCACGGTGCACTCCATCCAGCGTGCCGTGGAAGAGGCCGAGTTGATGGCCGGGTGCCAGATCCACTCGGTCTACGCCGGTATCGCCGGCAGCCACATCCGCAGCCTGAATTCACACGGGATCGTGGCCATCCGCGACAAGGAAGTGACCCAGAACGACGTCGAGCGCGTGATCGATGCGGCACGTGCGGTGGCCATCCCGGCGGACCAGAAGATCCTGCACATCCTGCCGCAGGATTTCATCATCGATAACCAGGAAGGCATCCGCCACCCGGTCGGCATGTCCGGCGTGCGCCTGGAGGCCAAGGTGCACATGGTTACCGGTGCAGTCAGCGCGGCGCAGAACATCATCAAGTGCGTGCGTCGCTGCGGGCTGGAGGTCGATGACATCATTCTCGAGCAACTGGCCTCCAGCCATTCGGTGCTGACCGAGGACGAAAAGGACCTGGGCGTCTGCATTGTCGACATCGGCGGCGGCACGACCGATATCGCGGTGTTCACGGAGGGCGCGATCCGCCATACCGCGGTAATCCCGATCGCCGGTGACCAGGTAACCAACGACATCGCGGTCGCATTGCGTACGCCCACCCAGCATGCCGAGGAAATCAAGATCAAGTACGCCTGTGCCCTGGCACACATGGCCTCGGCGGACGAGACCATCGAGGTGCCGAGTGTCGGTGACCGCACGCCACGCCAGCTGGCACGGCACACGCTGGCCGAGGTGGTGGAGCCGCGTTACGAGGAACTGCTGACACTGATCCAGGCGGAACTGCAACGCAGCGGATTCGAGGACCTGGTCGCTTCCGGCATCGTGCTGACCGGAGGCAGCGCAAAGATCGAGGGACTGGTCGAACTCGCGGAAGAGGTCTTTCACATGCCGGTACGCCTGGGTGTGCCGCAGTACGTCACCGGACTGGTGGACGTGGTGCGCAACCCGATCTACGCGACCGGCGTCGGGCTGTTGCTGTTCGGTCACCAGAACCGGGACCAGCGGTCCATGGATATCGCGTTGGGCAAGGGGTTGAGAGGGGTATGGGACAGGATGAAGGGATGGTTTCAGGGGAATTTCTAGGCGGGTATGTGTTACGGGTCGTGGCCGGAGTAGCGGCGACGACGGGTTATTGCAACATTCATCGGGCTGTTTTTGCGGTTTCTTTCAGGAGGAGACATCATGTTTGAGTTACTGGATTCATGCGGACAAAGTGCGGTCATCAAGGTCATCGGTGTCGGTGGTGGTGGCGGTAATGCCGTACAGCACATGGTCGATGCCTGCATCGACGGCGTGGAGTTCATCTGTGCCAATACCGATGCACAGGCGCTGCAGAACATGGGCGCACGTACCACCCTGCAGCTGGGCGGCAGCATCACCAAGGGTCTTGGTGCCGGCGCCAATCCGGATGTCGGCCGGCAGGCCGCGCTGGAGGACCGGGATCGCATCGCCGAGGTGATCGCCGGCTCCGACATGCTGTTTATCACCGCCGGCATGGGTGGCGGTACCGGCACCGGTGCCGCGCCGGTAGTGGCGCAGATCGCGCGCGAGATGGGTATCCTCACCGTGGCGGTGGTCACCAAACCGTTCACCTTCGAGGGCAGTCGTCGTCTGCACGTGGCGCACAACGGTATCAAGGAACTGAGCCAGTACGTGGACTCGCTGATCACCATCCCGAACGAGAAGCTGCAGTCGGTGCTGGGCAAGCAGATCAGCCTGCTGGACGCCTTCAAGTCCGCCAACGACGTGCTGCTGGGCGCGGTACAGGGTATTGCCGAACTGATCACCCGGCCGGGCCTGATCAACGTCGACTTCGCCGACGTGCGCACCGTGATGTCCGAGATGGGCATGGCGATGATGGGGTCCGGTACCGCCAAGGGTGATGACCGCGCCCGCGAGGCCGCCGAGGCCGCCGTAGCCAGCCCGTTGCTGGAAGACATCGACCTGATGGGCGCCAACGGCATCCTGGTCAACGTCACCGCCGGCCTCGACCTGGGTATCGGCGAGTTCGAGGAGGTCGGCAATACCATCAAGGAATTCGCCTCCGAGAACGCCACCGTGGTGGTGGGTACGGTGATCGATCCGGACATGCGCGATGAACTGCGGGTCACCGTGGTGGCGACCGGCCTGAATAACGGGCAGAAGAAGTCTGCCGAAAAACCGTCACTGGTGCACGTCAACACCGGTTCCAGTGCTGCTGCCAGCGCGACCGGAACCGATACGGCCGGCGCGGCCGTCAATCTGGACACGCCCACGGTGATTCGCCGCAGGGCCACGGGACAGCCACGCACGGCAGGCGGAAACACGGCGGATGACATGGATTACCTGGATATCCCGGCATTCCTGCGTCGCCAGGCGGACTGATGCGGCGGGCGAGTACCTGGCCGGCAACGGCCAGGTCACTGCCCGGCGGCAATGAATTGACTCAGCTTATGGGGAAATCAGGTTTACTAATGTAACTTTTCTTACAGGTGTCTATCAGACTGTGACCGTGTTCTATGCAGGTTAATGAGCATGTGCTAATATGCTCGCGGCTTTTCTGGTACTTGTCAGCGAATTCGGCTCATTCTCGAGGATAATGAACAGCCATGATCCGACAACGTACTCTCAAGAATGTAATCCGCGCCACCGGTGTCGGTCTGCATACTGGCGAGAAAATCTACCTGACCCTGCGACCCGCTCCCGCTGATACCGGGATCGTGTTCTGTCGTGTCGACCTGGAGCACGTTGTCCAGATCGCCGCACGCCCGGAGAATGTGGGCGATACCCGGCTTTCCACCACGCTGGTCAGTCACGGCGTGCGCATCTCCACCGTGGAACATCTGCTCTCCGCCATGGCCGGCCTGGGGATCGACAATGCCTACGTCGACCTGAGTGCGGCCGAGGTGCCGATCATGGACGGCAGTGCCGGCCCGTTCGTGTTCCTGATCCAGTCCGCCGGTATCGAGGAGCAGAATGCACCCAAGCGGTTCATTCGCATCAAGCGCCCGATCCAGGTCGAGGATGGCGACAAGACGGCCCGGTTCGAACCGTTTGACGGCTTCAAGGTAGGATTCACCATTGAATTTGATCACCCGGTGTTCAAGTCCAATATTCAGCATTCCGAGATCGATTTCTCCACCACCTCGTTCGTGAAGGAGGTGAGCCGGGCGCGTACCTTCGGTTTCATGCACGAGATCGAGCAGTTGCGCGAGCGTCAGCTGGCCCTGGGCGGAAGTCTTGACAATGCCGTGGTGCTGGATAACTACCGGGTGCTGAACGAAGACGGTCTGCGCTACCGTGACGAATTCGTGAAACACAAGATTCTGGATGCCATCGGCGATCTGTACCTGCTGGGCCACAGTCTGATCGGTGCCTTCAAGGGCCACAAATCCGGGCATGCCCTCAACAACAAGTTGTTGCGTGCACTGGTGGCGGACGAAACGGCCTGGGAAGAAGTGACGTTTGAGGATATGAGCGAGGCACCCATCTCGTTCCTTCAGCCTGTTCCTGCCAGCTGAGCCTTCCGACCGGGCACCACCTGCCCGACGGGATGCTTTCTATCGCGGTTCGTAGTGGCTTGCCAGTTTTTGCAGTGCAGTTTTCAGTTCCGGGTCCGATACAGTCTGTGCAGCCTGTAACAGGGCCTGTTTGCCCGCCGCGCCACGCCGTACCGGCCGCGGTCGTCTGGCCGGGGCCTCGACCCCGCTGACCGGGCATACCCGTACCCGGATGGTTTGCACGGGTACCGACAGCGAACGGGAAAGCAGCCTGGCCAGCCTGGGGGTATGAAACCTCAGGCGGGCGGCCCACACCGGTGAGTCGACGGCTACCACCAGGGACTGGTCATGCAGGGCGAGCACCCGGCAGTGCTCGTTCAGCGGCGCCTCCAGCAGGCGCTTCAGCAGCTGCTCCAGGGTGACCAGCAGGCGTGCCTGTGCCAGCAGTCGCGCCAGCGGAGCAGACTTTTTCAACTTATTGAATTTTATTGGTAAATTCATGATTCAGTAAACGGTGCGCGGATGAACATCATACTGTTTAGCAACCGGCAGGGACAGGTCTGGAATTTCGAATTCCAGCCGCTGACCGTGCTGCTGTCGGCCCTGCTTGGCACCCTGCTGCTGCTGGGGGGGGTGTTCTATCTCGCGTACCAGCTGGGCGGGAATGACCTGGAATACGTGGATGACTGGCGTGCCATCCTCACAAAACAGCAGTATGAACTGGATGCGGTACGCAAGTCCGCACGGGCCGACCTCAATGCACTGACCCTGCGCATCGGGCAGATGCAGGGTGACCTGTTGCGGCTCAATGGCCTGGGCGAACGC
>Ga0307417_10001142_pt1 | contig 10992 bp, 6 predicted proteins | sample SalMarWE160210MG_2_FD_202514 | JGI IMG/M metagenome (GOLD analysis project Ga0307417, IMG submission 202514) | Salt marsh sediment microbial communities from the Plum Island Ecosystem LTER, Massachusetts, United States - WE1602-10 | ecosystem: Environmental > Aquatic > Marine > Intertidal zone >...
TCGCGGCGACCCCGCGCATGCGCAGGGGGAACTCGATGTTGGCGAGAACGGTCATGTGCGGGTAGAGCGCGTAGTTCTGGAAAACCATGGCGACGTCGCGTTCGCGCGCCGGGAGGGTGTCGATTCGCCGCCCGCCGAGGTCGATCGATCCGTCGGAAAGGCTTTCCAGGCCGGCGGTGAGTCGCAGCAGGGTCGACTTGCCGCACCCCGAAGGCCCGAGCACGGTGATCAGCTCGCCGTCGGCGACGCGCAGATCGAAGCCGTCCAGGGCGGCGATCTCCGCGAAGCGCTTGCTGACGCCCTCGAACACCGCATCCGCCATCAGCGTCCGCTCCCCGTCAGTGCGCCGCTGCGCAGCGCCGGCTCGAGAACGAGAATGAGCAGCACGGCGGGAACGAGCATGATGGCGGCCACGGCGCTGGCCAGGCCCGGATGGCCGAAGACGGCCAGGTAGTAGAGCAGCGGTGGCAACGGGCGATTGGTGACCTGCAGGAGAAGGGCGTAGGCGAACTCGTCCCACGACACCAGAAAGACCAGCAGGGCGGCGGCGCCGAGCGAGGGGCGCGCGAGCGGCAAGGTGACGCGCCAGAAGGCGCCGGCGCGGGAGGCCCCGTCGAGCAGCGCGGCCTCCTCCAGCTCGACCGGAATGGCGCGGAAGCCGTTGCGCAGGATGAAGAAGGCGAACGGGATCGCGAGCAGCGTGTGGGCGAGCCACAGGCCGAGCCCGGCCGGGTGGTTGTATAGATGCAGGCGAACGAAGATGACCGCGAGCGGCACCGCCAGCGCAATGGAGGGGAAGACGCGCGCGATCACCAGCGTCGCGTCGAGCGGGCGATCGAGGCGCGGGCGCCGGGCCGCGATCCAGGCCGCGGATACCGTCAGGCCGAGAGTCGAAAGCATGGTGAGACTGGCCACCAGTACGCTCAGGCCGAATCCGCGCGCAAGCTCGACCGTACGGTGCAAGGTGCGGAAGTTCGCCAGCGTCACGGTGTGGGGAAACCACGTCGGCGGCCAGGCGAAGCTCTCGATCTCGGGGGTGAGCGCCTGCTTGAGGATCAGCGCCAGGGGGAAGAGGGCGAGCAAGGTGATGACCAGCCCTCCCAGCGCCAGTGCCGCGTTGCGCTTCACCGGGCCTCCCGGCGCCGCAACAGCGGCAGACACACGAGGAGGCTCAGGACGGCGAGGGTGGTCGACGCGGCCGCGGCCGCGGCGTCGTTCCCGTAATCGGACCACTGGTGATACGCATACGTCGACAAGACCGGCACGCCCTCCACGCCGGTGAGCACCAGCGGGGTGGCAAAGATGCGCAAGGCGTCCACGCCGCGCAGCAGCACGGCGGCCAGAATGGCCGGGCGCAGCAGCGGTAGGGTGATGAAGCGCAGCCGCGCCAGGCGGCCGGCGCCGTCGAGCCGCGCCGCCTCCTCGATTTCGTCCGGGATTGCGCTCAAGCCGGCGAGCAGCATCAGGAAGACGACGGGCGTGACGTGCCATGCGTCGACCAGGACGACGGTGGCGAGCGCCAGCGGCTGCCCCGGGCGTAGCCAGTCGACGGCGGGAAGGCCGGCGGCGAGAAGAGCGGCGTTGGCGTAGCCGCGCGGTGCGAAGACGTAGCGCATCATGGTGAGGACGACGATCTCCGGTAGGGCGAACGGCAGAACGACGACCATGCGCAGCAGGCGGCGGCCGCGAAAGCGCTCCGACAGGAACAGCGCCAGAGCCAGGCCTAGCGCGATCTCGACGATTACGGACAAAAAGGGAAGCAGGGCGTTGTTGCGCACGGCGCGCCAGAACAAGTCGTCGTGCGCCAGGACGGCGAAGTTCGCCAGGCTGGGGAAGTGGCCGTTCAGGGGATCGGTGAACGCCAGCTTCGAGGCGTAGGCGATCGGATAGACGAGGAAGAGGGCGAGGAAGAGGACGACCGGGGCGAGGAGCAGGACGGCGGGCGTCTGGCGCGGCGTCATGGTTTCACCTCCCGCCTTGGGCCAGCTCGCGCGCGGCGCGCGCCAGCGCCGCCGGCGGGTCGGCGCCTTCGAACACCGCGGCGCGAAACGCCTCCTGCCAGAGCCGGCTGAGGCGCGGGTAGTCGGGGCCCTCCGGGCGCGAGCGCACGTCGTCGCGCATGGCGGCGAAGCCCTGCAGCAGCCCGCCCGCGGCGTCGACGGGAACGTCGCGGCGGGCCGAGAACCAGCCCAGCTCGCGGCGAAAGCGCGCCTGCACGGGCCGGCTGATCAGATAGCGCGCCAGCCGGGTGGCGGCCGCCCTCTGCGGCGCGCGGCGCGGAATCGCGATGTAGCCGCCGCCGAGCACCGTCGCCTCGCCGGCGGGGCCGCGCGGCAGCGGCGCCGATCGGATCGGGTCCGGCGCCAGCCCCTGGCTCGCATAGAGCGACATGACGAAGGGCCAGTTGAGATGCAGGATGATCTCTCCGCGCGCCATGGCCTCGGCGATGGTCGATTCCTTGAACGTCGCGCTCTGCGGATGGAGAAACGGCGCCAGGCGGTGGAACAGGTCGAATGCCGCCCGCGCTCCGGCGTCGTCGAAGGCGGTGCCACTGCCTCCCCCTTCCCACACGAAGGGGAGCACGTCGCAGGTGAGGCCCTCGTACAGGGCGCCCTTGAAGGCGATGCGACCCGGGTGGGTGCGGGCGACCGCGATCAGATCCTCCCAGGTGCGCGGCGGGTCCTTCAGCACGTCGTGGTTGTAGATCATCGCCTGCCAGGCGACCCGGTGCGGCAGGAAACGCAAGCCGTCGATGCGGCCGGCGCGCACGGTCTGCGGCGACAGGGCGTCGAGGTCGGGCTGCAGCGCGGCCTCGTCGAGGACGGCGACGTCATCGGCCGCGGCCGCCAGCGAGTAGACGTCGAGCTCGACCAGGTCCAGCGTCCCGGTTCCCGCCGCCGCCTCGGCCGCCAGAGCGCGGCGGATGTCCGGGTACTGCTGCGGCACGACGACGACACGGTAGCCGCTGCGGTCCTCGAAGTCCCGCAGCACCGCCTGGTAGGCGGGAAGCTCGCTCGGCAGGAGAGCGGCGGCGATGGTCAGCGTGTGCTCGTCCGATCGACAGGCGCTGAGCGCCGACAGCAGCACGAAGAGGACAGCGGCTCGCCTGCGCATCGTTCCTTTCGCACCGGCCGGCGGCGGATGCGCGCGTTCCCGTGTCCGCGATCGCTCGCGGCCCGATCCGCCCGTCGCGGCTCGCCGTTCTTCTTTCAACTCTCCTGCGATCCGCCGAGCCAGGCGCGGCGGCAGCCGCGGTTGCGGCAGAACCAGTGCGCGCCGTCGAAGAACGCGGTCACGCAGCGCTGCTCGCCGCCGCGCAAGCGGACGATGGGATGCGGCTCGCCGCACTGGGCGCAGATCACGATATTGCCGGCCGGCGTCTGACGCGGGTGGGCGGTGGGAACATTGCGCCGTCGCTTGCGGGCGTCGAAGTCGATGACCGATCCCATGCTCCCTCCCCGGATCCCTCGTTGCGCCTACGGGGCTATTGGGTACCGAAAGTCGAGCGAGAAGTACAGGCCCGAACGACAGGGTCGGGACAGGCGGGCCGGCGCTCGGGCGTGGCGCTAGCGGTGGTGCGCCGGCGGCGGATGTACTATGAATTCGGAGACGTGAGCACCGACGCGCCAGGCCTGTCCGGGAACGACTTTCTGGACGTTCGACGACACGGTTTCGCCCGCGTCGCCGTCTGCGTGCCGGAGGTGAGCGTCGCCAATCCCGACTTCAACGCCGCGGCCCACCTGGTGCAGCTGGAGAAGGCGCACGCGGCGGGGGCGCACTACGCCCTCTGCCCGGAGCTCGGCCTGAGCGCGTACTCCTGCGGCGATCTGTTCTTTCAGGACACCCTGCTGCAGCACTGCCTCGCGGCGCTGCAGCGAGTGGCCCGCGAGAGCGCGGTCTGGAACATGATCCTCAGCGTCGGGCTGCCGCTGGTCGTCGACGGGTTGCTGTTCAACTGCGCGGTGACCCTGTACCGGGGCCTGCCGCTCGTCGTCGTGCCCAAGGCGTACCCGCCGAACTACCGGGAGTTCTACGAGCTGCGCTGGTTTCATCCCGCTTGCGATGCGCGTTCCACGTCCGTGCCCCTTCTCGGGCACGACGTGCCCTTCGGTACGGACGTCCTCGTGCGCGCCCCACATCTACCGGGCTTCGTGCTGCACACGGACATCTGCGAGGACCTGTGGGTGCCCATCCCGCCGAGCGCGCATGCGGCGCTGGCCGGGGCGACCGTTCTGGCAAATCTATCGGCCTCGAACATCACGGTGGCCAAGTGGGAGTACCGGCAGGATCTCGTGCGCGCCTCGTCGGCCCGCAATCTCGCCGTTCAGTTGTACAGCGCCGCCGGCTTTGGGGAGTCGACCTCGGATCTGGCCTGGGACGGGCAGGGACTGATCGCGGAGCGCGGCCGCCTGCTCGCCGAGACGGAGCGCTTCGCGCTCGCCGGCGGCTTTGTCAGCGTCGACGTCGACCTCCAGGCGCTGGCGCAGGATCGGATGCGGCAGTCGTCCTTCGGGGCGAACGCGGGTCGGAACGGCGGCCGGGCGTTCCGCGAGGTGGAAACCGGGGCCGGCCCGGACACGCGGCCCGCGGCGGTCTTCGAACGCCTACAGCGGCGGAGAGAGCCGCACCCCTTCGTGCCGGCCGAGGAGAACAAGCGCGACCAGCGCTGCCACGAGGTCTTCATGATCCAGGCGACCTCGCTGGCGCGGCGCCTCGCGGCGCTGCCCGAGCCGATGCGCCGCATCGTGATCGGCGTCTCGGGCGGACAGGACTCGACGCACGCGCTCCTCGTGGCGGCGCATGCGGTCGACCTGCTCGGCCTCGAGCGGGAGCGCATCATCGGCGTCACGATGCCCGGCTTCGGGACGACGCCGCGCACCCGCAAGAACGCGGAGCGCCTGATCCACGCCGTCCGCGCCACGTACCGGGAGATCCCCATCGGCGAGATGAGCGAGGCGGTCTTCGCGGCCGTCGGTCATGCGCCGGAAGTCGAGGATCGCACCTTCGAGAACGTGCAGGCATGGATGCGAAAGGTGCTGCTCTTCTCCACCGCATCGGAGGAGCAGGGGATCGACCTGGGGACGAGCGACCTGTCCGAGATCGCACTCGGGTGGGCGACGTACGGCGGCGACCACATGTCGCACTACGCGGTCAACATGGGGGTCCCGAAGACGTTGATCACCTTCCTCATGCGCTGGGCGGCGGACGTCGTGTTCCGCGACGAGCCCGACGTTCAGGCGGTGCTGCACGACATCCTGGCGACGCCGATCAGCCCCGAGCTGCTGCGCCCAGGCGTGGGCGGGGAGATCACGCAGCGTTCCGAGGATCTGGTCGGACCGTACGAGCTGCACGACTTCTTCCTCTACCACCTGTTGCGCTTCGGCTCGGCGCCGCGGCGCACGGCCCGCCTCTGCCTGCACGCCTTCGAGGGCCGCTACGACATCGGCGCGATCCGCCGCTGGCTGCTGGTCTTTTTGCGGCGCTTCTTCGCCAACCAGTTCAAGCGTGAGTGCGTTCCCGACGGCCCGAAGGTGGGCTCGGGAGGCGCCCTGTCGCCGCGCGGGGACTGGCGCATGCCGGCCGACGCGTCACCGGACGCCTGGCTGGCGGAGGCGGAGTCGGTTCCCGCGGCACTGACTGTCGAGTGAGCTTTTTGCTTGCCCGTACGAACGACCGCACGCTAGGAATTGGACGTCACCCCACGGAGGATGCGAAGCCGGGAGCTGGGGACCTGACGGGTCTCGGCATACCCCGGCGTGGGTGAATCGGGCCAGCGTCAGAAACGGGGGGCGGCGAAAATGCGAGCGAGGGTCGTACGAAGCGTGGTGCGCTGCGGCATGTGCGTGGCGCTGCTCGCTCTGGCGGGCGGGCGCGCGGCCGCCTGCGTCGGCGACTGCAACGGCGATCGCCTGGTCACGATCGACGAGCTGGTACTTGCGGTTCAGATCGCCCTGACCGGCGACGGTGTCACCCGCTGCGAGGCGATCGACAACAACCTCGACGGCCTCGTTTCCGTCGACGAGCTGATCCTCGCCGTGAACAAGGCCTTGGAAGGATGTGGCGCCGGACCGCAGGGAGAGGCGCTGTTCAGCGCCCAGGACAATCGACTCGACGTGTACGACCTGGCGACGGAGCACGCCCGGGAGCTGATCCCGTTCAGCCGCGAAACGGTCAACGGCCAGGCGTGCGCGTTCGGCGACGGATCGGGGCGTTTCGTTCTCGGGGACGACACTGGCCAGCCCGCGGCGCGACCGGGGTGGGGGATCTTCTCGCCCGACGGGACACTGCTGAAGAAGCTGCCGCTTCCGGAGCGGCCCGATGAGATGGTCGTCGGCGACCCGATCGGCTGCGGCTTCGACGCCGCCGGGCGGCTGTTCACGACGGCGATCGGCAGCCAGGGAGGTAGGGACGGCCAGCTCATCGTCTACTTCCCGCCGTCGTACGAGGAGTCGTGCATTCTGGACGACAGCCTGGGTACACCGGGCTCGATCGTCGTCGGCGAAGACGGTGTATACGTCCCCGAGGCGACCCCTCCGGGACGCGTGACGCGCTTCGCGCCGCCGTTCCCGTCCGGCGCCGCCGAGTGCGGGCTCCAGGTCCCGCAGAAATCGACCTTCATCGCCTACACGGATCTGGTCGCCTCGCTGGGGTTGGCTCGCGCCGCGAACGGCCACTGGTACGTCGGGATCGTCACCGGGCTCGACGGCCCCCGTGCGACCATCCGAGAGCACGACGCCGACGGCACCTTCCTGCGTTCCCTGATCCCGCCGGGCACCGGCGGCAGTCCCTCGGGCGTGGCGGTCGCTTCGGACGGAACCGTCTACTACTCCGACATCGGCCTGGACGCACAATTCATGACCAAGCCCGGTGGTGGCAGCGTGCGCAAGATCGAGTTCGACGCGGCGGGAAGGCCGGGGCCGCCGGAGGTGGTGGCGCGGGGACTGACCTTTCCCGATGCGGTGTCGATTCTCCCCGCCCGCAAGCCCGAGTCTCTCATGTTGGGGGGAAGCTTGCGCCGCACGTACTTCCAGCCCTTCGAGACGAGCCTGACGGCGGACAGCGTCGGCCATCTGATCCGCAAGTGGCGGTATACGACGAGCGCCATCATCACGGCGCAGGTGGCCGTCGCGTGGGTGGATCTGCCGGGCGAGGGGACGACGCAGGTCGTGTACGCCGTTTCCTGGGACCGCCACGTCTACGCGCTGCGCGCCGAAAACGGCAGCCTGGTCTGGAGCTACGCGATGAAGCCCCAGCCCGGAGCCTCGTATCCCTACTCCTCGTCGCCGACCGTCGAATGGCTGAACGGTCGCCAGGTGATCTACGTCGGCGGCGGCATGACCATGTACTGCCTCGACGCCGCGACGGGGGTGGACACCGCGACCGGCGAGGCGATCTGGGAGTTCGACGCCGGCACCGGATGCACGACCTGCGACGCGCGCACCGAGCGCAACGAGATCCTCGCCTCGCCGGCCGTCCTGAACGGCGTCGTCTACTTCGCCACCGACGTCAACGACCGCCCGGGCGGCAAGGGGGGAGCGTACGCGGTGCGCGCCGACGATGGGAGCCTGCTCTGGTACTTCGACCTGGAGACGCAGTCGACGTGCCGACCGTTTGCGGACGACGACGTGCACCACTTCGACGGCTATCACAGCGCCGCCGAGCTGATGCTGCCAGAGGACTTCTTCGGCACCCGACCGGGCTGCGACTTCGACCGCACCGGCAATGGTTGCGGCAACATCTGGTCGTCCTTCGCGGTCGACGCCCGGCGCGGCCTCCTCTACACGGATTCGAGCAACTGCGACACGGACGACGATCCCAACACCCTGGCACCGCCGCCACCCATGCCTCCGTATGACGAGGCGATCTTCGCCCTCCACCTGGACGGCACGCCGGCGTGGCGCTGGCGGCCGCGCGAGGTCGACAAGCAGGACTTCGACTTCGGCGGGGTGCCGAACCTCTTCGAGGCCGAGATCGGCGGCACCATGCGCGACGTGGTAGGCGTCGGAGCGAAGGACGGCACGTACTATCTGCTCGACCGCGACGGGGTGAACGAGATCACCGGCGTGATCGAGCCCTACTGGAAGACCAACGTGGTGCCCGGGGGGGACAACGGCGGCGTCATCGCGTCGGCGGCGGTTGGCGACGGCACGGTGTATTTCAGCACCGCGCCGGGGCTCTCCGTGTTCGACCCGCAGAAGCCGGCGGCGCATGCCCTGAACGCCGGCGACGGCTCGATCCTGTGGGAGAACCCAGACGTGCTTCCGAGCTTCTCGCCGACCGTCGCCACGCCGAACGTCGTGTTGATGGGGCAGACGCCGGGCACGGGCATCAACCTCTTCGACCCGGCGGACGGCACCCTGGTGGGCCATCTGCCGGCCAGCCCGCCGCTCGTATCCGGCGTTGCCTGCGCTCCGGTGGTCCTCGACGGGACGATCTTCTTCGGAGGCGGAACGGGGGCGGAGAACTCGGGAGCCGACGGCCACATCGCCGCCACTACCGACACCGCCGTGTCCGCGTTCTGTCTCGAGGGAACGCCAGGCTGCCAGGAAAACCCGTGCAACGACGGTAACCCGTGCACGTACGATTACCCGCGCGACGGCGAGTGTACGAGCGAGCCGGCTCCCGATACTCTCGACTGCAAGGTCGACTCTCTGGCCGGCCAGTGTGTCGACGGCGCTTGTATCGTCCCACCGGTCGAATGAGCGGTGCTGCGGGGGCACGCCGGGGAACGGGTGCCTCCGCAGCGTTCAGGAAACCGCCGGGTCCGGCTTGTCCGGGTCGATATCCAGGTCGCGGATGGCGCGCCGCACGTCCTCGACGTCGACGGCGCCGCGGCGCGCCAATTGGCTCAGCGCGGCGACGCAGATGGTCTCGGCGTCGACCTCGAAGAAGCGCCGCAGCGTCCGGCGTGTGTCGCTGCGCCCGAAGCCGTCCGTGCCGAGCGCATGGAGGCCGGCCGGAACGAAGCGCGCGATCTGGTCGGCGACGATCTTCATGTAGTCCGACGCGGCGACGATCGGCCATGGCTGGTCGGCCAGGACCCGGGTGACGTACGGAACCCGCTCCGGTTCGCCGGGATGCAGCAGGTTCCATCGCTCCACCGCCAGAGCGTCGCGGCGCAGCTCCGTATAGCTGGTGACGCTCCACACGTCGGCCGCGACGTGGCGTTCCGCGAGCAGCTGTTGCGCCCCGAGGGCCTCGCGGACGATGGCGCCGCTGCCGAACAGGTGCACGCGCGGCCATCCCTCAGGAGCCTCGGCGGCGGACAGCTTGTAGAGGCCGCGGCGAATCCCCTCCTCGCAGCCCGCCGGCATCGCCGGCATCCGGTACATCTCGTTGGCGACCGTCAAGTAGTAGAAGCAGTCCTCGCGCTGCTCGTACATGCGGCGCAGGCCGTCCTGAACGATCACCGCGATCTCGTACGCGTAGGCGGGATCGTAGGCGCGGATGGTCGGCACCGTGCTGGCCAGAACGTGGCTGTGTCCGTCCTCGTGCTGCAACCCCTCGCCCGAGAGGGTGGTTCGTCCCGCCGTGCCTCCGACCAGGAAACCCTTGCCGCGTGCGTCTGCGTTCTGCCAGATGAGATCGCCGATGCGCTGGAAGCCGAACATGGAGTAGAAGAAGAAGAACGGAATGATGTTCACCGCATGGGTGGCGTAGGCGGTGCCGGCGGCGGTGAAGGAAGCCATCGAGCCCGCTTCGGTGATGCCCTCCTCGAGCAGCTGTCCGTCCACGGCCTCGCGATAGTAGAGAACCACGTCGGAGTCCTCCGGGTCGTAGCGCTGTCCGAGCCGCGAGTAGATGCCGAATTTGCGGAACAGAGCATCCATGCCGAACGTGCGCGCCTCGTCCGGAACGATGGGAACGATCAGCTTGCCGAGCTGCTCGTGCCGCATGAGGTGCTGCAGCAGCCGCACCACGACCATGGTCGTCGCCACCTCGCGCTCGCCCGAGCCTTCGAGAAACTCCGCGAACCACGACAGCGGCAGGGCCGGTACGGGCCCGACGCTGACCACGCGGTGCGGTACGTAGCCGCCGAGCGCTCGGCGTCGCTCCTGCAGATACTGCGTCTCCTCGCTGTCTTCGGCCGGCCGGTAGAAGGGGGTCTCGAGCAGATCCCCGTCGGCGATCGGAATGCCGAAGCGATCGCGAAAATCCCGCAGTTCCTTCTCGTTCAGCTTCTTCTGCTGATGGGTGACGTTGCGGCCTTCGCCCGCCTCTCCCAGACCGTATCCCTTGATCGTCTTGGCCAGGATCACCGTCGGGGCGTCGCACTGCTCGACCGCCGCCCTGTAGGCCGCGTAGACCTTCTCGGGGTCGTGCCCGCCGCGCCGCAGGCGGCGCAGCTTGCTGTCGGTCATGTCCTCCACCAGCTTCAGCAGCTCGGGATAGGCGCCGAAGAAGTCCTTGCGGATGAAGTCGCCCAACGAGACCGTGTACTTCTGATACTGGCCGTCGGGGACCTCTCCCATCCGCCTGACGAGGAGGCCCGCGTCGTCGCGGGCGAGCAGCTGATCCCAGTCGTCGCCCCAGATCACCTTGAGGACGTTCCAGCCGGCACCGCGAAAGAGCGCTTCCAGCTCCTGGATGATCTTGCCGTTGCCACGCACAGGACCGTCCAGCCGCTGCAGGTTGCAGTTGATCACCCAGATGAGGTTGTCGAGGCCCTCGCGCGACGCCAGTGTGATGGCGCCGAGCGATTCAGGCTCGTCGACCTCACCGTCGCCGAGAAAGGCCCATACGTGGCAGCCGTCCGTGTCCTTGATGCCGCGGTCGCGCAGGTAGCGGTTGAAGCGCGCCTGGTAGATCGAGCAGATGGGGCTGAGGCCCATGGATACGGTCGGGAACTCCCAGAAGTCGGGCATCAGCCAGGGGTGCGGGTAGGAGGAGAGGCCGCCGCCGCTCACCTCGCGGCGAAAGGCGTGCAGCTGCGCCGCGCTGAGCCGCCCCTCGAGATAGGCGCGCGCGTAGATCCCGGGCGAGGCGTGCCCA